>Ga0302175_10000605_pt1 | contig 11320 bp, 12 predicted proteins | sample I_Fen_N3_3_FD_198791 | JGI IMG/M metagenome (GOLD analysis project Ga0302175, IMG submission 198791) | Peat permafrost microbial communities from Stordalen Mire near Abisko, Sweden - I_Fen_N3_3 | ecosystem: Environmental > Terrestrial > Soil > Wetlands > Permafrost | place: Sweden: Abisko... | reverse complement strand
TTGGGCTTCCGAGTTGGGCTGCTACCGGCCCCTGCGATCCAGGTACACAATCGGTTGTGTCACGCGGCTGCCGCGTTCTGTTTGATCCCGCGGGACTACTGCAAAATGTGGTCAGCCATGTGGCTCAATCCGTCGCTCAACGCGGAGGTCCCGTTCGCGAAACTGGGATTGGGTTGTCTCGGCAGGTGCCTGTGATTCGTCCTGTAGCCACCTCCCCGTCATCTCGCGGCTTGCTCGTAGTGCTCAACGGCGCGTCGAGCTCGGGTAAGTCCACGCTCGCTCATTTGTTGCAGGGCGCACTTCCAGGGGAGTTCCTGCACGTTCAGCTTGACGTATTTCGTGCTATGGAACCACCAGACTACTTCCGTAGTACCAATCCTTCCCGCAACAAGTTGCGCGTCGCCGCACTCTGCAGATCCCTTCATAGGGCCACTCGCGAGTTCGTGGACCACGGGCAAAACGTGCTGCTCGATCACGTACTTTCCCCTGAAGCTTGGGACTACCTTTTGGAGGATTTCGCGGACTGTTCGCCGCTGTTGATTTCCGTCCTGTGTTCTCCGGAGGAGCTTGCGCGTAGGGAGGAGGTCCGCGGCGATCGCAAGGCGGGCCTCGCCGCCTCACAGGCGAAATCGATTCACCGGGGGCGCGAATACGATTTCAGCATCGAAACCACAAGCGCGACTCCGGCGGTTTGTGCGGCGGAAATAGCCGCTTGGCTCAGCCTCACCCCTCAACCGGCTGCGTTCACGAGAATGCGTGCCCGTGCAGCTGTGGCGTAACCCATCCATCGAGCGGACATCAGCCATCCAAATTCACTGGCTCCCGGCTACCGCTCATGTCGAAAGCAATACATCGTATGGATATCCGCGAAATTCAGCCTTCGGAACTGGAAGCGGCAAGGCGACTCCTCGTGGCCAGTGGCTGGTCGCATTGCGTATGCCACCCCGACGACTTTCGCGAATTGGTATCTCGATCCCAGCGGGCACTTGTGGCGGTTCAAGAGGGCGAGGTCATTGGCTTTCTGCGCGCCCTCACTGATGGCATGGCAAACGGCTACATATCCATGTTGGTTGTCGCCGCGCAGCACTGTCATAAAGGTGTCGGGGGCGCCCTCGTCCGTACGGTCGTGGGCGATGACCGCCGCATGACCTGGGTTCTTCGTGCCGCAGGTGAAGGAGTTGGGGGGTTCTACGAGAAAATTGGCTTTGTGCATTCACAAGTCGCGATGGAGCGCCCAGGTTCAAGAACGCCCGACGCCTAGTACTTCGCTCGATGCTGTCGCCCGCCGGCGGGATCTCGGCGCCGCCGCGGTCGCCGGTTAGCTCGAAAACGCCTGGAGGCAACCGCTTCTGTGGAGAAATGTATCCTCTGGGATTTTGAGGGAACGCTGGCGGCACGCGGCGGAATGTGGAGCGGCGCATTGCTTGAAGCGATTGCCAAGTTTGAGCCATCGTTGGCGTGCGAGCTTTCGACCATTTGGCCGCACTTGCAGACCGGCTTCCCTTGGCATACGCCGGAAAAGGGTCATGAGCATCTTTCCGTTGCCGATTACTGGTGGGAAGAACTGATTCCCACCTTTCAGCGCGCGTTTCTGGCGGCCGGCCTTTCACATTTTCGCGCCGCTGTGCTTTCGCGCGAAATTCGCTCGATCTATCTGGATCCGAAGGGCTGGAGCGTGTTCGCCGACGTCGTGCCAGCCCTGGTTGCGCTTCGCGCCGCCGGCTGGCGTCATGCGATCCTTTCCAATCACGTACCCGAACTTTCATCCTTGACGGAAGCGCTCGGACTGCGTCAGTACTTTGAACCGGTTTACTCGTCGGCGGCTATCGGCTATGAGAAGCCACACGAATTGGCCTTTCGCCGAACACTGGATGCACTCGGCAACCCGCGAACCGTCTGGATGGTGGGGGATAGCTACAATGCGGACATCCTTGGCGCACGCCGCGCCGGTTTGCCGGCCGTCTTGGTTCGCTCGAAACACGACGATGCCCAATATCATTCTGCGTCGCTAGTTCAGCTATCGGATGTCCTTGCCACCTAACCCGTCATTCATTGTGGCTGCCGGCTAGGCAGTAAGCCCTGGGGTGCCCATGCTCGAATCCAGCCCCATACGTTCGTCCTGCTGCTGCGGTCGACTATCGCCGCTCGACGCACCTGCGCTGTTGCGACTGCATACGGATCGCCAGGTAAGGCAGTTTCTGGGCGGCCCGGTAGCAGAGCCGGCTGCACACCAGCGCGTCCAATTGCTGATTGCGACGGATCGACCGCTTCCAGCCTGGGCCATTCGAAGCGCAAAATCAGAAAATGGCCCGCTGCTGGGCTTCGTTTCGCTCGATCAGCATCACGATGGAAAGGACATCGAAGTGTCCTTTGCACTACTGCCCGAGCATCAGGGCCAAGGACTTGCTACGGAAGCAGTTCAGTTTGCCCTGCGGCATGCTTTTGACGATATGGGGCTGGCGCGAGTTGTCGCTGAAACACAGTCGCTTAACACGCGATCGATTGCGCTCCTCCATCGCATCGGTATGGTGTTAGAACGCAAAGTCATTCGCTTCGGTGCCGAACAGAGCATTTACGCAACGCTGAATCCCAAACGTTCAGCCTCTCCTTAACACGTCCCTCAATGCGGAAGGCACGCGTGGGGGAACTGCGCCTCCCGTAGCGGGTCGCTGGTTAGCGCTGCTTTGTTTGGGCAGGCAGGACGGCTGCTTTGGAGATGTAGAAGTGGCCGCGCCGGGGCGAGCTCCGGCATGCACGCCTCCGGCAGCTTGCGGTAAGTTTCCGACCCCCCCTTTTCGGCAAGCGAACAGCAAAGCGGACATTCCGCTTCGCAGTGCGCTGCGGCGTCGTAACTTCAGCTTCCATGTTTAGCTGGACCGGGCTGTTTGCAGAGTTGCTGATCCGATAGTTGTTCATCGTAGACAGTGGACGGCCAAGCGAAACAACGCCTAGCTACCTTCCATTGCCGGGCCATCGATAATTCCACGTAAATATTCAACGTGCTGCACAAATGCCCGGCGGCCTGCACGAGTGATAGCCACGCGGGTTCGCGGCTTCTTTCCCTCGAAGTCCTTTTCGATGGAAACATAGCCCGCGTTCTCCAGTGTCGTTAGATGAGCCCCGAGATTGCCGTCCGTCGCCTCGACGATGGCTCGAAGCCGCGGAAATTCGATCGCGTCGCGCGAGGACAGTGCGTTAAGCGTCGCCATGATCTTCAGGCGCAGTTGTTGGTGGATGATCTCGTCAGAGTCAGCAGCCATGTCAGGCCTTACGGAACCAAAGCCCGGTCGAGATCAGCGTCCCACCGCCGACCACGGCCATCCAGAGATTGAAATGCTCGTGCAAGAGTCCGTAGCCCGCAATCGTCAGGCCGCCGACGATAATGCCGGCGAAGACCCAGCGCGCCCCCATCCAGATGCCCGCGAGCACGTAGAGCAATGCGACGAGCAGGGCGGGAAAAGCGCCGAACTGTGCACTCTCCCGCGGCTGCATGATCGCAAAGGTCAAAAACATGAACGCGAAGATGGCCCCCAACGCCGCCAGGTAGCGCCAACCGTCCTGCGCAACGAGGCCTTTTGCCGTCGCAGCCCTGTCGATCAGGTAGCCGCCGAAGGCGCCTCCCAGGGACAGGATCACCCAAGTCCACCCGGCGCGCGCAGGGTAGAGATCGGTCAGTCCGTACCCGACAAGCCAGACCAGGCCCCAGAGAAGGAAATACGGAGCACCGACTTCATAGCCGCGGAGGACGAATGCGCGGCGCTGGGCCCGCTCGATGTCGATCAATGCCTCGGTAGCCTGCTGTGGGGAAATCGTCATGGTCGGACCTCGAAGGGAGTTGAGCGATGTCCTGCCATGACAGAGTACTCTATCTCACAGAGTATATCAAGGGATTGCGAAGTCAGACGCGGAATCAGAGTGTAGGAACTGGAAACGTCCGGGACCGGAACACTGCCAAGCAGACGACCCGGATTATCGGCAATGGGTCGAAAGCGCCAATTCAGGCAGCCAAGTTGACGGGCTCCTTTCGGCCACAACCGGTCATGCGCGGGCACGGCAGAATTTGCCGGATAGCGGTCCGTCGAAGCAGCCTTAGGTTCCAGTTGCGGTCCGCCAAAGCTCCCCGGCAATCGGCAGGAACCCTGCTGTCAGGCACAGCGCGCCCGCGAACATCAGGTTGTCCACGTCCCAGAAAGCGAGAAAGAGTGCGCAGCCCAGGATCACTATCGCGGGAGCCCAAGCGGGTACGCGCGGCGCGCGCCAAAGTGCGATGGCCTGGACGGCAAGGCCGATAAGTGCAAGCTGGGACAGCGCACGGGTGAGGCCGTAGGCACCGTGATCGGCCGTCACGGCGGCGTAGGTCGCGATCGCACCCTCCGTGTACCGCGAGTCTACGTCGCCGAGTCCACGCGTCAGCGCGGTGTAGAGACCGAACACGCCGCCGAGGTAGATGCTTCCCGTCACCGTCAACGAAATGCCGATCGTGGCGATCGTCGGGCGGGCATGGCGCCCGATCTGATGTAGGCCAAATGCACCGAGCACCAACAACGGCAAGGTCAGGTAGCCAAGCAGGTGCGGATCGTGGATCATCGGCCAGAGATTTCGCGCCTCGATCAAGCGCGTCACGGTGTCAGCAGCCGGCCGGGGCACGTAGCGTTCGTGAAATACGAAGAAGTCGGCGAGCGCGCGAAAATGGAGCGCGAACATGAGCATCCAAAGGAGCGGCAGCCCCACGAGAGCTACCGCCTGCGCTTGTCTAACGAATCGGTCGACACGAGGTTGGTCCATGCAGCGAATAATCCGATTTGGGCGCTGCCGTGACAAGTAGGCACGGAGCAAGAGCGCTGGTTCCGAGACAGAAATCGCGCAGTGTCGCGGAAGCGACTGACCCTCGGGCCGAAAAGACCCGGGGACTCATCTCTGCGGCATTTCTCGCACTCATCAACCGCCGTCCCTACGAACGCATCCGCGTCAGTGACATCACCCGCAAGGCTGGCGTGGGTCGCGCGACGTTCTACGCCCACTTTGAGTCGAAAGACGCGCTACTGCGAGCCGAGCTTGGTCGCGTCGTGCTTCCGATGCTTGTTGAGTTACCTGGTGATCCGTGCCTCGTTGACTGCACGAACCTATTCGCCCATGTGCAGCAGGCCCGGGAAATTTACCGCTCGCTGATGGCCGGCACCGCGCGAGTTGGGAATGAGCGAATGTTGCAGGACGCGATCGAGGCACGGATCGCATCTGCTTTGGTCGTGCCATCGGCGCAAGCCAAAGCCGCTGCCCCGACACCCGGATTCCTGCCGCGCTTCGTCGCGGGTACGATTCTGACGTTGATTGCCTGGTCACTCGAACAGGCCGTCGCACCGCCGCCCTCGGATCTGCAGAATGCCTACCGCGCACTCGTGGGCCACGTACTGCAGGGTACTGCGCGAGCCTGACCGGCAAGAGCCGGCCATGACCGGGCGGTCAACATTGACGTCCAAATGTTCCCTGAGCGGACATTGGTACTCATGCCGAGAGCGAATCATTCACCGTCAGTCGACTACGTTCGCACAAGTCGCACTGATCAAGGCTACGTTTGTTCAGGAACTGATTGACGATCAGTACCATCCCGGCGGCGACCAGGCATTAGTGGCCGAAGAGGTGTCATCGGCCGTGTTCGAGCCACCGTGGCAGCCAGTGCAGGGCGATCAAGCCCGCTAGGAAGCTGAATGCCATGCCGATCAGGCTCGGCTGGAACTCGCCTGGCCGGGTTGAGCGAGCGCTCTCATCGGCGCAGTCGTTGCGGAGGCGACGGAAATGGGCCAGGCTATGGCGTCCGCAAAATATTCCCAAGGCGCGACCGTGACTGGAACTATTGGACGAATTCTTAAGTGGGCGATAGTGTCAATCGCCTTGGTTGGCATCGCGATGCTGGGATTGCGTTCGTTTAGGGCGCTGAGCGGCCCCACGTTGCAGCCATGGCACACTTTTGTTCCCCACGAATTGAATGCCGATCAACTCGACGCGGCCGACTGGAATCGTTACCGCGCGCAAGAGGACGAGATCATGGTCAGCGTTCGTACCGAGGTCAGCCAGAAGTTGGCACCGGGCGAGCGAGTTCCGATCAATCGGTACTTCGAGGCGAGTCCGGTCTTTCCAGCGCACTTCGTGCAAGACTGGAACCGCTCCTATGCGATGGAGCCAGACGGCAAGCCGGTCGGCGTAGTGGTCTTGCTGCACGGGCTCACCGACTCGCCGTACAGCCTACGGCATGTGGCCAAGCGTTATCGTGATCGTGGCTACGTTGCTATTGGCATTCGGATGCCGGGTCATGGGACCGTCCCGGCGGGCTTAACCAGTGTGCGCTGGGAAGACTGGATGGCCGCAACGCGGCTGGCGGTTCGTGAGGCGCGTCGGAGAGTACCGGCACCAGCGCCACTTCATCTGGTTGGCTTCTCGAACGGCGGAGCGCTGGCGATGAAGTATTCGCTGGACGCGCTGGAAGACCCGCATCTCGCGCGCGCCGACCGGGTCCTCTTGTTCACACCTATGATCGGTATCACGCGTTTTGCGCGTTTTGCCGGGCTGGCCGCTCTTCCGGCAATTTTGCCGCCATTCGCAAATGCAGCTTGGCTCAGCGTCGTGCCAGAATTCAATCCGTTCAAGTACAACTCGTTTCCCGTCAACGGTGCACGACAGTCCTTCCTCCTGACTGACTCGCTGCAAGCACAGATTCAGCGCCTCGCCCGAACGTCGCTGCTCGGAGGCTTGCCGCCGGTAATTACGTTCCAATCGGTCATCGACTTTACCGTCAGCACGCAGGCGATCATGACGGGACTGTATGCGTATCTTCCCGACAACGGGAGCGAGATCGTGTTGTTCGATGTCAACCGCACGCTCAAGTTCGCTCCGCTGCTCCGTCAATCCGCATACGTGGCGACAGAGAGACTCACCCCCACAGCGCCCCAAACTTTCCGCTTTACGGTTATCGCGAACGCCAACGACGATACCGAAGGATCGGTCGAGAGAAGTATTGCGCCCGGCCAACTCAAAGCCGAGGTCCGTGCACTGAATTTGCCGTACCCGTCTGGAATATTTTCGCTTTCGCACTTGGCGATCCCAATTCCGATGGACGACCCCCTATACGGAATGCAGCCCGATCCGAAAACGAAAGGCGACTACGGCTACAACCTGGGCGCGATGGATGCCCGCGGAGAGCGCGGCGCACTCATCGTCGATCAGGACTTCCTGACGCGACTGCCCTCCAATCCGTTCTTTCCGTATCTGCTCGAACGGGTGGATGCCGGAATCAGCAAGCCCTCCGGTCCCTCGGGCCAAAACATTGCCGCGTCGGCGGTACCCGGCTTGCCGGTGCGGCTCGAAGCCGTGCTGTCAACGCTTCTTCCGGACGACAGGGAAGGGCAGTTTTTCGCTGGTCCATAGTCCACCCACGTTGACCGCTGGCGCCCCACTGTCGCCCTTCATACGGGGCAACACAATGACAACATTTGGGGCCAATGACCACTTTGCCGTGCGCTGAAAGGCCACTTGAGAGAAGTTCATCCGGCCAACAAGAGTCGGGTCCCGTAGTTGGCGAACGGCAGCTTGTATGGTGTTTTCGGCTTTCTACTGAAACAGTGAAGAAACCGGGGCAACTCCAACTCCATCGCGCCCACCGCGGCGCGCCGTGGGTTGGCGCCGTCGACTCACCGAGGCGGGATAGGATGTCGCGCACGGCCGGGTTGTCGGTGATGAAGTTGGTAATGATTCCTATCGAGCCGGTGAAGGTGAGGCACAAGACCAGGTTCGCCTCGCACGACAAATCGCACGCCCATGCACGACGCAAATGAATAGCCGCCCCCCGCCTGCGACCGTCAGCATTGAGAAAGATCGATCGACTGCATCGGGTCGGGTCCAGCACAGAAACGCACGCGCCCAGCGGCTGCTCTGGTGCCTTCGCCCGACATTGAAAGGATACGGGCGACGGACGTGACCCGGCTATCTACAGACGTTCAGTAGTACCTTGCAAAATTCCTGGAAGCAGTGATGCCTACGGCCATAACTGTTGGACGCGACAATACGGAACCATTGTGCACCGACGAGGAATCTATGTCGTGATTGCGTCAATGCCGACTCGCGTCGACAATACGCTTGCGATGACGACCCGCAAGCCTCCAGGAAGAGTCCCGGCAGCGCCGCATAAGGCGGAAGGCGCTGCCGGCTTTCACGCCCGCGTTGAGCGGCTCGCGGTCGGGAAGGCACTCCGCCAGCGCGTTCCGCGGGAGAGCCACGCGGAATGGAAATCGCCGCGCCGGGGCCGAGACCCCATAGCGATACTGGAAACGTCGAACCGCGGACGGATCAAGGGGTTGGTGCCGATCCGGTACGGACGCATGGTACGCAGTCCGTTCACCTTTCTGCGCGGCTCGGCGGCGTTGATGGCGTACGATCTCGCGAGCACGCCGACCACAGGCATCCGGGTACAGGCGTGCGGTGACTGTCACCTGCTCAACTTCGGCGCGTTTGCGACGCCCGAGCGGAACCTGGTCTTCGACCTCAACGACTTCGACGAGACGCTTCCGGCACCCTGGGAATGGGACGTGAAGCGTCTGGTCGTGAGCTTCCTGGTCGCGGGACGCGACAATGGCCTGTCGGACGACGACAGCCGGCTCGCGGTACAGGAGTGCGTGCGCGCCTACCGGGAGCATCTGCGCGAGTGCAGCGGACTAAGACCGCTCGAAGTCTGGTACCAGCGCCTGGATGCAAAGACCCTGATCGCGGCGGCGCCCAGCGCCAATGAGCGCAAGTTCCGGCAACAGATCGCCGATCGGGCGCGCGAACGCGTCCTCGAAAATCTTTTCCCCAAGATCACGAACCAGGTCGGTGGGCGGCACCGCCTGGTCGACCAGCCGCCGATCCTGTTCCATGTCGCCGAGCCGGACTTCGACGAAAGGGTTCGCGAGGCAATCGCCGACTATCGTAACTCGCTGTCCGATGACCGCCGCGTCCTGCTCGACCGGTATCGCCTAGAGGACCATGCGATGAAGGTCGTGGGTATCGGCAGCGTCGGAACGCGTTGTTATATCGGGCTGCTGTTCTCCGAGGACGGCCATCCGCTGATCCTCCAGTTCAAGGAAGCGGTCCGCTCCGTTCTCGAGCCTTATGCGGGAAAGAGCGCTTACGACAACCAGGGGCAGCGCGTCGTCATAGGGCAGCGGCTTATGCAATCGTCGAGCGATATATTCCTCGGCTGGGTGCGTGGGCGGCGCGGCTACGACTTCTACGTGCGCCAGCTGCGGGACATGAAGATGTCCATTCCCGTGGAAGGCTTCAGCGCCGTCCGGCTCGCACGCTATGCACGAATGTGCGGCTGGACACTGGCGCGCGCCCATGCGAAATCCGGAGATGCCGCCACGATCAGCGGCTACCTGGGCAAAGGCGACAGCTTCGACCGGGCGCTGGGCCGATATGCGCTCACCTATGCGGACCAAACGCAGAAGGACCACGCGGCACTGGTGAAGGCGATTCGTTCCGGCCGGCTGCGCGCTTTGTCTGAAGAGTAATCCTCGGCTGCGCTCGATGGCGCGCTTCACGGTGGTGGCAGCGCCACCCAAGTGGCGTCCGGATCGAAACGCGTCATTGCGCTCGCTATGGCTGCCGAATTTGCGCCGAGATCCTTCTGATACACGATGCCGTCGTGGTTCACGAGGAATGACATCACGCCGGTTTCGCCGTAGCGCGCCGGCCAGGCAACCAGCGCGAAGCCGTTGGCAAGATGACCGCGCGCGAGGTAGCTGCGTGCGCCGCCGGTTGCCGCTCCACCCTGCGCCTCGAGGATCTTGAACCGGTAGCCGTAATAGCCGTCCTTGATGCCGGCGGTATAGAACAGTGGCCCCGCAGGGCTCGGTAGCTCTCCTTCCGACGTGTCCCAGTACAGGCCGTCGTGCTTGCCGGGGCTGCTCAGGAAACGGCGGGCATATTCGAGGATGCCGTCGCCGTTCCGATCCTGCTCAGCGTATTCTCGTTGCGCATCGAAGTAGGCGTACATGGCATTGATCGCTGCCAACTCGTTGCGGCCGATGCGGCGGATTCGCATCTCCTCCAACCCGGCATGGGCGTCGAACGCCCAGCCCTCGCCACTGCGGACGATCGGAATCGGCAGCGACCAACCGTCGCTCAATAACAGTCGGGCATCGGCGCCCTCGCGCTCGATCCGATGACCCTGCGACCAGGCGGCCAGGAAGTCGGTGCGGTCCCTTTCGGACGCAGTGTCGAGCGGTATCAGCCGTCGAAAGTCTGGACCGAGTACGGCATGCACCTCGTCATTGTCGTGGCGCGCGAGTCCGTCGACCAGTGCATCGACCGCAGCCTCGGGCGTGGGAAAGGTCCTTTGCGCGAACGAGGGTGTCGCGACCGTCAGCGCCGCGACGACCAACAGCGCTGCTACGAGCCGCGGCCACCTGTCGCGCATCGATGCATGTTGCACAGTGGAGTCCATGTCTATCGCCGCCGCGCCGCTGCGGCGCCGGCCGCACCGGATCCACGCTGCTGCATTGCCGCTCGGCTCGCCGTGCCGCGATCAATCTGCTGACGCGTCTGTGCGGCGTTTCCCGCGCCGCGTAGCGCGTTGTCGCGGTTGATCGTCGCGGCGCTCGCATTCCGATTCTGCACCTGCGAACGATTGACGCCGGCAGCGCGGTTTTGCAGCTGCGCGCGATCGACACCGGCCGCTCGATTCTGTATCTGCGACCGGTCGACCGTTGCGGCGCGGTTCTGTACCTGCGCGCGATCGACATTTGCGGCGCGGCTCTGCAGCTGGCTGCGGTCGATTTGGGACGCTTGCGCCGGAAGCCGGCTGCGATCCACACTTTGCGCACGATCCTGTAGTTGTCCGCGGTCGATATTGCCGGCACGATTCTGCAATTGCGCACGGTCGACGTTTGCGGCGCGGTCCTGAACGGCTCCTCGATCCGCACTGGCTGCGCGGTCGCGCAGATTGCCGCCGCCGTCGGTGGCGCCGGGTCGCTGCGGAAGCTGGCTGCGGTCGATGTTGCGTAGCGCGTCGCGCTCAAGGTTCTGGGCGCCCACGCGATTGGCGAGCTCCTCGCGTGCTCGATCGCGCTGTACCTCGCGCCCGCGGTATTCGTCGCGTGCGCGAGCGTCGCCGACCCTCTGCTGCAGCCGATCGCGCGTCGCGGCGTCACGATATGGAACACCGTGGCGATTGCGCACGTCATGCCGCCAGCTCACGTCGCGATCGCGTGAATCGATCCGGTGATTGATGTTGATGTTGTTCCAGCGGTTCACGTTGATGTTGACGTCGCGTCGGCGCCAGTCCACGCCG
>Ga0302175_10000604_pt1 | contig 11338 bp, 7 predicted proteins | sample I_Fen_N3_3_FD_198791 | JGI IMG/M metagenome (GOLD analysis project Ga0302175, IMG submission 198791) | Peat permafrost microbial communities from Stordalen Mire near Abisko, Sweden - I_Fen_N3_3 | ecosystem: Environmental > Terrestrial > Soil > Wetlands > Permafrost | place: Sweden: Abisko... | reverse complement strand
CGAAGCGATCATCACCTACGTGCGTCGCAACTACGGCAGCCTGATCGGCGAATCCACCGCCGAGCGCATCAAGCAGGAAATCGGTACGGCCTACCCGGGCGGCGAAGTGCGTGAAGTCGACGTACGTGGCCGTAACCTGGCGGAAGGCGTTCCACGCGCATTCACCCTGAACTCCAATGAAGTGCTGGAAGCTCTGCAAGAGTCCCTGGCCACCATCGTTCAGGCTGTGAAAAGCGCCCTGGAGCAATCGCCGCCGGAACTGGCTCCCGATATCGCCGAGCGTGGCCTGGTGCTGACCGGTGGTGGCGCCTTGCTGCGCGATCTCGACAAGTTGCTGGCCCAGGAAACCGGTCTGCCGGTGATCGTTGCCGAAGATCCGCTGACCTGTGTGGCTCGCGGCGGTGGCCGTGCATTGGAAATGATGGATAAACACACCATGGATCTGCTGTCGAGCGAGTGATCTCGCCCGATGCATCTATGCTGTTGAGCGCGCAGGCAGCACTTTGCAGTGCTGCCTGTTGGCGTTTATCTTCTGTCAGTCTGCATCCAGGCCGGTTTGATGCCGTATGAATAAAGAGAACATTTGCCTGGGAGGAGCGGCTTATTAAACCGCTTTTCGCCAAAGGCCCCTCACTGGGCGTGCGCTTGTTGGTGCTGGTCGTGCTATCGGTCGCGCTGATGGTGGTCGATGCCCGCTTCACACTGCTCAAGCCAGTGCGTAGTCAGATGTCGCTGGTGCTGATGCAGTCTTACTGGATCACCGACCTGCCGCAGCGGCTATGGCAAGGTGTGGCCAGCCAATTTGGCAGCCGTACCGAGCTGGTTGCCGAGAACGAAAAACTCAAGACCGAAAACCTGCTGTTGCAGGGCCGCATGCAGAAGCTTGCCGCCCTCACCGAGCAGAACGTTCGGCTGCGCGAGTTGCTCAATTCCTCCGCGCTGGTCAACGAGAAGGTCGAAGTCGCCGAGCTGATCGGCATGGACCCCAACCCCTTCACCCATCGCATCATCATCAATAAAGGTGAGCGCGACGGTGTGGTCCTCGGTCAGCCGGTGCTCGATGCCCGTGGCTTGATGGGGCAGGTGGTCGAGTTGATGCCGTACACCTCCCGCGTCCTGCTGCTGACCGATACGACCCACAGCATTCCGGTGCAGGTGAATCGCAACGGTCTGCGGGCGATTGCCAGCGGCACCGGTAACCCGGAACGCCTGGAATTGCGCCATGTGGCCGACACCGCCGACATCAAGGAAGGCGACCTGCTGGTCAGCTCCGGCCTCGGTCAGCGGTTCCCGGCGGGTTACCCGGTGGCGACAGTCAAGGAAGTGATCCACGATTCCGGCCAGCCGTTCGCGATTGTCCGTGCCGTGCCGACCGCCGCCCTTAACCGCAGCCGTTATCTGCTGCTGGTGTTCAGCGATGGCCGCACCGCCGAAGAACGCGCCAACGACGCCGCCCAGGCCCAGGAAGCCCTGGACCAGCACGGCGGCGGCCCGATCATTCCGGCCACCGTGCCGAAACCGGTTCCAGCGGTCGTGCCGGCTCCGGCGGCTGCTACGCCGGCCACCGCGCCAGCGGCCACGACACCCGCTGCCGCGACACCGGCCAAACCTGCGGCCAGCACCCATCCGGCCAAGCCTGCCGCCAAACCGACGGCCGCCAAACCGGCTGCCAAACCGCCTGTCTCTGCACCGGCCACCACTGGGGGAAGAGAATAATGGCCGGTGCGACTGCATCCCGAAACGGCTGGATCGTCTGGCTGACCTTCGCCATCGGTCTGTTGCTCAGCGTCTCTCCGTTGCCGCAATTCATGGAAATCCTGCGTCCCCTGTGGCTGGCCTTGCTGCTGGCGTTCTGGGTGCTGGCCTTGCCGCAAACAGTCGGCATGGTCACCGCGTTTTGCCTGGGGTTGGCTGAAGACGTGCTCTACGGCACATTGCTGGGCCAGAACGCGTTGATCCTGACGCTCATCACTTTCCTGGTGCTGTCACTGCAACAACGCCTGCGGATGTTCCCGATGTGGCAGCAGTGCCTGGTGCTCCTGGTGATCTTCGGCCTGGCCCAACTGGTTCAGTTGTGGCTCAGCGCCCTGACCGGCAACCGTCAACCCACCCTGGCGCTGGTACTGCCGGCGCTGGTGAGCGCACTGCTCTGGCCTTGGATCAGCTTCGGTTTGCGTGGTCTGCGTCGACGTTACAAGATCAATTAATTCGGTCAGGCATGTGCCCGCACCTCGACAGGGAGATGTCTTGATGAAACAGAAATTGCTTTACCTCGCTTCAGGCTCGCCACGTCGGCGTGAATTGCTCACGCAGATCGGCGTGCCGTTCTCCGCCATCAGTGCGGACATCGATGAAACCCCTTTGAACGACGAAACCCCTTCGGCCTATGTCGAGCGTCTGGCGCGCGGCAAGGCCGAGGCCGGGCGCGGCGTGGTCGTGTGCGATACAGCATTTTGCGTATTGGGCGCGGATACCGCCGTGGTGCTGGAGGGGAAAATTCTCGGCAAGCCAGTGGACGAAGCCGATGCGTGCGCCATGCTTATGATGTTGTCGGGGCAGGAACACGAAGTCCTGACGGCAATTGCCGTGCTTGACGGCGAGCGTTGCGAATCCCGGGTGGTGCGCAGCCTTGTACGTTTCCGCAACATCGGTCGCGAGGAAGCGGCAGCCTATTGGGCCAGCGGCGAACCAAAGGACAAGGCCGGCGGCTACGGTATTCAGGGGCTGGGCGCGGTGTTTGTCGCCGGGCTCGATGGCAGCTATTCAGCGGTGGTCGGACTGCCGCTGTGCGAAACCGCAGAACTACTCGGCCGTTTCGGCATACCCTGTTGGCAAACCCTTAACGCGCGCTAAGCGTCGTACTGACAAGATGCGGCCATTATCGTGAACATGCCTGAACGAGACCCTGCCATGAGTGAAGAGATTCTGATCAACATCACGCCGATGGAATCGCGCGTGGCGGTGGTCGAAAACGGTGTTCTGCAAGAGGTTCATGTCGAACGCACGCAAAAGCGCGGGATCGTCGGCAACATCTATAAAGGCAAAGTTGTACGGGTTCTGCCGGGCATGCAGGCGGCGTTCGTCGACATCGGCCTGGACCGTGCCGCGTTCATCCATGCTTCGGAAATTTCCCTGCGCGAAGGCCCGGCGGTGGAAAGCATCAGCAGCCTGGTGCACGAAGGCCAGAGCCTTGTGGTGCAAGTCACCAAGGACCCGATCGGCTCCAAAGGCGCGCGCCTGACCACGCAGCTGTCGATTCCGTCGCGCTATCTGGTGTACATGCCGCGCACCGCCCACGTCGGCATTTCCCTGAAAATCGAAGACGAAGCCGAGCGCGAACGCCTCAAGCAAGTGGTCACCGATTGTGTGGCCAAAGAAGGCATCAAGGAGGCTGGCGGCTTCATTCTGCGCACCGCCGCCGAAGGTGCCGGGGCCGATGAAATCCTCATGGACATCCGCTACCTGCGCCGTCTGTGGGACCAGATCAACGCCCAGATCAAAACCATCGGCGCGCCGAGCGTGATCTACGAAGACCTCGGCCTGGCGCTGCGAACCTTGCGCGACCTGGTGAGCCCGAAGATCGAGAAGATCCGCATCGACTCCCGGGAAACCTTCCAGAAAACCACGCAATTCGTCGCCGAATTGATGCCGGAAATCGCCGATCGCCTTGAGCATTACCCCGGCGAGCGGCCGATTTTCGACCTGTACGGCGTCGAAGATGAAATCCAGAAAGCCCTGGAACGCAAGGTGCCGCTCAAGTCCGGCGGTTATCTGGTGGTGGACCCGGCGGAAGCCATGAGCACCATCGACGTCAACACCGGGGCGTTCGTCGGCCATCGCAACCTTGAAGAAACCATTTTCAAGACCAACCTCGAAGCCGCCACCGCCATTGCTCGTCAGCTGCGCCTGCGCAACCTGGGCGGCATCATCATCATCGACTTCATCGACATGGAAGACGAAGAGCACCAGCGCCAGGTGCTGCGCACCCTTGAGAAGCAACTGGAGCGCGATCACGCCAAGACCAACATCATCGGCATCACCGAGTTGGGCCTGGTGCAGATGACCCGCAAGCGCACCCGCGAAAGTCTCGAACAAGTGCTGTGCGAACCGTGCAGCAGTTGCCAGGGACGCGGCAAGCTGAAGACCCCGGAAACGGTTTGCTACGAAATTTTCCGCGAAATCCTGCGCGAAGCCCGCGCCTATCAGGCCGAAGGCTATCGTGTATTGGCGAACCAGAAAGTGGTCGACCGCTTGCTCGATGAAGAATCGGGCAACGTCGCCGAGCTGGAAGGGTTTATCGGTCGCACCATTCGCTTCCAGGTCGAAACCATGTATTCCCAGGAACAATACGACGTGGTGTTGCTCTGAAGCGTTGTGTTTCACCTCCATTAGAACGGCTGGCCTCAGCGTCATGCAGTATTTTTGCCACGGGAGCCAACTGACATGGACCGTCTGACACGCCTTTTGGCTGCACTGACCCGCTGGGGCTTGGGCCTGTGTGCGTTGGTTCTGGTGCTGATGGCCTTGTATGTCAGCCTCGGCCGGGAACTGGCGCCGCTGGTGGCCGAATACCGCGCAGACATCGAGACCAAGGCCAGTGACGCCCTGGGCATGCCCCTGCAAATCGGCAGGCTCGAAGGCAGTTGGAGCGGTTTTGCGCCGATTCTGCTGGCCCACGACGTGACGGTCGGCGCGGGCACCAATGCCCTGCGTCTGGACAACGTGCGTGCCGTGCCAGACCTCTGGGCCAGTCTGCTGGCCCGGCAAGTGCGCATTGCTCATCTGGAGCTCAATGGCCTGAAGATCAGCCTCAAGGAAGGCGCGGACGGCCAATGGGCGCTGGAAGGCTTGCCGGTGCAGCAAGACCAGCCAATGGACCCGGAGCAACTGCTCAACAGCATGCAAATGGTTGAGCAACTGTCGGTACTCGACAGCCAGGTCACCTTGCAGCCGCTGGATCATGCGCCGATGACGCTGACTTACGTCGGCCTGAACCTGAAAACCGGCGCTTCCCGCCAACGACTCGACGCGCGCCTGACCCTGCCCGATGGTCAGCCCGTGGCCATGAGCCTGCGTACCCGCATTCGCGCCAACGCCTGGAAGGACGGCCAGGCCGAGGCGTACCTGAGCTTGCCGCAAAGCGATTGGTCGAAATGGCTGCCTGGACGCCTGACCCGGCAATGGAATTTTTCCGAGATCAAGGCTGGCGGCGAACTCTGGCTGAATTGGGGCGAGGGGGCAGTGCAAAGCGCCGCGATTCGTCTCAACGCGCCGCGCCTCAAAGGCGCGTACGCCGAGCGCAAACCGATCGAGATCCACAACCTGGCGCTTAACGGGTACTTCCAGCGCAGCGCGCAAGGCGCCGTGGTGACCCTCGATTCCCTGGCCATGAACCTGGGTGACGCGCGCTGGGAAACCCACCTGCAACTCAAACAAACCGAAGCCACGGACAAGACCGAAGAACTCTGGCACCTGCAAGCCGATCGCCTGGACCTGACCCCGCTCACGCCGCTGATCAATGCGCTGGGACCCTTGCCTGAAGGGGTTGCCACCGCGGTCGACAAGCTTAAGGTCACCGGCGCCTTACGCAACGTGCTGGTCGACTTGCGGCCCAATGCCACCGACGACACCAAGTTCAGTTTTGTCGCCAACCTGGAACGGGTCGGCTTCGACGCCTATCACGGCGCGCCGGCGGCACGAAATGTCAGCGGCAGCATCAGCGGCGACCTCGGTCACGGCGAGCTGCGCATGGACAGCAAGGATTTTTCCCTGCACCTGGACCCGATATTCGCCAAGCCATGGCAGTACCTCCAGGCCAATGCCCGGCTGACCTGGAAGCTTGATCAAGAAGGCTTCACCCTGATCGCGCCGTACCTGAAAGTGCTGGGCGAAGAGGGCAAGATTGCCGGCGACTTCCTGATCCGCCTGCATTTCGACCACACCCAGGAAGACTACATGGACCTGCGGGTCGGGCTGGTGGACGGCGACGGTAAATACACCGCCAAGTACCTGCCGACCGTGCTCAGCCCGGCGCTGGATGAATGGTTGCGTACGGCGATTCTCAAAGGTGCGGTGGACCAGGGTTTCTTCCAGTACCAGGGTTCGCTGAACCATGGCGCCGAAGACACCGCGCGCAGCATCAGCCTGTTCTTCAAGGTGCACGACGCCGAACTGGCGTTCCAGCCAGGCTGGCCGCACGTCAGTAAGGTCAGTGGCGATGTGTTTATCGAAGACAGCGGCGTGCGCATCCTGGCCAGCAAGGGGCAGTTGCTCGACACGCAAGTCAGCGACATCTACGTCAATATTCCCCACGCGCCGGCCGGGCAGAACGTCCACCTGTTCCTCGACGGAGGGTTTGCCGGCGGGTTGGGCGATGGCCTGAAGATTCTGCAGCAAGCCCCGATCGGCACCGCTGACACCTTCGCCGGTTGGGAAGGTGAGGGCGATCTGCAGGGCAAGCTGAAACTGGATATTCCATTGGCCAAAGGCGAGTTGCCGAAAATTCTGGTGGATTTCAAGACCGCCAAGGCCCGGCTGAAACTGGCCGAACCGACCCTGGAACTGACTCAGCTCAAAGGCGATTTCCGTTTCGACAGCAGTAAAGGCTTGAGCGGTCAGAACATCAGCGCCCGCGCCTTCGATAAACCGGTGAACGCGCAGATTTTCGCCGATGGCAGCCCGGGCAAGCTCAATACCCGGGTCAGCGCGAGCGGTCAGGTTGAGGTCAAGAAACTCACCGACTGGCTCAACGTGACCCAGCCGTTGCCGGTGTCTGGCGTGGTGCCTTACCAACTGCAACTGAACCTCAATGGCGCCGACAGCCAGTTGATGGTCAGTTCCAACCTCAAAGGCGTCGCCGTCGATTTGCCGGCACCGTTCGGCATGGCCGCCGACGTGGGCCGCGACACGGTGTTCCGCATGACCCTGCAAGGCCAGGAGCGACGTTATTGGGTCACTTACGGCGAACTGGCGAACTTCACCTTCGCCGCACCGCCGGGCAATTTCGCCGACGGTCGCGGGGAATTGTTCCTCGGCAGCGGCGATGCCGTGTTGCCGGCCTCCAAAGGCCTGCGGGTCAGCGGCGTGCTGTCGGAACTGGATGTCGGCCCGTGGAAGGACCTGGTGGACAAGTACGCCGGCCAGGACCCCGGCGGCAGCGCCAAGCAGTTGCTCAGCGGCGCGGACTTCAAGGTCGGCAAACTCAGCGGTTTTGGCACGACCCTCGATCAGGCTTCGGTGCAATTGACCCGCAAGCCCTCGGTCTGGGCCTTGCAGCTCGACAGTCAGCAGGCCAAGGGCAGCGTCAGTATTGCGGATGCGAAAGCCGCGCCGATTGCGATCAACCTGCAGTACGTGAAGCTGCCGGCGCCCGATCCGACGGTACTGGCCGACGAAAACTCGCCGGACCCGCTGGTCTCCGTGGACCCGACGAAAATCCCGGCGCTGGATATCACCATCAATCAACTGTTCCAGGGCAATGACCTGGTGGGTGCCTGGTCGCTGAAAGTCCGCCCGACCGCCAAAGGCATCACGCTCAATACCCTGGACATGGGCCTCAAGGGCATTCTGTTGCAGGGCAACGGCGGCTGGGAAGGCACGCCGGGCGCCACCAGCAGTTGGTACAAGGGCCGGATCAGCGGCAAGAACCTGGCCGATGTGCTCAAGGGCTGGGGCTTTGCGCCGAGCGTGACCAGTGAAGAATTCCATATGGATGTCGATGGCCGCTGGCCGGGTTCGCCGGCGTGGCTGGCCACCAAGCGGTTCTCCGGCAGCCTTGATGCGTCACTCAATAAAGGTCAGTTCGTCGAAGTCGAGGGCAGTGCCCAGGCGTTGCGAGTGTTTGGCTTGCTCAACTTCAACTCCATCGGCCGGCGTCTGCGCCTGGACTTCTCCGACCTGTTCGGCAAAGGCCTGAGCTACGACCGGGTCAAAGGTCTGTTGGTGGCCAGCAACGGGGTTTACGTCACTCGTGAACCGATCCTGATGACGGGGCCGTCGAGCAACCTTGAACTCAATGGCACGCTGGATCTGGTCGGCGATCAGGTGGACGCCAAATTGCTGGTGACGTTGCCGCTGACCAACAACCTGCCGATTGCCGCGCTGATTGTCGGCGCGCCGGCGATTGGCGGGGCGTTGTTCCTGATCGACAAACTGATCGGCGACCGTGTGGCGCGTTTCGCCAGCGTCAAATACACCGTCAAAGGTCCGTGGAAAGAGCCGAAGATCACCCTGGACAAGCCTTTTTGACGCTTTATTTTTAAAAGCCTCTCTCCAAACTCGATGGAGTAGCATGGCCGTAAGCCCCCTGTAGGAGCTGCCGCAGGCTGCGATCTTTTGATCTTGTTTTTTTCAAGATCAAAAGATCGCAGCCTGCGGCAGCTCCTACGGGTATGTGTTGATTCCAGATAAGGGAAAGGCCATGTCTGTAGCGGTGATTCAAATGGTCAGCCAGAGCGATGTGCTGGCCAATCTGGCTCAGGCCCGTCGCCTGCTTGAGCAAGCGGCAAATGCTGGCGCTCGTCTGGCGGTGCTGCCGGAAAACTTCGCGGCTATGGGCCGTCGGGACATCGCTGATATCGGCCGTGCCGAGGCGTTGGGCGACGGCCCGATCCTGCCGTGGTTGAAACAGACCGCCCGCGCCCTCAAGTTATGGATTGTCGCCGGCACGTTGCCGTTGCCGCCGGTGGATCAGCCGACGGCGAAGGTGCACGCCTGTTCGCTGCTGGTGAATGACCACGGCGAAACCGTTGCACGGTATGACAAGCTGCACCTGTTCGACGTCGATGTGGCGGACAATCGCGGGCGTTACCGCGAATCCGATGACTATGCTTATGGCAGTGGCGTCGTGGTGGCGGATACGCCAGTCGGTCGAGTTGGTCTGACGGTGTGTTATGACCTGCGTTTCCCGGAGCTCTACAGCGAATTGCGGCTGGCCGGTGCCGAGCTGATCACCGCGCCGTCGGCCTTTACCGCCGTGACCGGTGCGGCCCACTGGGATGTGCTGATCCGTGCACGGGCCATCGAAACCCAGTGTTACATCCTCGCGGCCGCCCAGGGTGGCACCCATCCGGGGCCGCGAGAAACTTACGGACATGCCGCCATCGTTGACCCGTGGGGTCGCGTGCTGGCGCAACAGGATCAAGGCGAGGCCGTGCTGCTGGCCGAACGCGATAGCAGCGAACAGGCGTCCATCAGGGCGCGGATGCCGGTGTCCAGTCACCGGCGATTTTTCTCGCAGGGCGCCCAGCGACCTGCTTCAGAACGTGAATTTAAGGCGTAAAACCTATGAGCGAGTTGTTGTCCTCAGTCAGTGATCACCTGTTAGCGCCCGGCGGCGTGACCATCGAGAGCCTGCAAAGTGTGCTCGGCGATCTGGCCGGCCCGGGCATCGATGCAGCCGATTTGTATTTCCAGGGCCAGATTTCCGAGTCCTGGGCGCTGGAAGACGGGATCGTCAAGGAAGGCAGCTTCAACCTCGACCAGGGCGTCGGTGTGCGGGCGCAATCGGGTGAGAAAACCGGTTTTGCCTACAGCAATGCCATCACCCTCGAAGCGTTGGGCGCGGCGGCCCGTGCGGCGCGTTCGATCTCCCGCGCCGGGCAGAACGGCACGGTGCAAGCGTTCACCACCCAGGACGTCGCCCAGTTGTACGGGCCGGACAACCCGCTGGAGGTGATGACCCGCGCCGAGAAAGTCGACCTGCTCAAGCGCATCGACGTCGCGACCCGTGCCCTCGACCCGCGTATCCAGCAAGTCACCGTGAGCATGGCCGGGGTGTGGGAACGCATTCTGGTTGCCTCCACGGACGGCAGCCTGGCGGCGGACGTGCGGCCATTGGTGCGTTTCAACGTCAGTGTGATCGTTGAACAGAATGGTCGCCGCGAGCGCGGTGGTCATGGCGGCGGTGGTCGTACCGATTACCGTTATTTCCTCGGCGAGGACCGCGCCATGGGGTATGCCCGTGAAGCGCTGCGCCAGGCGCTGGTGAACCTGGAAGCGATTCCGGCGCCGGCCGGTACGTTGCCGGTGGTGTTGGGCTCGGGCTGGTCCGGCGTGCTGCTGCACGAAGCGGTCGGGCATGGCCTGGAAGGCGACTTCAACCGCAAGGGCAGTTCGGCTTACAGCGGGCGCATGGGCGAGATGGTGGCGTCCAAGCTCTGCACCATCGTCGATGACGGCACCCTGGCCGGGCGTCGCGGTTCGCTGAGCGTCGATGACGAAGGCACCCCGACCGAGTGCACCACGCTGATCGAAAACGGCGTACTCAAGGGTTACATGCAGGACAAGCTCAACGCACGGCTGATGGGCGTCGCTCGCACCGGCAACGGTCGTCGCGAATCCTACGCGCACCTGCCGATGCCGCGCATGACCAACACCTACATGCTGGCCGGCGAAAGCGATCCGGAAGAAATCATCGCTTCGGTGAAACGCGGCATCTACTGCGCGAACCTCGGCGGCGGCCAGGTGGACATCACCAGCGGCAAATTCGTGTTCTCCACCAGCGAGGCGTACCTGATCGAAGACGGCAAGATTACCGCCCCGGTCAAAGGCGCGACGTTGATCGGCAACGGGCCTGAAGCCATGAGCAAGGTGTCGATGGTCGGTAACGACCTGGCGCTGGACAGCGGCGTGGGGACGTGCGGGAAGGACGGGCAGTCGGTGCCGGTGGGTGTCGGCCAGCCAACGCTGAAAATCGATGCGATCACTGTGGGTGGCACAGGGTCATAAGGAGATGTAGGAGCTGCCGAAGGCTGCGATCTTTTGATCCTGATTTTGATTTTGCAAAACCAACGTCAAAAGATCGCAGCCTGCGGCAGCTCCTACAGGGGCCGCGATAACTTAACGCAGACCGCGTTGAGTCTCGTCGAGCTCACGGATGTACTTGAAGATTTTACGGCTCGATGCCGGTGGCTTGTTGGTCGCCAGTTCGTGCTGGGCCTGACGGATCAGGGAGCGCAACTGTTGACGGTCAGCTTCCGGGTAGTCGAGCACGAACTTCTCCAGGACCGCGTCATCGCCAGCGATCAAACGATCGCGCCAGCGTTCCAGGCCGTGGAAACGTTCGTTGTACTGCCGGGTGGAGGCATCGAGTTGATCGAGCAACATGAGAATGGCGTCAGTGTCCTGATCGCGCATCAGTTTGCCGATGAACATAAGGTGCCGTTTACGCGCGATATTCGCGGTGTGCTTGGGCGCATCGGCCAGGGCCCGGCGCATAGCGTCGGTCAACGGCAGTTTTGCCAGCAAGTCAGGCTTGAGTGTTGTAAGGCGCTCGCCAAGGTCAACCAGAGCATGAAGCTCGCGTTTAACCTGGGATTTGCTTTTTTCTCCCGTATCG
>Ga0302175_10000603_pt1 | contig 11339 bp, 19 predicted proteins | sample I_Fen_N3_3_FD_198791 | JGI IMG/M metagenome (GOLD analysis project Ga0302175, IMG submission 198791) | Peat permafrost microbial communities from Stordalen Mire near Abisko, Sweden - I_Fen_N3_3 | ecosystem: Environmental > Terrestrial > Soil > Wetlands > Permafrost | place: Sweden: Abisko... | reverse complement strand
CTGATCATGCGCCGACCTTCTTCTGGATCGTATGCGCCGAAGATGGCAGCGACGAACTCATTCACCCAATCGCGAACTGTCTCGCTCATCAAAGGGCTGCCGGTGGCGTCGACCATTCTGAGCGAGCCGAATACCTCAAGAGCTTCAGCAGCCTGATCAGGGAACAGTGCCCCCTGAGGGATCAGTGACTCTTTGGCGACGATCCGACGCTCCCAGTCTGGGCATGCGGTAGTCCATTCCATCACTTACCACCCTTGAGCGCCGTGAGCTTTGGCGGCTGGCGAACTCCAAAGCGGCCCGTTGCAGCCTTTTCGGCAGCCTCCTTGGCTGAGTCCTTTTTGCCTGCCTCACCTTTGCGCGAGTGAACGAACGGCATGAGAGCCTTGGCTGCATCAACTCGCAGCTTTGCGTCACTGCCGAAGTCGTTCATCACAGCCAGAAGAAAGTCTTTCGGGTCGGAATGACGAAGTGCCTGAGCCAAATCGAAGCCGGCCTCTACCGGCTCATCCGGTGCCGATTCGGGCTCTTCCGGGGCTGCCGCCTTCGCCATGGAGGGTTTAACAATTTTGTTAATGCCAGCCTGGGCCAGGGCAGCCATCACATTGGGGTGCTTGGCCAGCCTGGAACCGGCGACCGATGCGCTGGAAGCCGCGTAGCCTGCGGCTATCGCTGCATCTTTGTTGGAGGCGCCACCCTTCACGGCGGCAACAAAGGCGCGCTGTTTGGGTGTTAACGCCATTAACAAAAAACCTCAAAAAGGGAAAAAAAGTGCGCGTGAGAGGGGGAGTGGTCTGGAGAAAAGTCGATCACCATATTTTGACCGCCCCCGGGGTCTCGTATCGGGGAGATGGCGTGCCACAAGGGGCAGTGACGTGCCACACATCGGCTCAGGCTCCCTGCGCCTCCTCGCGCTGCTTCTTCGAGGAGTGACAGGTGCCGCATAGGCTCATCCAGTTGGTCCGTTCCCAGAACAGCGTCATGTCACCTCGGTGAGGGATGACGTGGTCGACCGTGTTGGCCGCTGTCACCCTTCCTTCGCGATCACAGTACGCACAGAGCGGGTTGTCATTGAGGTGGACCAGCCGAGCCTTCTGCCATTCGTAGTTGTAGCCACGCTGGCTTGATGTGGTCTTGCCGGTTCGCCATGAACCTGGTGCTGCTGTCGCCAGCCTGTTGCTCTGGGTACTGACTCTGTTGCCCAGTGTCTGAAGGCGAGCCATCACCAGCCTCCTACCATCTTGGCGCCGACCGCCATACCAGCGAGGAACACCAGCACGATCATCAATAAGCCGAAGCTTGGGATGAGCGATGTGCTCGGAGTACGCATGGGTGGTGGTGCTGGCGGCTTCAGAGGCTCACACCCACCGCACAGCGGGATGGACTGATCGGTAATCATGAATGCATCACAGCCAGCACAACGTGCACACCTGGTCGGCCTCATGACTTACTCCAGCGAAAGCTTGATCGAACCCAGGATCACGCCGAGCGCTGCAGCGTCTGACGACTTGGATATCTCCACCACTAGGGCTTCGACCCGCGCTACTTCGGCCTGCTCGTCTGCCGGCATATCACCGACCATCCCTTTGATCTGGTAGTACTCGGCGCTGACGGTGCTCATGGTGTGGTCCTTATCTCGCGCCAAGATTTGGCGCATTCGAAAACGTGGCGCGGGTAAACGTTTGGTATAAGCTGATGCGCGGCCGACAAAGCAAAACTCCTGCATATCCGGCCCATGAAAAACAAAAGGGACGTTCATGCCAGTTGATGCCGAGACCGCAATTACTAGGGCTAGAAGTAACTTCCTATATCTAGCGGAAGCGAAGGACGAAGCACACCTCGCAAAGCTCAAGGGCGGTGCCTGCGGCTACAACCATTCACTTTTGATAGCCGGTCTGATCAGTGCCGATCAGCTTGATCATCTGAACGCGGAGCTTGATGAAGCTTGTAGAGCTATTACCTTTTCTTGACTCAAAGACTTAAAGCTACTTGCTCTGACTGCGGACGATCTGGGCGTCGACCTGGTCGGCGCAGGTGTCCAGCAGCTTGATAGCCTTGTCCTTCAGTTCCCACACATCACCGTTGAGGCGTAGGTCGGCGTCCTCCTGGTCAACCCGTTCACACGGGATCAGCTCAGGGGCTTCGATTCGCACGGCCTGGGTCTTTGTGACCACCACCGGCTTTGCCGCGCAGGCCGTCAGGCAGAGGCTGAGCAGCCCAATCACGAACAGGCTTACTGTTGCGCTTGAGTTCTTCAAAGTCTTTCCTCGCCTTCTCGGCTTTCTTCTCGCTGGCCTTGATGCGCTTGGCCAGGTCAGCGGTGTAAGCGGCGTTGCGAAGGGCCTCGGCGCGCAGCGTGGTGATGGTGGCCTGGCTCTCGGTGTTGGCCTTGATGGCTTCGTCCTTGGCCTGAGCCTCGACGCGCTTCTCTTCGCGCAGGTCCTCAACCCGGAGTTGCTGGATGCCGACCAGCAATAGGCCTACCAGCGCGATGATGATTCCTGCCGCGATTGCCTTCATGCTGAGTCCGCCTTTCTTCCCAGGAACCTGATGATCAGGTCACGGATCGCCGTCACCCCAATGAAGCCAATGGCACCACCTGCAGCGACTGAAAGGCTCGGCGGCCAGGCCATCCACTCGATCACACTGCTGGCCGACAGGCTCAAGGCCCCACAAAGCAGGGCCTCGAACAAGGTGCGCCAGTAATTCGGCTCCTTGGCGTCATACAGCACACGCAACAAAGTGATCGTGAAGGCCATGATTGCGCCCTGCCACAGTGGATTGGAGAGGACCAGCCAGACCTGGGCCCAGAAGTCGGGGTTTTTCTCAGGCATGTTAGGGGACATCCGGCAGTCCTCCCTCTCGGGGAGCGAATAGATCCGGCTCCAGCAGCACTCCCAGCTCGGAGCAATGGGTGTGGTGGAGCTGAAAACGAAAAAGCCCAGCACGACGGCTGGGCTTATGATGAGGCGGAAGACGCTACGGTGTGCCTTCAGGCGCTACGTGCACGATGGCGAGACCGGAATTCAATATCCTACGGGACCGCTGGAAGTAAACCGCATATCGAAGCCATCCCTGCAGCAGCGATGCAGCTGTAACCACACACAGAATCGGCCGTCTTGAACTTAGTCATAAGCCAAAAATAAATAACAATCAAGACGAGACAAAGCACAAGTGTAGATACTCCGCCGGCTGTAGAATGACCAAACTTTAGATCGAAGAGCGTGAAAAGCTTCCTGCTTACGAACAGAGAAGTGACAATGTAGACAAGGCTTAGAAACACAGTCAACTTGACGGTATCGTCACTGGTGCCCGACTTATTTTTCGCCTTTTCTGCTTCCTCGTCAGCCCACTGAGCCCCGAGCATACTGTCGTGCTTTCGTCCAGACTGATCTGAATACTTTTGTTGATCGCTCATTGCTTAGCCCACATCGTCCATTTGAAGGAAGCGTTATAGAGCCTTGCAAGGAAACATGTCAACTGGCCACCAGAAGCCGCTAAATCTGCCTCCCCTTTCGACAAATGTGTAGAACTGAGATTTGCAGTTAATGCGCGGCTTCTAGTGCCGGCAGGGCCTTATGCAATGACGACCGAGAGCATAAAGACCACAAGATGCCTGACCTCTCGATCAGTAGCTCTCAACCTTAGTGAGCTTCGCTTTATCGAACTTCACAGTAGAGGGCGCAGAAAACCGCCAAGATTCACCCGCGTCAATATCCTGACCGCGATTGAGGGCGGTTCCGACAACCTCGCCCGCACTGTTGTAAAGTTTGAACGTCACAAACACATTTTTTAATGTAGTCCCAGTATTGTTCTTCATCACACCCTCGACTGCCGTGATCAGACCTTTACTGGTCACGTGTACCTCGGAAAGAGTGACCTTGCTAGTGATATCGGCCGCCATTGCGGATGTTGCGAAAAGAGAAAGAGCGAGTGCGATAGCCTTGATCATAAACGGATCCAATGTGGTTTTTCGTAACCTTCACCCGCGCCTTGCAGTGATGTCAATACAGTAGCAGCACGAATGCAGGCTTCATTGGTAGTCCAAGCGCAAAAAACTCGGCACTTGGCCGGGTTCAGGGTTTCGTGTGCGTTTCGCGTTACTTGTGCACTATGGGAAAAGTACGCGAAAAACCCCGTCATGTCAACATGATTATGCCGCTTCTTGATCTTTTTCCGAGTTAATCACCTGCCATAGTGGTTGTTGAGCCTGAATATCCACTTCCTTTATCACTTCTTTCAGGGATTCCCACAAGTCGAGCCAGTCACGCGTCCAGTTCTTCGGGTCGATGGTCACGCCGAAGAACGTGTTCATCTCGGCGGCTACCCGAGCCGGGCCCCACTCGGCAGATCCTGCCACCTCCCCCTTGTACGATTGCAGGGCCAGGGTAACCAGGTACTGCGCCTTCACGCGCTTGGCCGAAGTCAGGTCAGGCAGCGCCGCTTTGGCGGTGATCAGCAGCACCGCATTCAGCAGGTGCCGCATGTCCATAGCCGGGTGGTACAGGTAGTGACCGAACTGCTGCACCTGAAACGGAAGCGTGTCGATGGCACGCAGTACTTTGCCGATGGTGGCCAGGTGCGCGGCGCGGGCGGTGGAGCGGCCGGCGGGCGTTCCGCGCGTCTCGCTGATGCTGATCTTCTGGCGCACAACCTGAATGCGCTCTTCCTTGTCATCCCCCAGCGCAGCGAACACGGCCTCGGCGCGACGCATGCGCTGCCCCTTCTTAATCGGTGCCGATTGCGCTTTGTCGATGGCTACAGCGCTGATCGACGCATTCGATTCGTGCTGAGCTTCGGTCCATACCTGCCTTGCGTTGATCAGTTTCATGCTGCGAGCCCCTTCTTCAGTTCTTTGGTCTTTGCCCGGTAGTCGGCGGTCATCGCCTTCAACTCATCCACGGTGTACTTCTTGGCCTCATGCGGACCTTCCAGCCACTCAACAGCCTCGGCGCCGATACGCTTCACCAGCTCAATGCGGTAATTCACGATGTTCCCGGAAAGCCGGGTGTTGCACGGCGAGCACTGGCGGTGGCAGTTCATCGGCTCAAAGCGCAGGGCCGGATTGCTCCCCACGGTCCGGTAATGGCCGGCTTCATACTTGCCCTGGTGGTGCCGGCCGCAGCTGACGCATCGCAGCGCCGCGTCACGGGCGCGAACCCAAGCGTTGAAGGCCTGTTGAGTGTCCTTGAGGTAATCGGCCCTGCTCTTCAGCTTCTCCTTGCGGACCTTAATCTGCCGGCGCCCTACTTCTGCCAGGGCCTTCCCGGCGATAGCTCGCCCCTTCTCGGACTTGCCGTATGCGATCGCGCACTCGATCTCCCCGCACACAGCCTGCGATTCTCTGGAGCGCGTGAACATTACTCGGCACGCCGCAACCTCCTTGCCGATAGCAGCATGCTCTAGGTCTTCCCGAAGTCCACGACTGACCACTTCACGACCACTTCGCGGCGCAACCTGAACACCCTTCAGTTTCGGAATCGCCCAGGCGGTCAACGCCTTATAGATGAACAACTGAGGTGCTGGAGATTGAATGCGACTGATGAGTCGACCGATTGCAGCGACCTTGTTGGCCTTATGCGTCGAGTACTTGGCGACCAGAACATCCCACTGCACCGGGGCCAGGTGACTGTGCAGCAGCGCGTGCAGGCAGCAGTCGTAATCGAACTTGTCTCGCACCGAGATTGAGCTATCGGTGCCACCCTGGCGAAGGTCGGCATCAATCAGCTTCTGCCAGCTCTGTTTGGTGCTGTTGTCGATGTTGTCGGCGGCCAATACCCGGACCAGCGTCCCCATCACGTCCTTATATATGCCCATGACTCAATCTCCCTTGAACGACGAGCCGCCTGGCCCGCGACGGTTTGGTATCTGGTATTCATCAACGATGCAGCTTGTCGGGTTGTTGCCCCTAAACTGATCGCGCTCCCGGCGAACCATCCGGCCAAGTTGGACCACCAGGTCTTCCACCAGCAATGGCTCCAGCGTTTGCGCATGAACAAAGCCGGACGAGTGACAACCGATGCAGTCGAGCTCGTGAAGCAAACCCTTGATGAACCCCTTTCCGGCACATGACGGGCACTCTGTCATGGGTATCAAACTGCGCACTAAGGCGGGGCCATGCTGCTTTTTCATCATTTTTAAACCTCGCCTATGGTTGATTCTTGAATGACCTTGCAGCCCTTATTTTCCGTGGCTTCCAGCGGATTACCTGAATCTCCGAATCTAACGCCGGTCAACTCGTGAATCAGGGCAAAGCCACGCTGGTCTAGATGCGCATGCCACTTCTCCAGGGCTTCGCGCTTGCGGGCCATCACATCGGATTGGATGTAAACCTTCACGTTGTGGCCCATGGCGTGGTTAATCAGCAGCTCACCAATCAGGTGGTCGATACCGATGTCTGCCCAGCCTGTGCGAGCTACCTTGCGCAAGTCGTGGCTGGTCCACTCACCACCCCCAAGCTTGGCGAACACGGCGCTGGCCTGACCCTCGCTCAACGCGGTGCCATTGCGGGACGGGAACAGGAATTGACCTTCGTAGCCTCTGGCCTGCAGGACTTCGCGGTACCGGATCAACAGTTTGCGAACCTGGTCGGTCAACGGTAGGTGATGCTCGACGCCGGTCTTGGTGTTCTCGGCCGGAATGAACCACTCGCGCTCTGCAATGCTGATGTGAGACCAGCGGGCCTGGCGCGTCTCACCGATGCGGGTGCCATGGCAGAGCATCATCAATGCCAGCATGCCCTCCGATGGATAGAACATGACCACGGTAAGCAATTGATCGAGCAGTTCAGGCAACTGAACGCCGCGCAGCCGAGAAGGCTTGATCCCGACCTTGGCTTTGGAAAAGTCGCTGAACTTGATGCCGGTCATTGGATTGGAGGCGATCAGGCCCAGCTTGAACGCCTGGCGGAAGGCCAAAGCCAGCAACTGAAATACCAGCCGCACGTAGTCGATGGACAGCGCCTCCTGGAGCGGCCACATCAACTGGCTATCGAGGGCGGCCTTGTCGACGCTGGTAAGCGGCAAATCGCCCAGGCGCGGAATAAGGTGGCACTTGATCGCCGAGGCACCGGTCTTCTTGCGCTTGCTCGACAGGTTGCGGTCACGAGCCATGCGCTCTGCGTACCAAGCCAGCAGCTCACCGACTGTCCCCCACTTCGAGAGGCTGGTGCCCTCGCCCGCCTCCAAACGCAGGCGAATCGCCGGAAGCGCCGATACCACCTGCTTTGCGGTCAGGTCGGGGTAGCTGCCGATCAGATTCCATTCGCCCTTGGTGACCAAGTACCAGGACGCGCGGTCGCGGGCTTTGGTGAAGCGCAGATATAAGCCACGGTTGTCGGTGTCGCGCAGGTCGCGAACGTCGCCGGCGGCCTGCCGCTTGATCTCGGCGTCGGTGATCTTCATGGCCGCGGTGCTCACGCTGAGGCCCTCGGCCAGAGGTTCAAACCTTCTTTCTCGCCCGCGTCATAGCAGCTGCGAGCCTTGTTGTGCCGACTGTTCCAGCGCTCTACAGCAATTCCCATGACGTCCATTAGCGATAGGTCGTAACGCTTTTCGAATATTCCCAGGGTGATGGAGTCGATTCGCGGACCTTGTGCGCCGCAATCGTGGCAATTGACATACGCCTCGTAGCTAAGATTTGAGTCCTCGTCATGAGGATGGTCGTCACGAAGCATCTCTCCGGTCACCTGGTCGTAACCGTCAATGCATGGCGGGCCCTCGCAGAACGGGCATGGATTCATTTGAATTGGTCCGATCATGCGGAGATACTCGTTTGAGGTTGAAGTAGGTAGCCGCGGATCGCCTCAATGGCGTCGAAGTGCCCACGACAGACGATGGCCAGGTAACCCTGATCGGTCAGCGCCTGCAGGTAAGCGTCCTGGGCCGGGGATACGGCGGCGTCATGCGGCGCGGTCGCCTTGAACTCGATGTACAGCCCGAAGTAACCGCCGCGCGCCATGGGCAGCACCAGGTCAGGAACGCCGGCCTTCACGCCCTGTTCTTTCAGCTTGATCGCCACCAACTTGTGCCGGTGCCCACCGTTCGGGACGTGGTAAATCAGCTTCGCGGCAGCGGGATAGCGCAGGCTGATTTCCTTGATCAAGGCGGCCTGCTCCAGGCCCTCACGGTCGATGGACTTGGCGCGCACCGGCTTGGCGGTGAAGGCCTTCGGGCTGAATGGTTTCAAATCTTCACCTTCCCTTCGCTGATCAAGATGTCCTGGGTGCGCATGACACCCTCGGCGAGAAAGAGGCGGACCTCATAGCGGGTCAATTGGTTGGGTGCACGCAAGCGACCGTCGGCAACGTCATGGCAGTAACCGCAGGCCCAGGCCGCCTGGAAGTCGTTGGGTTTCATCCCCATTCCGCAGGTTCCGGCCAGCCGGTAGTGAGCCAAGACGGTAGTGGACGGTTCGCACGAACAGCCCGGAAACCGAACTTGGCATTCGCGATCGCGGGCGGCGTTTGTGAGTTTGCTCATCGCGATCCACCTGCAAGACGGGCACGTAGCTCGGCAATAGCGCCCTTCCCCACCTCGGGAGTGATTCGCCCGTCAACCTTGGCGGGCAGCGCCTTTGGCATCGCCTGCAGCGGCAAGCCATCGAGCAAGCGGCGAATGGTGATCGTGTAGTTCCGGTCGAACAGCTTCAGGCTCAGCGCGGCGTCGAGCTTGTTCAGGCTCTCGAACCCGCATTCCTTGGCCGTGTGCCAGACCGCATCGTGTGACCACTTGCCCTGCCCTGCCATTCCGGGATGCGCGTTTCGCACGGCCTCACGGTGAGCGGTGGCCAGCGGTGGTAAGCCGAGCATTTCCGGGGCTGGCTTGCACCACTCGATGAACTGCCCTGGACTCGGAATGAAATCGGAAACCTGCTTGCGCGCCTTGATCATGCCGAACTCGATCTGCCCCTGTGTGCGGATACCTTCATCAAGGAATGCCTGCATCCACTGGACCTTGGCGGCGCGGTAGGTCTCCTTGTCCGGCCATGCCTGACGCCACGCCGAACGAATCAGGCGAAGCTCAGTGAAGAGATCGTTGATCGCCACGGCCATCTGGCGGCGGCCTTCATCCTGTGGAGCCTGGACCTCATCTTTCGGGATGAACTCACCGGCTGCGGGGTTGGCCCAAAGGCCCTGGGTAACGGCGGATACCTGTTTCATCACGATTGCACCCCGTTTTGCCAGTCGGTGCTGTCGTCATCGAAGTCCGAAGCAGCTGCTGGCCTCTGGCGAATGGGCGTGACGTTGTTGGCGGCCGCTCGGTTCTTGTCGTTCAGCACCCACTTGACCAGCATCTGCACCCACTCAGCCTGAGTATTCACTTGGCCGCGCGGCTCGTAGTGAGCAGTGAATGCGCGGCGCGCCTCTTCGGTGAATAGGTCCATTGCTACACCAGAATGAACCGAGTAGGTCTTCAGCAGCTTGTCATCAGGATTCCAGTCGAGTGTCATCTCGCTGGGCATGCGAGGATCGACACGCTCATGCGCAGAGAGAGGGTTTTGATCTTCTCTTCTCTTCTCTTCTTTAGGTAACGCACCGCTAACGTTCACAGCGTTACTTTTACCGTTACTCGCTTTGTGGTTTGCCACCCGTTTTGCCGTGAGAAGCCTGTTTTTAGCGGTCTTCCCGTTGTGCCGGTCGAAATGAGGGAGGCTGATAACACCGTCGCTCTCGATCATCCAAGCGACCGATTTCATGTGCTCGCAGAAACCGGTAACGCCTACCAGACGATCCAGTAACTTTTTGCTAACGCTCGGAGCGTTACCGTTTTCAGTTTGTTGATCGAACCATCCCCACACGCGCATCAGCTTTCCGACGACGGCATCAGGGTCGATGTCGGCAAGGTCAGCAATCTGGCAGACCTCTGGCTTGTCCAAGGTGGTGAGTTCGAATTTGATCCAGTCGCCGGCCATTACAAAGCCTCCTGCATGACTGTTGCGAGATGGGTGATGCCTTTGCGGGTGACCATGACCTGCTCAACTACCTTCAGGTCTTCCTCGGCGCCCTTCCCTACCTTCACCAGCTTGTGCTCAAGCAGGCCGGCGGTGAGCCGGGGCTGATACGCAGACCAGGCCGAGAACGCAGCGCGGCGATAGATCCAGCGGTTGTCACTGAGCCACTTGAAGAGCTTCAGCGGGCCGATGCCAAGCTGCTTGGCGGCCGAGGTAATGCAAATTGAACCGTTGGTGGCGGACAAGAGCTCCAGGGCTTGAACCTTGGGAGCCTGCTGCTGGATAACCTGGTGCAACGAAGCGTTCTGCTTGGCCTGATCAGCGGCGAGTTGAAGGGCTTCGGCGAAGTTGGAAGGTATTGATACTGCGTGTCGCGACACGTTTTCGAGTTCTCCAAGACGTGTCACGACACGGTGGCGAAGCGGGATGCTGTACCCGGTCAGAAGTGTCTCGGTGAGCAGTCTGTCAAGCTGGAAGGCGGCGGTGTAACCCCGCCCGTCCTTCTGCTCCTGGAGATGGCGCAGATTTGCGCCATCCTTCGCCAGGGCGTCACGCATCACGCGGATGTCGCGGATGACATCCTTGTGTTTTTTGCCGGTGAGATCGGCGATCTCCCGGCTCGACATGGTGACGGTATTGCTTGGAGCGACGAGTGTGTTCATAATGGCCCCACAAGTTTTATTGCTGTTGAAAGGACCGCCCTGCCAGGCGGTTTTTTTATGCCTTCGATTCAGGCGGCCTTCAGCGATTCGCGCAGGATGTGCAGCGCTTCGATGGCTTCTTGAATGGCTTTCTCGCCCTGGGCTTTCTCGTGCTGGCTGATGTGGTTGTCTGCAGTGGCGTCGAAGATCAAACGTCCGACGTCACCGCACTCGGCCGACAAATGACCGAGCGCGACCATCAGGGGTTTGGCAGTCGGCTTCTCGCGCGACACCAGGTCGAAACCGAATTGATCAGCCAGTGCAAGCAAGGGACGCATGTCGCCGGTGTGCAGCAAGACCCCAAACAAATGCTCGATGGTCAGGTGGTGCGCGGCGTTGTCTGGGTTAGATCGCTGTAGCAGGCTCACATGCGCCATGCACATTTTTCCCGCCAGCTCCTCTGCCCCGCTTTCCTTGATGGTGGTGTGGCAAGCCCTCAAGAAATTTTCCATTCGTAAAACCTCAAATTTGTTTCCGTGGTAGCGGTCGCCAGGTTCGGCGATCATTCGCTCAACAGATCAATGACAAGGACGCCTTATGCAGCGGTTTTTTTTCGGCCTTCAATTGGCCGTCGGTTACAAGTTCAAGCTGGTACTGACGTAGCTCGGGGATCTCATCGCCCCACTGCCGGACTGCCTCATATGTGATGCCGAGCGCTTTGGCGAGGGGGGCGATCCCTTTGAAATGTTT
>Ga0302175_10000602_pt1 | contig 11395 bp, 10 predicted proteins | sample I_Fen_N3_3_FD_198791 | JGI IMG/M metagenome (GOLD analysis project Ga0302175, IMG submission 198791) | Peat permafrost microbial communities from Stordalen Mire near Abisko, Sweden - I_Fen_N3_3 | ecosystem: Environmental > Terrestrial > Soil > Wetlands > Permafrost | place: Sweden: Abisko... | reverse complement strand
CCCAGGGCCGGGTGTTCGCGCAGTGCCTTCACCATAAAATCGACAAAACTGCGGATGCGCGCCGGAGCCTTGCGCCCGCCCTGATAGACGATGTGGATCGGCAGCGGCGGCAGTTCGAAGTCGGCCAATACAATTTCCAGCTCACCGGCCGCGACTTTGCTCGCCACTTGATAGGACAGCACGCGGGTCAGCCCCAACCCCAGGGATACCGCCGTGATTGCAGCCTGATTGGCGGTGACCACCAGCCGTGGCTCCGGGCGAACACTGATGGGCTGGCCTTTATCGAGGAACGGCCAGCTCCGCAATTGGCCAATGGACGAGGTAGCCACCACCGGCGCCCCGGACAAATCCTCAGGATGCCGAGGCCGGCCATGGGCGTTCAGGTAAGCCGGCGACGCACAGATCACCCGCCGCACCTCGCCGACCCGAATCGCGTGCTGATTGCTGTCCGGCAGTTCACCGATGCGCACGGCGACGTCGATGCCCTCCTCAACCATGCTCACCACCCGATCCACCAGCAAGCCGTTGATCGTGACTTCAGGGAATTGGTCGAGGTAACGCACCATCACTGGCGTGACGAACAACTCGCCGAACAATACCGGCGCGGTGATCGTCAATTGCCCACGGGGCTGGGCGTGACTGCCTGCCGCCGAATCCTCCGCTTCCTGCACCTCGGCGAGAATTCTCCGACAGTCTTCCAGATACCGCTGGCCCGCCTCGCTCAGGTGCACGCTGCGGGTGGTGCGCGTCAGCAGCAGCGTGCCGATGCGTTGCTCCAGCGCCGCCACTGCCCGGGTGACACTGGCCGCCGACATCCCCAAGCGCCGTGCCGCCGCCGAAAAGCCCTGGGCCTGGGCTACGGCGGCGAAGACCTGCATTTCCTGGAAGCGGTCCATGGGTAAACTCCTGAGCACTGAACAACCCTCGCCTAAGGGCGTGGAGGTCGCGGGAAGCGGATGAACCGTGCAGTATTGCTGGCATTGCGATTATTGTGACGTATAACCCTGAACGTTCACGCGTTCATTTGCCGAGACCGTCCGCCGATGCCCTCCATTTATCAACTCAAACCCGCCTTCCAGAACCTGTTACGACCGCTGGTTCAACGCTTGTTCGATAACGGCACCACCGCCAATCAAATCACCGTGCTGGCCGGGGTCATTTCGGTGGTGGTGGGCGTCGCGATTGCCTGCTTGGCCAATCATCCGTGGGTGTTTGTGCTGATTCCGGTCTGGATGATCCTGCGCATGGCGCTGAACGCCATCGACGGCATGCTCGCCCGGGAGTTCGGCCAGCAGTCGCGCCTCGGCGCCTACCTCAATGAGCTGTGCGATATCGTCGCCGACTGCGCGCTGATCCTGCCGTTTGCCTTGATTGCCGACGTGAGCGTGTTGATTGTGCTGTCGGTCACGCTGCTGGCCGTGTTCAGCGAGTACAGTGGCGTCCTCGGGCCGATGGTCGGCGCATCCCGGCGTTATGACGGGCCGATGGGCAAGAGTGATCGGGCGTTTGTCTTGGGCGTGGTGGCCACCGGCATCGCCCTCGGCTGGATCAACCCGTTGTGGATTAACGTTGTGTTTGGGGTGGTCGCCGTCCTGCTGGCTTACACCTTGATCAACCGGGTCCGCCAGGGCCTCAAAGAAGTGCAGGAAACAGCCCCTTCAGCGTAAGGGCCACACAGCATATGGAGCATGCAATGCGCGAAACCCAGACTCAGACCTTCACCACCCACGACGGCGTCGAGCTGTTCTACCGTCACTGGCCGGCCACCGCAGGCAATCCGGATGAACCGCGCAAAGCAGTGCTGCTGTTCCATCGCGGCCACGAACACTCCGGGCGCATCGCCCACCTGGTGGATGAACTGGACCTGCCCGGGTTCGACTTCTTTGCCTGGGACGCACGCGGCCATGGCCAGTCCCCCGGCGCACGCGGCGACAGCCCGAGTTTCGCCACCAGCGTGCGCGACGTGCAGACCTTTTGCGATCACCTGAACAGCGCCCACCAGATCGACGAAGAGAACATTGCAGTGATCGCCCAGAGCGTCGGCGCGGTGATTGTGTCGACCTGGGTCCACGATTACGCGCCACGCATCCGTTCGCTGGTGCTCGCCTCGCCCGCGTTCAAGGTCAAGCTCTACGTGCCGTTCGCCCGTTCGGGCCTGGGGCTGATGCGCACGTTTCGCGGCAACTTTTTCGTCAACAGCTACGTCAAGGCCAGGTTCCTCAGCCATGACCCGGAACGCGTGGCGTCCTACGACAGCGACCCACTGATCACCAAGGCGATTTCGGTGAATGTGTTGCTCGGCTTGTATGAAGCCGCCGACCGCGTGGTGGCCGATGCCCAGGCGATCCAGGTGCCGACGCAGTTGCTGATTTCCGGCTCGGACTTTGTGGTCCATCGCAAACCCCAGGAACAGTTTTTCGAACGCCTGGGCAGCCTGAAAAAGGAAAAACACATCCTGCCGGGCTTCTTCCACGACACCCTCGGCGAGCGGGATCGCGCCGTGGCGGTGGCCAGCGCCAAGCGTTTTATCCTGCAAAACTTCGACTACCCGCTGGACCGCGCCTCGCTGCTCGACGCCGACAAAATCGGCCTGACCTGCGCCGAATCCGAATCCCTCGCCGCGCCGCTGCCGCACAACTCGCTGCGCGACCTGTACTGGCGCATGACCCGCGCCAGCATGCGCCTGGGCAGCAAGTTGTCCGATGGCGTGAAACTGGGCTTCGACACCGGTTTCGACTCCGGCAGCACCCTGGATTACGTGTACCGCAACCAGCCCACCGGCAAGGGTGGACTGGGGCGGATGATTGACCAGAACTACCTGAATTCCATCGGCTGGCGCGGCATTCGCCAACGCAAACTCAACGTCGAAGAACTGCTGCGCCTGACCATGGCCAAACTGCGCGACGAAGGTCGCCCGGTGCGCATCGTCGACATCGCCGCCGGTCATGGCCGCTACATTCTTGAAGCCTTGCAAGGCGTGAGCCCGTTGCCGGAATCGATCCTGCTGCGCGATTACAGCGACATCAACGTGCGCGACGGCGGTGCGTTGATCCGCGATAAAGGGCTCGGCGGCATCGCGCAATTCGTCAAGGGCGACGCGTTTGACCGCGCTGATCTGGCAGCGCTGGAGCCGAAACCGACACTGGCGGTGGTGTCCGGGTTGTATGAACTGTTTGCCGACAACGGGCTGGTCGGCGGTTCGCTGGCGGGCCTGGCCGAAGCGGTGGAACCCGGTGGCTATCTGGTCTACACCGGCCAGCCGTGGCACCCGCAACTGGAACTGATCGCCCGCGCCCTCACCAGCCACCGCCAAGGCCAGGCCTGGGTGATGCGTCGGCGCAGCCAGGCGGAAATGGATCAACTGGTGGAAGCGGCAGGTTTCCGCAAGATCACCCAGCGTGTGGATGAATGGGGGATCTTCACGGTGTCTCTCGCACAACGGGTGCAATGATGCTCCAAGCGCCAAGGGAACCGGGATTACTCAAACCAGCAGTGCTCTGGCTGTTGCTGCTGGCGCCGCTGTTTTTCGCCAGCTACGGCTTTGCCACGTGGGTCACCAACCAGCGCAGCGACGTCGGCACCTTCGTGTTCGAGTGGGAAAGCGCCATGCCCTTCTGGGCGTGGACCATCGTACCCTACTGGACGATTGATCTGCTGTACGGCTTTTCCCTGCTGCTGCCCAACAGCCGCCACGAGCTCAAACGCCACGCCTTGCGGCTACTGAGCGCTCAGGTGATTGCGGTCAGTTGTTTCCTGCTGTGGCCGCTGCGCTTCACCTTCGACCGGCCGGAACTGGACGGCGTGTTCGGTTGGCTGTTCGCGGTGCTGGCCGGGTTCGACAAACCGTTCAACCAGGCACCGTCGCTGCACATCGCCCTGCTGGTGATTTTGTGGGTGATGTACCAACGGCACACCCGAGGCTTTTGGCGCTGGGTGGTGCACGGTTGGTTCGCGCTGATCGGGATTTCGGTGCTGACCACTTATCAACATCACTTTATCGACTTACCCACAGGTGCCCTCGCCGGTTGGCTGTGCGTGTGGTTGTGGCCGCTGGATCGGCCGAGTCCGTTGAGCAGCCTGCGACTGGCCAAGGATTCGAAACGTTGGCGGTTGGCCCTGCGATATGGCGTCGGCGCTGCGATTTTCGCGATCCCGGCCTTTGGCCTGGGCGGCGGGTGGTTGTGGCTGATCTGGCCCGCCGTGGCTTCATTCATGGTCGCGCTCAATTACGCGTTGTTCGACGCCGCCGGTTTTCAGAAACGTGCCGACGGACGCCTGAGCCCGGCGGCCCGTTGGTTGTTTGCGCCTTACGTCGCGGCGGCGTGGATCAATTCACGGCTGTGGACACGCAAGCATCCACAGCCCAATGAGGTTGTGGATAACGTTTGGCTCGGTCGCCTGCCCGACGCGGATCAGTTGGCGCCGTTTAACGCCGTGGTCGATCTCTGCGCTGAATTGACGCTCAACCCGCGTGGCCGTGCTTATCAAAGTATTCCGGTGCTCGACCTGACAGCGCCCAGCGCTGAGCAATGCCTCGCCGCCGCCCAAGCGATTGAACAATTGCGTCAGCACGGCCCGCTACTGGTGTGCTGCGCGTTGGGTTATTCACGCAGTGCCACCGCCGTGGCTGCGTGGTTGCTGCACAGCGGACGAGCAGCGACAGTCGATGCCGCCGTGACGATGATTCAAGCCGCACGCCCGCACGTGGTGTTGCACCCGGCCCATCGCCAAGCCCTGGAGCACGCCTATGCCGGTTGATATGGAATTGCACGTGGTCGCCAGTCTGCTGCGTCGGGGCCGCAGCCTCGATCAGTTATCCACAGGGCTGACGCTGCTTGGTGCGGTGTTCGGGCTGTTGCAACTGCTGTTGATCACCCCGGTGGCGCTGGGCCTGCTGCTCAGTGCCTGGCTGATCGTCGTGGGTTTGTTGCAAAAATACTGGGCGCTGCGCGTCGCGTTCGACGCGGACTTGTTCGATGCCGTGGCCCAAGACGCTGACGCCGTGCCGCACCGCACTGTCGATCTCGATCAAGCCTTGCACAGCCTCGGCCTGCAACCGGCCAACCGTGCCGGGCGGCCCTGGGCCGAGCGTCAGCGCGGGGCGCTTAAACTGCTGCGCAAACAGGCTGTCCTGGTAGCAGCCCAAGTGCTGCCGACATTGGCCGTCATCCTGGCCAGCCCCTGGCTGTCCTTCGCCGGATAAGGAAATCGTTTATGTTCGAACCCGTGGTCGCCACCCTCATCACCTCCATGGCCCGCACCGTCACCGGCGCCCGCAGCCTGTGGATGGGCTGCGCGCCGGAACCGGTGCAGCGGATTTATTTCGCCAACCACAGCAGCCACGGCGACTTCGTGCTGCTCTGGGCCTCGCTGCCCCCCGCCCTGCGCAAACTCACGCGGCCCGTCGCCGGCAGCGACTATTGGAACAAAAGCGTCGTGCGCCGTTACATCATCAACCGCGTGTTCAACGGCGTGTTGATCGACCGCGAGCGCAAGGAGCCTGTGGATAACCCCTTGCAGCCCATGCTTGATGCGCTGGAGAACGGGGATTCGCTGATTATCTTTCCCGAAGGCACGCGCAATCTGGAGGACGGTCTGCTGCCGTTCAAAAGCGGTCTGTATCACTTGGCGAAAAGTTATCCACAGGCCCAATTGATTCCGGTGTGGATCGCCAACCTCAATCGCGTCATGCCCAAGGGTCGAGTGCTGCCACTGCCGCTGTTGTGCACCACCAGTTTCGGCGCCCCTTTGCAGTTGGAAGAAGACGAGAGCAAAACGCAGTTTCTGACCCGCAGCCGCGACGCCCTGCTGGCCCTCGCCCCGGAGCATTCCTGACATGGATAGACAAACCCTGATGCTGTTCGGCGGGATCGGCATGATTCTGGTGCTGGCCTCGCTGATCGGCCTGATCCTCAAACTGCGCACCCGTGGCACGCCGAACGCGGTGGTCGACAACCTCAACGCCCGCATCAACGCCTGGTGGGTGATGGTGGTGGTGATCGGCATCGCTTTCTGGCTGGGCACCGGTGCGGTGATCCTGCTGTTCTACGCGGTGTCGTTCTATGCCCTGCGTGAATTCCTCACCCTCACGCCGACCCGTCGCAGCGACTACCCGGCGCTGGTGGCGGCGTTTTACCTGGCGTTGCCGCTGCAATACTTGCTGATCTATTTCGATTGGTACGGGCTGTTCTCGATCTTTATCCCGGTGTACGTGTTTCTGCTGCTGCCGATCCTCGCGTCCTTGGGCGGCGACAGCACGCACTTCCTCGAACGCGCCTCGAAAGTGCAGTGGGGCTTGATGATCGCGGTGTTCTGCGTGTCGTTCGTGCCTGCCCTGCTGACCCTCGACATCGTTGGCTATGAAGGCCGCAACCTGCTGCTGATCGCCTATCTGGTGATCGTGGTGCAACTCTCGGACGTGTTGCAGTACGTCTGCGGCAAGCTGTTCGGCAAACACAAAATCGCCCCCAACCTGTCGCCATCCAAAACCGTCGAAGGCTTTGTCGGCGGCGTGCTGCTGTCGTCGCTGATTGGCGCGGCGTTGTGGTGGACCACGCCGTTCAACCCGTGGCAGTCGTTCCTGATTGCGCTGCTGATCAACCTGCTGGGTTTTGCCGGCGGCATCGTGATGTCGGCGATCAAGCGCGATCGCGGCGTCAAGGATTGGGGGCACATGATCGAGGGGCATGGCGGGATGCTGGATCGACTGGATTCGGTGTGTTTTGCCGCGCCGATCTTCTTTCATCTGGTGCGCTACTGGTGGACTTGAAATAGCCGGCCTTATCCGAGGCAAAAAAAGACCGCAGCCAAAGCTGCGGTCTTTTTGTTTCTGTGGAGAAAGAATAAAGATTGTCACAAATTTCCATGCACTCCAAAAGAAGTGCCGGCTGCAAAAAATAAAGGTTGTCACAGAATGATGACGTTTACAGAGGCTCGAATCGGAGAACCAAAGCCTCTACAGGACAGCCTACTGAGGAAGCAACACCATGGGCGTGGGTGTGGCTGGCCGAGGCTCACATTCTTGCTCGCCGGCTTACCACTTGATTTTGTCTAAACCCTCTAACCGAGCACTTATCTGCTGACAATTATTCCGAAGGGAATCAACAAAATGTTCCACGGTAGACGATTCGGGTCGGTGCAACGGCCTTACGACACTTACACAGTAAGAAATTGAATGTGAAAAGCGACGAATCTGCAAACCTCGCCCGACATAGTCGAGGGCTGTGAGCGGATTCACAATGGCAACGCCCACCCCCAGGTTAACGGTCGCACACACGGCGCTCGCGTTATGTGTCTCTACCACCAGCCGTCTTTCAATGCCTGACTGGTGGAAGATAGCGTCCGTTTTTCTTCTGTAGGGATCATCCGCCGCAAGGTAAACAAAATTTTGCCCCTCGAAGTCTTGTGGCGTGAGGACTGTTTTCGCATTTAATTCGTGATTTGACGGTAAAACACACACCACGTCGAGGTTCAAGAGTGTTTCGATGTAGGTGCCAGGGGGTGTTTCCAGGGTTTCAGTCAACCCCAGGTGATAACGCTGAGCAGTCAGCGACTCCTCGAGGGCGGGCGATTCCTGGGGCGTGATATTGATGCTGACGCCAGGAAATTTACTGCAGAAATCCTGGCAGACCTGCGGCAACAAGGCATTCGAGAAAGCCGGTATGCACGTCAACGAAATTTGCCCTTGCCGAAAATGCCTGATGGCCTCGACGGCATTTTTCACACGAGCTAACCCCACATAGCTGCGTTGAACTTCATCGAACAACATCAGCCCATGCTCAGTCGGAATCAACTTTGCACCCGCGCGCTTGAACAACGTCAACTGAGTCAGCGCTTCGAACCGGCTGAGCTCTCGGCTGATGGTGGGCTGCGAGGTATGCAGAAGTTCAGCGGCAGCCGTCGCGCTGCCTGTCGTCATTACCGCCCAAAATACTTCCACATGGCGAAAACTGAAATTCATGACCCAATCCTGCGATGAATCGAACAAGCCATACCATATCAGAAATGAATAACTAGCCACTAAATTGATATTTTTACTTTGTTTTTTTGCTGAGCATACTTTCCAGGCACTCGAGACTTTAGTGATCAGGGTGATCGCTACATGAGTGCGCTTATCGCGTCCTGAATAAAATAACTCTATAGCGAGCGGGCGATGAAATACCGGCGATTTGGACGACTGGAATGGAATGTTTCTGAAGTTGGATATGGAATGTGGGGGGTCGCGGGAGGTGAAGGGGGTTGGACCGGCTCATCCGATGTCGGCGGCATGGCGGCGTTGGAACATTCGATTCAACTAGGCTGCAACTTTTTCGATACGGCGTGGATTTATGGTCGTGGCCACAGCGAAAAAATGCTTGGGGAAGCATTACGAAACCACCCCGGCAAAACCTTATATGTAGCCACTAAAGTTCCGCCCAAGAACCGCGAGTGGCCCTCTCACCGGGGTGACCGTTTAGACCAAATTTTCCCGCCCGACCATATTGAAGAATATGTCGAGAAAAGTTTGCAGTCACTAGGCTTGGCGTCCCTGGATTTACTGCAATTTCATGTCTGGGAAGATGCATGGGCTCATGATGAATCCTGGATACGCGTGGTGGATGACCTCAAACGGCAACGCCTGATTCGCGGCATCGGCATCAGTGTCAATCGCTGGGAACCCACCAACGTACTCGACACACTGAAAACAGGAATGATCGACGCGGTACAGGTGATTTATAACGTCTTTGATCAAGCGCCTGACGATGAATTACTTCCGTTATGCCGCGAACTGGACATTGCCGTCATCGCGAGGGTGCCCTTCGACGAAGGCTCTCTGACGGGGAATTTAACGATCGACTCCACGTGGCCTGCCGGTGATTGGAGAAGCAGCTATTTCGTGCCAGAAAACCTGGCAGCGACGGTGGCGCGGGTCGAGTCTTTGAGACGGGCTCTTCCCCCCGACACTCAGCTATCGGACGTCGCGCTGAGGTTCATTCTTTCCAACAATAACGTCGCAACGACTATTCCTGGCATGCGCTCTATTCCACATGTCGAAGCGAACTTGGCGTGTTCTGACAAGGGCAAGATAGAGCCTACGTTAATGACGCTACTACGACAGCACCGATGGGACCGTGAACCGACCGCGTGGTCGCAGTAACAGGCGTGAAGCGAAACTGTTAATAACAACAACTCTCTAAAGGACTACCGCGTGAAATTCTCGGACTTGAAAGGTAAGAAAGTTGGCATCTGTGCCTCTGGTGGCCTGGTCAGCTTATTCATCGCGCAGCGTTTGAAAGAGGAGCACGTTGACGTTGAACAGTTCATTGTCGACATTGGTCAACCGGGCGATGAAGCACACGAGTTTTGTGCAGACAACATCGAATTGATGCAGGCCGTTAATGTCATTGATTTGAAGGAAGACATTGCGCTCAGCTTTCTCCACGCTGTACGTGCCCAAGCGCAATACGACGGTGGCTACTGGAACACAACTGGCATTGCCAGAGCCGTAACCGTTAAAGGCCTGGTTAATGCATTGCGCGACCGTCAGTGCAGTGTATTGGCCCATGGCGCCGTTCATGGCGGCAACGATGAATTCCGCTTCAATTACTATCTGAAAATGTTTGCGCCAGAAATCACCCCCTTTTCTCCCTGGGAAGATCCAACCACGTCCGATCGTTTTCGAACCCGCGTAGACATGGGCGACTTTGTTGCCGACGCCGACGAAACCATGATGCGTACTAAAGCCCATCACTCCGTTGATGCCAACGTCGGCGGTGTGTCGCATGAGAATCGCGAAGTTGAGGTGCTCTCAAATTCACCCGACATGATCAGCCCGATCATGGGCGTCAAGGTCATGGATGCGCCCGACGTGCCAGAGACTTGCAGTATCACCTTTAAGCAAGGTATTCCCGTTGAGATTAATGGTCAGTCAGTGAGTTACTACCAAGCACTCGCTGAAGCCAACAGGATCGCGGGCCGCAATGGGGTGGTCTTGAAAAACGTATTGGAAAACCGAATGAACGGCACTAAAGGCCGTGGCTTATACGAATCTCCGGGGCTGGATATGCTCGGCATCGCAGCGAAACATCTACTGCAAGCAACGGTCGACAAAGACTCATGGGAGGTCCTGCGGTTTTTGTCACCCTTTATCGCACGTCAATCGTATGCAGGTCGTTTGTATGACCCCGCCACGCAGGCCGCATTGGCCAACGTAGCCGCATTGACTGAACAGGCGAATGGCACCGTCGATGTGATTGCTTATAAAGGCAACTACATGGTTGACCGCGTACGCGAATACTCCAAGTCGCGCTTCACCGCACAGCAATTCCGTTTCGCTCATGGCGGGCAAAAGTGGATCACTGAATCCGTTTAAGTCATGAGGGGCTGACTGTCCTGGCATCCTGCACGTATTCTTGAAATAAAGGTTAACTATGCAGCACAGACTAATTGTTATGTGGGCCCCTCCACGCTCGCTGTCCACCGCGTTTGTACGTGTGATCGCTGCGCGTGGTGACTTCACTATCTTGCATGAGCCTCTGTGCGATCTGTCGGCGCGTGGTATATACAGCCATCCGCAGACGGATCATTCAACTCAGACATTGAAAAACTCAACGGAGCTGTTCAACTACGTTCAGGCATTGCGCGCGCAGCGTGCTGTTTTCATCAAAGACACCTGTGAGTTTGACTATCGTCATCGACTGACGGGAACCTCTTATATTCGCGAAGCGCAACATGTGTTCATGTTGCGCAATCCGGAAAAAGTTATTAACTCACACTACTATATTAACCCAGACCTTACCTGCAGCGAGGTGGGCTACCAACACTTGGCTGAACTCTATGATGCCGTGAAGGCGGAGTCGATACATTCGCCCTTGTTCGTTGATGCGGACGACATGATCCTGAGCCCTGAGTGTGCAATTTCGAACTTTTGCAGGGATGCTAACTTGCAGCACCTGCCCGCTGCTCTCCAGTGGCAGAGCGGACACTTGGATGTGTGGGAGCGAACCCAGCATTGGCATTTGGATGCAGCAAACAGCACAGGCATTGCGCCGATCAAAAAGCAATACAGCACGCGTGTCGACAACCACCCGGTACTGCATGAATTCTACTTAGAAAATATGCCGCATTATGAGTATTTGAAGCGTGAAAGGGAGGCTGTACTAAACAAGCACCTTGGCGACCTAGGGTAACGAACGAAATGCCTATATCTGATGTGGCCTGTGACCTGACCTGGCAATTATTTCCCGTGGAACAATCTATGCGCAGCGCTAGATTGAAACAAAAACCTTGTGTGCTTTGGTTTACCGGCTTGAGTGGGGCTGGAAAGAGCACCGTGGCCGGTCTGGTAGAATCGCTGTTATTCCAGAAAGGTTACCTGACTTACGTGTTGGACGGGGATAACGTACGTCATGGGCTA
>Ga0302175_10000600_pt1 | contig 11429 bp, 10 predicted proteins | sample I_Fen_N3_3_FD_198791 | JGI IMG/M metagenome (GOLD analysis project Ga0302175, IMG submission 198791) | Peat permafrost microbial communities from Stordalen Mire near Abisko, Sweden - I_Fen_N3_3 | ecosystem: Environmental > Terrestrial > Soil > Wetlands > Permafrost | place: Sweden: Abisko... | reverse complement strand
GTGATCGCCATCAGACAGAGCAGTAACGGATGCAGTGCCGCGGTATATAACTGCTGAAGCTGCGCCGTGCTGGCCTGCGGGATCAGTTGCTGAGCTACCGTCAGATTCCCGGTTGCCAGCCGCTGCGCCGCCAGACTGAGGTCGCCGGAGGTGAAATGCGCCGCCAGCGCGCTGTGGCTCATTGAAGCAAGGATCGCGCCGACAATCGCCAGCGAAATCCCTTCACCGGCCACGCGGGTGGTGCTGAAAATCCCGGTCGCCATCCCCGCACGTTCTTTCGGAACCACGCTGACCGATAAGCCATCCATCAGCCCCCACGGCAGACCGGTGCCGATACCAATGATCAGCATCGGCGCAACCATCGCCGTCACGTTTTGCGCCAGAATCGCCTGACTCAGCCAGCCCAGCCCGGCGGCGGCAATCACCAGCCCGGACGTACACAGTACGCCAGCGGAAATCCAGCGCGTCAGCCATGCTGCCAGCAGCGGAACCACCAGCATCGGTACGGAAAGCGCCATCATCATCAGCCCGGCGCGTTCCTCGCTCAGTCCTTTCACGCCGATAAACAGCATTGGCAGAATCACCAGCAGCACGACAAAGCAGAATCCGGTCGCCAGCGGCAGCGCCTGTACGCCGATAAAACGCACGTAGCGGAACAGCGATAAATCCAGCATCGGCTGCCTCACGCGAAGCTCGACCCACACAAAAATGCCCAGCAGCAGCACAGCGCCGACCAGCAGCGCCAGCACCTGCGGGCTTCGAAGACCGTATTGCGGAATGGCCATCAGCGCCCAGGTCAGCAGCGCCAGCATGGCGGTAAACGACACCGTACCCGGCCAGTCGATACCGGACGCCTGCGAATTACGCGTCTCGCGCATTTTGGACGCACCGGTAATAAGCGCCAGCACGGCAATCACCGTCGCGGAAAAGAACACCGAGCGCCAGCCGAAATGGGCAATCAGCGCCCCGGCGAGAAACGGCCCGAACGCCAGCCCGACGCCAAAACTGCTGCCCATCAGGCTGAACGCGCGGGTGCGTGCAGCGCCGTCAAATTCCTGCGCCAGTGCGGCGGCACCTCCGGCCAGCGCGGCGGCGGCGGCGACGCCCTGTGCGGCGCGCAGCAAATCAATCCACAGCAGACTGCTACTGAACGCCTGCAACAGGGAAAGCAGTGCAAACAGTGAAACCCCGCTGATAAAGACTTTTTTGCGGCCAATCTCATCGGCCAGCGCACCGGCGGCCATCAGGAAACAGCCAAACGTCAGCATGAAGGAATTCGTGACCCAGCTTAGCGCCTGCGCGCTTCCGCCGAGTTCGCGGGCAATGGCCGGCGTCGCCACCGCGCCGCTGACAAAATTTAGCGGCAGGATCACCGCCGCGATGCAAACCGTCAACAGAACCCTGAGACTGCCTGCCGTTTGCGTTGAGGATGTATTCATAAGTTTGTCCCGTAGTGGTATATATCGTTGATGATAAATTGTCGGTAATCTGGCGGAAACAGGCTGAAAGTCCGATGATTCAGGACTAAAACGCTCGAATAAGGAAAAAGGGTAAATGGATAATCTCAACGGATTACTGGCATTTGTGCGTGCGGCGCAAAATGAAAGTTTCGCCGGAGCGGCGGAGCGGATGGGGATTTCGGCATCAGCGGTGGGAAAAAGCGTGGCGCGGCTGGAGGAAAAGCTCAGCGTGCGGCTGTTCAACCGCAGCACGCGGCGCATCAGCCTGACCGATGAAGGCCAGCTGTTTTTCGAGCGTTGCCAGAATATTGTGACGCAACTGGAAGAGGCCGAGCAGGAGTTGGTGCGGATCTCCGCCGTCCCGCGTGGCAAATTACGCATCACGGCACCGGCCATCGGTTACCGGATCCTGCTGCCGCATCTGCCGGAATTCCGCCAGCGTTATCCCCAGGTTGAGCTGGATCTGGATTTCAGCGACCGGATGGTGGACGTGATCGATGAAGGATTTGATATCGCTATCCGCAGCGGTGAGCTGAGCAGTTCGCAGATGATGTCACGCCGGCTGGGGCCGTTTCGCTTTGCGATTGTCGGCAGTCCGCTGTACTTCGCGCAACATGCCGCACCGCAGATACCGCAACACCTGCAACATCACGACTGCCTGCGGTACCGTTTTCCGGGCACCGGCCAGTGGCAGGAATGGGCGACCAACAGCCCGATCCCGCCGGAACTGCCGCTGGCGCTCAGCAGCAATAATCTGGAATCTATTTTACAGGCAGCGTTGCAGGGGCTGGGGCTGGCGTATGTGCCGGAGTTTATCGTGCGTAACTATGTGGCCTCCGGCGAACTGATCTCTGTGCTGGAGACGCACCTGAAAGAGGGCGGCAAGTTCTCAGTCGTCTGGCCGAGCAGTCGCCACATGCTGCCGAAGGTGCGGGTGTTTATCGATTTTCTGACGGAAAAACAGGTTCTGTGCTGATCACTGTTTATCCAACCATTTGCCCATTTCCGCCAGCGCCTGATCCAGATTGGCGCGGCCAAAACCGATGCGCAGAAAATCTTCTGACACCGGGTTCAGCTCTGAGGCGTAGGTTACGGAAGGAATGACCATAACGCCCGCTTCCTCCACCAGCCTCGTGGCGAAGACTTCTGCGCCTTCCGGCCCGGTATAACGCGGGAACGCCAGTACACCGGCCTTCGGCACGGCGAGACTGAACCTGTCCGGATAGCGCGCCAGAAACGCGGTGAGCGCCGCGAGCTGGCTGCGCGAGCGCTCCATCACCCGTTCGAGGATCGGCGCGCGGGCGTTGAGCGCAAGGGTGGTCAGAAATTCGCCTGGCATGGAATTGCAGATCGACAGATACTGCTTCATGCGTTCGAGCTTTTGCATCCACACGTCGTCCTGACAGGCCACCCAGCCGATGCGCAGGCCCGGCAGTCCGTAGGCTTTTGAGGTGACGTTGAGCGAAATGCCGCGCTCGTAAACGTCCGCCAGCTGCGGCAGGCGATCCGCCGGATCGAATTCGGTCAGGCGATACACTTCGTCGGAGAAAATCCAGATCCCGCGTTCGCGACATATCTCAATCAGTTCGTTCAGCTGCTCCCGCGAAATCAGCGCGCCAGTCGGGTTGTGCGGGAAGTTAATCACCAGCACCTTGGTATTCGCCCGCAGCGCAGCGCGGACTTTTGCCGTATCCAGCGCCCAGTCATTATTCTCATCCAGCGCCACGCCGGTCACGTCACAGCGCGACATCGGCACGCTTTCCAGCGACTGATAATTTGGCGTGATGACGACCGCGTGATCGCCAGGTTCGAGCAGCATCTGAAAACTGGCGTAAATGGCTTCGTCGGCTCCGGCAAAGCTGATGACCTGCCGGGGCGTGACCTGCCGGTAAGTGGCGGCGATGGCTTCGAGCAATTCCGGCGTACCGCGCAGCGGCGGGTAATCCAGCATCGTTTGCATAAACGGCGCGCGATGTTCTTTTCCCGCCAGTTCAAACAGCGTATCGATGCTCATCGATTCAGGGTAGGAAGAGGAAAGCGGAAAACGGACGGCGTGTTCCAGCCGTGAGAGATAGCTGATTAAACGAAAATCTTCAGGAAAAGACATGGCGTATCCGTAATAAAAGTGGCGAAATTAGCGGCGATGACCCTGTGCAAAACGGCGCTCAAGGCGACTTTGCAACAGCTCTAAGATAATCGACATAATCCAGTAAATCGCGGCGGCGGTGGCCAGCATTTCCATGTAGCGATAGGTGCTGCGGCCATACGATTGCGCCAGAAAGTTGAGCTCCCACAGCCCCATCAGCGAGACCAGCGAGGAGTCTTTCAGCATTGAAATAAACATCGAACCGGCGGGCGGAATAATGATGCGCAGCGCCTGCGGGGCGGTGACGTGGACGGCCACCGTCCAGCGCGAGACGCCGAGTGCCAGCGCCGCTTCCTGCTGGCCGCGCGGCACCGAGAGCACGCCGCTGCGGATGGTTTCTGCCAGATATGCGCCATAGTTCATCGACAGCGCAATAATGCCGGAGCTGAGCGCACCGAGCACAATCCCAAACTGCGGCAGCGCCAGATAGATGATTAACACCTGCACCAGCAGCGGTGTGCCGCGAAACAGCGAGGCGTAAAACGTCGCGCAGCCGAACGCCAGGGCGTTATTCGACATCCGCCCGAGTGCGGTGATCAGGCCGATCAGCAGGCAAAAAAACATCGAGCAGGCGGTGATCATGATGGTCAGCGCCGCGCCCTGAATAAATCCGTCCGGCGACAGGCGCAGGCCGAGCAGGAACGGCAATTTTTGGCTGATGAGGCTCCAGTCCAGCCCCATCTTGCTGAAGGTGCCGATCAGCAGACTGAGCAAAATCAGCCACGTCAGCCCGGTTTTAAAGGTAAACGCGTGCGCGCGATGCCAGCGTTCAGGCGTTTCAACCTTCGGCTGGCTGTCCGGCATTTGTGGCATTACGGCACCTCGTGGGTAATGTCTTCGCCCAGCCAGTGCTGGGAAATTTTGGCCAGCGTCCCGTCGTCGCGCAACGATTTAATGGTGTCAGCGACTTTCTTATCCCACTCGGCGTCGCCTTTGTCGGTTGCGACCCAGTTCGGTTCGGCGTAAAGCTCAGTGACGATTTTGAAGACCGGGGCCCGTTTGATACGCGCATTGGCGGTGGCTAAATCCGAGACCACGCCGTCAAGACGTACGCCCGGCCCGAGCGCCAGATTTTGGAATGCCACTTCTTCATCGCTTGGAATGACCTGCACGTTATCAAACGGGAAGACGATCGGTTTGCTGCCGGGGATCACCAGCGTTTTTTGCAGATAAGTTTCGTAAGTCGAACCGATACCGACGCCAATCTTTTTGTTGCTCAGATCAGCGGCGGATTTGATGCGGTCATCTTTCTTATTCACCACCAGCACCGCCGGGGAATTGTAATACGGCGTCGGGAAATCCAGCACTTTGGCGCGTTCGGTGTTTGGCGTCATCGAACAGATACAGCTATCCCAGCGCCCCTGCCATTTACCGCCGACGATGGTTTCCCAGCCCGGCGCGATCAGTTCGAGTTTCACGCCCATGCGCTGTGCAACGGCTTTCGCCACGTCGACGTCAAAACCGGCCAGCTGGTTGTTGTCATCGATAAAACCAAATGGCGGATAATCGTTAACGATGGCATTGCGCAGGACGCCTGTTTTGGTCACGCGATCCAGCGTGGTGCCTGCAAGCGTGCTGGCAGAAAACAGCGTGGTGGCAAGGAGTGTCAGGGCAACAAACGAAGTGCGCATAAGCAAATCTTTCCTTAAACGTAACCAAAATGGGGGAATATTGTAAAAACCTACACTAAGTTTTAGACGTATAGAAGTCTAAAATCGCTGTTTTATGGCTTATAGGATTCTGTGCGGGAAATTCCACGGATAACAGTGAATTACTTTGCGCGCCTAGTTTAACAATCCCGCACCAACGTTAATCGACAGCCCCAAAATCGCCAGATTAAAAACGAACGAAATCACCGACTGCAACAGCGCAATCTGGCGCATATCGGTGGTGCCGGTTTCCACATCGGCGGTCTGTGAGGCGACGGCGATGGTGAAGGAGAAATACAGAAAATCCCAGTAGCCAGGCTGCTCAGGCTTTTCTGGGAAAATCATCGGCGTCACGTCTTTGCTGCGGCGCAGATAATGGTGATGGGCGTAGTGCATGGCAAACGACGTCGGCAGAAGCGCCCAGGAGGCGATCAGCGTCGTGGCGGTCAACAAAATATGCAGGGCGCGCGGCGTACCGCTCAGGTCCTTGAGCGAACCGAGTTCCATCAGGATCGCCAGAATGCTCACCAGACAGGTGATCGTCACCATGCTCAGCACCAGGGTGGCGCTTTCATCCTGCGTTTTGGCGATGTGCGGAATATTTTTCGCCTCGGTGCGCAGCATGCGAAACCACAGGAAAAACAGATACAGCCACGCCAGCGCGTTCCAGCCGATCAGCAGGCGCTGTAACAGCCCGAGATGGGCGGGCAGAAGAAAAAAGCAGGCCACCCCGGCCAGAATAGATATCAGCAACCGGGAGCGCACCTGCAGATAATGTTTGAGAGAAAAGCTCATGGTGTTAAGCGCTTAGCAAAGAGGGAACGGATGACTCAACTGTAGTCGTTGATCGCAGGCTTGGCACTTCTTAGCGGGTGCGCAATTTCTTCCAATACCCGATGTGGCGGGAGTGATGTAGTGAGTTCACCTCTCTACCCGCACTCAGGATTTGAAATTATGTTTACTACGTCATTCTGGCCGTCTGCGACGGCATACCAGGTTTCTATGATGGATCTGGATGTCCCGGAAAATATCAATCCTAAAGCGGTGCAAACCATTCACTATTGCCTGCGTCTGACCGAGGCCATCAATCAGCTGGAAGCCGCCTGCGAAAGTCGTTTGCTCGATACGCTGCGCGAAGAAATGGCGATCCAGTGTTTCCGCTTAGCGCCGCTGTTTGACGATCCGGATACCCGTCGCGGCCTGTTCCTGCGCGCCGAAATTCTGGCGGATGATTCCTGTGGTAAAACCGTGCTGCCGCAAATTGCCGGTCTTGATGAGCAGCAGCTGGTGCTGGGCATCGGCAAGACCTCGACGTGGGTGGGAAAATCGAAACAAAGCTATTACTCGTCATGGTTCGGTGAACCCGCGCCGATGTTGCAGGAAATCTCCGATGTGATGGACAGCCTGTTTCCGGAAAGCCTGCTGTTTCTGCAAAAAGAAATCGCAGCCGACCTGCTGGCGCTGCCGGGCTGTGCGTACAAGATAATCAACCTGTTCGGCATTGCAGGAGAAGCCAACAGCTACCCGAAACACTTTGCCTATTTCTTCCCTGAAGATGAGGGGCTGAAGTATTCCCCGGTCAGGCGCACCGTGGTTTTCGCCAATACCTACCTGCAACTCTTCGAGATGTTTTCGCGTACCGAAGCCTCACGCCTTGGCTGGGCGGAAGACGAATTGCCGGAAAGTCGCGTTTGTCAGCGTTATTTGATCGCCTGGTTCCGCGGGCACGATCTCGGGCATTCGCTGGTGCGTAATGAAAACGTATTTCCAAAGCTCAGCAAGATTGATCGCTGGGGATCGATGATGGTGCAGGAAGCGCTGGCCGATCAGTTCGGCTTACTGATGTGCCTGACGCCGCAGGTCGCCGACGGATTGCAGCTCGACCGAAACGTGCTGGCGCGGATCTATTTCCTCGAGATCCTGCGCTATCTGCGTCGGGGGCCGTCGAGTTATCCCGACGCCGGAGCGGCCTGGATCCAGTTTAATTATTTGCGTGAACACGGCTGCATTGAGCTGTCGGCAGAGACCATCGTTTTCCACCCAGAGCTGTTCTTTACGCAGATGGCCAGCCTGACGCGGCTGATGTGCGAAGAGCTGCTGGGCGGCGATGCAGAACGCGCCAAAGCCTTTATGCAACAGCATTGCCCGCACACCAATCCTGAAGATGTCGGGATCCTGATGGCGCGCCTGGGCACCACTAATGACGTGATCGAGTACAACCAGCTGATCAAGAGATTCCCGCTATGATGCCGTTTTCAAATGGATTTTTGCTCAGTCTGTCGCTGTGTCTGGACATCGGGATTGCCAATATTGCGATGATCACGCTGGCGATGCAGCGTGGTTATTTCCACGGTTTCTGGCTGGGGATCGGCACCTGTATTGGTGATCTTATCTACGCGGTGCTGGCGCTGGCGGGCATGACGATTTTGCTGCAATACCAGAGCGTGCGCTGGGTGTTGTGGGTAGGCGGTTCCCTGATGCTGATGTGGTTTACCTACAAGATGATCCGGGCGGCGCTGGCACCGGCAGAGAATATGTCTGCCAGCGATAACGGCCAGCCACGTTCGGTACTGCGTAATTTCGGGCGCGGCGTGGTGCTGGCGATGTCCTCACCGACGGCGATCCTGTGGTTTGCGGCGGTCGGTGGCGCGCTGATTTCCCGTATGGGGCAGGGCGGTACGGCGAATGCCTCGTGGTTCCTGACCGGCTTTTTTATTGCCGGCGTATTCTGGACGGTGGTGTTGTGCTGCGTCGGCAGCTGGGGCGGGAAAATGCTGGGCACTAAAATGCTGAGATATTCTTATGTCGCCTCGGCGGCGATCTTCTCCTATTTCGCCATTTACGTGGTTATCTCCGGCTATCGCGAATTTATTTTGGTATAGGTGTCAGTAGTTTGCCTGGCCGCGTATACCGCAGGCATTCAGCGACTGCGAATACAGATGGGGAGTGATCCCCATCATTTTGCGGAAGGTATTAATGAAGTGGCTTTGATCGTAAAAACCGAGGCTGATGGCCACGTCCAGCGCATTGTTGTTTTTACGCAGCTGATTGCGGGCTTCCAGCAGCCGTAACTGCATGTGGTACTGCAACGGCGGCATACCGATGTGCTGACGGAACAGCCGCACAAAATGGAATTTACTCAGCCCGCTGACCTGCGCCAGCGTGTCGAGGTGGATCTTGCGGGTCAGGTGATCGCGCATAAAATCCAGCGCCAGCGTGACAGGCCGCAGCGACTGCTCCTGCTCTTTCGCCGGTTCTTCCAGCAACGCGCCCAGCAACCACAATAAGTTTTGCTCCTGATCGTCATCGTTCAGGGTGCGTTTGTAATGGCGCAGCGCGGAAAACAGCGCCGGATTACTGAGCACGCCCTCGGTCAGCACCGGCGCGCAGTGATCGGATCGCAGATTGTGATCTACCGAGACCTGTCGCAGCAACGACTGGGGAATATGTACGCTGAGGAATTCGACTTTCTCATCGCCAAACAGTGAGGATTGCACCGTGGCAGGGTTATAAATCGTGATTTGCCCGGCGCGAACCAGCTCGGTTTTACCGTGCAGCCAGATCTCTTCCGTACCGGTCAGATTGGCGCTGATCACGTATTCATCGTGGGTGTGACGCGGGAATGAGGAGTTACTCGCGGTCAGATGCGAGCACTCAATATCGTTAGCCATCGTCCATTCAGAAATTGAAAGAGACACGTAACACCCCTGAATTGATTGCGGCGGGAAAGCAGATATTTCTCATTTTCGATCTCATCCTTTTCATTCTTGCTACATGACCGGTTTTTGTAAACTCTGAACGTGCAAAAGAGCACACGAACCAGAATTTTAAGATTTTGCCCATGCCTGTCCGGTCACGTGCTGGCGGAATTTTTTGTGAAGCGGACATGTTAATTAACAGGCTTAATCGTTATTTTTTGATCGCCATTGTCGCCGCTTTATAAAACTAATAACCCGCCAGTCCCTTTTGTTTTACATCCCAAATACATTTAATAAACCCTCAGAGAACCGGGTTTGGCAATACGTGCCAGATTTGGCTGCGTATTTTATTTATTGCCTGCGTTTGGCCTTCTACGGCTTGTCATTTCGGTCATTAATAGGGCAAAATATGCGCCCCGCAAAACGGGGATAACCCGTTTAGACGTCATTCAAGAACACATTCTTCTTACAAGAATACATTCAAAAACCAGAGGCCGGGCTTCGTACCGGATAGATACTTACTTTCAAATACCGACAGTCATGTCGCAAGGAAACATAAATGGTGCATCACTCTCTTTATGTGGCGTTCTCCGTCATGGGAATTAAAAATCATGTCAGATAACGTCATCTCAGGTAGCACTTCCCGCGTGGAGCTGCGTAAAACACTTACGCTGGTTCCGGTTGTGATGATAGGCCTGGCCTATATGCAACCTATGACCCTGTTCGATACGTTCGGTATTGTCTCTGGTTTGACCGACGGCCATGTGCCGACGGCTTATGCTTTCGCCCTGATTGCCGTGCTGTTTACTGCGCTGAGCTACGGCAAGCTGGTGCGTCGCTATCCTTCGGCGGGATCGGCCTATACCTACGCACAAAAATCTATTCATCCGGTGGTCGGATTTATGGTCGGCTGGTCGTCTTTGCTCGACTATTTATTTGCGCCGATGATCAACATCCTGCTGGCAAAAATCTATTTTGAAGCACTGGTGCCTTCGGTGCCGTCGTGGATATTTGTCGTGGTGCTGGTCGGCTTTATGACCCTGTCGAATCTGCGCAGTATCAAAACCGTTGCCAACATTAATACGCTGGTCGTGGTGTTGCAGATTATCCTGATAACGGTCATCACCGGCATGGTGATTTACGGCGTTAATCACGGCACCGGTTATGGCACGCTGACCAGCACCCAACCGTTCTGGGGTGAGAATACACATACCGTGCCGTTGATTACCGGCGCGACGATTTTGTGTTTTTCATTCACCGGTTTTGACGGTATCAGCAATCTTTCGGAAGAAACCAAAGACGCCGGGCGGGTTATTCCACGGGCGATTTTCCTGACGGCGTTAATTGGCGGCGCGATTTTCATCACCGCGACCTATTTCCTGCAACTTTATTTCCCGGACATCTCCAGCTTTAAAGATCCGGACGCGTCACAGCCGGAGATCATGTTGCAGGTCGCGGGCAGGGCGTTCCAATTCGGCGCGCTGGTTTTCTCCAGCATCACCGTTCTGGCCTCCGGCATGGCGGCACACGCGGGCGTTTCCCGTCTGATGTACGTCATGGGCCGCGACGGCGTCTTCCCGAAACGCTTCTTCGGCTATATTCATCCGAAATGGCGTACGCCGTCCTTTAACGTGATTCTGGTCGGCGCGGTTGCGCTGATGGCGATTAACTTTGATCTGGTCACGGCAACGGCGCTGATTAACTTCGGTGCACTGGTGGCGTTTACCTTCGTTAACCTGTCGGTGATTTCGCAGTTCTGGATCCGTGAGAAGCGCAACAAGACCTTTATGGATCACTTCCAGTATCTGTTCCTGCCGATGTGCGGCGCGCTGACGGTGGGCGCATTGTGGGTAAATCTGGAAGAAAGCTCGATGATCCTGGGGCTTATCTGGGGCGCGGTGGGTTTTATCTATCTGGCCTGCGTCACCAAAAGTTTCCGCAATCCTGTACCGCAGTATGAAGATGTGGCGTAAGTCTGATTCTCAATAACGTGAAAATGGCTCCGCAGGGAGCCATTTTTTTCACACGTTACGCAATTCCCGCCAATCGCATGACCGCCGTCACCACCGCTGCAGCGATAATTATCACGATAAGCGGCGCCTTGCGCCATGCTAAAAACAGCGCTACGCCGACGCCGGTCACGCGGGCGAATCCGGCAAACTGCGCACCTTCAAACAGTGCGGTTGTGGCGGCAACCGCCAGTAATAACGTCGTGGCTGAATCTGATAGCATCGTCTGCGTCGCAGGGGATAAATTCAGGCGCGAGCCCAGACGGTAACCGGCCACGCGCATCAGGAAAGTGCCAACGGCCAGCACGGCAATACCGGCAACCCAGAGCGTTTGCTGCGTCATTTTCTATTTCTCCAGGTCAGTAATCCCAGCAGTGAAAACAGCACCGGCATACCGGCGGGAACGAACGGCACCGCCGCTACCGAGATAAGCGCACCGGTCGTAGCCGGGATCAGCGTTCTGCGAT
>Ga0302175_10000599_pt1 | contig 11433 bp, 8 predicted proteins | sample I_Fen_N3_3_FD_198791 | JGI IMG/M metagenome (GOLD analysis project Ga0302175, IMG submission 198791) | Peat permafrost microbial communities from Stordalen Mire near Abisko, Sweden - I_Fen_N3_3 | ecosystem: Environmental > Terrestrial > Soil > Wetlands > Permafrost | place: Sweden: Abisko... | reverse complement strand
CACCCAGACAACACCTATTCAAAGCTGCTGGGCCAGCGCGTCGATCTGCTCCTGACGCTCGGCCTGATTCAACTTCGGGTGCGGATTGAGCGACGACCACTGCGGATACGCCCGGGCCTTGTTCAACGCCTCGGGCAGCTTGCCTTCGCGCCAGGTCTTGTCCTGGGGCGTGGCCACTTGAATGCTGTCCATTGCCGCGTGGCCACGGGTATTCAGTGCCTGGAGCAGTTGCCGCTGACGCAGAGCCAGCAGGCGCAGCACGCTGTCATCGACCGTCAGTTCCCGCTGACCTTTGATTTTGCCCAGTAAACGGCTGCCATAGCTGCGGGCAGTTTGCAGCGCCCCACCGGCAATTGCGCCCGCCAGGGCTGCGGCACCGAGGGTCAGGCCGCCCACCAGCAGGTCCACGCCAGCACCCGCCGCGGCGCCGGCCGCGATGCCGCTACCGACCCGTACGCCCAATTGCTTGAGGGTTTCCGGGTTGAACAGGTCATCGCCCCAGCGTCCGTCGAGCAATGGCAAGTCACTGGCCGCCGCATCCTGCGGGCGGAAGGCGTAGAGCTTGAGCAAGGCTTCGACGCAACGTTGTTCCCGTTGCCGAACGGCTTTGCGCAACTCGCTGATCGCGTGTTGTTCCTGTTCGGCGTTGCTGGCCACACTGCGACGGCACGCAGCGCAATCGATCAATAATTCGGCAATCAACCGCGCGGCACTGTGCTGGCGCGCCAGGCGCTGGGCCTGTTGGTCGGCGATCAAGCGTTCCAATTGCGGGCGGGCGTTTTCCAGCAACAGCGCGAGGCTTTCATAGAGCCGGCGTTCGCCATCCTCCGGCGGGGCGACGCTGTCGAAGCGCACCAAGGCATGCAGCCCGAGCCGCGCCAAGGCTTCACGCCAATCCGGTTCGCGGTGGTTGGCGCTGCTGACGAAGTTGAGCACCGGCAGCAACGGTTTGCCGCAACTGGCCAGCACTTCCAGCTCGTCGCGGTATTTGGCCAGCACCGGTTCCCGGGCGTCGATCACATAGAGGCCGGCGTCCGAGGCCTGCAATTGGCGCAGCACTTTGGCTTCCTGTTCGAATCGCTGTCGGGCTTCGCTGCCCTCAAGGAACCGCGCCAGACGGGCCGGGCCGTCGAGGCGTTCGCCGGGACGTTCCAGCCTTTCGAGGTAATCGAGCAGGGCGATGGCATCTTCCAGGCCCGGCGTGTCGTAAAGGTCGAGCAACGGCTCGCCGTCCACCGACAATCGCGCGCCCTCGACGTGCCGGGTGGTGCTGGGCCGATGGGATACTTCACCGAACCCGACGTCCCGGGTCAGGGTGCGCAGCAAGGAGGTTTTGCCGACGTTGGTGTGGCCGACCACGGCGAGCTTCAACGGCTTAGTCATGACCGGTCTCCAGCCAATTCATCGGGGCGCAATCGGCGAACGGCAGCTCCAGTTGTTGCAACGCTGTGTGCCAGTCGCCCAGACGCGCGGCATCCAGCGCTTCACCGGGCGGTGCTTGCAGCAACCAGACCCGGGTGGCGCTGGCATTGCGCGCCAGTTCGGCGATCAGCGCCAGGCTGCCGCGATCCGGTGAACGGCGCGGATCGCAGGCAATCAGCAATCGGGCCGGGGGAAAACGACTCAACTGTTCGAGGAGTTTGTGGCGCGATTCGCGGCTGTCGAGGATGCCGGCATTGCCCACGGTTTTTGGCAGGTACGGTGGCCACGGACGTTGATCATCCAACTCGATGGCCACCAGCAGCGCGCCGTTACTGTGCAATTCGCTGACGCCGCTTTCGATGCGATGAAGCTGATCCGGCGCGGCATCGCTGATGCCCAGGCGTTCGCTGGTGGGCATAAGGCGTTCGCGCAGTTGCGCGTAGCCGGGCAGGTTCAGGTCCAGGCGTAACGCGGCCCGGCCGGTTTTCCAGCGCCAGAGGCAAAACAGCGCCAGCAGCAGGCGCGGGAACACCCCGTAAACCACCAGCACACCGACCAGCCAAGTCGCCCAGGCCTGGCGGGCGCTTTCGATGTTGAGCGCGGCGTCGCCGCTGGCGCGGATCATCTCCACGGTCGGCACATTGAACCCGAGCAGGGCCGGGAGGGCGCCGAGGGCCTGGGTCATGGCGACGAAAGTGTCGGCGCTGAGCAGGGTGGTTTCCCAGACGAAACCGTAGCGCCGGGTCGCCATCAGCGTCAGCAGAATCGCCAGGGCACTGAGCATCGCCAGCAGCCACACACTGTTGACCAGCACGCCGATGGCCCAGCGATTGAGTTTGTGTCGTTGCAATAACAGCAACAGGGCCGGCGCCAGTTGTGCGGCTTTGGCGTCCCGGGCGAATTTTTCGCTGAGCCACAGCCACAAGCGTCCGAGTGTTGCGCCATGTTCGCCGGCGAACACCAGGCCCAGGGTCCAGCTCAGCAACAGAATCAGGTTCAGCCCGAGCAAACTGCCCAAGGCCCAGAACACATTCACCGGGACCTGCCCGTCACCCAGCGCCGCAAACGCCAGGCCGGCGCCGCTGACCACGGCCAGTGCCGCGAGCACCAGCAGCGCGAGTCGCGCCCCTTGCAGCCAATGGGTGAGGGCGTTGGTCAGTCCATCGCGTTCGGCCAGCCACAAGGCGCGGCGTTGAATGCGGCTCGGCAGGTCGCCGCCAGCGGTGCGCGCCAGTCGGTTGGCTTCCAGGTCGTCCAGGGGCCCGGCGTGTTCTTCGCGCAGACGGATGGTTTCCGTCAGCCAGAGGTTATTCAGTTCAGTCACGCGGCATCCCGTCGCTTAAATGAACGCTGAGCATAACCGCTGTGGCGCTTATCGGGGAAAGGGAGGCTCTGGTATCCTCGCTGGCATGACTAAATCACTCCCCCTCAGCCTGATCGCAGCCCTCGGTGAAAACCGTGTGATCGGCGTCGACAACAGCATGCCCTGGCACTTGCCGGGGGACTTCAAATACTTCAAGGCCACCACCCTGGGCAAGCCGATCATCATGGGTCGCAAGACCTGGGATTCCCTCGGTCGTCCGCTGCCGGGCCGGTTGAACATCGTGGTCAGTCGTCAGGCGGATCTGGTGCTGGAAGGCGCGGAGGTTTATCCGTCGCTGGAGGCCGCCGTGGTTCGTGCCGAAGAATGGGCGAAGGAACAGGGCGTCGATGAGCTGATGCTGATTGGCGGGGCGCAGTTGTATGCCCAAGGGTTGGCGCAGGCGGATCGGCTGTATTTGACGCGCGTGGCGCTGAGCCCGGAAGGGGATGCGTGGTTTCCGGCGTTTGATTTGAACGAGTGGAAATTGGTTTCCAATATCGAGAACCCGGCCGTGGATGACAAGCCGGCGTACAGCTTCGAGGTGTGGGAAAAAGCCTAAAAGATCGCAGCCTGCGGCAGCTCCTACGGGGATTTGCGGTGTGTGAACACCGCTGAACCCCTGTAGGAGCTGGCGAAGCCTGCGATCTTTTGATCTTGCTTTACATCAGGCCTGCGCCAACTCCGCATGCTCATCCGCATCCAGCAGTTCTTTATCCGTCTGCTGCATGATCTGGCTGGTAATCGCCCCCGCCGCAATCGAACCGCTGACGTTCAACGCCGTACGGCCCATGTCGATCAGCGGCTCAACGGAAATCAGCAACGCCACCAGTGACACCGGCAAACCCATGGCCGGCAGCACGATCAACGCGGCAAACGTCGCGCCGCCACCCACGCCCGCCACACCGGCCGAACTCAGGGTCACAATCGCCACCAGCGTTGCGATCCACAGCGGATCGAGCGGGTTGATGCCCACGGTCGGCGCGACCATCACCGCCAACATCGCCGGGTACAGACCGGCACAACCGTTCTGACCAATGGTCGCGCCGAACGACGCGGCGAAACTGGCGATGGACTGTGGGATACCCAAACGGCTGGTCTGCGCTTCGATGCTCAGGGGAATCGTCGCCGCGCTGGAGCGGCTGGTGAAGGCAAAGGTCAGCACCGGCCAGATCTTGCGGAAAAACCGCAGCGGGTTGATCCCGGCCACCGACACCAGCACACCGTGGATCACGAACATCAGCCCGAGGCCGATGTAGGACACCACCACGAAACTGCCGAGCTTGATGATGTCTTGCAGGTTGGAGCCGGCAACCACTTTGGTCATCAGAGCCAGTACGCCGTACGGGGTCAGCTTCATCACCAGGCGCACCAGACGCATCACCCAGGCTTGCAGGGTGTCGATGGCATTGAGCACTTTCTGACCTTTCGGGGCGTCATCTTTGAGCAGTTGCAGTGCCGCGACCCCGAGGAACGCGGCGAAGATCACCACGCTGATGATCGACGTCGGCTTGGCCCGGGCCAGGTCGGCAAACGGGTTTTGCGGGATGAACGACAGCAGCAACTGCGGCACATTCAGGTCGGCGACCTTGCCGGCGTAATCGGTCTGGATGGTTTGCAGACGAGCCATTTCCTGGGTGCCGGCGACCAGGCCTTCGGCGGTCAGGCCGAACAGGTTGGTCAGGCCGATGCCGATCAGCGCGGCGATGGCGGTGGTGAACAGCAGCGTGCCGATGGTCAGGAAGCTGATCTTGCCCAACGACGAAGCGTTGTGCAGGCGGGCCACGGCGCTGAGGATCGAGGCGAACACCAGCGGGATCACGATCATTTGCAGCAACTGCACGTAGCCGTTGCCCACCAGGTCGAACCAGCCGATCGAGGTTTTCAGCACCGGGTTGCCCGCGCCGTAAATGGCATGCAGCGCCACGCCGAAACCCACGCCCAAGGCCAGCGCGAGCAAGACTTTCTTGGCCAGGCTCCAAGAGGTGTGACGGGTTTGCGCCAGGCCAAAGAGCAGGGCGAGGAACACCAGCAGGTTGAGAATCAGCGGCAGATTCATAAGGACTCCATAGACTTGTGCCAGCCACCTTCGTGTGTGACTGCGAACCGGCAAGCCTAACAGCATGATATCTAATGAATTAATACCGAAAACAGAGGTTCACTGTCGTTTTTGGAATAAGCTGCTGCCGCTGTGGGGAATGCGCCTGACGGAATCAGGACGCAAGCGGTCGCGGGCAGACGAGAACTGTCACACTTTTTTGTTAGCGTCGATCTCTTTGAATCAGGGAGAAAGCTAATGAAGTTCGCACCGAAATTTCTGGCTGCTGCACTCTGCCTCGGCCTCGCCGGCCAGGTATTTGCTACGGATTTGAAACACTGGCCCGCCGATCAGGCCAAGGCACTGGACGCGATGATCGCCGCCAATGCCAACAAAGGTAACTTCGCGGTGTTCGACATGGACAACACCAGTTACCGCTACGACCTCGAAGAGTCGTTGCTGCCGTTCATGGAAAACAAGGGCCTGATTACCCGCGACACCCTCGACCCCTCCCTGAAACTGATTCCGTTCAAAGACACCGCCGACCACAAGGAAAGCCTGTTCAGCTACTACTATCGCCTCTGCGAAATCGACGACATGGTTTGCTACCCATGGGTTGCCCAGGTGTTTTCCGGCTTCACCCTGCAAGAGCTCAAGGCCAATGTCGATGAGCTGATGGCGTCCGGCAAACCGGTGCCGAGCACGTATTACGACGGTGATGTGGTCAAGACCATCGACGTCCAGCCGCCGAAAGTCTTCACCGGCCAGGCCGAGCTGTACAACAAGCTGATGGAAAACGGCATCGAGGTCTACGTGATGACCGCTGCTTCCGAAGAACTGGTGCGCATGGTCGCGGCCGATCCGAAGTACGGCTACAACGTCAAACCGCAGAACGTGATCGGCGTGACCACGCTGCTCAAGGACCGCAAGACCGGCGAACTGACCACCGCGCGCAAACAGATCACCGCCGGCAAGTATGACGAGAAGGCCAACCTCGGCCTGGAACTGACGCCTTACCTGTGGACCCCGGCGACCTGGATGGCCGGCAAACAAGCGGCGATCCTGACCTACATCGACGAATGGAAAAAACCGGTGCTGGTGGGCGGCGATACTCCGAGCAGCGACGGCTACATGCTGTTCCACAGTGTTGACGTGGCCAAGGGCGGGATTAACTTGTGGGTCAACCGCAAGGACAAATACATGACTCAACTCAACGGCATGATGGCCAAACACGCCGCAGCCCAAGCCAAAGAAGGCTTGCCGGTCACTGCCGATAAGAATTGGGTCATCGTCAAGCCTGAAGAAATTCAGTAAGACCCAGTCGCGGCTTTCGCGGGCAAGCCTCGCTCCTACAGGATGGGCGCCAATTCATAAATGGCGCATAACCTGTAGGAGCGAGGCTTGCCCGCGAAGGCCATCACACAATTGCCGGGAAAGTCCTCAAAAAGATATCAATTGCGAATCACTCGCATCCTCTGCTAGCGTGCGCGCTCCTGAACGACCTCTCGATCAAGGTAGTGCTGTGCCCTCCTGGAATACGCAGATTGCTCGCCTGTTCGCCGAACAAAAGAAAGCCCTGGAAGCGTTCGTCACCCGCCGCACCGGCAGCGCCCAGGTGGCGGCCGACCTAACCCAGGAATCTTTCCTGCGCCTGGCGCGTCTGGAATCCGGCGAAAAAATCGACAACCTGCCAGCCTTTCTTTTCACCATTGCCAGCAATCTGGTGCGTGATCACCAGCGCCAGACGATTCGTCGCGAGCGCCTGGAAGCCGGCGAACCCAGCGAAGACCTGCCATGCAGCAGCCCATCGGCGGTTGAACAGTTGTCCGCCTATCAGGACGAAGCCTTGATGCGCGATGCCATTTCGGCGTTGCCCGAGGCGACCCGACAGATTTTCCTGCTCTATCATGTCGACGAACATTCTTACCGCGAGATTGCCGAGCGTCTGGCCATCAGCCCGCGTAGCGTCGAATACCAATTGCGTCGTGCGCTGATCGATTGCCGGGCCTTTATCCAGGCGCGGCTGGCGAGCGATGACCGAGGTGCGCGGCCATGACTCGCGAACCCGTACCCGTGGAACCCCTGATGATTGAACCCGCCGCAACGACCAGCGCCGACGACCTGTTTGCCGAGGCGTCCGGCTGGTACTTCCGCCTCCAGGCCGACGACGTGAGCGCCACTGAACTGGACGGGTTTGCCACCTGGCTGGCCCAGGGCCAGGCCCAGGATGACGCGTGGCAGGAAGTCCAGGCGCTGCTCGGCGCCCTGCGCGAGCCGGCGCGCTCGATCCGCCAGCAGGAGCAAGCCCGCTGGCGTAAACCGCGTCCTCGGCAATGGTTCGAATGGGCGTGCGCTGCTGCGGTGTTATTGCTGGTCGGCAGCGTCGCGTTGCAAATCCCATGGCTGGATCGCCTGCGCGCCGACTATGCGACGGGCACTGGCGAGACGCGCCAGGTTGAGCTGGCCGATGGTTCGACGCTGCAACTCAATACCGATACCGCCATTCAAATCCGCATGAGCGCGGGGGAACGGCAGGTGCGGCTGTTAAGGGGCGAGGCCTGGTTCGAAGTGACCAAGGATGCCGCGCGGCCCTTTGTCGTGGTGTCCGGGGACGGTTGGGTGAAAGTCGTCGGCACCCAATTTAGCGTGGCCCGGCACACTGATCAGACGCGGGTGCAGGTCGCCCAGGGCCGCGTCGAGGTCAGCGCCGGCAGTGGCGAGCCGGTGTATCTGGAGCCCGGCCGGGCGGTCGAGTATCAGGGGCGGCAACTGACGGCGGTGCACGGTTTTGATCCGGCCCGCGAGTTTGCCTGGCGTCAGCGCCAACTGGTGTTTCGCCAGCAGCCCTTAGCCGAGGTGGTGGACGAGTTGAACCGCTACTGGCCTGGTCGCACGCTGGTGGTGGGCGATGGCTTGCGCGAGCGGCAAGTCTCCGGAGTGTTCGACATCGACAAGCCCGACGCCGTGGTCAAGGCGCTGGTCTACACCCTGCACCTGCGTGCCGAACATTACACCCCGTATTTGCTGGTGCTGCGCGAGGGCTGATCGGTGGCGAGGGAGCAAGCCCTCGCCACAGGTTGGTGTTCGTTTTTTGGCGTGGCTGCAAATAATTCTCAAATAGTTTCAGGGTTTTCTCGCGGGTCGTCGTCCTTGATCACTGAGGCGTAAACAATAAGCACTCTCAAGTAGTGCCGCGCCGCCACACCGACTTCGATCATTGGGGAAACATCCATGGGACATCCGATTGCCGCCCGGCGCCTGCCCGGCCTGCCGACCTTGTTGACGCTGGCCCTGGGCCTGGCCGTCGCGGGCGGACCGGTCTGTGCACAGACCGCACCCGCCGCGCAGGCCCAGCTCTATCGTTTCGAGATTCCGGCGCAGTCCCTGGATGCCGCGTTGGCCGCGTTTTCGGCCGTGACCCGTGTGCAAGTGCTGGTCTCCTCAGAAGTGACCCAAGGTGTGCGATCCCCGGGCCTGCGCGGCAGCTATGCCAAGGATGAAGCCTTGGCGCGGTTGCTGGCGGGCACCGGGCTGGAAGCGAGTTACATCGACAGCGACAGCGTGACGTTGGAAAAGCGCCTGGCCCCGGGTTCAGCCATGGAGTTGGGCGCCACCAAAGTGAGTGCCCAGCGCTTGGGGACGACCACCGAAGGCAGCGGTTCCTACACCACCGGCGCCGTCACCCTCGGTAAAAGTACCCAGAAGCTCAAGGACATCCCGCAATCGGTCAGCGTGCTGACCCGCAAGGCCATGGATGACCGCAACATCACCACCCTGACCCAAGCGGTTGAAGCCATCCCCGGCCTGAGTTCGATCAGATCGCCCGGCCCCGGCATGTTCATGTTCGCCCGTGGTTTTGATATCGAAGCGCTGCAATACGACGGCGTACCCGTTCCGCGCGATGTCTACGCGCTGGGCAGCTACATCACCGAAAACATGGTCATCTACGACCGCATGGAAGTGTTGCGCGGCGCGGCGGGTTTGCTTCAAGGGGCCAACAGCCCCGGCGGCGCGATCAACCTGGTGCGCAAACGTCCGCAAGCCGCACCGACTGTGACCTTGAGTGCCAAGGCCGGCAGTTGGGACCGTTATGCCTCGCAAGCGGATGTCGGTGGCCCGCTGAATGAAACCGGCACCATCCGTGGCCGCGCGGTGGTCAACTACGAGAAAGGTCATTCGTTTTCCGATTACACGTGGAACTGGGAACAGACCGTGTACGGTGCGCTGGACTTCGACCTGAGCGACGACACCGTGCTCGGCGTGGGCTTCAGCAACAAGAAAAGCCATGGCCGGCCTTATTTCCTTGGCTTGCCGCGCTACACCGATGGCAAGCCGCTGGACCTGCCGCGTTCCTCCTATACCGGTTCGACCTGGAACCGTTCGTTCAACGACCAGACCGCCGTGTACCTGGACCTGGAGCATCACTTCAACGACAACTGGAAAATCAAGGCGTCGGCGATCGCGATGAACGAGTCCAACGAAGCGACGTATCAGTTCATCGCCGGGGCGGTGCCCGTCGGCACGACCACCGGGCCGCGCTTCGCGGATTACTCCACCGATTTCTACGGCAAAAACCGGGGGCTGGACGTGTTCGTCAACGGCGACTTCGAAGCCTTGTCGTTCAAGCAAAGCGTGGTGCTGGGCGCCAACTATTCGAAGTACACCACCGATGATGCTTATGCCCGGGCGTTCTCGCCAGGCGTGGACATCAGCGATATCGACCACCACCGTCCTGACCAGAGCTTCGACAGCATCGCCGACAGCGCCAACCTGGCCACCAGCACCTACGACGTTCGGCAGAAAGGCATTTACGGTTCGTGGAGGGTCAAGCTGACCGATCCGCTGACCCTGATCCTCGGTGCGCGCACCAGTTGGTACGACTACCACTTCGATCAGGACAACTATTTCGCCCGCGAACTGCAGGACGGCGGCGAGAAAACCTCGGTCAAGGCCAGCGGCAAAGTCACGCCCTACGCCGGTCTGGTGTATGCGCTGAATGATGAGTGGTCGGTCTACGGCAGCTACTCCGAAGTGTTCATTCCCCAGGTCCAACTGACCAAGCAGAAAACCGGGCTGCCACCGGTAGAAGGCAAAAACTACGAGCTGGGGATCAAGGGCGAGTTGATGGACGGCCAGCTCAACACCTCGCTGGCGCTGTTCCGCTACATTCACAAAAATCGTGCGGTCACCGACTTCAGCACCGATATCGAAAGCGACGAAGCGTGCAGCGGTTGGTACTGCTCGACGGCGTCCGGGAAGATTCGCAGCCAGGGCATCGAAGCCGAGGTCAGCGGTGAAGTCGCGCCGGGTTTGCAACTGGCCAGCAGCTACACCTATAACACCACCAAATTCCTCAAGGACCCTGAGCTGGAGGGCAAGGTGTTCTCGACCTTTACGCCGATGCACATGCTGCGCATTTGGGGTGATTACACCTTGCCGGGCGACTTCAACAAAGTCAGCGTCGGTTTGGGTGTCAACGCGCAAAGCCGCACCGTGGCGTTTGATCGCGGTTTCGAACAGCCAGGGTTTGCCATCTGGAATTCGCGCGTTGCCTATGAGGCCAGCGATGAAGTGACGCTGGCGGTGAACTTCAACAACCTGTTCGACAAACAATACTTCATCCCGTCGTACAGCCAGGTTTCGGCCAACAACTACTACGGCGATCCGCGGAACATGATGTTCAGCGTGACCTACAAACCACAGTTCTAACTGGCTCAACACGGACTGTAGGAGCTGCCGAAGGCTGCGATCTTTTGATCTTTCTTTTGCGCGACTGTTGAAGATCAAAAGATCGCAGCCTGCGGCAGCTCCTACAGGGATCGGTGAAAACAAAATGCCCCGCACTTGGCGGGGCATTTTTTGTTCAACGGTTAAGCATTACAGCCCGTCGAGCATCGCTTTGTTACGTACCGCACCCTTGTCGGCGCTGGTGGCCAGCAGGGCGTAGGCTTTCAGCGCGGTGGTCACTTTACGTGGACGCTTCTCGACGGGTTTCCAGCCTTTCTGATCCTGTTCGACCCGGCGTGCGGCCAGTTCTTCATCGCTGATCGACAGGTTGATCGAACGATTCGGAATGTCGATCAGCACCTTGTCGCCATCCTGCACCAGACCAATCGCGCCGCCAGCAGCGGCTTCTGGCGAAGCGTGACCGATGGACAGGCCCGAGGTGCCGCCGGAGAAACGACCGTCGGTGAGCAGAGCGCAGGCTTTGCCCAGGCCTTTGGATTTCAGATACGAAGTCGGGTAGAGCATTTCCTGCATGCCCGGGCCGCCTTTCGGACCTTCGTAACGGATGATCACGATGTCGCCGGCCTTCACTTCGTCAGCGAGGATGCCGCGCACGGCGCTGTCCTGGCTTTCGAAGATCTTCGCGTTGCCTTCGAAGACGTGGATCGACTCGTCGACGCCGGCGGTTTTCACTACGCAGCCATCCAGTGCGATGTTGCCGTAGAGAACGGCCAGGCCACCTTCTTGCGAGTAAGCATGCTCGACACTGCGGATGCAGCCGTTTTCACGGTCGTCGTCCAGGGTTTCCCAACGGGTCGACTGACTGAACGCGGTTTGCGTCGGGATGCCCGCCGGGCCGGCCTTGAAGAAGTGATGCACCGCTTCG
>Ga0302175_10000598_pt1 | contig 11464 bp, 11 predicted proteins | sample I_Fen_N3_3_FD_198791 | JGI IMG/M metagenome (GOLD analysis project Ga0302175, IMG submission 198791) | Peat permafrost microbial communities from Stordalen Mire near Abisko, Sweden - I_Fen_N3_3 | ecosystem: Environmental > Terrestrial > Soil > Wetlands > Permafrost | place: Sweden: Abisko... | reverse complement strand
AGTCTTGGTCTGGATCTTCACGTGTTGCGGATCGCGCAGGTGGCGTTCGGCAATGGCACGGATCGACTGTGGCAAGGTGGCCGAGAACAGTACGGTCTGACGGGTTGCTGGCAAGGCCTTGAAGATAACTTCCAGGTCGTCCATGAAACCCAGCTTGAGCATTTCGTCAGCTTCGTCGAGAACCAGGTGGTTCACGGTAGCCAGGACTTTTTCGTCGCGACGCAAGTGGTCGCACAGACGGCCCGGAGTGGCGACAACAATCTGTGCGCCATTACGGATTGCTTTCAGTTGTGGGCCCATAGGCGCGCCGCCGTAAACGGCCACAACGGTAACGCCCGGCATTTGCTTGGCGTAGGTTTCGAAAGCGGTTGCAACTTGTAGCGCCAACTCACGGGTTGGAGCCAGGATCAGGGCTTGCGGTTCGCGCTTAGCAGGATCGATGCGGTGCAGGATCGGCAGGGCGAACGCAGCGGTTTTACCCGTACCGGTTTGCGCCTGACCAATCATGTCGTGACCGGCCATGATGATCGGGATCGATTGATGCTGGATAGCCGAAGGCTCCTCGTAACCAGTCGCGATGACGGCTGCAAGAATATTCGGATTAAGATTAAAAGCGGCGAAGCCGCCGGTTTCCTGGGTCATGGGTCTGCCTCTAAGTGCATCCGCAAAGACCCATGCTCCAAAGCTGCGCATGCCGTGTAAGACTCAAGAGTCGCCCTGGCTGCTTTGTCGGCGGGGATTTGCGAAAACGAATGAATGAAAAAGATTCGTCAAGGAAGAGTCCGCTGTGCGGACGTGCAGCCGAAGCTGACTTCGGGGAATTGCGCTACCTAAACGCGGCCCGGTTAAAGGCCGGCGCGCACTATACCGGAATTCGCCCAAAAAGGGAGCATTATTTGTCGGAAAACTGACGTATATACCGTTCTGTCACAGGCTTTGCGGATAATCGTGCAACAGTCTATTTTTCAAAGGCCCGGCCCTGCTGGCGATGGCGCTAAAACGGTTCACCCTTGCGACGCAGACCTTCGGTCTGACACCCCCTTCCCGCCCGAGGAAATACCCGATGAATCAGCCCGTTCCCAGTCGTGTCAGCCGCGAACGACGTGGCCATGTCCTGTTGATCGGCCTGGATCGGGTCGCCAAGCGCAACGCTTTTGATCTCGACCTGCTCAACGCCCTGAGCCTGGCCTACGGCGAATTCGAGGCCGACAGCGAGGCACGGGTGGCGGTGGTATTCGGCCACGGCGAACATTTCACCGCAGGGCTCGACCTGATCAACGCCAGCGCCGCCCTCGCCGAAGGCTGGCAGGCACCGCCCGGCGGTTGTGATCCGTGGGGCGTGTTTGCAGGTCCCAGGGTCAGCAAACCGGTGATCGTTGCCGCCCAGGGTTATTGCCTGACCATTGGCATCGAATTGATGCTGGCGGCGGACATCAACCTGTGCGCCAGCAATACCCGTTTTGCCCAGAAAGAAGTGCAGCGCGGGATTTTCCCGTTCGGCGGCGCCACGCTGCGCCTGCACCAAGTAGCCGGCTGGGGCAACGCCATGCGCTGGCTGCTGACCGGCGATGAGTTCGATGCCCATGACGCCTTGCACCTGGGTTTGGTCCAGGAAGTCATGGCCAGCGAGGATTTGTTGCCACGGGCGATTGAATTGGCCGAACGCATTGCCCGCCAAGCGCCGCTGGGGGTTCAGGCGACGTTGATGTCGGCCAGGCAGGCGCGTTATGAAGGGGAAACAGCGGCGGCGCAGGCGTTGCCGGCGATGGTGAAGACGCTGCTCAACAGTGATGACGCCAAGGAAGGTGTGCGGTCGATGGTCGAGAAACGGGCCGGAGTGTTCAAAGGGGTTTGAAATCTGTGTTAAGCGAATAATGCCTTCGCGGGCAAGCCATGCTCCTACAGGTTACGTGTCCCCCTGTAGGAGCAAGGCTTGCCCGCGATGAGGCCATTGCAAACAACAAATTACGTCGCCGGGCGAATCGCCTTGATCAACGATTGCAACGAATACCCCAACCGCGGCGCCAGCCCTTCGGCCCGGGCGATCAAGCCGTCCATATCCAGTTCCTGATCCAGCTCCGACGGCACGATCAAAATCACGTTGCCCTCCTTCACCGGCAGCTCCCAGTAATGCCGATGATAGAGCCCACGAAACAACGCAGCCCCCAGCGGTTTGCCGTCGTCGGTGGCCCATTGGTTGATCACCAACCAACCACCCGGATTCAGGCGTTTCTGACAGTTTTCCAGAAAGCTCCAGGCCAGATGCCCCACACCCGGCCCGACGTCGGTATAAAGGTCGACGAAAATCAGATCGGCCGGTTCCGCCGTCTCCAGCAACTCCAGCGCATCCCCCACCCGGATATACAGCCGAGGATCGTCATCCAGCCCAAGGTATTCGATGGCCAGGCGCGGTACGTCGGGGCGCAATTCAATAGCCTCGACGTCTTCCAGCGGCAGGAACTTGAGACAAGCCTGGGTCAGCGTGCCGGCACCGAGGCCAAGGAACAGCGCGCTTTCCGGCTGTTCATGGCACAACGCACCGATCAGCATGGCGCGGGTGTAGTCGTACTCCAGCCAACTCGGGTCGGCGGTGAACACGCAGCTTTGCTCGATGGCATCGCCGAATTCGAGAAAGCGGTAATCGGCCACTTCCAGCACGCGAATCACGCCGAATTCATCTTGTACCTCGGCGAGCAAATGCTCGACGCGCTCCTCAGTCATTTCGTCTCCTGATCGTCACCGGGCCTGCCACTGGGCAAACAGCAACGCAACACACCGCAACATGAAGCGGCAAAGGCGCGATTGTCCGCGAAGCGACGGGAACAGGTCACGCACTAATTGCTGATAACATGAGCGCCCGTGCGTAAACACTAGAGACCGTGATGAGCCAACCCTGGAGCCCTGACAGCTGGCGTGCCTTGCCGATCCAGCAACAACCCCAATACCCCGACGCCGCGCATTTGCTGCAGGTCGAGCAAACCCTGGCCAGCTATCCGCCGCTGGTGTTTGCCGGTGAGGCCCGGGAGTTGCGCCGTCAGTTTTCCGAAGTGACCCAGGGCCGCGCGTTTCTGCTGCAGGGTGGCGACTGCGCCGAAAGCTTCGCCGAGTTCTCCGCCGCGAAAATCCGCGACACCTTTAAAGTGTTGCTGCAAATGGCGATCGTCATGACCTTCGCCGCCGGTTGCCCGGTGGTCAAGGTCGGGCGCATGGCCGGCCAGTTCGCCAAACCGCGTTCGGCCAACGACGAAACCATCGACGGCGTGACCCTGCCCGCCTACCGTGGCGACATCGTCAACGGCATCGGTTTCGACGAAAAAAGCCGCGTGCCGGACCCGGAACGCCTGCTGCAGTCCTATCACCAGTCCACCGCGACCCTGAACCTGCTGCGCGCCTTCGCCCAGGGCGGGTTTGCCGACCTGCACCAAGTGCACAAGTGGAACCTGGACTTCATCGCCAACTCGGCCCTGGCCGAGAAGTACAGCCATTTGGCCGATCGCATCGATGAAACCCTGGCGTTCATGCGCGCCTGCGGCATGGACACCTCGCCGCAACTGCGCGAAACCAGTTTCTTCACCGCCCACGAAGCGCTGCTGCTGAATTACGAGCAAGCCTTCGTCCGTCGCGACAGCCTGACCAACGATTACTACGACTGCTCGGCCCACATGTTGTGGATTGGCGACCGCACCCGTCAGCTCGACGGCGCACATGTCGAGTTCCTGCGCGGAGTAAACAACCCGATCGGGGTGAAAGTCGGCCCGAGCATGAACCCCGAGGACCTGATTCGCCTGATCGACGTGCTCAACCCGGACAACGACCCGGGCCGCTTGAACCTGATCGCGCGGATGGGCGCCAACAAGGTCGGCGATCATCTGCCGCAGCTGATTCGCGCCGTGGAGCGTGAAGGCAAGAAAGTGCTGTGGAGTTCCGACCCGATGCACGGCAACACCATCAAGGCCAGCAGCGGTTACAAGACCCGCGACTTCGCGCAGATCCTCGGCGAAGTGAAGCAGTTCTTCCAGGTCCACGAAGCGGAAGGCACCTACGCCGGCGGTATCCACATCGAAATGACCGGGCAGAATGTCACCGAGTGCATTGGCGGGGCGCGGCCGATTACTGAAGACGGGTTGTCGGACCGTTACCACACCCATTGCGATCCGCGAATGAATGCTGATCAGTCGCTGGAATTGGCGTTTTTGATTGCTGAGACGTTGAAACAGGTTCGGCGCTAAATCGCGCCGTACCCATCGCGGGCAAGCCTTGCGCCTACAGGTTTCACACCGTTCCCTGTAGGAGCAAGGCTTGCCCGCGATGAGGCCCGCTCAATCACCGCCAATGCAGGCCAATGCCACCCTCAACCGCCCCGCACTCACCCGCTGACAATTCAACTGCACCTGCGCAAGCCCCAACCAATCGGCCATCTGCCGCAAATTCACCGCCAACGCCAGCATCCCCGCGTCATCCAGCCCCGGCGCTTCCTCATGCACCGCATGCACCGCCAACCGGCCCAGCGCCCGCTCAGCCCGCAGATCCACCCGCGCGGCGATCCGTTCGTTGTGCAAAAACGGCAATACGTAATAGCCGTAGACCCGTTTCTCCTTAGGCGTATAAATCTCCAGCCGATAGCGGAAATCAAACAACCGCTCGGTGCGGCTGCGCTCCCAGATCAGCGAATCAAACGGCGACAGCAAGGCGCTGCTCTCGACCTTGCGCGGCACCTTCGGCCCGGGCAAGGAATAGGCCGGTTGTCGCCAGCCTTGCACTTCGCAGGTCAGCAGTTCACCACCCTCGACCAGTTCAGCCAGACGCGCACGGCTATCAGTCGGGTTAAGGCGAAAATAGTCCCGCAGGTCCTTTTCCGTGGCCACGCCCAAAGCGTTCGCGGCGTGCAGCAACAGACCGCGCTGGGCTTCGGCTTCTGTAAGCAAAGGTTGCTGGAGAATCGCCGAGGGAATCACCCGCTCCGGCAAATCGTAAAGCCGCTCAAACCCACGCCGGCCAGCGACCGTGACCTCACCGGCGGCAAACAGCCATTCCAGCGCATGCTTTTCGGCGCTCCAGTCCCACCAAGGGCCGGCGCGTTCCTCGCGGGTCGACAAACTGCCAGCCCCCAGCGCGCCCAATTCTTGAACCGAACCCAGCACACGGCGAATCGTGTCCTGTTGCTCACGACCAAACAGCGCCAGTTGTTGATAAATGTCTTCGCCGCGAGTCGCCCGGGACATGCGCCAGCGCATCAACGGATACATGGATAACGGCAATAACGAGGCTTCATGGCCCCAATATTCAAACAACGTGCGCCGCCGCCCCTGACTCCAGGCAGCCTGGTCGAGCAAGTCGGATGAGTAATTGCCGAGACGGGAAAACAAGGGGAGGTAGTGCGAGCGCACCAACGCATTGACTGAATCGATCTGCAAAATGCCCAGGCGTTCGATCAGTCGATTGAGCTGAACCGGTTTGATCGCCGCTGGCGGCTGGCGCCCGTTGAACCCTTGGGCAGCCAGTGCCAGACGTCGAGCCTGTTTGTTGGAAAAGGACAGCGTTGCGGGCATGAGCATCTCCTTGTCTGCTCGCAACCTACCTCACCAGAGCGGGGTTTGTGTAGCGATGGACTCATCATTTATGCATCGGATCGTCCCAGAACGGCCGGATCGATTCGTGCTCGACATCCGCACGACTCACGCCGATGTCCTTCAGGGCTTCATCGCTCAAACTCGCCAATAACTCACGTTCGCGGTGAAGTTCGTACCAGCGGCTAAACTTGTGCAGCAAATCGGAAACCGCGTGAATCGAGAATTTTTCTGCCATTACCTGCTCGTGTTGACCTTTCATCATGTCGCCCTCCTTTAGGGATGGCTCAAGTCTCGCGCCGCAGCTAAGATCAATCCAACGAATGTTTCTGATGGTATGCATCTCGGAGATTGATGAATGTCGGCGTACCCAAGTATCGATACCGATGTGCTGCGCACCTTTGTTGCCATTGCCGACCAAGGCGGTTTTACCCGTGCCGGTGAAATGGTCAACCGTACGCAATCAGCGGTAAGCATGCAGATGAAGCGTCTGGAAGAAGACGTGTTGCAGCGCCAGTTGTTCGAACGGGATGGACGCCAGGTCAAGCTGACCGCCGAAGGCCAGGTGCTGCTGGGTTATGCCCGGCGCATCCTCAAACTCCACAGCGAAGTCTTCAACACCCTGCGCGAGCCGCACATGGTCGGCACGGTGCGCATTGGCACGCCGGATGATTACGTGATGCGTTTTTTGCCGGGAATCCTGTCGCGCTTCGCGCAGTTCTACCCGCTGATCCAGATCGAAGTGCATTGCGAATCGACCAAGCAACTGTTGCAGCGCCAGGACCTGGATTTGTCGATCGTCACCCGCGAGCCGGGCACCGAGATTGGCCAGTTGCTGCGCAAGGAGCGTTTTGTCTGGGCCGAAGCGCAGTGCTTCAGCGCCCACGAGCAAACACCGTTGCCACTGGCAATGTTCAACAGTGATTGTTTCTGCCGGTTGTGGGCGTGCAATGCCCTCGACGCGATGGGCCGCGATTACCGCATTGCCTACAACAGCTCAAGCCTGTCGGCATTGATGGCGGTAGTCAGCGCCGGGCTGGCGGTGACCGCGCAACTGGAAAGCCTGATTACCCCGGACATGCGCATTCTCGGTGCGGCCGAGGATCTGCCACTGCTGCCCGAAGCCAGCATCATGCTGGTTCGCAATCTGAACAACCCCTCGCCGATCACCGAGTGCCTGGCCGAGCACATCGTCGAAGGCTTCAAACTTTAAAGGCGAGTATCACGGCACAGAACACAAGGTAGCCGCAGAACAGCCCGCGCAGCAGTCGTTCAGACAGGGCGTGGGCGATCTTCACCCCCCAACTGATACTCATCAGCCCGCCGGCCGCCAAGGGTAAACCGATCATCCAGTTCACCTCATGGTGCACCGCGTAAGTCACCAAGGTGACCGCGGTACTCGGCAACGCGAGGGCCAGCGACAGGCCTTGGGCCACCACTTGGGTGGTGCCGAACAGGCTGGTCAACACCGGCGTTGCCACCACTGCTCCACCCACACCAAAAAACCCGCCAATGGTACCGGACGCCGTGCCTAGCACACCCAGCCACGGCCACGAGTAATGCATTTGCGACGACGCTTGCACACTGGCGGTGAACATTCGCACAAGGTTGTAGGTCGACAGCGCCACCAGGAACACGACAAATCCTACGCGCAGGCTCTGAGGATCAATGCCCACGGCCCAGATCGAACCGATCCAGGCGAAACAGAACCCCATCGAAGCCAATGGCAATGCATGGCGCAAGTCGATGCGATTGCGCTGGTGATAACGCCACAGCGCCAGCATCACGTTCGGCACCACCATCACCAACGCGGTGCCTTGGGCGAGTTGCTGGTCGAGGCCGCACAGCACACCTAGCAGCGGAATGGCCACCAGGCCCCCCCCAATGCCAAACAAACCACCCAAGGTGCCCAAGGCCACGCCAAAGATCAGGTACATCAAAAATTCAAGCACAGGCCACTTCCCTCTTGTCAGGCGTTTCATCCTACGCAGTCGACCCTAGCGGGGAAACGCACAGCAACGCACAATGGCTATGCCCATTTCGCACAAGCGTTGATGAAACCATGAACCCCAATCAATTGACCGACCAACTCGGACTGTTCCTCGATGTACTGGAAACCGGGAGCTTTTCCGCTGCGTCGCGACGCCATCCGCTGACCCCTTCAGCGGTGGCCCGGCGCATCGACAGCCTGGAAAACGCCGTGGGCAGTCAGCTATTCCTGCGCAGCACCCACGCGGTGCGGGCAACGCCGGCCGGTTTGGCGTTTGCCGAGCGCGCGCGAAGGATCGTCGCCGAGTTGCGCCTGGCCCGGGCGGAAGCGGTGTCCCTGAGCAGTGCGCCGGAAGGCTTGATTCGGGTGGACGCGCCTGCAGCGTTTGGCCGCCGACATCTGGCGCCAGTGATTGCCGATTTTCTGATGTTGTATCCCGGCCTCGACGTGCAATTGCACCTGATCGACAGCTTCGTCGATATGCAGGGCTTAAACCTGGGCAAAGTCGACCTGGTGTTGCGCGCCGGGCAAATGGCCGATACCCGGCTGGTGGCCACGCCGCTGGCGAACATGGTGCGCATCGCCTGCGCCAGCCCCGACTATTTGAAACGGCGCGGCGTGCCGACCGATCCGTCACAACTGAGCGAACACGATGGCCTGGACTGGGACGGCCTGGCCCCGCCCTTCGCCTGGCGCTTCGAGCTGGACGGCCAAATGCAACTGCACCGCCCGGCGCGCATTCGCATGAGGGCCAACAATGCAGAGGCGCTGGTCTGTGGCGCGCTGGCCGGGTTGGGAATCGCCCATTTGCCGACGTGGCTGGCCAGCGAATACCTGCTGCGCGGCGAATTGCTGCCGCTGTTCTGCGAAAACGGCCTGCCGAAACCGGAAACGTCGGGAATTTACGCCTTGCGCCTGGAGCAACAGGCCAGCTCCCGCAGTCGTTTGCTGCTGGAATACCTCAAGACCCGCTTCAGCCCGATCGCGCCGTGGGACCTGGCGCTGCAAAGCGACCTGGGCCGGCACTAGCGCATAATTATCTGGCGCATTAAAGATTCGCCCGCTAGATTCATCACGATCACCGATCAAGGCTTTGACATGACCACCGAACGCAACACCCCGGACAACTGCGACGACCTGCTGCTGGACAACCAGGTCTGCTTCGCCCTGCATTCCACTTCGCTGCTGATGACCAAGGTCTACAAACCCTTGCTGCAAGCACTCGGCCTGACCTATCCGCAGTACTTGGCGATGATGGTGTTGTGGGAACGGGATGGTTTGACCGTAGGTGAAATCAGCACACGGCTGCTGACCGATCCCGGATCGTTGACGCCGCTGCTAAAACGCCTGGAAGTCGAAGGTTTGCTCAGCCGTACCCGCAGCCGTGAGGATGAACGGGTGGTGATTGTCGAGCTGACGGAACAGGGCCGCGCCTTGCGAGACAAGGCTCGGGACATTCCGCAGTGCATCCTTGGTGCCAGTGGGCAAACCCTGGAGCAGTTGAAAAAGCTGCAAAACGATCTGCAAGACCTGCGTAGCCACCTGCAAGACAGCCTCTAATCCCCCTGCCAGAAAAAATCCCTCTGTGGGAGCGGGTTTGCTCGCAAATGCGGTGTGTCAGTCGGCATCAATGCTGATTGATACACCGCATTCGCGAGCAAGCCCGCTCCCACAGGTGTTTTGCGCCCTCTTCAAAAAATTTTACGCCCTGAAAAATCAGAATAAGTCGTTCTAATTCAATTGCCTGCATAGCAATCAACGACCCGTCAGCTCATTTCCATCGATCTTTTTCAAAAATTTATCTTGCGCGCTAAATATTAGCGCGATACATTCACTTCGCACTTACTTAGCGCACAAACATTTAGCGCAAAACACCCAAACCCGAATGAGGCTCACACCATGCAAACTCTCTACACCGCAATCGCAACTTCCACCGGTGGCCGTGACGGTCGTGCGGTTTCCAGCGACAACATCCTCGACGTCAAACTTGCTACTCCGAAAGAACTCGGTGGTGCCGGCGGCGCGGCGACCAATCCTGAGCAACTGTTCGCAGCCGGCTACTCCGCCTGCTTCATCGGCGCCCTGAAATTCGTCGCCAGCCAGACCAAACGCAGCATCCCGAACGACGCCTCGATCACAGCCCACGTCGGTATCGGCCAGATCCCCGGCGGTTTCGGTCTGGACATCGACCTGCACATCAGCCTGCCGGGCCTGGAACAAGCCGACGCGCAAACCCTGGTTGATGCTGCTCACCAGGTCTGCCCGTACTCCAACGCCACCCGTGGCAACGTCGATGTGCGCCTGCACGTTACCGTCTAATCACTGACTCCCGGCCCGAACAGGAAATGACCATGAACACGTTCAGCAAAGTCTTGACCGGCACCCTTCTCGCCCTGTCCATCCACAGCGCCTTTGCAGGCGACGGGGTTGAACACAACACCCAGGCGTTCCTCGATGTATTGAATGCCGGCACCGGTAAACCGATGGAACAGCTCACGCCCAAAGAAGCCCGCACAGTGCTGGTGGGTGCGCAAGCCGGGGTGAAACTGACGCTGCCAAAAGCCGATGTCAGCCAGAAGACCATTCAAGTCGATGGCCAACCGCTCAGCCTGACCATCGTCCGGCCGGCCGGGGTCAAGGGCGAGCTGCCGGTGTTCATGTTCTTCCACGGCGGCGGTTGGGTATTGGGGGATTTCCCAACTCACGAACGACTGGTTCGGGACTTGGTGGTGGGTTCAGGGGCGGCGGCGGTGTTCGTCAATTACACCCCGTCCCCGGAAGCGCATTACCCGGTGGCGATCAACCAGGCCTACGCCGCCACGAAGTGGGTGGCCGAGCACGGGAAAGAGATCAACGTCGACGGCAAACGCCTGGCGGTGGCCGGCAACAGCGTCGGTGGCAACATGGCTGCCGTGGTCGCACTGATGGCCAAAGACAAAGGCACGCCGGCAATCAAGTTCCAGGTGCTGCTGTGGCCGGTGACGGACGCCAGTTTCGAAACCGCGTCCTACAACCAGTTTGCCGAGGGGCACTTCCTCACCAAAAACATGATGAAGTGGTTCTGGGACAACTACACCACCGACGCCAATCAACGCAGCGAGATCTACGCGTCACCGCTGCGGGCCACCACCGCCCAGCTCAAAGGCCTGCCACCCGCACTGGTGCAGACCGCAGGCGCCGACGTGTTGCGTGATGAAGGCGAGGCCTATGCGCGCAAACTCGACGAGGCTGGCGTGCCGGTCACGGCGGTTCGCTACAACGGCATGATCCACGACTACGGTTTGCTTAACGTAGTGAGTCAAGTGCCTGAGGTGCGTTCGGCGCTGCTGCAAGCGTCCGAAGAGCTCAAGCAACATTTGAAATAACGTAATAGATCGCAGCCTCGTTTCACTCGACAGCTCCTACAGGGAAATGCAAAACCCTCGTAGGAGCTGTCGAGTGAAACGAGGCTGCGATCTTTTAATATTGATGGCACAAAAAAGCCCGACTCAATGGTCGGGCTTTTTCATTACTCAAGCGGTGCTTATTTAGCACGGCCTTTGTAGGAACCGCCTTCACGGGTATCGATTTCGATGCGGTCACCGATTTCGATGAAGTCAGCAACTTGCAACTCAGTACCGTTGCTCAGCTTGGCAGGCTTCATGACTTTGCCGGAAGTGTCACCGCGAGCGGAACCTTCGGTGTAGTCAACTACGCGCACGATAGTGGTCGGCAGCTCTACGGAAACCAGACGCTCTTCGAAGAAGATCGCTTCGCAAACATCGGTCATGCCTTCTTCAACGAAAGGCAGAACGGCTTCGATGTCTTCAGCGTTCAGCTCGTACATGGTGTAGTCGGTGGTGTCCATGAACGTGTAGGTGTCGCCGCTGATGAAGGACAGGGTCGCTTCTTTGCGGTCGAGGATTAC
>Ga0302175_10000592_pt1 | contig 11479 bp, 10 predicted proteins | sample I_Fen_N3_3_FD_198791 | JGI IMG/M metagenome (GOLD analysis project Ga0302175, IMG submission 198791) | Peat permafrost microbial communities from Stordalen Mire near Abisko, Sweden - I_Fen_N3_3 | ecosystem: Environmental > Terrestrial > Soil > Wetlands > Permafrost | place: Sweden: Abisko... | reverse complement strand
CCCGCGTTGTCACAAGCGTTGCGACTAGCGATTCTGGGGCACGCACAAGACCAACCCCCGTGCCCCTCCGCACACGGCAGTGTGCCGCCTGTCACCGACATGCATATTGGCCATTGTGTCCCATAGCAAGTAGTAGTCTTTCTCCATCGCTCCATGGAGGTCAATATGGCGGAGTCCTCCCCCTCGACCGGGACCGCGCAGCCTAGAACAACAACTGGTTCCTCCGAACCTTCAAAGCCACAGCAACGGGTACTTGTCGTCGGCGACTGGGTGATCGACGAGCACTGGGTGACAAGCATTCACCGGTCGAAGACTCGGAGTCGTGCCGGCGTCAGCCACTACCGGTCCATTCAGGAGCCTGATGGATGCGTTCTAACGCTGGCGGGAGCCGGTAAGACAGCTTCTATCCTTCACGAGGCATTGGCCGACTCACACGAGAAGCGTGGTTGTTTCGAAGTCCTCGGGGCGGGAATCTGGTACCACGACGACGAGTCCACCTTGTGGGACCTTCTGACGCCCGACAAAGCGCGCGGCCAGACCCATCACCGCCTGACCTATCCGCCGCCCGCCAGACCGCCTTCTGACATTCGCCTGTTCAACCTGCATGACGCAACGAGCGGCAGGTCAGCATGTTGCGGCACCACTCGTGTAATCCGCATTTATCAACAGACAGGCACCGACTATGTTCTGCTCGATCGCATTGACTGGGAGGTACCCCATGAATGCAAAGGGGCAATGCGGAGCGACACTACCGTGAGGCGGCTGAGTCAGAGCCTCCGTCAAGGTGTGGACGCCGTCGTCTTAAATGACATGGGAAAGGGTGTAGTTGATAGTGGTCTGGTGAAGTGGTTGCGAAAGGAACTGAAGCAGACCGGCCCTAATCTGGCACATCCGGCTTGGTTTGTCTGCAGCAAGAAGTGGTTGCCCGCCTGGACAGATGACCTTCCGAAACACGCGGTTGAGTTATTCCTGGTACCGCAAGTAGCTGCTAATTCCGCAGCAGAAGATCTGGAATTCAGCCGCTGGTTCACCGGCGACGGTTCGGTTACGAAGGAAGCGCTCGCCAAGATCGAGAACCTGGGCAGCAAGTTCCCCAAAGCCTTGATATGCGTCTTGCCTCGCGGACTCTCAGTTATTGCCCGAACAAACGGCCAAAACAATTTAGGCCTATTGACACAGATCGTTGAGGGCGACGGACTCGTTGCAGAGGGGGTACCCATGGCGAGCGTATTCCTTCCCACCCTGTCAGCCCTGCTTATGAGAGTTGGGTCCCAAGCAGCCGGTTCGGTCCACTCCGCGGTCCAGGAATTCGAGACTCCCTTGAAGACCGCACTGGCGTTTACAGAAACATGGATGAGAAAGGAGGTGCGGCGCATCTCAGAACCGAAGACTTGGCATCCTGACCAAAAGGAGCAGCGTCTCATTCTGAGTAGCGCGACTCGATCGTACGATCAAAACGACGGACAATTGTTTCTGCCGCGGTGGACTCGTGAATCGTGGCAGAAATGCGTCGATGAGTGGCAGCAAGCCTACCGCGATCGGGGCATTGTTCGGGTCGAAGACAGGAGTGGAAATCTCCAGCAGGTCCTCGATATCAAACGGGCCATGGTCGAAGTTGATGGGTACGTGTGCTGCGTTGAAGCAAAACGTCAGGTTCTTCGACGGCTCAATGCTGAAGTTCAGACATTTAGTCCCGGCGATGGAGTATCGAAGGCGTTCATGCTTAAAGCGGACCCCGGTTGCGGCAAGAGCTATCTGATTGCAAAGCTGGCAGAACTCCATGGCCTCCAACTGTTGGCATTCAACATTACGTCTCTTTTGAACCGCAGTGACCTATTGGATTGCTTTGACACGATCGTGACCACCCAGTCAAGAGCCAGATATAAGAAGTACCTCGTCTTTTTTGATGAGATTAATGCTCACCTCGACAATGACGCCGTCTATGACGCTTTCCTCCGCCCCCTTGAGGAGGGGCTGTACGTGCGCGCTGGGAAATCGTTCTACGTGGATCCGTGCGTCTGGATTTTCGCTGGCACCGCGGACCCGAGCAGCAGAGGCTCCGGTTCTTCCAACAGTCCATCGAGTTCAGCTGCCAAGGGAAGCGACTTTGTATCGCGACTCTCAGATACGCCGTTTCAATTAGAGTCCGGTTGGACACAGGCGAACGAGTTTAAGACTTCTCTCGACACACACGCGCGGTTGGAGAACATCTATGCTGGTGCTGCGCTGATCAAACACGTGTTTCCCGATGTCACCCATGTTGAAGAGAACGTACTGGAGGCATTTCGCGTTATGCCTCCTATGACACCTATTCGAAAGATTGGACGGCTGGTCCGCCGATTCGAGCAAGTACAGTATGGGAAGGTGAGAACTGGCAACCTTCCTAAAGATTGGCTCAAGTTCATGGAAGTCTCGTCGGCCGGCGTGGATATTTGGAACAAACAGTCGCCGCGCCTGACTGGGCAATTCGTGAGGGTGTTATAGCTGTATCGCAAATCGTGAGTTGCGGAGTGAATCCATAGGGACGACTGGGGGAATCGCTCGCCGCTCAGGTCACCCTCAGGACCAGTCGAAAGCCCCTTGGGCGCAGAAAACTCTCAGAGCGTCGATATCTCCGTCACCGGAATTTTGCGCAGTTCCGCTTGCTGGAGAAAGTGATTCGTCACATCGTCTGATCCGCGCGACTGTTCGTTCCAAATGACGAGCGCCACCACCGTCGTACCTGACTGCTTCGCTACCGCTTGCGCGCAATCCAGCAGCTTGAGGTTGGTTTCGAGGTATCCCTCTTGGCTGTCCGGAAGCTTGAGCACTTCTACCTTGGAAGCCTTTATGGCCTGGTCGAAGAGCTCTCCCCAATTTCCTGGTCGATCGGTCACCGATGATTTGCGGAACTCCGCGGGCTCGGCTCCCAATACCATGTAGCGCTTCATGTGCCGCTCGCCAGCCACTTGAAGCGCCAGCAGGTCGGCTCCACATGCTCCGGAGCAAACCAGCGCGCTCGGCTTTTCGTGGGCGAAGAAGGTCGCGATTCGCTTACGCACTACGTCGACATTGGACGCAGGAAATCGAGCGTCTCTGGCGTCAGGGGCATCCACGCGGCGCCCAGCTTCGACCACGACCGGTCCCTTTGCAGATGCTTCCACTTCCATAAGATTCGCCAGCTTCCATCCCAGCACAAGTCGGCTGAGGGTAGATAGAAATCCTCGACGATCCATAAGATGCGAACTCCGGCCGCGCGGTCGCTTTCCAACAGGGTCGCAATCTTACCACCGCCGCGTCCCGCACACGCAGTCCGCTTAAAATAGGAGGATTGCCATTGTCTTTGATGACCGAGGATCTGCGATGAACCAATCACTTCAGCACACCATCCCGCTTCTTGCCCGTACCCCTGCCGCGCTGAACGCACTGCTGCGCGACCTGCCTGATGAATGGACTCATGCCGACGAAGGCGAAAACACCTGGAGCGCATTCGACGTTGTCGGACACCTGATCCACGCCGAGCGGGCTGATTGGATTCCGCGCGCCCGCATCATTTTGCAGCACGGCGAGGCGCGAGCGTTCGACCCAATCGATCGTGAGGGACACGCTCGGGAGATTCAGGGCAAGTCGCTGCCACAATTGTTGGATGAGTTCTCTCGGGTGCGCGGCGAGAACCTGATCGAGCTGCGCGCCTGGAAGCTCCGCCCGGCCGACCTTGAGAAATTCGGCAAGCATCCCTCGCTGGGAAGGGTCACGCTGTCGCAATTGTTGGCGACATGGGCAGGCCACGACCTGACGCATTTGCACCAGGTGTCGCGGATACTGGCATACCAGTACCGTGAAGCCGTCGGCCCGTGGAGCCGGTACCTCGGCGTGTTGCAGTGCAACGGCCACAGTGCGTCGAGCTAAAAGAGCCAGGGCCCGTCGGTCGTGACGTCCGCCCCTCCGTCTAAGTCCCCGTCAAGAGCAACTACGCGAACGGGTTTTCGTCGGCGCTCGGCCCGTACACACTCGGCACCGGGACATCCAACATGCGGAGATAGACCGAAATCTGTCCACGGTGGTGGTACCAGTGGTTCAGCATGATCGTGCGGACGATGCCCGCCCGCGGCATGGTGAAGACCACTCTGTCACCGGCCGTCATCGTCCATGGCGCCATGGCCGCCTCGTCGCTCATCGACCGCAACCGCTTTTCGCCCTCGAGCACTGCGGCCTCAAACGAACTCAACACTTCGTTCAGGTCTTTGGGTTGCGGAGCAACAAAACGCGCCTGTGACGCATCGAAACCGTCTCTTTGCGCCAGGGCCGACACTGCGTCAGGAATGGTTGCAATGTGAAACGCCAGCTGTCCTAGCGTCATCGACTTGTCGTGGGGCTGCCACGCCAGCTTGTCTGCCGGAACCCTCGCCAGTATGCGACGGGTCGTCTCCACCTCGGCCAGGTACTCTGCGATCACGGGCTTCATAATTTCGTTGGTCTCCAATTTCTCGGTTATTGCTGTGCTCATCGTTACTTCTCCTCTGCTTTGATGCTTTTGTTTTTACCTTGGCGCGAAATGCTCTCGCGGTTAGCGCCGCCCGACCCAGCGGTCGAAACCGCGCCGCCTGCTTTCCAAAGGGTCGCCGCGCACGCCGGACAGATCACCCGCTACCGCGTCTTACCTTCCGCCCGTTTGCGCGCGCTTTCCAGAATGTGATTCCACCCGCTGCTCACTCTCTGGCGATGGTCGTCCTGGATCGCTCCAAACGCCTTGTGATGGAACTGGATCAGCGTCCCGCCATTTTCTTCGCTCAGCCGGTACTGCACATTCGAAACCGCCCCGTAAGACATAAACAGCGGACCCCATATCTCCAGCAGTGTCGGCCGCTTGATCGCTTGTACATGCCCCCAAAAGTGCCCGTTGTTATCGCCCAGGTCGCGGAACCACCGTCCCCCCGGCCATGGCTCAATCTTCATCGGCATCGCAGCTCCTTCAGGTGTGCTGTTGCCCTCTCCCATTTGCTCCAGCAGCGCCTCAAAAGTGTCTTCCACACTTGCTTGCACGTGGACCTCTTTTGTCACAAGCAGCGTCAAGCTCTCGATCCCCGGTACGGTTGTCATCGTGCTCATACACTCTCCTCATCTTTTCGGTTGGATTGCTGTTCCCGTTCTCTGGCCTTCGCCTCCGCCCGCTCCTTGATGCGGCCCAGTTGGTGCGACCAGAACTTCTCGAAAAATTGCGACCACTCATACAGCGGTTTAATCCCCTCGGCATTCGTCCGATACATCATGTGCCTCCCGTTCCGCCGCACCCGCACCAGTCCCACGTTGCGCAGTACCTTCAGGTGCTTCGACACCGAAGGCTGTTCCATGCGCAGCGCCACCACTATGTCGCTTACGGTGCGCTCGCTGCTCGCCAGATGGATCAGGATGTCCCGCCGCCGCGGTTCGGCCACCGCGTTAAACGCATCCGAAGTCGTAGACGCTCTTGCCATGTGGGCAAATATATATTCCTATATGGGCATATGTCAAATATTCATTTCGGCGAGATGCGACCGTAGATCCCGACTTGGCCTCTGTTAGTTACTGCAGAAAATCAGGCGGATCACCGCCTATACGCGGCATATAAGCGGGGACGCCAACCGCATCATTCTTCGAGGTTTTCAATGGTTATCTTTAACTTATCGCCAAGTTATCGCCAGCGCATTGAGCCATCTTTCGCTCCGGCGCATAGTGGCCTCGTACACCAAGCCCAATCGGGCAAAGGAGATTGGTCATGAAACCCGCAATCTACAAAGTCATGCTTCTGGCCGCGCTGCTGGCGATCGCGGCCGTCACCCTGAACGCGCAGTCCACCGGCGCCCGCTTCACCGTGCCGTTTGATTTCGTCGTCAACGGCTACTCCCTCCCCGCCGGCGATTACTTCGTCGAAGGCCTGTGGTGGAACGCTGTCGCTTTCCATCATGGCAAGGGGCAGGCGAACCTCATCCTCATGGCGGAGAGGGGCACCCGCACACAGGAAGTACAGACCAAGCTGGTCTTCCACAAATATGGTAGCCAGTACATTCTGGCCAAGGCCGAACTGCCGAACACTGACTTCAGCCGCGCCTTCCAGACCACCGCTGTGAGTCACGTCATCAAGGTGGCAGGTACGGCGCCCCAGGCCTCTCCTGAGATCGTGGAAATCGCTGGAAAGTAACCGCCGCACAGCGCCCATCCGTGCGCGGTCCCTCACGAAGCCCGGAGACCCTCCGGGCTTCGTGTTATTTCAGGTCAAGTGCGTAAACGTTCCCTTGTATGTTTACGCAATTGAGGACCAGTTGCCCATCGGGAGCAACATCTCGGAAATTGCAGTGCGTGTAACCGGCAGGCACAGGCGTACGCATCACCAACTCCAGATGGCCATCCTGAGCCGACACCCGCGACAACGTCGTGTCAGAGAAGTCGTTGAAATACACCCATGCACTGTCGGGCGACCAGAACGGTTCATCCGTCGGCTGATGTGTCAGTGGCTGCCATTTCCCAGTCGTCCGATCGAGCAGCGACATGCCCTGAAAATCCACTCTCATCGCCGCGACATACCGTCCATCCGGCGACCACCGCGGGCTAAACAATCCCGCCGATCCCTCGACCTCCGTCGTCTTACCCGTGCCCAGGTCGTAAATGTAAAGGTTTCGCGGCACTCCCGGCTCCGCCCACGATTCCGGCGGCTGTCCGTACAGAATCGAACGCCCATCCGGTGACCAGTTCGGGTCTCCCTGCCCCGAGACGGGACCAGGCACATCATTCACTCTGCCTCCATCCACCGAAACCCAGTAGACCTTCCAGGGACCATCGGGCCAACTGGCCGTCAATGCAATCTTCGTCCCATCCGGCGACCACCGGGCCATATACACCCATAATGGATCCGGCGTAAGCTGCCGTCGTTCACTTCCGTCCGCTCGTGATCGCCACAACTCCATTACGTTCTTGGGCATGTGCATGTATGCGATCCACTTCCCGTCAGCCGAAAAATCAACCATCACTGTCTTCACTTCAGGGTCAACTGCAGTGACCTGCTTGGTACGCAAGTCCAGCTTCAGGCTGTCGGCTATTCCCACGTTGCCATCCACAAACACCGTGTTGGTCAGCGGACTCGTGGTCGCCGTCACCACATTCAGCCCGCTCGTGGTCAGCAACTTGGGCTCGGCATGCCCAATCTTCACGTCGTCTCGCAGCGCAAAGTACTGCAGCATGCTGCGGAAAAGGTAGTACTTGCCGTCACGCGTCCATACCCCGCAACAGATGCCACAGCAGGTTTGCCCCTCGTCTTTCCATCCGTTCAGCAATTGCTTAAGATTGCCGTGCCGGTCCAGTTCCCAGAGTTGCGACGCGATCGCGTCCTTGTCCTCCACGCTGAATCGCAATCGCTCCCCGTCCGGCGACCATCGCGGCCAAAATGCCCTGCCTGCTACATCGACCAACTTTACGGGTGCTGTCCCCTGCGTGTCGGTGAGGTACAACGCCTGCCCCATCGCCACGACGATGCTCTTTCCGTCTGGCGCGAAGGCCGCGTCCTGCGCCTCAATATCGCCCAGCCTTCGCGCCGCACCTCCGTTCGTTTCCACCAGCCACAGCGGCCCCTCGGACCTCCCGGCATCGCCGAGAATGTCCCGCACGATCAGGGTCGCGCCATCTGGCGATATGTGCAGTATGAGGGGGTTCGCCACCGGACTCGGAAGCCAAGCCTCCTCGCCACCATTGACCGACACGTAACGCAGTGGCTTCTCAAGCGTGACGGTGTAATACACCCGGCGCCCGTCGGTTTGTACCGAGCCGTATGTCTCCGACGTGCCCGTAATATGCCCCAGTGCCCCACTGTGCGTCAGTTGCCTCGTGCCGGTCACGACGATGCCATTGGGATCGCCTCGCACGTATCGAAGGCCAATCACTCCCAGCGCCAGCAGTCCCGCGAGGGCAAGAACCACGAGTACCGGTCGATACAACCGCCGTTTACGGACATGGCGTTCCTCTGCCGCCTGCCCCAGGTTCGCGCCCCTGTTTTGGGCGCTAATCTGGGTTTCGTCTCCCTTGCCGGTCTGCGCAGGCGTTTCTTTCGCCACCTCCCCCACAAACCGATACCCGCGCCGCGGCAGCGTCTCGATGTACTGCGGTGTCTCCGCTTCATCCCCCAGCGCCTGGCGCAGCTTGCGCACGGCGGTGTTCAGGCCATGCTCGAAATCGACGAACGTCTCCGACTCCCTGGGCCATAACTTCTGCTGGATTTCTTCCCGTGTGATGAGCTCGCCAGGTCGCTCCAGCAGCATGGCGAGAATCTGGATGGGATGTCCCTGCAGCTTCAGCTTGAGCCGGTGCTTATAGAGCTCGCCGGAGTGAGCGTCCAATTCAAACGGTTCGAAGCTAACCTTGCGATTTGCTATGACCGCCATAGCGATCCCCAATCATCGTTCCCTTCCGCGAGCACTCTTCACTTCCATTCCAGCGCATAGATGTCGCGGTTCATGTGGACGCAGGTGACATGCAGCGCGCCGTCGGGCCGCATCCCCAGCGCCATCCAGGGCGTGCAACGCCGGGCGTCAATATTCATCGTCACTTGTTCCAGATGCCGGTCGCTAACCCTGTATCGCCACAGGGTCATTGGCTCACCGGAGTTGAAATAGACCCACGCACTGTCCTGCGACCAGAAGGGATGCATAACAATCTCGCGCTCCAGTGTCTTCCGACCTCCATGTTTCAAGTCAAGAACGATGAGCGACCGATGATCCAAAGCCATGGCTGCCACATAATGCCCGTCGGGTGACCAGCGTGGGCTGAACAGCCCCGTGGAGCCGGGGAGCTTCGATGACTTTCCCGTCCTGAAATCATAGATGTAAAGGTCTCGGGGGGCACCCGTTTCCGACATGTACTGCGGGGGCTGCCCGTACAATATCGACTGTCCATCGGGAGACCAACTGGGATCGCCCTGGTTGGCGACATCGGAGGAGATTTCATGCACCGCTCCGCCGCTGGCCGAGATCCAGGATATCTTCCATGGCTGGTCGGGCAGGCGTCCCATAAATGCGATCCGCTGACCATCAGGCGAATAATCGGCCATGAATATCTCCAATGGTCCGCTAGTTAGCTGTTGTTTCTCTTTGCCGTCCGCCGAGATTCGCCACAGGGCGTTGCCACCGGAGTCGCGAACTGTTGCCGCCATCATCCTTCCGTCGCGCGAGTACGCTACCTTTGACAACGGCAGTCCGACGTCAAGCGATTGCACGTCTCCTGTCTGCGGATTCCGCACCAGCACCTCGATCGACGGCGATGCACCGGCCACGAACAGCCTCTGTTCCAGCGGGCTCGCTACGACCGCGCCAATATCTATGCCACTGGCGCTGAGCATAATAGGTTCCCTCGCGCCCAGTCCGCGTTCTGCCTGCACCCACACCTCACTGGTCGAACCGTTCATCTTCCGGAACAGGAAGTACTCTCCCTTGGCAGTCCACATTCCGCAACACAAATGCGCGTCCTTCGCCCAACCCGCCAGCAGCCGCCGCGGCGTGCGGTTCGATGGCAGTTCCCACAGCGAATAGGTCAGGTTCTTGGGATCCACGACACTGAAACGCAACTTCTTTCCGTCCGGCGACCAGCGCAACCAGAAAGCCCGCCCTTGGACTTCCGCCAGCTTCGCCGGGCCTTGGCCAGTCAGGTCCGTCAGGTAGATTCCATTCTGACTTGCGAAGACAACCGTCTTACCGTCCGGAGCGAAAGCCGCGTCCTGCGCCACCACGTCGCCCAGTTTCCGCGCTGCGCCGCCCTCCGAGGGCATCAGCCAGACAGATTCCTCCCCAGCGCGGCGGTCTGACCGACGAACTAAGAGCGTCGACCCATCTGGCGACAGGCTCAGGAGGATTGGGTTAGGGACGGCGTTCGGCAGCGCGTTTTCGTTCCCGCCACTCGCCGATATGTACCGCAATGGCCGTTCGTCTTCGACTGAGTAATACACCCTCCGCCCATCGCTTTGCAGTGCGTAATAAAGCGCCAACGACGGACCTGTCGCCGCCACGTCTCCGCTGAACGTCAGCCGCTTCGTGCTCAGCACTTTCAGTGTGCGTGCGCCGATCCAGTTCGGTCTGAGCAGCAGCACCACAATGGCTAGTACTACCGACGGTACCAGTAAGACAGCCAGTAAGCGCAACGACAGCCACCGCTTGCGGCCTCCATCGTTCGACTCCTCCAACTCACCAACGGCTGCGCCGGTGGTTGCGTGCTCGGCCGGTGGAGCGGCGTCCTCCCGGGGGGCCACCTCCCCCACAAACCGATACCCCCGCCGCGGCAAGGTCTCGATGTACTCCGGAGTCTCCGCCTCATCCCCCAGCGACTGGCGCAACTTGCGCACCGCCGTGTTCAGCCCATGCTCGAAATCGACAAACGTCTCGCTCTCGCTGGGCCACAGCTTCTGCTGGATTTCTTCGCGGGTGATGAGCTCGCCCGGCCGCTCCAGCAGCATGGCGAGAATCTGGATGGGATGTCCCTGCAGCTTCAGCTTGAGCCCGTGCTTGTAGAGCTCGCTGGCGTGGACATCCAGTTCAAACGAACCGAAGTGCACCCTTTGTCTGGCAACAATGGGCATGCCGCACTCCTCTGCGTTTCGACTTTAGCGCTGTGCGTTATGCGGTGTCAGTGACTTGTGCACGTCTCCGATGTGCTCCAACCCCTGCGGCGCAAAGGGTGGGCTCGGAGGGCTTCCGGCCTCGCGAATTCAATCAGTTGTAAGGATTTGCCGCCCGGCGCGATCTCAGGCAGACGCCATTTCATTCCTGCGCCCTGCCAGCTTCAAGCCGATCCAACAGCCTACCGGCCAGACGATCAGCCACGACACCGAGTACCAGTGCGGCCAGCCTTGGTTCCAGCCGATGACTGTGAAGATGAGGCCCATCGCTTCCCCGACGATGCAGAACCAGAGCACGTGCTTCGCAGCATTGCCCGGAGCAAAGCGGGCGCAGACCCACGCGCACAGGATCGAGACCACCGCGAAGGCCGCGGTGCTTGCCATGAGAGCCGTGTTGGAAGGAACACGTCCTTTGACAAAATCGCCAGGAAACAGGCGAGAAAGCAACGGGTCTGTTGCCATTACCAGAAGAACCGACAGCACGTAACTACCGCCAACGACAGCGATCGACTTGAGCACAGTTGCACCTCAACAAAGTGAATCACAATAGGTTTGGAATGTCGGCACTCCAGCATACAGGTCGTCGCCCCCAGGCATCTCTCGATTTGTTTGTCGGACTAGCTCGCTGCGCTGCGAGGCTGCGAGAAAACGACTGCGCTAGGCGCGATCAAGCGCAAAGTAAATGAGAGGCGACAACGGTCCCTGACTACAAAAACTCCGCTCGCGGTAGTGTCACTCTAAGCGTTTTTTGCTGAGCAGATACGGGCACCACCCGATTCGATTCTGTTCAGCAGCAGGGTTAGTCTCACCGCTGGGGCCCTGTTGTCGCCACCTAGCGACATCAGAACACCGGGCAAGAGTTCTCGCGAA
>Ga0302175_10000590_pt1 | contig 11501 bp, 10 predicted proteins | sample I_Fen_N3_3_FD_198791 | JGI IMG/M metagenome (GOLD analysis project Ga0302175, IMG submission 198791) | Peat permafrost microbial communities from Stordalen Mire near Abisko, Sweden - I_Fen_N3_3 | ecosystem: Environmental > Terrestrial > Soil > Wetlands > Permafrost | place: Sweden: Abisko... | reverse complement strand
GATGACGTACGAGAAGTACATTCGTAAGGCTGCCGGTCTTGGCCGTTCGCCGACCGAGAACGATCCGGACACCTACGACTATATGAACCAGCACTGCGACGTGCTGATCGTCGGCGCCGGCCCTGCTGGCCTGGCTGCCGCATTGGCCGCTGCACGCAGCGGTGCCCGTGTGATCCTCGCCGATGAGCAGGAAGAGTTCGGCGGCAGCCTGCTCGATTCCCGGGAAAGCCTCGACGGCAAACCGGCGACGGAATGGGTTGCCAGCGTCATCGCCGAACTGAAAGACACCCCGGACGTGCTGCTGTTGCCTCGCGCCACGGTCAACGGCTACCACGACCATAACTTCCTGACCATTCACGAACGCCTGACCGATCACCTCGGCGACCGCGCGCCGATTGGCCAGGTGCGTCAGCGCATCCACCGGGTTCGCGCCAAGCGTGTGGTCCTGGCGACCGGCGCTTGCGAGCGTCCGCTGGTCTACGGCAACAACGACGTGCCGGGCAACATGCTGGCCGGCGCTGTGTCGACTTACGTGCGCCGTTACGGCGTGGCGCCGGGCAAGAAACTGGTGCTGTCGACCAACAACGACCACGCTTACCGCGTGGCGCTGGATTGGCTCGATGCCAGCCTGCAAGTCGTGGCAATCGCCGACGCCCGCAGCAACCCGCGTGGTGCGTTGGTGGAAGAAGCCCGCGCCAAAGGCATCCGCATCCTCACCGGCAGTGCCGTGATCGAGGCTCGCGGCACCAAGCGTGTGACCGCTGCGCGCATCGCCGCGATTGACGTCAAGGCCCACGCCGTGACCAGCCCTGGTGAATGGCTGGATTGTGACCTGATCGCCAGTTCCGGCGGTTACAGCCCGGTGGTTCACTTGGCTTCGCACCTGGGCGGCAAGCCGACCTGGCGTGAAGACATCCTTGGTTTCGTACCGGGCGAAGCACCGCAGAAACGCGTGTGCGTCGGTGGCATCAACGGCGTCTACGGCCTCGGCGATTCGTTGGCCGATGGTTTTGAAGGTGGCGTGCGTGCCGCCAGCGAAGCCGGTTTCAGCGTGGTCGAAGGCACCTTGCCGAAAGCCCTGAGCCGCCTCGAAGAGCCAACCCTGGCGCTGTTCCAGGTGCCCCACGAAAAAGGCACAGCACGGGCGCCGAAGCAATTCGTCGACCTGCAAAACGACGTCACCGCCGCCGCCATCGAACTGGCGACCCGCGAAGGCTTCGAGTCGGTCGAGCACGTCAAACGCTACACCGCGCTGGGCTTCGGCACCGATCAGGGCAAGCTCGGCAACGTCAACGGCCTGGCCATCGCCGCCCGTTCGCTGAACGTGACCATCCCGCAGATGGGCACCACCATGTTCCGCCCGAACTACACGCCGGTAACGTTCGGCGCCGTGGCCGGTCGTCACTGTGGGCACATCTTCGAACCGGTACGTTTCACCGCGCTGCACCACTGGCATGTGAAGAATGGCGCCGAGTTTGAAGACGTCGGTCAGTGGAAACGTCCGTGGTACTTCCCAAAAAACGGTGAAGACCTGCACACCGCCGTCAAACGCGAATGCAAAGCCGTGCGCGACAGCGTCGGCCTGCTGGACGCTTCGACCCTGGGCAAAATCGACATTCAAGGCCCGGATGCCCGTGAGTTCCTCAACCGCATCTACACCAACGCCTGGACCAAGCTCGATGTGGGCAAGGCGCGCTACGGCCTGATGTGCAAAGAAGACGGCATGGTCTTCGACGACGGCGTAACAGCCTGTCTCGCCGACAACCATTTCGTGATGACCACCACCACTGGCGGCGCGGCACGCGTGCTGCAATGGCTGGAAATCTACCAACAAACCGAATGGCCAGACCTGAAGGTGTACTTCACCTCCGTGACGGATCACTGGGCGACCATGACCCTGTCCGGGCCGAACAGCCGCAAGCTGCTCAGCGAAGTCACCGACATTGATCTGAGCAACGAAGCCTTCCCGTTCATGACCTGGAAAGAAGGCCTGGTCGGCGGTGTGCCGGCGCGGGTATTCCGGATTTCGTTTACCGGTGAGCTGTCGTACGAAGTCAACGTGCAAGCCGACTACGCCATGGGCGTGCTGGAAAAAATCGTCGCGGCGGGCAAGCAGTACAACCTGACCCCGTACGGCACAGAAACCATGCACGTGCTGCGTGCGGAGAAGGGTTTCATCATCGTCGGCCAGGATACCGACGGCTCGATGACCCCGGACGACCTGAACATGGGCTGGTGTGTCGGTCGCACCAAACCGTTCTCGTGGATCGGTCAGCGCGGGATGAATCGCGAAGACTGCGTGCGCGATCAACGCAAGCAACTGGTGGGCCTGAAGCCGATCGATCCGACCAAATGGCTGCCGGAAGGCGCGCAACTGGTGTTCAACACCAAGCAAACCATCCCGATGACCATGGTCGGCCACGTGACGTCGAGCTACGCGCACAACTCCCTCGGTTATTCGTTTGCCATGGGTGTGGTCAAGGGCGGCTTGAAGCGCATGGGTGAGCGGGTGTTTGCACCGCTGGCCGATGGCAGCGTGATCGAGGCGGAGATTGTTTCTTCGGTGTTCTTCGATCCGAAGGGTGATCGCCAGAACATCTAGTGGCGCTAGATCTTGTGGATGGGCAATGACACCGCGTCGGCCCATTCGCGAGCAAGCCCGCTCCCACAGGGGAACGCGGTCTAAATGTGGGAGCGGGCTTGCTCGCGAAGGCGCCGGACCAGCCACCACAAAGGCCGGAACCAACAGAATTCAGGAACAGGTGCTTTATGACCGCAGCCAATGTGTACCAACAACGCCCAACCACCGGGGCCAAGGCCGAGTCGTCGCTGCATCATGCCGACCTCGCCAGCCTGGTGGGCAAGGGCCGTAAAAACGCCGGCGTGATCGTGCGTGAGAAAAAACTCCTCGGCCACCTGACCCTCCGTGGCGATGGCCACGATGCCGCGTTCAGCGCCGGCGTGCACAAGGCCCTGGGCATCGAATTGCCGGGCGCGTTGACCGTCATCGTCAAAGGCGAAACCAGCCTGCAATGGATGGGGCCGGACGAATGGCTGCTGATCGTGCCGAGCGGTGAGGAATTCGCCGCCGAGCAAAAACTCCGCGAAGCGCTGGGCGATTTGCATATCCAGATCGTCAACGTCAGCGGCGGTCAGCAGATCCTCGAACTGAGCGGCCCGAACGTGCGCCAGGTATTGATGAAATCCACCAGTTACGACGTGCACCCCAACAGCTTCCCGGTGGGCAAGGCTGTCGGCACCGTGTTCGCCAAGTCGCAACTGGTGATCCGTCACACCGCCGAAGACACTTGGGAACTGCTGATTCGTCGCAGCTTCTCGGATTACTGGTGGTTGTGGTTGCAGGATGCGGCGGCTGAGTACGGGCTTAGCGTTCAGGCTTGAGATTGCCTTCGCGGGCAAGCCTCGCTCCTACAGAACCGAGCCGTGTGAATTTCCCGCGAACGACACAAAACTGTAGGCGCGAGGCTTGCCCGCGAACAACCGCGAAGCGGTTGCCCATAACAACAGGAGTCACCGCACTATGAGCCGCGCCCCAGACACATGGATTCTGACCGCCGACTGCCCAAGCGTGCTCGGCACCGTGGATGCGGTGACCCGCTTTCTGTTCGAGCAGGGCTGCTACGTCACCGAACACCATTCCTTCGATGACCGGCTCTCGGGTCGTTTCTTCATTCGCGTGGAATTCCGCCAGCCTGACGGTTTCGACGAACAACTGTTCCGCGCCGGTCTTGAAGAACGCGGTGCCCATTTCGGCATGGTCTTCGAACTCACCGCGCCGAACTACCGGCCAAAAGTGGTGATCATGGTCTCCAAGGCCGATCACTGTCTTAACGATTTGCTCTACCGCCAGCGCATCGGCCAGTTGTCGATGGATGTCGCCGCCGTGGTCTCCAACCACCCGGACCTCAAACCGCTGGCCGACTGGCACCAGATTCCGTACTACCACTTCCCCCTCGACCCGAACGACAAGCCGTCGCAAGAGCGCCAGGTGTGGCAGGTGATCGAAGAGTCCGGCGCCGAACTGGTGATCCTTGCCCGTTACATGCAGGTGTTGTCGCCGGAGCTGTGCCGCAAACTCGACGGCAAGGCGATCAACATTCACCACTCCCTGCTGCCGGGTTTCAAGGGTGCCAAGCCGTATCACCAGGCCTACAACAAGGGTGTGAAACTGGTCGGCGCGACGGCGCATTACATCAACAACGATTTGGACGAAGGCCCGATCATCGCCCAGGGCGTGGAGGCGGTGGACCACAGTCACTACCCGGAAGATTTGATCGCCAAGGGCCGCGATATCGAAGGCCTGACCCTGGCCCGAGCGGTGGGTTATCACATTGAACGACGAGTGTTTTTGAACGCGAACAGAACGGTGGTTTTGTAGCGTATCGAGGACCACCAAAAGATCGCATCTCCCTGTAGGAGCTGCCGAAGGCTGCGATCTTTTGATTTACCGAGCAATCAACGCGCCGCCGCTGCCTGGCGACGCGACCGCTACATAAAAACAACAGCGAGGTGAAAGCATGTCTGGTAATCGTGGTGTCGTGTATCTCGGCAACGGCAAGGTCGAAATACAGAAAATCGACTATCCCAAAATGCAGGACCCGCGCGGCAGGAAGATTAATCACGCTGTCATCCTGCGCGTCGTGTCCACCAACATCTGTGGTTCCGATCAGCACATGGTGCGCGGTCGTACCACCGCTCAAACCGGCCTGGTACTGGGCCACGAAATCACCGGTGAAGTGATCGAAAAGGGCAGTGACGTCGAGAACCTGCAAATCGGCGATCTGGTGTCTGTTCCGTTCAACGTCGCTTGCGGGCGCTGCCGTTCCTGCAAAGAGATGCACACCGGTGTTTGCCTGAGCGTCAACCCGGCCCGTCCTGGCGGCGCCTATGGTTACGTCGACATGGGCGACTGGACCGGCGGCCAGGCTGAATACGCGATGGTGCCGTACGCCGACTTCAACCTGCTGAAACTGCCGGACCGCGACCGCGCGATGGAAAAAATCCGCGACCTGACCTGCCTCTCCGACATCCTGCCGACCGGTTACCACGGCGCAGTGACGGCTGGCGTTGGCCCGGGCAGCACCGTGTACATCGCGGGTGCCGGTCCGGTCGGTCTGGCCGCTGCCGCTTCCGCTCGCCTGTTGGGCGCGGCGGTGGTGATCATCGGTGACGTCAACACCGTGCGTCTGGCCCACGCCAAGGCTCAGGGTTTTGAAATCGCCGACCTGTCCCTGGACACACCGCTGCACGAACAAATCGCTGCACTGCTGGGCGAGCCGGAAGTGGATTGCGCCGTCGACGCCGTCGGCTTCGAAGCGCGCGGTCACGGCCATGACGGTGTGAAACACGAGGCTCCGGCCACTGTGCTCAACTCGCTGATGGGCGTGGTTCGTGTGGCAGGCAAAATCGGTATTCCGGGCCTGTACGTGACCGAAGATCCGGGTGCTGTGGATGCCGCCGCGAAAATGGGCAGCCTGAGCATTCGCTTCGGTCTGGGCTGGGCCAAATCCCACAGCTTCCACACCGGCCAGACCCCGGTAATGAAGTACAACCGCCAACTGATGCAGGCGATCATGTGGGACCGCATCCACATTGCCGACATCGTCGGTGTGGAAGTCATCAGCCTCGATGACGCGCCGCGTGGCTACGGCGAGTTCGATGCCGGCGTACCGAAGAAATTCGTGATCGACCCGCACAAGCTGTTCAGCGCGGCGTAAGGCTTCACGCAACGCAAAACGGCGACCTTCGGGTCGCCGTTTTTGGTTGGAGCAAAAGATCGCAGCCTTCGGCAGCTCCTACGCCGAACGCGTACTCCTGTAGGAGCTGCCGAAGGCTGCGATCTTTTGATCTTATGCTTTCAAAGCGCCGCCAACGCCCCTTGATACAACACCGGCCCCGTCGGCTGCCCGGTCGGCGATCCACCCTTCGGTTCAAGACTCACCGCCAACGCAATCGGCTTGCCGATCAACGTTTTCTGCGCGTCGCTAAGCTCTACGCGACCCTTGCCACCCGCCGGAATCACCCCGAGGGAAATCGGCTTGCCATCCGCCGGTATCGCCCACAGCTCCAGGCTTTGCTCCGGTGTGACGGCTGCCAGCGTCAGCGGTTCGACTTGCAGGTAATTCTCGTGGGCCTGAACCTTGAGCGCCGGCTTCGCGTCGGCGGTCAGCAATGTCGCGCTATAGCGGGTCTCATCACGGTTGTAGAGCACGCTCAGGAACACCACCACTGCCAGCGAACACACCGCCGCCGTCACCCGCATCCAGTTCCAGAACGAACGTTTCTCTGGCACGTGCAGCACTTGCGGTTCGATGCGCGCGGTAATGGCCTGCCACACGCGATCCGGCACCGGTTGCTCGGGCAGGGCGTCGGTCAGGCTGGCGAGGCTGTGTTGCCAGTGCGCCAGTTCCGCCCGCAGCGCGGCGTCTTCTAGCAGCAATTGCTCAAAGCGCCGGCGAGCGGCTGCCGGCATCAAGCCAATGGCGTAGTCGGCGGCGAGGGCGCGGCGCAGGGTCGGGGTTTGATAGTTCATGATTCAAGGCACCTGCGCAGACGCTCCATACCACGGCGAATCCAGGATTTGACCGAGCCCAGGGGCGCGGCCAGATGCTCGGCCAGTTCAGAGCAGGACAACCCCTGAAAGTACGCGACGGTAATCGATTGGCGCTGCATGCCTTCGAGGCTTTCCAGGCACTGGTTCAGGGCCTTGGCTTCGCGGGCGTTGCTTAATAATTCGTGGGCCGAAGGGCTTTCGTCCTCCAGTGCCTGTTCTTCCAGATCGGTCAGCGGCCGGTCGCGGTGTTTGCGCAACTGGTCGATGGCTTGATTGCGGGTGATGTTGATCATCCAGGTCAGCGGCGCCGACAGGTGCGATTCATAGCGCGAGGCGTTGTTCCAGATGCGCACGAAGCTCTCTTGCAGCACTTCCTCGGCCAGATCATGGCGCCCCATGAAACGCAGGGCGACACCGTGCAAACGCGGGCCGACGCTGCGGTAAAGCGTCTCGAATGCGCGGCGGTCCCCCAGTGAACACTGGGCCAGAAGCTGTCTGAGCTGATCGGCGTCGGCGATGGAAATAACGGTTCTCCGGGCAATCGAGGTGGTGGTGACGGGCTGCGTGCGGTGCCGGTTGCAGGCAGAGGTTAGTTCACGGCGCGCCGTTGTTCCATTCACAGGTGTTCACCTCAGGAAAAAACACCGGCCCCGATGCGCAGGGCCGGCGAGTACGGCTCAACCTTTGGGCATCAGCACTTTGTCGATGACCTGAATCACGCCGTTGGACTGGTTCACGTCATAGGTGGTGATGTCGGCGACGTCACCTTTTTCATCCTTGATCACGATGTTGTGCGGGCCATTCATCATCGCCCACAGCTTGCCGCCGGCGACGGTGGTGAGTTCGGCGGTACCGCCACCGGCCTTGATCTTCTCGGCCAGAGTCATCATGTCGAGCTTACCGGCGACTACGTGATAGGTGAGGATGTGGGTCAGGGTCGCTTTGTTGGCCGGTTTGAGCAGGGTGTCGACGGTGCCGGCGGGCAGGGCGGTAAACGCCGAGTTGACCGGGGCGAACACGGTGAACGGGCCTTTGCCTTTGAGGGTGTCGACCAGGCCGGCGGCTTTCACGGCGGCCACCAGGGTGGTGTGGTCGGCGGAATTGACGGCGTTATCGATGATGTCTTTGCTCGGCATCATCGCTTGGCCACCGACCATCACGCTGTCGTGGCTCATGCTGGCGGCTTGTACGGTGTTCAGGGCAAATCCGCCGCCAAGGGCCAGGGTCAGCAGGCTGGCAATCAACGGGGTTTTGATCGAAGTGCGTTTCATGGTGGTGATCCTTGTGGGGAGAATCGGCCAGGAGTGTCTGTCCGTGCTTGATATACGCAGGCGGGTCTAGACTGGATGCAGCGCAGAAGAATTCTTTTTCAGCTGCAACACTGGACCCCGTAGGAGCTGCCGAAGGCTGCGATCTTTTGATCTTCAAGAGTCAAGATCAAAAGATCGCAGCCTTCGGCAGCTCCTACGGGCTTGCGGGGTTGGGAACAATCCTTCTGGATACCAGTCGAAAGCACAGTTTTTCGCCGTCCATGGGTGGACGGTTTATGCCTATAGAGGTTGTCTCGATGAAGATTTCACGCGGTTTTGCACTGGCTTCGATCATGACCTTGGCCGCCAGCCCGGTCTTTGCCGGGTTCAGCCTGGACGATGTGACCAAAGCGGCCTCGAGCATGCAGGGCGGCAATGCGGCCACTGCAGCCGCGCCGACCAATGAAACCGCCGGCCTGTTGGGCGCGCTGACCTCGCAACTGAACGTCACCCCACAGCAAGCTGTCGGCGGCACCGGCGCCATGCTGGGGCTGGCGAAGAATCAGTTGAGTTCCACCGACTATTCGCAACTGGCCAAAAGCGTGCCGGGGCTGGACAAGCTGTCCGGTGGCGGTCAACTGGGTGCGTTGAGCGGGCTGCTGGGTTCGTCCGGCAAGTCGGCCGGTCTGGAAAACGCCCTGGGCAATGTGAAAAACACCAATGACCTGAACAGCGCGTTCGGCGCCCTGGGCATGGACAGCGGGATGGTTGGCCAGTTTGCCCCCGTGATCCTTCAGTACCTGGGAGGCCAGGGTGTTGGCGGCCCACTACTGGAAAGCCTGGGCGGAATCTGGGGCGCCGGTTCCGGTAGCTGATTCAGCGGCGCTCGGCGCGCAATGCGTCGATGCGTTGATCCTTCTCGATCCAGAGCTGGTTGACCCAGTTCTGGACCGTTTCGCGAAACACCGGATCGTTTTCGTAATCCCCCTGCCACAACGCCGGGTCCAGCTCGCGGGTCTGGATGTCGATGATGACCTTCGGCACATTGCCGCTGATCAAGTCCCAGAACCCCGGAATCGCCTGCTGCGGATACACCACCGTCACGTCCAGAATGGCGTCCAACTGTTCGCCCATCGCCGCCAGTACAAACGCCACGCCGCCCGCCTTAGGCTTGAGCAGGTGGGTGAACGGTGATTGCTGCTGGGCACTTTTAGCCGCGGTAAACCGCGTGCCTTCGAGGTAATTCACCACCGTCACGGGCTGGCGTTTGTACAACTCGCACGCCGCTTTGGTGATCTCCAGGTCCTTGCCGGCCAACTCGGGGTGCTTCGCCAGGAATGCTTTGGTGTAGCGCTTCATGAACGGGTAATCCAGCGCCCACCACGCCAGGCCCAGAAACGGCACCCAGATCAGTTCTTTCTTGAGGAAGAATTTGAAGAACGGCGTGCGCCGGTTCAGCGTCTGGATCAGCGCCGGGATATCGACCCAGGATTGATGGTTGCTGATCACCAGGTACGAGGTATCAACCTGCAAGTCATTGCCGCCGCGAATGTCCCATTGGGTGGGAATGCACAGCCGGAAAATCAGCTTGTCGATTTCGGCCCAGGTTTCGGCAATCCACATCACCGCCCATGAGGCGTAGTCGCGATAGCGCCCGGGCAGGACCAGTTTGAGCAAGGCAAACACCATCAGTGGCCCGAACAGGACCAGGGTGTTGAGCAAGAGCAGCAGGGTAACGAAACAGCCGGTGAGCAGGCGGCGCATAAGTAACTCTTGGAAGCATTTGGGCGCGCCATGATAAGCAGCTTCGGGCGACAGGCCAAATCGGGGGTGACGAATGTTTCACCTTTACGCCGTTATGCTTGAGCAAAATCAGGTTGTTGTGGTGATTGATCTGGCCTCTTCGCGGGCAAGCCTTGCTCCTACAGCGTTCACGGCAGACCTGTAGGAGCAAGGCTTGCCCGCGAAGCGATCTCATGAACGAACGAATTACTTTCTGACGGTCTAAAATCCCGCTGTTCACTCCTTATGGAAGCCCATTACGTGAAATCCCTCCTTGCACTGCTGACCCTCGTGGCCCTGCCGGTCATGGCCGCCGAGCCAACCCTGTACGGGCGTTACGAATACATCGCGCTGCCGGAAATCGGCGGTGAAGTCCTCAAGGCCAAAATGGACACCGGCGCCCTGACCGCGTCGCTGTCGGCCAAGGACATCGAAACCTTCACCCGTGATGGCGAGGAATGGGTGCGCTTCCGCCTCGGCACCAAGGACGCGAGCAACAAGGTCTACGAACACAAGGTCTCGCGGATCAGCAAAATCAAGACCCGCTCCGAAGAAGACGAGGATGACAAAGACGTCGCAGCCCCGACCAAGCGTCCGGTGGTTGATCTGGAGTTGTGCCTGGGCAACGTCAAGCGCACGGTCGAGGTCAATCTCACCGACCGCAGCAGCTTCAACTACCCGCTGCTGATCGGCGCCAAGGCCTTGCGTGAGTTCGGCGCGGCAGTGAACCCGGCGCGACGCTTCACCGCCGACAAACCCGACTGCTAACTTCAAGTGGTCTCATTGACGTGAGGTGAGGCTTGGGGCACCGTTCGGCAACTTAACTGCCGGGCTCGGACGCCATGCCTCATATCCTGATTGTCGAAGACGAAGCGGCCATTGCCGACACGTTGATTTTCGCGTTGCAAGGCGAAGGCTTTACCACGACCTGGGTGAGCCTGGGTGCCGCCGCGCTTGAACATCAGCGCCAGACCCCGGCTGACCTGATCATTCTCGACATCGGCCTGCCGGACATCAGCGGCTTTGAAACCTGCAAGCAATTGCGCCGTTTCAGCGACGTGCCGGTGATCTTCCTCAGCGCCCGGGACGGCGAGATCGACCGGGTGGTGGGCCTGGAGATCGGCGCCGACGATTACGTGGTCAAGCCGTTCAGCCCACGGGAAGTGGCGGCGCGGGTGCGGGCGATTCTCAAGCGCATGGCGCCACGGGCGGTGGCCGACGTGGTCTCGACGCTGTTTCGCATCGACAGCGAACGGGTGCAGATCGCCTATCGCGGCCAGCCCCTGAGCCTGACCCGCCACGAATTCCGCCTGCTGCAATGCCTGCTTGAACAACCCGAACGGGTGTTCAGCCGTGAGCAATTGCTCGACGCCCTGGGCGTGCCCGCCGATGCCGGGTACGAACGCAGCATCGACAGCCACATCAAAAGCGTGCGCGCCAAACTGCGGCTGGTGCGCGCCGACGCCGAGCCGATCCAGACCCACCGTGGCCTCGGTTACAGCTACAGCCCGGGGCATAGCTGATGGCATTGGGTATCCGGATCTTTCTGGTCTATGTGCTGTTCATCGGTCTGACCGGTTACTTCGTGCTCAACACGGTGATGCAGGAAATCCGCCCCGGGATGCGCCAGTCCACCGAAGAAACCCTGGTGGACACCGCCAACCTGATGGCCGAAATCCTGCGCGACGATTTCAAGGCCGGCACCCTCAACCAGAATCACTGGCCGCAACTGCTCAAGGCTTACGGCGAGCGGCAGCCGAACGCGAGTATCTGGGGCTTGCCGAAGAACCAGGTCAACCACCGCATCTACGTCACCGACGCCAAGGGCGTCGTGGTGCTGGACTCCAGCGGCGCGGCGGTGGGCCAGGATTATTCGCGCTGGAACGACGTCTACC
>Ga0302175_10000583_pt1 | contig 11581 bp, 8 predicted proteins | sample I_Fen_N3_3_FD_198791 | JGI IMG/M metagenome (GOLD analysis project Ga0302175, IMG submission 198791) | Peat permafrost microbial communities from Stordalen Mire near Abisko, Sweden - I_Fen_N3_3 | ecosystem: Environmental > Terrestrial > Soil > Wetlands > Permafrost | place: Sweden: Abisko... | reverse complement strand
GACATGCTCGGGTCTTTACGTTCGTCGAACGGTTTCAGGGTCACGAACACGATGCCGGCGTTCGGGCTGTTGGTGAAGCCGTTGATCGACAGGCCCGGGAAGGCCACCGCACTTTCCACACCAGGCTGTTTCAGGGCCAGGTCGGACATGCGTTTGATCACGTCTTCAGTACGGTCCAGGCTCGAGGCATCCGGCAGTTGCGCGAAGGCCACCAGGTATTGCTTGTCCTGGCCAGGCACAAAACCGGTCGGGGTGTTGGCGAAACCGAAGAAGGTCAGCACCATCAGGCCAGCGTACAAGAGCAGGGCGATACCGCTGCTGCGGATAACCCGGCCAACTGTGCCGACGTAACCATGGCTGGCCTTCACAAAGAAGCGGTTGAACGGGCGGAACAACCAGCCACCAAAGATCTTGTCGAGCACCTTGGAGAAGCGGTCTTTCGGCGCGTCGTGGCTCTTGAGCAACACCGCAGCCAGTGCTGGCGACAGGGTCAGCGAGTTGAAGGCCGAGATCACCGTCGAAATCGCAATGGTCAGGGCGAACTGTTTATAGAACTGCCCGGTCAACCCGGAGATGAACGCCGCCGGGATAAACACGGCACACAGCACCAGCGCCGTGGCGATGATCGGGCCGGTCACTTCACGCATCGCACGCTTGGTCGCTTCGACCGGCGTCAGTCCGAGCTCGATGTTTCGCTCGACGTTCTCCACCACCACGATGGCGTCATCCACCACGATACCGATGGCCAGCACCAATCCGAACAGCGAAAGGGCGTTCAGCGAGAAGCCGAACAGATGCATCACCGCAAACGTACCGATCAGCGAAACCGGTACCGCCACCAATGGAATGATCGAGGCGCGCCAGGTTTGCAAGAACAGGATTACAACCAATACAACGAGGATCAGTGCTTCGAAGAGGGTGTGAACCACCGCTTCGATGGAACCGCGCACGAAGATCGTCGGGTCGTAGACGATGCTGAAGTCCATGCCTTCCGGGAAGCTTTTCTTCAGCTCGGCCATCTTGTCGCGAACTTCGTTGGAGATCTGGATCGCGTTGGAACCAGGACGCTGGAAGATCGGGATCGCCACCGCCGGTTGGTTGTTCAACAGCGAACGCAGGGCGTACTGGCTGGAGCCGAGTTCGACGCGAGCGATGTCTTTGAGGCGCGTGATTTCACCGTTATCGCCTGCGCGAATGATGATGTTCTCGAACTCTTCCTCGGAGACCAGACGGCCCTGAGTGTTAACCGACAACTGGAAACTGGTGGCATTTGGCGCAGGCGGCGCGCCGAGGGCACCGGCAGCGACCTGACGGTTCTGCTCGCGAATGGCGTTAACCACGTCGGTGGCAGTCAGGTTGCGCGAAGCGGTTTTGTTTGGATCGAGCCACACTCGCAGGGAGTAGTCGCCCATGCCGAACAGTTGCACATCACCGACACCACCCAGACGCGCCAGCTCATCCTTGATGTTGAGCAAGGCGTAGTTGGACAGGTAGAGCATGTCGTAGCGTTTGTCCGGCGAGGTCAAGTGGACCACCATGGTCAAGTCCGGAGAGGCCTTGTCCACGGTGATACCAATGCGCGTCACTTCTTCGGGAAGTTTCGGCTCGGTCCGGGTCACGCGGTTCTGCACCTGCACCTGTGCGTTGTCCAGGTCAGTGCCCAGTGCGAAGGTGATGGTCAGGGTGATCTTGCCGTCAGCGGTGGACTGCGACGACATGTACAGCATGTTCTCGACGCCGGTGATGGCTTGCTCCAGGGGAGCGGCCACGGTTTCACCGATGACTTTAGGGTTGGCACCCGGGAAGTTCGCACGAACCACAACGGTTGGCGGAACGACTTCCGGGTATTCGCTGATCGGCAACTGGAACAGCGAGATGGCGCCGGCGATCAGGATCAGCAGCGAAAGTACCGCTGCAAAGATCGGCCGTGAAATGAAGAATTGGGAAAAATTCATCGGAGTTGTCGTCCCTTAACCGCGTGGAGTCGCAGCAGCCAGTTTCACAACCGTACCCGGCGCGACCTTGGCAGGTGCGACTTGGGGCAGGTTGCTGGCTTCCAGCGCTTGTCGTTGTTGAGCCAGAGCGGCGAGGGTTTCTTTGCTGGCCATCGGGATCACTTCAGGGGTGACCGGTGAGCCAGGGCGAACCCGTTGCAGACCCTTGACGATGACGGTGTCGTCCTTGTTCAGGCCACTGCGCACGATGCGCAAGCCTTCGATCTTCGGACCCAGCTCGACTGCGCGATAGGCCGTTTTGTTGTCGGCATCCATCACCAGTACGAACTTTTTACCCAGGTCGGTACCGACGGCTTCGTCGTTGATCAGCACGGCGGAGTAGGTGCCGCTGCCGACCAGTTTCAGACGGGCATAAAGGCCTGGGGTGTAGGTGCCGTCGCTGTTGTCGAACACGGCGCGACCGCGGATGGTGCCAGTCTTCGGGTTGACCTGGTTGTCGACGAAGTTCATCACGCCCTGGTGCGGGTTGCCGTCTTCGTTGGACAGGCCGAGGTACACCGGCGTGGTAGCGCCGCGTTTACCCTGGCGGGCGAGTTGGGTGTATTTGAGGAACACACGCTCGTCGGCGTCGAAGTAGGCGTAGACCTTGTCGGTGGAGACGACGCTGGTGAGCGCGGTGGTATCGGCGGTCACCAGGTTGCCGGCGGTGATTTCCGCACGGCTGACACGGCCGCTGATAGGCGAGGTGACGCGGGTGAAGCTCAGGTTCAGTTTGGCCAGGTCCAGTTGAGCCTGGAGGGCACCGACGGCAGCGCGTGCTTCCTGGGAGGCGCTGGTACGCGAATCGGCCAGTTCGGCGGAGATCGCGTTGCTGGTACGCAGGCGTTCACCGCGTTGGGCTTCATTTTCGCTGCGGGTGGCGTTGGCGCGGGATTGAGCAACCAGTGACTCGAGGCGGCGGACTTCAGCCTGGAAAGGGCGGGGGTCGATCTGGAACAGCACGTCGCCTTTTTTGACCAGTGCGCCTTCAGTGAAAGCCACTTCATCGATCTGACCGGAGACCCGAGGACGAATTTCTACGGTTTCTGGTGCTTCGAGGCGCCCGGTGAATTCGTCCCATTCGTTGACGGGTTGCTCCAGCACCTTGGCCACGCTGACTTTCGCTGCGGGCATGCTGGCGGCAGTCTGAGGAGCCTTGCCGCAAGCGCTCACCACCACCACGGCCAACAAGGCCAACGGGAAGCGCAAATGTTTGAGTGACTGTTCCATGGATGCATCCGCCAATGTATTGAGAATGGACGGATGATGCTCGGCGGTGCTGTATCGCACGAATCGAATGAGGCAAAGGTAACTATCATTCGGAATGATATAAGAGCGAAGCAAGCCCTCTAGCATGCACCTTTCGTTAGCCTGCTATCAATCTGATTGATGGCAATTCTGTTTTGCACGCAACGCAAAGGTCGACCTGATTGGAAACCTTGTCAACGGCTTAAACAAAGAGACGGCCATTGCGGCCGTCTCGATTAGCGACTTATGACACTAAGTTCAGTTGATCCCTTTAGGGTTCGGGCCGAAACGGTTGTCGCCCGGCTGACTGTCCTGGGCCAGGAAAACAATGTTTACGATTGGCAGCAAGATCCACCAGCCACTGCGGTTAGTGTCGTGCATCCGGCGAATGGCTGCCCCCAGGCTAGGAAGGAACACGGCAAGGCTATAAAGGTTGTACATATACCCTTTACCGCCCAACAAGGCTTCGATGACGATCAGAGCCAAAGAGATCCCAAGGTTGATCAGAGTAAACATCCAGTATTCGCGGCGGCTGGCGCGGCCGCTGAACACCGCATATTTTTTCAGTACTTCAACGTACGGATTGCCTTGTTCCGGTACGCCGGCAGACGTCACACGCGTTTGCTGCACCGCTTGAGGTGCACCACATTGCGGGCAGGCCGTAGCAGTGCTGTGAATTTCCTTGGCACAACCACGACAGAAAACCATGCTCATATTTTTTCCCTAAAATTAGTCAAACAACAATCCAACGAAAACAAGTGTCGCAATAGCCGACAAGATAACGCCAGCGATCGCTAGATTATTTCCAGGTTTTTTCTGATTGATACTGATGATGCCGCAAATGAGGCCGGCGATTGAAAAGGTACTCAGTCCAGCGACGGTGTCTCTGTCCCATTCAGATTCATCAAACAGGCAGAGTGCGGAGATGACGCCCAATATCAACGAGAGGATGGCCAGCCACGGCGAACCGACAACATTCGTTGCAGTCACTGCAACTTGTTGAGTCGCACCACACTGGGGGCACGTCGGGGCTGTCTCATGAATTTCCTTGGCGCATGCACGACAAAAGACCATTGTCATCGTTATCCCTAACTTTTTAATACTGAATACCCGACCCATTATCGACTGGGTCTTGAATAACTGAATAGTTATTTTTAAATATTTTTAGTCGGGTTCGAGCATTCTTACTGCCCCCTCGAAGATTTCATGCTTGGCCAATCCAAAGTAGATGCAAGCAAGGCCGTTGCACCGGAGGAACCCGCCTATCAGATCTGGTTCCTGACTAACGCCTTAAAGCCCTGTTATTTACTCATGCCTGCTCGAGAGGGAGGGGCGCTTGATTTTTATCCAGATGAGGATTTGGCCCGGCTCCTGTAAGAACTTGCCAAGTGTATTGGTAAGTCGGACAGCAATGTTGCGCAGTTAATCTGGCGTCGCCTGCTGGCCGGCGGTCCATCTACGACATCAATCGCCACGACTTGATGCAGCTACTGTTCGGAGTCGAACAGCGTACGGCGTTAGCGACAGCGAAAAAGTGTCGGACCTGGTTCAAGCACCTGTTCCGATCCGCCCTGGGGTAATTTTCCATCAGCGCCGACATAGGTCATGAAACGTCGGCATCTTGGGGTTGCAGCATGCTCGCCAGAACAGCCTGGTTGCGCCCCTTGGCCTTGGCGCAATAGAGGGCCAGGTCGGCTTGCTTGAGCAGGTATTCTACCGTCCGGCCCTCGGCGGGCACTGTGACTGCCACACCGATGCTCGCGGTAATGCAACCTGCCGGAGTCAGCGCGTGCGTCAGGGCCATTTGTTCCAGAGCGGCGCACAGCGCTTGGGCATGTTGCAATGCTTTTTCGGCGTGTCGTGTTGTGGTGATCAGTGCAAATTCTTCGCCGCCGTAGCGCGCCACCAGATCACCCGCCCGCAGGGCGTGGGCTTCCAGCGTCTTGGCGATGATGCGCAGGCAATCGTCACCGGCCTGATGGCCGTAGTGGTCGTTGTACTGCTTGAAGTAATCCACATCGATCAACATCAATGAAAGCAGCGTTCCCGCACGCTGGGATCGACGTCATTCAGTGAGCAATGCGTCATCGAAATGACGGCGGTTGGCCAGACCGGTCAAGCCATCGGTGGTGCTCAGGACCTGCAGTTGACGGTTGGCTTCCTCGAGTGCAGCCGTACGGTCCTGAACTTGGAGTTCCAGTTGTTCATGCGAGTTCTGGATTCGGTCCGCCATGTTGGCAAAGTCGCGGGCCAGTTCACCGATCTCGTCGGTTAACTGAGTTGGCAAGGTATCGTGGCCCAGGCGCTCTTTGGACAAGCCAACCAGTCGTGTTGCGCGCATCAGCCGGGACAACGGAATGGCCACGTGTTTTTGCAAAATGGAACGAAGGATGAAGATTTCCACCAGCAGGGTGAGCAGCCCGAGGACGATCACGATGGCCAGGTTGCTCAAAATCGCCGGGGTCATCAGCGCTCGGGGGTAGTGGACGGCGAGTACCCAAGGCGTACCTGGAATGATGCCTGCCGCGACGATGTCGTTGGGTGCCTGCACTACGGTTGCTTTACCGGGCGTCAGGGTGGGAATGGCGCTTAGCAGGGGGTAGTCGTTGGAAATCTTGAGTGACTGGATGGACGCCTTGCCTTCACTGTTTTTGACCTGATCCATGAAGTCGGGGTGGTAGATCAGCGTGCCCTCGCTATCGCCAGTGAATATGACGCTGTAGGCACCTTGTACGAAGGGTCTTGCGGTGCGCTTCATGAGGTCATCGAGCAACACATCGACACAAGCCAGAATGTGGTGCCTGCCGGAGGCATCGGACGCATCGGGCGTGGCGATGGTCGTCATCCAGGCGTTGTTGGATAAGTCCCAATACATGTGGGTAAACAGTGTGGAGTTGCCGGGTGTACCGAAGCCGCGCTCATAAAACTCATAAGTTTCGAGTTTGAGCGCATTGGGGCCTGAGTAGGTAAACGCTTGGGCGATATCGGCGTCCTGATAGATGGGGAAGCCGTTTTCAGGTACCACGCCATAAAAATTGAACAGTCGGCCCTTGGTACTGGAACCGTATTTATGAGACAGGATGTATGACAGGGCGAACCGCGCCTTGGTGTCATCATCGGGTGGATTGTCGGGGGCGTAGGTGGCTGACATCCCGGCGAAACGGCGACCGTCGGCGAGCGGTTTTCCTTCAAACAGCATTGGGCGCTGCGTATAGGAACCATCCTCGTGGCGGTAGAAAATCTGATTGAAGTCTTGGATCAGGGTGGCGCCTATGCCCGCCCTGTTGCGGATATCCTTGAAGTCATTGAGGAAGTTCTGCTGCAGATCCTTGATTTCCCGAAAAGGCAGGGACTCCAGTTGCAAGGTCTGCTCGGTGGACAGCAGCAACTGTTGGGTCATGGCGCCCTCGATCGAGGACAAATTGACGAAATAGGAAACCGTACCGGCGGACAGCGCCACCAGACCAATGCGCAACACAGCCAAATGGAGGGCTCGTGCCGCGAGAGAACGCTTGTGGGGCTTAAGAGTCGGGTCTTCGTGCTCCATCCATTGATTTCCTTTTGTCACGTAATAATCCCTTGGCTCACGGCGTGGCGGACGATTTCGGCATCGCTGGAAAAGCCCGTTTGCCCATCAGTCGTGTCTGTGAGTACTGACCGTCTTGCTGCTTACGGCCAGCTTCTGAGCGATTTGAGTCACGGTGGCACTGAGGGCGAACAGGCACAGAGTCTGGAATTCACCGTTGCTGAGGGGGCGTGATGGGGCTGCTGTTTTAACCCACTGGTTTGGAGGGTTATGCATTCAGATATTTGTGGATCGATGAATCCGTTATGCATGCTGAGCACTAGCGTTTTCTGCTATGGATGCAGGGCAAGGATGAGTGTCAGTAGATCGTCGCCGCTGAGTCCGGGCATGTTCATCTTGCAAGTGCTGCAGCATCAGGGAACCGTTCCCGGCCTCCGCGACGACCTTTAAGTCGCAGTCCTGGGCGAACAGTTGCTTCAATCCCTCGCACTTGATGGCGTGGTCATCGACAATCAGCAGGCGGATTTTTTTGGGCATAAATTATGGATGCCTTGATAGAGCTGAACGGGTGGTCAATAAGGGACGTTCAGATAGCCAGATAAAGGTCTGAAACTAGAGTGATAGTGGCATGCTGCCATTAGTGTAACTATCAGGAGCTACTGATTTTTCGGTAGGATTTTTCTGCTGTTTGGTAGGTAACTACTGATGTGCAGGCGACCCAGCAGATAGAAAGTCGCCGCAGACGTCGCGGCAAAAAAAAAGGTTCTTCTCGAGTCATCGAGAAGAACCAAAAAGTGCCATCCCCACCAGACGGGATCCATGTTTGGCTGAACTATGTAGGGGTTCATAGAACACTTCATGGGCTCCTGTTTCAGGAGCAGCAGACTCATATGTCGGACGTTCAGCAATCCAGGCCTGGCGTTCGACACACGATCAATGTTGCAGCGCTCACGCACTCCGGGACCATCAGTGAAGGCTGGTTCTTGAGTAGGGGATGTTTCGGGGAGCCTGAGGGCTGGCTTGAGTGGTGGTGCTATCGACGAGAGATGTTTTCCAGTGCCTGGGAGCGGGTCGTCGAACGCAGACCGACGAATTCGCCCGCCAATAATCCTCGTTCGATGTCCAGTAAGGTGATCGCGTGGTTGTCGACCGTGATCGTGCCGAGGGTGAAGTCGTTGTAGATCTTGTCGTCAATGGAAATCAGCGATTCGATTTCCCTCGAGTGGATTTTCTCTACCTTGCCGACCTCATCGACAACCACGCCAATCATCTGCATACGATCATCGATAGTCACTTCCAGGATGACGATACTCGCGCCTCGGCCGATCTTGATGGGTTCCCCGCCAAGATACGCGCCCAAGTCGATCACCGGCACCAGTGCTCCGCGCAACTTGATCGCCCTGCGCAGTCTCGTCGACAGGTTCGGCTGGGTGATGAGTTGAGTGGCTTCGACGACTCCGCAGACGTTCAGTGTGCTGACGGCGAACGACTCATCACGCAGGGTGAAGGAGAGGTAGCAACTGATTGGGACGGTATTGTCGGCCACCAACACCGGCGTGCTGGTCGTAAGGTCAAGGAACTGTTTTTTGTCTTGCAGGCTTGCGGTGAGCGCGGCCATCTCGCGCATGTTGGCAACGAGTTTAGCGATGTCTTCGTCAAAAGCGGCGTCGCGTGTCGGGTCGATGCTGGAGCCGGGTGCCGTCGTATGTGTTTGGGCACCGGTTGTTTCGTACGTATCGACCGGCTTATCAACGTGCGCCGCAGGGCTCGTGGCACTGTGCAGGACCTTGGAAATAGCAGCGATCTGTTCGAGCGTGTTTTGCGTGAATTGCTCCAGCGTGTCCGGTGCCACCTCGGCAAGTGCCTCGGCAGGGTGGCTTGTCTGCGCGTCGATGTGCGGGATACTTACGTAGTAAATGCCCAAGGCGAGGAGTATCACTAAGCCGGGGGTTGCGACCAGCAACAGCAAGATCGATAGGTCGTGCATATTTACTTCCAACGTGGTTCGTTAGCGGGGGCGATTGTTGCGCTCAATGCGGACTCGCCATCCGGTGATCTGACCTGCCGGCGGCAACCCATGATGCATGTCGTGTGCAGAGGGTAGCCATCGGCCTGCGCTGGTTTTGGAGTGGGTGTGTTGCGGGGGTGGGGTAGGGGATTGCCTACTGTGTATCGCTCAAAGTTTTGCTTTTTCTTTGGCCAGTGTTGTCAGGGCATACAGGCGTCGTTGCATGTGGACAGGTGTGGTGCTCTATTCCACCCGGCATGCAGCATTGCCGGGGGATGCGCTACGGGGCAGCGTGTCATTCGATCAGTCGTTGGCTCACCGCGTAGCGGACAATCTCTGACATGCTGGTGAAGCCCATTTTTTCCATCATGCGCGCTTTGTGGGTGCTGACGGTCTTGTGGCTGATGGACAGTTCTACGGCAGTGCGCGAGACGCTGAGGCCACGGGCGAGCAGGCGCATGACCTGCAGTTCCCGGTCAGTGAGCATGTCGTGCTGGGTATAAGGGCCCAGGCCGCTGGCGGCGAATGCAATCTGTTCGGCCAGCCCGGCGTCGATGTAGCGCCCGCCGTTAGCCACTCGACGGATAGCCGTGAGCAGGGCTTCGGGGTCGCGGTCCTTGGTTAGATAGCCGCAGGCCCCTGACCTGAGTGCTCGTTGGGCGATCTGCACTTCATTGTGCATGCTCAGCACCAGGATCGGCAGTCGTGGATAGCGGGCATGGATACGGGCAACCAGATCTTCGCCGCTGATGCCGGGCATGCTCATGTCGAGCAGCAGCAGGTCGGCATCACCTTGACGCAGTTGTTCAAGCAGCATGACGCCGTTTTCTGCTTCACCCACGACTTGCAGGTCGCCGGCCAAGGCAAAAAGCTGTTTCAGACCTTCGCGCATGATGGCGTGATCGTCAGCGATCATCAGTTGGATCATGGAGTCTCCGGATTAACCTGGAAGGGGATATTCACCCGAACATGAGTACCCTGTCCGAGGGGGCTGTTTACAGTCACCGTGCCGCCGAGCATGTGCCCTCGCTCGCGCATGCCGAGCATCCCGAGCGTGCCTTTGGGCAGTTGCTCCGGGTCGAAGCCTTTGCCGTTGTCGCGCACTTCAATCAGGACATGCTCGGCACAACGGATGAGATCAATCTCTACCCGGCTGGCCTGGGCATGGCGGGCGACGTTGGTCAGGCACTCTTGGATCACCCGGAAGATTGCGGTGGCGCGCTCGTCGTCGAGTTCCAGCCGGGCCGATGGCGCTCTCAGTCGGCAAGGAATTTCGGTGTTTTGCGAAAACTCGGAAACCAGCCATTCAAGGGCCGAGGTCAGGCCCATGTCGAGAGCCGAGGGGCGCAGGCTGGTGGCGACATTACGAACAATCTGAATGGTTTCATCGACCCGTACCATGAGTGCCTGGATGCGTTCCACGAGCTGCGGGTGGTCTTTGCCGAATTGCAGGCGCAGCATCGAAATACCCATGCGCAGGACGGTGAGCTGCTGCCCTAGCTCGTCGTGAATTTCCCGGGCTATGCGCTTGCGCTCCTCTTCCCGCGTGTTTTCGCGGTAGCTGGATAACTGGCGCAGTTGTGCGTGGGATTCCTTCAAGCGCCGCTCGGCTGCCCGCATGGCACTGACGTCGCGACCGACCGCGAGAATACTGACGAGCCCTCCCTGTTGATTGCGTTCGGGAACCAGACGGACCAGATAACAAGCCGCTTCTGCGTCTTGTACGGCCGGGACGTCCAGGGTCAATTCCTCTTCGGTGGCTTCGCCTGTCTGAATGAAATGTTCGAGCTTGTCCTGGAAGGATTTTGTCGCCCCCGAGCGTGGGGATGCCTCGCTGGCATTTTTACCCAGCAGAAAAGCCAGTGGACGTTCAAGCATATTTTGCGCTGCGGGGTTGGCGTACAAAAATCGGCACTGCAGATCGAAGCGGGCAATGACATCCGGAGTGTTCTCCACCAAGGCGCGAAACTCATGTTCTCGGGTATGTAGAGCCTGCTCTGCATTTTTTCGCGCGGTGATGTCGCGGGCGATACCGACGATTCTGTGGACACGTCCGTAAGCGTCACGTACCGGGATCAGCGTCGAGTGAAAAAAGGTCAGTTGCCCTGCGGGCAGGTCGAGTGCCATTTCCTCCTCGAGCGCAGCACCGCTCTCCACACAGTGTCGACTCTTGGCAATGGCAACAGCCGCTATATGGGGTGGGAGCGTTGTCTCGATGTTCTTGCCGATCAGTTCTGCCCGCCCCATGCCGACGTATCGTTCGTAGGCCGGATTGACTTCGATGGCACGAAAGTGCCCGTCCTCGGTTACCTCCAGCAAAAACAGGGCGTCCAGGGACTTGTCGGAGATTTCCCGGTAACGTTGTTCGCTATCGAGCAGCAATGTCTCGGCACGTTTGCGCTCAATGGCGATGGCGGCCATATGGCTGGCTTGACGAACCAGCCTGAGGTCGTCGCTGGTCGGTCGCCCCGGCTGACGCAAGTAAATGCAGAAGGTACCCAGGACCCTGCCGGTGGAGTCCTTGATCGGCTCCGACCAGCAGGCGCGCAGCCCGGCCATGATGGCCTGCTCGCGCAAAGCATCGCAGTAGGGGTGTGAGGCCAGGTCCTCGGCGATGACTGTGTTGCCGCCCCAGGCGGCAGTGGCACAGATACCGAGGCCTTCGCCGATTTTGACGCGACCACGCTGTTGGCGCTGATTGAAAACTGACCCACCCTGCCGATTGAAAATTGACCCAGGGCGGATTGCTGATTTTTGTCCCAGCAATTGTGGATAAGCTTAGCAGTAGTGTCCTAGTTGAAGACG
>Ga0302175_10000580_pt1 | contig 11604 bp, 10 predicted proteins | sample I_Fen_N3_3_FD_198791 | JGI IMG/M metagenome (GOLD analysis project Ga0302175, IMG submission 198791) | Peat permafrost microbial communities from Stordalen Mire near Abisko, Sweden - I_Fen_N3_3 | ecosystem: Environmental > Terrestrial > Soil > Wetlands > Permafrost | place: Sweden: Abisko... | reverse complement strand
ACGACAGCGGTTTTTTTCTGATTGCAGGCCTTCAAACAGAAGTTTTTGCGGTGAGTGGGCCGGCCCCACTCACCACAAGGTATCCAGGCCTATTTGGCGGCTTTGGCCATGGCGACCCAACCATCCATCGTTGCTTTGTTTTCACTCATCCAGTCATCCGCCAGTTTGCGAATGTTGCGTTCGCTGGACCCGTCCTGGCTGATGGTTTTTTCCCAATAGCTCCAGGTGGCCAGGGAGAACGTCATCTGCTCCACCAGGGCTTTGACGGCCGGGTTGGCCGCGACAAATTGCTTGTTGCCGATCGCGTACCAGTTCCACGCGGCCATGGCCATGCGGCAAGGGTCGGCGCCGCCGGCGCAACCGGCCACCCCTGGGGTCAACGCCGAAACCGTGCTCGGGACATTGCCAGGCAAGGCATCGAATGGTGTCGGCAGCCATACCACGTCCTTGCCCGGCACCATGGTGTTAGTCATCCACGACGGCGCCCAGGCGTAGAAAAACACCGGTTCACCGCGCTTGAGACGGGCGACGTTTTCGAACATCAGCGCTTCATATTTGCCGCGCACCGGGTTGACGGTGGCCTTGAGGCCGAACTTGTCGAGCTGATAGTCAACCACATCGCCGCAACCCCAACCCGGATCGCAACTGATCAGGTCAGCCTTGCCGTTCTTGCCGAAGAGCCCGGCGATTTTCGGGTCTTTAAGCTGCTCCAGACTGGTGATGTGGTAAGCGTCGGCGGTTTTCTTGTCGATCATGTAACCGTTGTAGCCGGCGCCGGTGATGGAGCCACGGCCTACCACCTCGGTGCGATCCTTGACCTTGTCAAAGCTGGGTTGCAGCTGGGGCAGGGTCACGTCCATCGAGAGGTCCAGGTCGCCCTGGGCCGCTGCCGGGAAAAACAGCGTGGTGTTGACGGTGCTCAACTTAGTCGCGTAACCGAGGCGCTTGCTGGCTTCGATGGCGATTTTGGTAATGACATAGTTGCCGCCGGTACTTTCCGATTGCACAAAACGGATGGTCTTGCCGTTACCCGGCAGGTCCTCGGCCTGCACCGCCGTGCAAGCCAGGCTGACCAGGGACAACGTTGCTGCGAATCCAAGCAAGGCTTTGAATGGACGCATCATGATTTCCTCTTTTTTCTCGTTATGGTTAAGGGATGGCAGTCAATAACTGGCGTTCATGATTTCTTTTTCTCAGGCGTTGAGCGGGCGCGGGTTAAGCAGCCGCTTGAACAGCGATTTACGTTTGTGCAGCGTCGGTTGTGCGAGGTTCTGGGTGATCCGGTCGAGCATCATCGCCAGCAGCACAATGGCAATCCCGCCCACCGCCGCCCGGCCCACATCCATGCGCCCAAGGCCTTGCAACACCACCAGCCCCAGGCCTTCGGCGCCGATCATCGCCACCACCACCGACATCACCATGGCGGTCAGCACTGTCTGGTTGAGGCCGCCGAGGATGGTCGGGATCGCCAGGGGCAACTGGATTTCCCAGAGCAATTGCCGACGGTCGGCGCCGAAGGCCAGGCCGGCTTCCACCAGTTCGGTTTCAACCATGCGAATACCCAGGTAGGTGAAGCGGATCAGCGGCGGGCACGCGGAAATCACCACCGCCACTTCACCCGACACAGTGCCCACACCGAACAGCATCACCACCGGCACCAGGTACACGAAGGTCGGCGTGGTCTGCATGATGTCGAGGATCGGCCGCATCACCTGCCAGACCCGTTCGCTGCGGGCGCACCAGATGCCGACCGGAATGCCCACGACCATGCAGATCACAATGGCGGTGGTGATCAGTGACAGGGTGGTCATGGCTTCATCCCACACCCCCAGCGCGGCGATGATCACCAGGGCGGTGGCACTGAACAGCGCCACCCCCAGGCTTGCCGCGCGGTAGGCAATCAGGAACATCAGCACCACCATCACCGGGAACGGAATGGCGTGGATCACCGAGTCGCTCAAGGCCAACAGGTGCTCCACCGGCCAGCGGATCGCCTGGAAGATCGGGCGCAGGTGAATGCCCACCCATTCGACGCCGTGGCTGATCCATTGGTCCACGGGCAACACAGCGATGTCTTCTGAACTAAGCATGATGTGCAACCTCCGAAGCAGGTGGGCGAGGGGGTGGAGCGCTGGCGATGCAATCAAGGATGTGGGCGCTGTTGAGAGTGCCGACAAACAGGCCCTCGCCATCGATTACCGCCACCGGCAGGCCGGGCTTGAGCAGGCGGGCCACTTCCACCAGTTTGGCGCTGGCCGGCACGCTGACGAACTGCGGCGACAGGCGTTGCAACGCATCGCTACCGCCGCCCACCGCCAACAGCGCGCCGGAATCCAGCACCCCCACGGCCTTGCCGGCGGCATTGAGGACAAAGGCGCCAGCGCTGTCATTGCCGACGATGCGGCTGTCGCCCTGGACCAACAGGGTGTCGGCGGCTTGCATGATCGAGCGCGCATCGAACAGCCGCGAGCGATCCACATCCCGTGTGAAGCCGGCCACATAGTCGCTGCCAGGGTCGGCGACGATTTCCTGGGGCGTGCCCTCGCGCACCACTTGGCCGTCGGCCATGATCGCGATGCGTGTGCCCAGCTTCAGCGCTTCCTGAAAGTCGTGGGTGATGAACAGAATGGTTTTCTTGAGCGTGCGTTGCAGGCGCAGTAACTCGTCCTGCATTTCTGTACGGATCAGCGGATCGAGGGCGCTGAACGCTTCATCCATGATCAGCACATCGGCATCGGTGGTGAGTGCGCGGGCCAGCCCGACCCGTTGGCGCATACCACCGGAGAGTTCGTGGGGATGGTGATCGGCCCACTTGGCCAGGCCGACGACCGCCAACACTTCTTCGGCGCGCTTTCGGCGTTGGGCCAACGGGATTCCCCGCAGCTTGAGGCCGAATTCGGTGTTCTCGATCACGGTTTTGTTCGGCAGCAGGGCGAAGTGCTGGAACACCATCGAGATGCGCGTTCGTCGCACTTCGCGCAGCTGGTTTTCGTTGAGGGTCACCAGGTCTTCGCCGTCGAGCAGAATCTTGCCCGCCGTGGGTTCATTCAAGCGATTGATGCAGCGCGCCAGGGTGGATTTTCCTGAGCCGGACAGGCCCATGATCATGTAGATCGCGCCACTGGGAATGGACAGCGATACGTTGTTAAGGCCGACCACCGTAGCAGTCTCGGCCAGGATTCGGTCTTTGCTGACCCCGGCCTTCAAGAGCTGCATAGCCCTCTCTGGCGAGTTGGAAAAGACCTTGTAGAGGTTCTCAATCTTCAGTCGTTCGCTCACCAATTGCCTCCAATTATTATTTTTCAATCTGCGGAAAACTTCATTTATAGAAATTTTTGGGCTACTGGCAGTTAAAGGTCATTCAGTCACGCAAGGGTGCAGTCTCAAAAACTTCTTATTGTTCGTAGCAGCGGCTACGCATCATCAACCCTACGCCTCCTGGCTCATGCTTTCCCGTGCTTTACGGGCGACGCGGAACGCTTCGACACCCGCCGGTACGCCGCAGTACACCGCAATCTGAACCAACGCGGCACGCAGTTCGTCGTCACTGAGGCCATTGCGCAGGGCACCACAGAAATGGGTGCCAAATTCGTCCATCCGGCCCAGCGCGGCGAGCATGCCCAGGTTGAGCAAACTGCGTTGTTTGAGGTCGAGGGCGTCATCGGTCCAGACCATGCCCCAGCAGTACTCGTTGAGCACCGCCTGGAACGGCCGGGAAAAATCATCGGCCTTGCCCAGGGCCTGATCGACGTAAGCGTTACCCAGGACTTGGCGGCGAACCGCTTCACCCTCTGCCTGCAATGACTTATCCATGGTGCACCTGCGAATCAGTGAGAAAGTCGTGCATCAGGGTTGCCACCTGTTCTGGCGCTTCGATCAGGATGCAGTGACGCAACCCCGGCAGAATCTTCAGTTGTGAGCCTTCGATGCGTTCGTGCATGAACGCCGCCATTCTCGGATTGGAACCCGTATCGTCGGCACCGGTGGCAATCAGCGTGGGGCAGCGGATCTGCGCCAGTTGTTCGCCGAAGTCCGACTCTGCCAGCACCCGATACGCCGCCGCGTAACAGCCCGGATCGTTGTCAGCATTTAGCTGGCGTAAACGGGCGACCGTTTCGGGGTGGCGCGCCTGGAAGTCCTCAGTCAGCCAGCGCGACAGCGATGCTTCGTAGTGGGCGACGGGTTCACCGGCCTGTAAGGCCGCCAAACGAGCCTGCACCCGTTCGCGTTCTTGAGCGTTACGCCCGGCGACCGTCGACAGCAACACCAGCCGACGGACGCGTGCCGGATGGGTCAGGGCCATGCGCTGGGCGATCAGCCCGCCGAGCGAGAAACCGGCCAGATCGAAGCGGTCGAAGCCGACATGGTCGGCCAGGGCCAGGGCTTCGCCCACCAGGTGATCGATTTCATAACGGCCCGGCGTGCGAGATGACTGGCCGTGGCCCCGCAGGTCGAAGGTCAATACGGTGAACTGATCTTTCAAACAGTCCACCACCTCGGCCCACGCCTCAAGGCTTGAACCCACACCAGGGATGCACACCAGCGGGCGTGGTCCATGGCCATCGAGGCGATAGTTGAGCGTGACGTTGGCCACGCTGAAACGTTGTGCATCGCCCATGGCGCTTACCCCGCAACCTGTTCGCGACGTTTGGCGCGTTCGCGCTCGGCGAATACCGGCATCACTTCATCGATAAACAGGCGCAAGGTCTGCTTCTGCAATTCGAACGGCAGGTTGAAGGTCAGGCCCAGGCAATACTGATCGACACCGGCGGCTTCGTAATCGAGCAGTTTTTCGATAATCTCGTCCGGGGTGCCGAACATCAGGTTGCGCCGCAGATTTTCCGGGTTGTAGTTGTCCTTGCCCTTGACGCTTTCAAACGGCACCGGCTCGGGGAAACCGTTGTGCACGGTGCCGATGTTCTGCATCAGGTTTTCGAAGGCGCGGCCAAAGTCCATGCTGTGCTTGACCGGCACTTCCCAGTCGCTGGCCTTGGCGTACACGCAGGTGCGGCGCTGCATCATGAAACGCGGGCGTGGCACATGAGGATTGTCCGCGACGGCTTTGTTGAATTTTTCCCCCAGCACGGCGATTTCCGCCGCGGGCAAGGAGAGCGGGGTGGAGAGGATGTTGGCGCCGATGCCCACCGCCCAATCGAAGGTGCCGGGGTCTCGCGCGGCGACCCAGATGCGTGGGTGATCCTTTTGCAACGGCTTGGGCACGGCGGCTGTCAGCGGGAACTTCCAGTAGTGGCCGTCATGGGCGTAATCCCCAGACCAGAGTTTTTGCACCGCCGGCACCAGTTCTTTCATGTAACCCACGCCTTCCTGCTGTTGCAGGCCGGGGGTCATGCGATCGAACTCATATTGATAGGAACCGCGAGCAATGCCGAACTCCAGGCGCCCGTTGGTCAAGTGATCGCACAACGCGGCTTCGCCCGCCAGGCGGATCGGGTGCCAATAAGCAGCGGCCAGGGTCGCGGTGCCCAGGCGAATGCGCTGGGTATGCTGGGCCAGCCAGACCAGGGTCTGGAACGGATTGGGCGCGATGGTGCATTCGAGGGTGTGGTGTTCCGACGTCCACAGCGTTTCGAAGCCGCCTTCATCGGCGATCTTGGCCAATTCCAGCAGGTTGGCCATTACGGTCTGCATGGGCACATCGGGGGAAAAGCGTTCCATGCTCAACGACACGGCAAATTTCATGGGGTAGCTCCTTAAATAACGAAGGCTTGATCAGCGCAGACGAATGACGAAGGGGTCCTGCATTTCCCCGGAGTAATCGATGACCACGTTCTTGGCCCGGGAGAACTCGCGCATCACATCAAAGCCGCCGCGACGGCCATAACCGCTTTGCTTGAAGCCGCCATTGGCGGACATGTAGGCGGCGCTGCGGTAGGTGTTGATCCACACGGTGCCGGCGTCGATCCGATTGGCGAAGCGCATGGCGCGGTCGATGTTCTGGGTCCAGATGCCTGAGGCCAGGCCATAAGAGGTGTCGTTGGCCAGGCTGATCATCTGTTCTTCCGAGGTGAACGGCATCACGCCGACCACCGGGCCGAACAGTTCGTCGCGCATAAACGACATGTCGTTGGTGGCGTTGGCCATGACGGTCGGCTCGAAGTACCAGCCTTCGGACAAATTTGTCGCGCCTGGACGCTTGCCGCCAATGGCAACCTGCGCGCCCTGTTTCACGCCGCTGCTGATATAGCCTTCCAGCTTTTGCAATTGGGCTTGCAGCGCCAGCGGGCCAATGTCGGTGTGTTCTTCCATCGGATGGCCGACGCTGATGCGCTGGGTGCGGGCCACCAGGGCCTCCACAAATTGGTCGTAGATCGGCGCTTCGACAAAGCAGCGCGAGCCGGCGACGCAACTTTGCCCGGCGGCGGCGAAGATGCCGGAGACCACACCGTTGACGGCCTTGTCGATGTCGACATCGGAAAACACCACATGCGGTGACTTGCCGCCGAGCTCCATCTGGCATGGCACCAGGTTGTTCGCCGCATTGCCGGCAATCCGCCGACCGGTGTCGGTACTGCCGGTGAACACGTACTTGGCGATGCCGGGGTGACGGGTCAGGGCTTCGCCGGTAATCACGCCATTGCCCGTGACAACGTTGACGACACCCGCCGGGAAGCCGGCTTCGATGATCAGTTCGGCCAGGGCCAGGGTCGAGGCACTGGCGTGTTCGGACGGTTTGATCACCACGGTATTACCGATGGCGAGGCAGGGCGCCAGGGTGCCGGTGAGCAGCATCAGCGGCGAGTTCCACGGGGTGATCATGCCGATCACGCCCAAGGGTTCGCGGGTGCTGTAGTTGAGTTGGTTGAGTTTGTTGACCGGGATGGTTTCGCCTTGCAGCTTGTCGGCCATGCCCGCGAAGTAAGTGTAGGCATCGGGGAGGGCGCTCATCTGGGCGCGCATTTCCCGCAGCAACTTGCCGTTGTCGCGGGTTTCCAGCAACGCCAGGGCTTCGGCGTTTTCCGCCACCAGTTGCGCCAGGCGATACAGCAACTTGCCCCGTGCAGTGGGCGTCAGGTTTCGCCATTGCGGATCGTTGAAGGTCCGCTGGGCCGACGCGACCGCTCGGTCCACATCGCCGGCGTCCGCTTGGGCGAGTTGATACCAGGCCTGGCCCGTCGTCGGGTCGAAGCTGTCGATATAGGTGGCGCTGTCGGGAGCGACGAACCGACCATCGATAAACAGGTTAAGGCGATTGCCCTCAAGGGCGCTGACCGTGGTTTTCATGCAAGAGTCCTGTGGGTGCGTATCAAAGGGATTCGTGGGCTAGCGCGGCGTGTAGCGGCGTGGCGTTCTCGATCATCTCCACCCGACCGCTGGCGGCGGAGCCGGTGTAAATGCCGAACTGTTGGTTTTTGCGCTCACGGGCGTAGCGGCGCACTACCGAACGAAGTTCATTGACCGGCATCTGCTCGATGGGCAAGTCGTCCAGGGGGAAGAAGCGCAGGGTGTCCGGCAGCTCGACATCGAGGTTGTCGAGTTGGGCGCGATAGATCAGGAAACCGGGGTCGGTGTCGTCGACATCGAAGACCGAGTACAGAAAGGTCGATTCCAGTTCGATCGACAGCGCGCTCTGGCCCGCATCAATAAAACCTTTGCGCTTGCCGGCGACGGGGAGGGTCCATCCACCGTTGCCGTCAGCGCTAAACAGAATGGCGTCGCCGGCTTCGATCAGGTAGCCAATGATCATCTTGTGCGAGTCCAGCCAACTGGCCGGCAGCGCGTCTTGAATGTTGGCGTAGCGACCCCGGCAAAAACACAGGGGCAGCTTTGGGCTGGTGCCGAAGGCCCGGACCTGGCCGATCAGGACCAAGTGATCACCGGCCTCGATGCGCTGGTCCACGGTGCAGTCAAACCAGGTCAGGCTGTCGGTGAGGATCGGTGCGCCGGTGTGGACCTTGTCGTGATTGACAGTGTGGAACTTGTCCGGCGACTTGGAGGCGAACGTGCCCGAGACATCCACTTGGCCTTCGTGCAGCAGGTTGACGGCGAAGTGCTCGGTGCTGGCGAATGAGGCGTAACTGGCCGCCGATTTGCCGACACACACCAACAGCAGCGGTGGGTCAAGGGACACCGAGGTAAACGAATTGGCCGTCATACCCCGTGGATTGCCCTCGGCGTCATGGGTGGTGATGACGGTAACCCCGGTAACGAAGGTGCCGAAAGCCTGACGCAAGGCGCCGGGATCGACTGCTGCAACGTTGGCGCTGACCATGGTGCTCGGCATCGAAGTGCTCCTGTTTTAAGGGCGTGTTTCTTATTGGTTTGAAGTAAGCCTACGGGGAACAAAACGCCTGGGCTTGCGTCGACCAGGAGGAACCGCAGCAAAAGTTTTGCTGCGTTTCGACGGGGTTTCAGCCCTTTGGACGTTCGGATTCCATCTCCGCCATGTCCTGGTAGCGATCGGCAATTCGCGGGTGGGGACGCGAGCCGTCGGCTGCACCGATGGCGATCAGGACTTCGTCTGGCCCCGGCGCATCGGCGATCTGGAAATTGGCGGTAAGGAAGTGCGAGCGCTTGCCGGTTTCGCTTTTGTGCACCATTGGCAAAGAGAGCAGGGCGCCCGGGGCATTGCGGGTGTTGGTGAAGCTCAGGTACGCGGTGCCGTCTACAGCTTCGCGAAACAGGTTGCCAAAGCGCAGGGTATGAATCAGGCCCGAGGCGTGTTCGATTTCACCGTTGACCCCTACGCCAGCGGCCTTGCCAAAGGCTTCAACCTTGTTGCCTGGCATCAGCGCGACCAAACGGCGGGTCATCTCGTAACCCAGGCCCGGCGCGAGACGCAGGATTTCCGGGCGCAAATTCTCGACGAAGCCCTGGCCGGCCCAAGGGTTTTTCAGCACGGCGGCCACGACGATCAAGGTGATCGGTTTGCCGGCCTCCTTACCGCCTTCGATAAAGGTTTCTTCGATAAAGGTGCAGTACTTCCTGACGCCCAGATTCTCTAGATTCATGATGACTCGTCGCCCTTGTGGCTGTTGGTTATGGCCTTAGGCTAGGAGCAAAGAGAAACAGCGTCTTCCATGGTTAAGGTGTACAAATGAGCTGAACATTGCTCGCAACCGGAGCAAGTATCAGGTCGGCCCGGCACGCTAGTTTGCTGGCATGACTTCCATATTCAGGTGAGCGCCTTGAATCGCGAAATGCAGATACTGTCGTTACGAGATGTGGCCAGTCAGATCAATTCCGGTGGCGATTTGCAGTCGATGCTGCACCAATTGGTCTACGCCAGTTGTCGTCACACCCACTGGACCATGAGCTCGATCATGGCCATTGATATGGACGCCGGTTTTGGCCACGTTATCGCCCGCCATGACCCGACCTTGGTACAGCGCCCGTTGGTGGATTGCTGGGAGTTGGCCTCCAGCCCGGTGATGACGGCTTTGCAACGCAATGAGCCGGTGTTTATCCGCGACGTGCGCGAATGTGAGTACCCCGGTTATCGCAGCGAATCACTCGAACGCGATTACCGTACCGTGATGGTGATGCCGATGAACTGCACCGACTTCGACGGGCGGCCCATGGTGCTCAGCGTGATTTCCCGCCCGATCATGGATGTGTCGGAGGAAGACCGAGTGTTTCTCGGCATGATCGTCCACTTGGGCGCCATCGCGGTGGAACGTCAGCGTCAACTGGAAGCCGAGCGCCGCACCGCCGAGCGTATGCAGCAGGCGCTGCACGTGCACACCACGTTGCTGGAGCACGTGCTGGGCGGTGGGTCGGTGACGTCGCTGTCGTTGATGGTCGGTAACCAATTACCCAGCCCGGTCATTGCCGTGGACTTCACCGCCAATCAGGTAGTAGCCGGTCGCTCGCCGGACACCGAACTGTTCGATGACATCGCCTGGCAGGAAGCTGTCGCGGGCGTGCTGAGTGTGCAGATCTCCAAGGCCGCCCAGGAAAGCTTGCGCAGCGCCCTCAGAAACACCGTCAATTTGTTTCTCGATGATGGTCAGCGTCAGTTCACCCTGCGTGCGCAGATAGAGCCGCTGATGGTCGATCACGAACTGGTTGGGGCGCTGGTGCTGTTCCCGGTGGCGCAACCGGTCAATGAACTGGACCTGATGATGCTGGAAAGCGCCAAGTTTGCCTTGAGCGTGCAGATGATGCGCAGCTTTATCCGGTTTCGCTTCGAAACCCGGACCCAGACCGAACTGCTGTTCGAGGTGCTCGAAGGCCGCTGGCGAGACGCCGATGATATCCAGCAGCGGGCACAGCGCCTGGGCATCAGCTTCAGCACCGCGCAGCAAATGATCATCATCGATTACGGCAACGCCCGAGAGTCGAAGAACCTGCATCACAACGTTGCGCGAATCCTGGCGCGGGCGGCGATTCATTCCACGGTGATCGTCGTCGACAACGGCTTGGTGTGCCTGGTGCCAACGGAAGGCGAGAAGGGGCGGGAGAGGTTGGCCAAAGTCCAGCGCCAGATCGCCGATGACCTGGCACGCTACCTGGGCGCGGAGCCGATTCTGCTGGCCAGCGGCGTTTGCCGGATGCTGACCGATTACCCTGCGGCCTGGGAACGGTGCAGGCGGTTGATCGATATCGCTCGCTCATTCGGCCGCAGCGGCCCGATCTCCGATCAGGACTTTGGCCCGATACCTATTTTTATGGCGGCGGTAGGCGGTGAGGATATTCGCATCTTCGTCAATGAAAACGTCGGCGCCATGCTGGCCCACGACCGCAAACACCACACGCCGTACCTCGAAACACTGACCGTCTACCTGAGGGAAAGCTGCCGCAGCCAAGCCTGCGCTGACGCCATGGGCGTGCACGTGACGACGCTCAGGTATCGCTTGTCGCGAATCCAGGATCTGTTCGGCATTGATGTCGAGACACCGGAACGGCGGTTCGCCACGGAATTGGCGATTCATTTGCAGCGGGTGATTGATAACTGAATCCTCGGACGGAAGAGGTTCCAACAGCGGCTGTCGCCCTGGATTTTGAGGCCGGTTAGCCGGCAATCAGGTTAGAGTGTTCATCAATGTCTATTTCAATCGTTATGTGAAGAATGAATCGTCCGCTGTTTGTTTCTCTAGATGGGCCCAAGGGAACCGGCAAAACCACACTGTTGGAGGCCGTTACGAAAGTACTGAGGGCAGACAATAAAAAGGTGATCCGACTTTGCGAGAAAAAAAGCGATCCCTACAGGGGTGAAACAATGGCCCTCGTTAACAAACTCGTCAGAAACCCCAGCCGGGATCTGGAGTCGGAGGTTTGTGAGCGCTTTGCTGATAGCCGCGCCTGGATTTCCCAGCACGTGCTGGCTAAACAGCCACCGGACAGCATCATCCTGATCGATCGCTGGTACCCGTCTGATGCCGCGTTTCGCCGGCTAGTCCCGTTTGCAGAGATTCTGCAGCTAAACATTGATCGAAACGTGCGAGTGCCAGACCTGCATGTCGGGATTGTCACCGACCCTGATATTTCATGGGCAAGGGCAGCGGCACGACGTCGCGGGCTGAGCAGTACGGTGATCCATAAGCTGGAAGAACATGTCGCTTGTACCAAAGCGTTCGAGCGAGCGATTGCAGATCACGGTTGGGTTTTATGCCGTAATGAAGGAACGATCGAAGACGCAACGAT
>Ga0302175_10000578_pt1 | contig 11611 bp, 9 predicted proteins | sample I_Fen_N3_3_FD_198791 | JGI IMG/M metagenome (GOLD analysis project Ga0302175, IMG submission 198791) | Peat permafrost microbial communities from Stordalen Mire near Abisko, Sweden - I_Fen_N3_3 | ecosystem: Environmental > Terrestrial > Soil > Wetlands > Permafrost | place: Sweden: Abisko... | reverse complement strand
TTCTTTCAAGCAAGTTGTTTGCCTCTAACTGCTGCTTCGCTGCCTCCAGCATTGGCTCGGATGGGTCAACGGCCGTGAAGCGCCAACTCGGTTCAAGCTTGGCCATCGCAATAATTTCCTGCGCCGTACCGCCAGCGCCAACGACCAGTATTTTTGCCGAACTTGTATTGCCCAGGCTTGCCGCCAGCATGCACGCAGCCAAGTCTTGGCAGGCGTCATATCCAGCTAGCGCAATACGGCTCTGTCGTCCGTACTCATTGGCTCGTGAGGTATCAAATTTTTCAGCTGAGTTGAGAGGGGATGATTTCAAGGCGGTTCTCCATGTTCTGAAATCAAGCTACGCCAGACACAGCAATAATAAAAATTCATTAATTTTATGTGGCGCATTCCTGCAAGGAATGCGTGGCTCAAAAATTGCTGTTTGCTTGAGCTGACTCAGCCCCTTGTTGACAGTCAACTTTGGGTCGATTTCTGCCTGTCACGAGGGGCAGAAATCGGCCAAAAGCAGACTTTCCGTGCATCCGTGTTCGGCAAATCTCTTGGCGGTACGGGACTCGTAGACAGAATCCTGAACACAACTTTTTCGAACGCGTCATTTTTAGGTGGAACCAATAGTGTCATTTTGATAGCGTCCATGCCCGTAGTTCGCCCCTCAAACAGGAAAGTTCTTTCGAGAAGGAATCATGGGCCCACAATACGAACAAAAGTCGCTATCTCCACTGGCGAACCTTATCGTTGATCGCGCGATCGAGAACACCAATCGAAAACTGATCGCCGGCTTTCGCAACAAGAAGAACTCCCGCCCGAACGCCAAGACAGCCGATCCTTTGCAGGCCGGCAAGGACACCCTGGCCGCCACGTCGGCGAAAAGTGCGATGGATGTTGCTAATCGGGGAGTAGCGTGGAAGGAGATTCTGCTCAAAAGCTTGTCAGCGGGAATAGGTTCACTTGCTACTTTGCAGTTCGATGGAGAGTTCGATCTCAGCGCTGCCGACACCTCCAGTACCAGCCAACTGCCCGAGAAGCCAGGCGTTTATGTGGTGTACGACACGAGCGGCAAGCTCGTCTATATCGGCGATAGCACCAACATGCGACAGCGTTGGCAGGACGGACACCTGAACGACCATCGCAATGGCAACAAAAAGGGTGAACCGTACAAGCTTTCCGAGCAACTGGAAGCGGGATGCAAGGTGAAATTCGTGACCATGGACTCGGCCGAAACAGCTGCTGCCCTGGAAGCACACCTCATCAAGACTGAAAACCCGCCAATCAACAAGCGCCAGGAACTGCATCAGGAACAAGGCATTCGCAGCAACATCGAAGCCAAAAAGCTCAAAGACACCCTGGGCAATGCCACTGACGTCGCTCTGGGTGCTGGCAAAGAAGCGCTGAAAAACTCAGGCTGGCAGTTGCTGGAACAACTGACTTCAGCCGCGATCATGGCCGTTAAAGGCGAATTGGTCGACGTGTTCATGGGTGGCGCTGCTCGCCTGAAACAGCGCGTGGAGCGCTTCCTCCAAAAGATCTGGGCAGTGATCGAAAAAATCATCGAGGCGCCCCTGAAGCTGCTCAACGGCATCGTCGAATTCATAGTCAATGCCTTGTCCAAGGCGATCCGCCAAGTCTACAACCTCGCCCGCAACCTTTTCGACCTCGCTCACGGCTCCTGGCAACTGTACAAAGGCGCGCAATCGATGAGCCGGGAAGAGTTGATCCAGAAGATCGTTGAGACCGTAGTCGTCAGTGGCACGCTGGTGCTCTGGGACGGCCTGGAACCGGTGATCGAGTCGCAATTGATTCCGCTGACCGGGGTGGCGGCACCCTATATATCCTGCGTGTTGTCGGCCATCGGTTTCGGGCTGTGCAGTTATCACTTACAGAACCTCGTGCCCCCTATCGTTGCCTACTTGGTGGATTTCAAGACCGGGTGGAGCGAGTCGCTGGAAGCCAAACGAGAGGCGGCGCTGCAGCTTATCAAGGTGCAGGAAAACGAATGGCTGATGGCTGAAGGGCTGATCGAATATGCGCATTCGGTAGATGTCATGGCCAGTGAAGCAATAGGCCACCGCGAGCGGCTGGCTCGGCACATCAGTGTGCGCGCAATCGATTTTTCGGCACTTTTACCAACCAAACGTATTTCGCAGGAGCCCTGACGTGTTCAATTTTCTGGGTGGCAGAGTCGTACTTACCGTGTCGCCGGCCGATGAAGTAACCCTTCAACCGGTACAGCAGTTGCTGCCGGCGCCGCGCTCCGAAGAGAACCAGCTGAAAGACTTCCATGAAGGCCTGCAAAAGCTCAACGCCGCGATACAGCGTGGCTCGAAGACCAGAGCGCAATTGAACGACTTTCAGAACCAAGGCAGTTGGGACTCTTTCTGGGGTGGCTTTTCGGGCAGGAATGACAAAGACCTAGCCAAATTGCTGGCCGAATTCGGCGCGAGCCTTGAGGTGACGCAGAGCGTGGTGCAACTGGTCACCCAGGTTCATACCGTGAACAACAATGTACTGCGCGGTTTTAATGATGCCTTGGTGCGCGAGATCGAACGCCTGCAAACGGATACACAGACCCTAGAAGGCAACCAGAACGGGGCGTTGATGGTGCTCTACGAGTTCAAGCATCAGATCGACGAACTGTTGGCGTTGGCAGACGGGTATGAATACTGCAGGCATGCAGTGAACCAATTGGCCACCGCGCAGAACAGCCATGAGACGGAGTTGCAGGCATTGAGCCTGGCCTTCTTGAACGGCACCCGGATGCAGGAACAACTCAACGCAGCGTCCTCGCGTCAGTTAGTCCAGCAGGGGGAGGTTCAGCGGGCCCAGCAGAAGCAGGTCGAGCGAGTGACCAAGCTGGTCGGCAGTGAAATCCAGGCGAGGGAACGCCTGTCGACCTCTACGACGGCGTCATTGAAAGAAGTGAGCGACGCAAGCGAGGCGCTAGCCGAGCGCCTGGAACGCGTCGAGTCGAAGATGGGCGAATTACTGGAAAATCAGCAAAAAACCCAGGCTCGAATCGAGCAGCTAGAAGCGCAGTTGCTGTCCAAACCGGGCTGGCTGCGGCAGCAGGCCGTGGCCCTTGTCGCGGTTGTATTTTCAGGCGCGGCGCTCGCCTCGATGTTTGCCTTTTGAGGCACGCGCGTGGGGAGTATCGATCTCGACGACTCTCACCATCTGAATCGATCCTGATCTCGTAGACACCCCGAACGGCTGCAAAGGTTCGAAAGCAGCCTATTATCGCCGCAGCCGCCCTCCCCCGTCCGATGATGGATTGGACGTAGCCTTCCTCAAAACCGCAACCAGCTATGCTTACCTGGCATTGAGCAGCTGGTCTCGTAGCAATTTCTAAGCAAGCATCAATTTGGTAGGTCCCTGCTATCCTTAACTTTTTTCGATGAGATAGAACACATGTCAGGGGAATACTCTCTCCCGGATTTGCTTGAGCGAATGTACGAGAATCAGCTCGCGTTAGAAGCAGCTCTGATGGAATTGGCCCTCCAAAGCGAAAAGCAAGGCCTGCATGAGGTTGGTAATAACGTACGTGGTGCACTATTCGTGATCGGCGAAAACGCTGGGCACATCAAGCAGGGCCTGGCGAAGCTACGAACCAATTGTCTCTGACAAAGCACACCCCAATTGTGTAGGGGTATGTAGGGGATATTAGGGGGAAAGCCCGTGGTGGCTGGCCCTAACGCCCATCAGCATACGATTGCATAAATGCATAACTGGCATTGGATGGCATAGATTGGCGTACGGTTTGCCCCATTTTTGCCCCAACTCTATCGACCACTACAGAGAGGCCAAAGCCTGCCCTCACCAGCACAAGGATCTACAAGCACCATGTACGACGTTTCTGCGATGGAGTCGGAACTCCAGGATTCGATGGCTGTAGTTAAGAAGAAAATAAGAACCACATTTGCTGCCGCATTCAAAAACGTTTACTGCAGCGATTTAGTGCCCGACCAGTTTTCAGACCAATCCCCCCCTATTGACTTGGTCTCCCTCGTCAGCATTGCAGATCTTAAACATGTGTTTAGGGGCGCGGGCTTCTACGTCATCCTTTCAGATCGTGCCGTAGACGGAAACATCTGCAGTCTACAGCGAGGGACACTTCGTGCGATCTACCGCGGCGAATGCGGAGGAGTACGAAAGCGTGTTCAAAGCCACTTATTCAACGCACAGTACAACGCGGACTACAAAGAGCGCTCCTCCAATTACCTTGCCAAGCCGAAGAACGAAGGAAAGTCTTTCTATGAGCCTCACTGGCCTCATTGCTTGAAGCTCGATAAAGGTGGGCCGAGTGGGGTCAACATTGATGAGGCACCTCACAGCGGCCACAGGTGGTTTGTACTTGTGCATCGAATGGAGGGCAGCTCCCAACCGTTACGGCAGATTGCGGAGCTCGCATTCGACGACGCTTTCGGGCATCCGGTTGGAAGTCGCGACGTGCGGTAACTGGAGTGATGTAACGAGCGATATAGATAGGGATTCGAACCCGACCAGCACACCCCACAACCCGCTCTAGGCCGCAATTATATGGGTTTTTGGGAAGGCTGAAAGGACAGTAACGGCCTACAGCGGCCCTGATTTTGCCCTAAATTTGCCCTAAGGCTGACTGCACACAGGGATACTGCAACTGGCATTGAAGCTATCCCGGTCTCAGCTCTACATTGACCCTAATGATACTCACCGCTTCGGCGAACCGGCCTGACTCCGTACAGCGTGAAATTAAACTCATGGCGTCACCGGACGAAGCGCCTCCAATGCAGTGCGCAACTCATACAATGGAAATTTGTCCCTACGATTCAAGGCTGGGCACTCGGCTAGATGCGCACGGAAAGGTAACTTCGAACTACCACCACGGAAACTTTGCAGACCTTTGCAGACCTTTGCAGTGCCTGCATACCAACCAACTCTTGCCCAGTTCCCAGTCGCGCGTCCATTCCTCCAAGGAGGCCGTAACGTTCTCCTCATTACCGTCAAGTACGCTCATGGTCGACCACTTCCAGACCCATCCAGCAACGCTACGTCTGCGGAAAGCGCGCCGACGGTCTTCAGGCGCACATCAACGTACGGCGTAAAGGATAAGAGCATGGCGCGATTCCTTATGGAGTGAGTGGCAGGCGCAACGGGAATGCACTTTAGGGAGTGTCGGTATACCAGTCTATGGGGGATTGGTTCCCGTGGGCATAAAAAAAGGCCCCCGCACCTGGCTTAGGTGTGGGGGCCTTTTGAACATAAACGCCGTTATTCGCATTGAGCGTTCAATCGATCTGTCGTCTACGGCCTTAGGCGAGCCATTGCTACCTTTCGAGGAGCGCAGCTAACGGCCAAAAACTGACTGTCGGAAGCGTCTAGGAAATCCGGCGCTATTCAGTGAGTAGAACGCCAATGATCTGAGGAACTCTGTACTGTTGATTTAAATGGATCTGCGGAGGAGTCGATCTGTAGCCGCGTCGCATTATGTTTCTGCGACCTCCCGCGACTCATGCTCAACTCGGTTGCGCCCCAGTTTTTTTGCGTGGTACAGAAAAACGTCAGCTTTTGCCAGCAAATCAATCGCTACAATTACGCCACGCTGGTGGTTGGAAGTGACACCTGAGCTGATGGTGACAATGCCTGCCGTACTGCCTTTGTGTTCTATTTTTGCAGCCTCAATTGCTAAACGCACTTCCTCAGCGATCTTTACTGCACCTGCAAGTTCTGTTTCTGGAAGCAGGATTACAAACTCTTCACCACCATACCGGGCAGCGAGGTCGGCTGGACGCTTTATATTTTTACCTATCAACTCTGCGATTTGCCTTAAGCATTCGTCGCCGAGAACGTGGCCGTAATGGTCGTTATACTGTTTGAACCAGTCTATATCGATAAGTATTAGCGCTAAGCTATTTCCAGTGCGGCATGCTCTCGACCACTCTTGTGCCAATGTAGCGTCGAAACACCTACGATTGGGCAACCCCGTGAGGCTGTCTGTTTTAGCAATATGCTCCAAATCTTGATGCGCAAGACGCAGTTCTTCTTCTGCCACCAACAAACGTTGAATTTGTCGATAAAAGAGAAAGCCCAGACTGGTCAGCACAAAAATTATAAGCACCACCATAAGCGATACCTGATAGACGTACGTCCACCACGTTGCAAATACTGAATCTAACGAAAATCCTGCTGCTGCTACGATCGGAAGGCCACGTATGCGGCTGTATGCATAGACTCGTTCCACCCCGTCCACGACGGAAGTCAGGGTTGCGGTTCCGTCATCGCTGTTTATTAAATACCGACTAAATAGCTCTCCCTTTGCGATATTAGTCGTCATTAGCGCGTCAATCATTGGTCGGCGGGCTAGCAAATCACCGTTATTCAGTGCGAGCAGTATCACCCCTTTTTTATCTAAGTCTAAACGCTCAAAGAAACTTTGAAAGTATGCAACGGGTACTGTCGCTAAAACCACGCCGCTGAAGCTGCCATCGGGGTATTCAGTGCGACGGCTGACAGGGATAATCATATCGCCGGTGGTGCGGCTCAAAATGACCTCACCTATATGGATGGCCGAGCCAGGGTGGTTTTTGTGGTAGATAAAATAAGAACGATCACTATTATTCTTTGCGACCGTCTCTGCGGAAAACGAATTTACGACCCAATCGCCATTTTTGTCGTAAATGAACAATCCTTGAATGCCGTCGGTTGCCTCAACATTATTGGCCATTACTTTGGATAAACGAATTCTCTGCTCCTCGCTAAACTTGTCATTTTCAACGCGCTCTGCAAGGTTGCTGAGAATGCTTTCAGCCTGACGCAAGGTATCTTGAGCCTGCTGGTCGGAAGCCCGAACAATATTGCGGACAGCAATTTTGGCATTCGTCAATCGTTCGTCAGCGGACTGCTTTAACTGCCAGGCAATTGCGGACACCAGCATGACACAGACCAATAAGATGAAAGCTACCAGGCCCACAGAAAGAGCTTTAGGTGTTAATCGACCAGACACGAGCGTAATGGTTTTCATGGGCCTCTTCATAGTGTCGGTGTGCTGAACCTTACTGTGAATTTTCTACATTCATCAATATCCAGGTTAAGCATGCCCACAACGATCTGAATACCGAGTCAATATGGGCGTAATAAGCCCAACATGCACGCTATCAATTTACGCAAGGTCAACCTTACGCAACCGCTGTGATGAGCATAGACGGGGTGAGGACAAGAGTAGGCACACCGCGACGTGCCCGGTGTCTGCGATCCCCGATGCGATTACCTGGTCGACTTAGACAGTGCTCAGATCCTACACGCTTGCAATTTCATAAAGACGCTTCTCAATTGCCACTGTAAATATGACTCGCAGATTGTCTGCGTCAAGCCTGGAGATGGCGTCTTCTACTTGAAGATTCAGTATCAACTCATGCGCGCGAATCTGATGGTGACGGGCTTCAACTGTGGTGGGTGCGTGTGCAATCACAGCGAGTAAATCAGCCGACGCACTCTTTGCGGGATGACGATCGTTTCTAGCGCTGAACATGACTTCCTACCCAAGCTCTCAAACGGTTGAAGAAGGACTAAAGAATTTGGCCCCTCCTTCACGGAGTCATGGGGCTAACGATAGGTTCATAAAAGAAACAACTGGGTTTCAGATGGCGACACCAAAAACGCACCAAAATATGGCGCCAGTCCCATGATGGTCCCATGGGGCTATTTTTCGGACGCTAAAAACCACAAACCCCCGACTTTCTCTAGGAAAATCAGGGGTTTGCGTTTTCGTAATTTGGCGGTGAAGGAGAGATTCGAACCCCCACCTCATCAATTACCTACCGCATCCGACTCAGCGTCCACACAATAATCGCTTGGCCGAAAGCTCATGCTATTTACAAGCTATAGACCAAAGCTGATTGAGTTTGGTCGTGTAGCTTTGACTCATCAGCTCGCGACGCATGCCCCAGTGAGGATCTAGCGGAACACTGGCGGAGCGCAACGTGCCCCTACCCCACCGTACATTAATCTCGTCTAGGACAGTCATAACCCGGGTTGCTTCGGCCGGCTGGGGGTGCCGGCGGCGGTCCCGCTACGGGCGCTGGAGAGCGAGCAGGGAGCCGTCGTAGTCGTCGCCGCGCACGGCGGCAGGGTGCAGCGTCTCGCGGCGCACCACGGCCGGCGGTCAAGGCGCCCAGTTTGCCTGTTTCGCCGAAGGCTCTGACCGAAGGTGCGGGCGAGCTGGCCGGGCTGGGCAAGACGGTCAGAAGCATTCGCGGCGTGACTCGACTGGCCAAGCGCCTGCCGGGCGGTAACGTGATTGACGCGAGCATGGGCGCGATTGACGTCGCCATGAATGCCACGACTCAGGATGAGAAGGCCGAAGGCTACGGCGGCGCCGCTGGTGGTTTGGCGGGTGCCATGGCCGGCGGTGCGATGGGCGCCGCGCTCGGTTCGGTCGTGCCGGTGATCGGGACCGTGATCGGCGGCGCGATTGGTGCGGCCATCGGCGGCATGGGTGGCGAGGCGCTGGGCGGTTTCTTCGGCAAGAAATGGTTCGGCGAAGACGACGAAGCCCCCGAGAAACCGGAGCCTATCGCCAAGCAAGAAGATCCGCCGGCAGTGGCCGCAGTGCCGCCCGTGCCTGTGTCTCTGGCCGCCTCGGCAGTGCCACCGGCGCCGGCGATTGCGTATGACCCGCGCAACCCTGATTCAAAAGACCCGTTCCTTGTGCCGGCACTGACGGTCAATAAGGGCCGGTTCCCTGGGGCTGCGCTGGCCAAGCCGCCTGCGGCGGCGCCCGAAGCGCCTGCTGCAGCGCCGGCGGTTTCGTATGACCCGCGCGACCCCAACTCAAAAGCCCCGCTCCTCGTGCCGGCACTGACGGCCACCCAATGCTGAGGCATTGACGACAAAGACGCGCTGCGGCTCGCTGCTGACGCCTGAGCCGCCATCGTTAGCGGGCGCACCACCAAACACTTTACCCAGGGCGCCCAGTCCCACGTCTACAGCACGGTTGCCCGTCTTGGGCAGCGCTTCGTCAGCACCGGCGGCAACGCGTCGTCGGGTGCGCCCCATGATCGAGCCGCGCGCCACGTTGAAGACGCCGCGACCGATCTTGGCTGCGCTGGCCATGGTGATCAGCGCGCCAACTGCGGCCGTCACGCCGGCAACGCCCATGACCATGCCAGGGAATTTGTCCGACAGCCCGGTGAGGCCCTTCGCTACCCAGGTCAGGCCCTGGGCGGCCGCATCGGTTGCCGGCCGGATAGCATCGCCAATGCTGCGCATCGAGTCGTTGACCGATTGCGACAGCTCGGCCCACTGCTGCGCCGATGTTTCGCGGCGCTCAGCCAGGTTCTTGTCCAGAATCCCCGACGAATTCTTGGAGTCGTTTTTAAGCTGTTCATACAGCTCTTTGTTTTGCGAGTAGGCCGTAAGCGCTGCCTTGACCTGCATGTCGGCAAACAGGTCGCCAGTACGCAAGGATTTCTCCAGCGCATCGAGCGCAGCCTTGGCCTTCTCCGGGTCGACTTCGCTACTGATCTTGGCTTTGGCGTCCTTGATCTTTTGCGCCTTCGCCGGGTCCGTGGCTTCCACGTATTTCATCGCCAGGGCCATCGACGACTCAATGCTGCTCATGCCCTTTTGAATGCCGGTATTCAGCGAGCCTTGGTAGTCGATACCAACGTCCGAATACGCCTTGACCACATCACCCGAACCGATTTTCTCAACCCAGTTCTTGAAGTTGTTGGCCGCTTCGTCCGAGCTTCCCGCCGTCTTCATCTGCACTTGCAGCATGGAACCGAGCGACGTCACCGCATCCAGGCCGGTGCTGCCGTTCTTTTCCATGCTGGCCAGCAGCTGCGGGAACCAGCGCGCCATATCGCTGGCCTCGAAGCTGCCCGCCTGGCCTTGGTAGGCGATAGCCTCCAACGCCTGCTGCATGACCTTCGGGTCGTTGATCTTGGCGTTCTGCTGCAGGGCCATGATCATGCTGGCCGTGTCGACGCCGGACGCGCCCTGACCAATCGCGAACTTGGCCGCTGTCGGCGCGTAGCCGACCTTACAGGCTATAAACAGCGAGCCCATCAACGGAAATGGCTTCGCGACCGCAACTGGGTCTTCATCGAGAGCCGTGGGGGCCGTCCGTTAGTTGGCCGCATGTACGCTCGCATGAAGCTTGGCATGACCAATCCAGTGCTTACTGAACAGCTGCCACCGCCGACGCGGCCAGCTTGGACACCTGACTTCTCCAGGGTGAACTGTGATGCGCCCTCGAAATACGGAAAACAGGGACTTGCCACCCGGAATGGTGCGACGCAAACGCCCTCGTAAGAACGGCAAAGTGTGGGTTGGTTACTACTACAGAGACTCGACGGGAAAAGAAATCTCGCTTGGCGGAGACCTGAATAAAGCCAGATTGAAGTGGGCAGAGCTTGAGGCCAAGGAAAAGCCAGCTGACTTGACGATGATGAAGGGGATATTTGATCGGTACGCCCGCGACGTCATCCCGAAAAAAGGAGAGCGTACCCAGAAAGATAACCTGGCCGAACTGAAACAGCTTCGTCCCATCTTCGACGGCGCTCCCATCGACTCGATCACGCCGGCAAACATCGCGGGGTATCGAGACGCACGCACTGCCAGGGTTAGGGCCAACCGGGAAATTGCCCTTCTCTCTCATGTGTTCAACATGGCACGCGAGTGGGGCCTTACGGAGCGAGAGAACCCGTGCCAAGGCATTAGAAAAAACAAGGAAGTGCCACGCGACTACTACGCCAACGCAGTGGTTTGGGATGCGGTATATGGAATGGCAGGGCCGGAACTCAAGGAAGCCATGGATTTGGCCTACCTGACCGGCCAGAGGCCCGCCGATGTGATCATCATGCGTAGCGACGACACCGAAGGAGACTACTTCCTGGTTACTCAGGGTAAAACCGGGCAAAAACTTAGGATTCTGATGCGGGCAGAAACCGGAGAAAACAGCCTCGGGAAATTGGTTAGAGAGATAACCGAAAGAAATGCACACCACTCATCCAAGTACCTACTGATCAATAAGTACGGAAAAAGGATGACGAAAGGCATGTTGCGCTTGCGCTGGGACAAGGCGCGAGAGAAAGCGCAGCAGAATGCGTTGGAACAGGGCGACCCTATGCTAGCCGCTAAAATTGGTGGATTTCATTTTCGAGACATTCGGCCAAAGGCAGCATCGGAAATCATAGACATTGGCGACGCGAGTCTGCTGCTGGGACACAGTAAGCAGGAGATCACCAAACGGGTGTACAGAAGGATTGGAGCCACCGCCAAGCCCTCCAAATAGGCAAAGTTTCGGAACGCCTACCCAAAAGTTTCGGAACTCCTATGAAAAACCGTCGCTCCCTACCCAAACCCCAGAAACACGAAAGCCCCGCATTTGCGGGGCTTTCGTTTGAATCTTGGCGGGAAACCAGGGATTCGAACCCTGGGAACGCTATTAACGTTCGCCGGTTTTCAAGACCGGTGCATTCAACCACTCTGCCAATTTCCCTTGTGCGTCACAGAATTATAGTAGGTCATCCTGTCTCAGCGGGCGCCATAATACCCGAATGAAACACACTGTCAAACTCTCGCCATCGCTTGTTACAGAGCGTCTGTTATGATCTTTGCGACTGAACGTTTCAAA
>Ga0302175_10000577_pt1 | contig 11618 bp, 9 predicted proteins | sample I_Fen_N3_3_FD_198791 | JGI IMG/M metagenome (GOLD analysis project Ga0302175, IMG submission 198791) | Peat permafrost microbial communities from Stordalen Mire near Abisko, Sweden - I_Fen_N3_3 | ecosystem: Environmental > Terrestrial > Soil > Wetlands > Permafrost | place: Sweden: Abisko... | reverse complement strand
GCCATCACCGCGAGGGTGGTGCCACCGGCCAGCAACAGCACGGCCTTGATGATCTGCACCCAGGTGGTGGCGATCATGCCGCCGAAGATCACGTACACCAGCATCAGCGCACCGACAATCACCACGGCCACCGGGTAGTCGAGACCGAACAGCAATTTGATCAACTGACCGGCGCCGACCATCTGCACGATCAGGTAACAGCAGACCACTGTCAGCGAACCGAACGCGGCGAAAATCCGCACTTTGTTCTGGTCCAGCCGATAGGACACGATGTCGGCGAAGGTGTAGCGCCCCAGATTGCGCAAGCGCTCGGCCATCAGGAAGGTAATGATCGGCCAGCCGACGAAGAAGCCGATGGTGTAGATAAAACCGTCGTAACCCTTGGCAAACACCAGGCTCGACAGCCCCAGCAACGTGGCGGCGGACATGTAGTCACCGGCAATCGCCAAGCCGTTTTGAAACCCGGTGATGCCGCCGCCGGCGGTATAGAAGTCCGAGGTGGATTTGGTTTGCCGCGCGGCCCACCAGGTGATGCAGAGGGTGCCGAGCACGAACACAAAGAACATGCTGATCGCGTTCAGGTTGAGCGGTTGTTTTTCGACGGCACCCGTGAGCGGCGCGGCGAGTACAGCGCCGCACGAGAGCAGGCCTGCGCTAGCGAGAAAGAGCTTTTTGAGCAACGTCATCACTTGCTCTCCTCAAGAATGGCGGCGCCCAGTGCGTCGAAGCGGGTGTTGGCGCGGTAGACGTACCAACCGGTCAGCAGCCAGGAAAAAATGATGATCGCCGCGCCCACCGGCATGCCCAGGGTCAACATCCGGTGCTCACCGAGCGGTGCATGCAGCCACTGCGGGGCAAACGCCACCACCAGCATGAACAGGTAGTAAGTGCCCAGCACTGCGGCACTCAACGACCAGGCCAGGCGCGAGCGGCTGCTGACCAATTGAAGGAATTTCGGATTGCTGCGAATCCGTTCGCAGCGCTGGGTGTCGGTTGAATGGATGTCGATCATCGTTAGCTCCACATTGTTTTTGTTTTCGGTGTGTGGGGGCAGGGCGGGGCCGCTAAATTCAGCGTGCACGGGCCCGAAACGGCAGGTCGGTAACCTGCCGTTTGAAGGGTGAAACGTCGGTGAGGGTTAGAGGGCCTGGGCTCTATCGCGCAGCACGTACTTCTGGATCTTGCCGGTGGACGTCTTCGGCAACAGGGTGAAGATCACGGTGCGCGGCACTTTGAAACCGGCCAGGTGTTCGCGGCAGAAACTGATGATGTCGGCCTCGCGCACGTCCGGGTAATCCGCCTTCAAGGTAATGAACGCGCAGGGGGTTTCACCCCATTTCTCGTCGGGCCGGGCGACCACGGCGGCTTCCATCACACCGGGATGGCGGTAGAGCACGCCTTCGAGTTCGATGGTGGAAATGTTCTCGCCACCGGAAATGATGATGTCCTTGAGCCGATCCTTGATCTCGATGTAGCCGTCGGGATGACACACCGCCAGGTCGCCGGTATGGAACCAGCCGCCTTCAAACGCTTCGGCGGTGGCCGTCGGGTTTTTCAGGTAGCCCTTCATCACGGTGTTGCCGCGCATGAAGACTTCACCGATGGTCTTGCCGTCACGCGGGGTCGGTTTCAGGGTGGCCGAATCAGCGACCATTACGCCTTCCAGCGTCGTGTAACGCACGCCTTGGCGGGACTTGATCTGCGCACGCTCGTCCGACGGCAGCTCATCCCACTCGGCATGCCAGGCGCAGAGCGTCACCGGGCCGTAGGTTTCGGTCAGGCCATAAACGTGGGTGACCTTGATGCCCATTTCTTCCACGGCATAGATCACTTTGGCAGGCGGTGCGGCGCCGGCGACCATGGCGTTGACCGGGTGATCGATGGCGGCTTTCGCCGAGTCCGGCATGTTCACCAGCGCATTGAGCACGATCGGCGCGCCACACAGGTGCGTGACCTGGTGTTCGCGGATCAGGGTGAGGATTTTCTGTGGATCGACCCGGCGCAGGAACACATGCACGCCGGCCATTGCGGTGATGGTCCACGGGTAGCACCAGCCGTTGCAATGGAACATCGGCAGGGTCCAGAGGTACACCGGGTGGTTGCCCATGGCCCAGGTCATCTGGTTGCCCAAGGCATTCAAATAGGCGCCGCGATGGTGGTAGACCACGCCTTTCGGGTTGCCGGTGGTGCCGGAGGTGTAGTTCAGCGAGATCGCTTGCCACTCGTCATCCGGCCATTGCCAGGCGAACGCCGGATCACCTTCGGCCAGCAGGGCTTCATAGTCCAGGTCGCTGACGGCTTTGCCTTCGCCGTACTCCGGGTCGTTGACGTCGATCACCAGTGGCGGGTGATCGAGCATGCCAATGGCCGCGTGAATCACGTCGTGGAACTCGCGGTCGGTGATCAACACCTTGGCCTCGCCATGCTGCAGCATGAACGCGATGGCTTCGGCATCCAGGCGTACGTTCAGCGGGTTGAGCACGGCGCCAATCATCGGCACGCCAAAATGCACTTCCAGCATTTCCGGGATGTTCGGCAGCATCACCGCAACGGTGTCGTCCTTGCCGATCCCGCGACCGGCAAGGGCCGAGGCCAGGCGTCGGCAGCGCGCATAGGTTTGCGCCCAGGTGCGGCGGATCGAGCCATGGATAACGGCGGGGTAGTCAGGGTAAACGTGGGCGGTGCGCTCGATGAAGCTGAGCGGAGACAAGGCAATATGATTGACAGCCGCAGGGGCTAGCCCTTGTTCGAAGATCGACATGTACGGGTACTCGGTGGCTGATTGTTAGCTCTATAGCTGACCTTTCAGCGTAGCCGCTGAGGTCAAACTTTATGTCCGGCGTGCTTTATATAACAATCATCCATCGATATGGAAGTACAACCTACGTTGTATAGTACATATACTATATTGAATTCTTCAGCCGCTGAATGAATGCGGCCATTCCTCCAAGGCCGGTATATTCTTGGGCATCCTCCACGTAGCGAACCCTCCATGACTCCCGACTCACCCTTATTGAGCTACGACCCTCAGCCGAGCGTGCTACTCGATACCCAGGGTCAGCCGCTGGAGTTGAATGCGGCGCTGCGGGCACTGCTGGCGCAGCATCCCCACAGCCATGTGTTGGGCTTTCTGCCAAAAAATCACCGGGACCTGATACGCGCTTGCCTGGATCAGCAGCGCGCTATTGAAGGGGTCGAAGCTGAGTTTCAGGCGCAGATTCTGATCTGGACCTTTATCCCGGACCCGCAAAACAACCGCGTTTTCGCTCGCTGTAACGTGGCAACTGCGCAGGTGCTGGCCGAACGCGAGGCCGCCAAGGCGCGGCGCCTGTATCGGCTGATCATCGAGAACACCACCGACCTGATTTCCCGACATACCCCGGACGGGTGCTTTCTCGATGCGTCGCCGGCATCCTGGACGTTGCTCGGCTATTGGCCCGAAGAGTTGCGCGGGCAAATGGCCCAAGGCTTGTTCCACGATCAAGACCTGGCCAACCTGGAGCAAACCGCGCGCGATGCCCTGGAGCAGGACGGTTATCACACCATGGCGTACCGGATTCGCCATCGGGACGGGCATTACCTGTGGTTCGAAACCGCCAGCCGGGCGATTCGCGAAACCTACACCGGGGCGGTGGTCGAAGTGGTTTGCGTGTCCCGGGACATTACCGCGCGGGTGCGGGCCGAAGAAAACCGCCGGCGCCTGGAAGACGAACTGGCGCACACCGCGCGGCTGGTGACGCTGGGGGAACTGGCCTCGGGCATCGCCCACGAAATCAATCAGCCCTTGGCGGCGGTGGTCAATTATGCCAACGCCAGCCAACGCTATATGCAGGCGCTGGGGACCAACCCGCAGGCCGCCGAACGGGTGGCCCAGGGCCTGGAACGCATTACCTTGCACGCCACCCACGCCTCGGAAGTCATCCGCCGTTTGCGCGGTTTTCTGCGCAAGGGCCAGCGACGCATGCAGGCCTTGAACGTCGCCGAAGTCGCCCGTGAAGCCCTGCGGTTTTGTGCCTGGGAAGCGAGCAATTGCCAAGTGACAATCGAGGATCGACTGCCGGATAATCTGCCGCCCGTTTATGCCGACCGGGTGCTGCTTGAACAAGTGCTGCTCAATCTGTTGCGTAACGCCATCGATGCCAACCGCGAACAACATTCGGGCCAGCCGTCGCTGATCGTAATGACTGCGGGGCAGGGCAGTGGAGCAACCGTAGACATCAGCGTGCACGATCAGGGGCCGGGCGTCAGTGAGCCGCAACTCGAACAAATTTTTACCCCGTTCTATACCAGTAAGCCGGATGGCCTCGGCCTCGGGCTGTCCATGAGTCGCAGCATCATCGAAGGTTTCGGCGGCGAATTGCAGGCTCGCCGGCAACCGGTCGGACTGCTGGTGTATTGCCGCTTGCCGCTGGCCGGCCCAACAAAAAAACAACAATAGGAATATCGCAATGGCGGGTGTGACGGAACACGTGGTGTATGTGGTCGATGATGATCAAGGGATGCTCGATTCGACTGTCTGGTTACTGGAATCGGTGGGCCTCAAAGCCTTGCCGTTCACCAGCGGCGTCGAGTTTCTGGAAGCGTGCGATGCGACGTTCAACGCCTGCGTGCTGCTGGACGTGCGCATGCCGGGCATGGGCGGTTTGAACGTGCAGGAAGCCATGCGCGAACGTGCGCTGGACTTGCCGATCATCTTCGTCAGCGGCCATGCCGACGTGCCCATCGTGGTCCGGGCGTTCAAGGCCGGCGCCCACGACTTCATTGAAAAACCCTACAACGAGCAACTGCTGCTCGACAGCGTGCAACAGGCGCTGAGCAACTGCGCGGCCAGTCGTTCCGGCAATCTGGGCCAGGAACAATTGCAAGCGCGCATGCTGACGCTGACCCCACGGGAACGTGATGTGTTGTTGCCGCTGGTTCAGGGTTACACAACGCGGGAAATCGCCGAGCAACTGGGCGTAAGCGCAAAAACCGTCGACTTGTATCGATCGCGGGTGATGAAGCGGATGCAGGCCAATACCTTGCCGGACCTGGTGGGGATGGCCATCGCGGCGGGGATGGTTGATCCGTTGAGGTTGCGCTGAACCAAAAGCAATCATCCATAACGTGCGCTGCCATCACTCGATGCAACGAATGCCCCCTCAAGGCCTCATATAAAAACGAGCGGTGCTTTGGTTGTGGTTTCAGACGCAATCGCCAGCATCGACTGTTTCATGACAAGGGGTGATGGGTTTATGACGGTGACGGATAAAAAGCATGTGGAATGGCTGGTCGAACAATCGATGCTTCATGCTGCACGGCAGCGGGCCAAGCTCTATTCGGGGCAAGGTCGATTGTGGCAACAGCCTTACGCGCATACCCGGCCCCGTGATGCTTCAGCCCTGGCGTCGGTGTGGTTTACCGCGTATCCGGCGTCCATCGTCACTCGCGAAAACGGCACGGTGCTTGAGGCCCTGGGGGATGAAACCTTATGGCACGCGTTGTCGAGAATCGGCATTCAGGGCATTCACAACGGCCCGCTGAAAAGGTCGGGCGGCCTCTCGGGCACCGAACATACACCGACCATTGACGGCAATTTTGACCGCATCAGCTTCGAAATCGACCCGCAACTGGGCACCGAGGCCCAGCTTCAGGCGCTGACCCGCATGGCCGCTGCGCACAATGCGGTGATCATCGATGACGTCATCCCGTCACACACCGGCAAAGGTGCGGATTTTCGCTTGGCCGAGATGGCCTACGAAGACTATCCAGGCCTCTACCACATGGTGGAAATCCGCGAGGAGGACTGGCCGCTGCTGCCCGACGTCAGCGAGGGGCGTGATGCGCAGAACCTCAGCCCGGCGCAGGTAGACGCCCTGCGCGACAAGCATTACATCGTCGGCCAGTTGCAACGGGTGATCTTCTTCGAACCGGGGGTCAAGGAAACCGATTGGAGCACGACGCCGATCGTGATGGGGGTGGACGGCAAGCCGCGACGCTGGGTTTACCTGCATTACTTCAAGGAAGGGCAGCCGTCGCTGAATTGGCTGGACCCGACCTTCGCCGCGCAGCAAATGATCATCGGCGACGCGTTGCACGCCATCGACGTCATGGGCGCAAAGATTCTGCGCCTGGACGCCAACGGATTTCTCGGCGTGGAACGCAAGCTCGACGGCACGGCGTGGTCTGAAAGTCATCCGCTGTCGATCACCGGCAACCAGTTGCTGGCCGGCGCGATTCGCAAGGCCGGCGGTTTCAGTTTTCAGGAACTGAACCTCACCGTTGACGACATCGCCGCCATGTCCCACGGCGGGGCCGATCTTTCCTATGACTTCATCACCCGTCCCGCGTACCAGCATGCCTTGCTGATGGGCGACACCGAGTTCCTGCGCTTGATGCTGCGTCAGATGCACGCTCAGGGCATTGATCCGGGCTCGCTGATCCATGCCTTGCAGAACCATGACGAACTGACCCTGGAACTGGTGCATTTCTGGACCTTGCACGCCCATGACACCTTTCTCTATCAGGGGCAGACGTTCCCCGGCAACATCTTGCGCGAGCACATTCGAGAACAGATGTACGAACGCCTGGCGGGAGAACACGCACCCTACAACCTGAAATTCGTCACCAACGGCGTGTCCTGCACCACGGCGAGCATCATCACCGCCGCGTTGGGGATTCGCGACCTCGATGCGATCACCCCGGCGGATATTCAACAGATACGCCAGATTCATTTGCTGCTGGTGATGTACAACGCCATGCAGCCTGGCGTGTTTGCGTTGTCCGGCTGGGACCTAGTCGGCGCGTTGCCCTTGCCGGCGGAACAGGTTGCGCATTTGATGGGCGACGGTGATACGCGCTGGATTCATCGTGGTGCCTACGACCTGGTGGACCTCAACCCCGACGCCGAGTTGTCGGAGGGGCAGATGCCACGGCCGAAGACGCTGTACGGCAGCCTGCCGAGCCAATTGAAAGACCCCGATTCGTTTGCCTCGCAACTGAAGAAGATCCTCGCGGTTCGCCGTTCCTACGATATTGCGGCCAGTCGCCAGATCCTGATCCCGGACGTTGAGCACCCGGGGCTGCTGATCATGGTCCACGATTTGCCGGCCGGCAAAGGCACGCAAATCACCGCCCTGAACTTTGGCGCCACGCCGATCACCGAAACCCTGCACTTGCCCAATATTGCGCCGGGGCCGGTGGTCGACATCATCAATGAGCGGGTCGAAGGTGATCTCACGCCTGAAGGGGAGTTCACCATTACGCTGGACGCGTATGAGGGCCTGGCGCTGCGGGTGGTCAGTAGCTCGCCGTTGATCTAAGCGGCGCCGGGCGGTTTAGGCTCGACCGTGCAACTCATTTGTCCTGAGCCGGGTTTCTGGAAAAGGGCCATGTTGCCGGTTTGCCAGAAGCTGTAATTGCCCTGGTTATCCTTGCCGGTGTATCGGGTGCCCGAATCACTTTGCACCTGGCTCAGAGTGATCGAGGTGCTCGCCCATTTCAGGTACACGACACCCGGCTGCGTGGTGAAGAAGGTGGCGGCAATCAGCCCGGAAAACCCGGCACAACGAAACGCCAGGGGGCCTTCGGTGAATCTGTCCGGGTCATTGGTTCTCACGATGGCCGAGCCTTGCCTTAGCTGGTGCGCGCGTTCGGCATAACGGCGGATGGTGCACGTCTTGGGATCTGGTTCGGCGCCACACTGATTGCGGGCGTCGATCCAGAATTGCTGGTCGACGCTGACTTTTTCCGGAGGCGGGACTGAATGTTCATCGGTGAGCGCCAGGCGATAGAGACGCGTCAGCTCGATATCCATCTGCGCCAGTTGCGGATCGCGGCAGATGAGTTTTTCGACCGATAGCCGTGCGCTGGCGCAGTCGAAACTGGTCTTGAACGTTGGCGCCGGCAACGCGGCATGTGCGCAGGTGCTCGCCGCCGCATACACGCTGGCAGCAAGCAGGCAGGTGAAAAGGGCCGTAACCGGTTTCATGTTGGCTTCACCAGATCATTGATCTGAGGTGGACTATATCCCTAAGCGGAGGATGTGCCACCCGTTCAGCGTCAGTCGGCGGGAAGCAGCAGGTTCAATGCCTGGGGTGGCAACGCGCCGCCAGTCTTGATGGTCTTGGTGACGATGTAGGTGAAATAGCGCTCGATGCCCAGGTCTTCGAGCAACAATTGATCAATAAAACGCTGGTACTGATCAATGTCCGGCGCCTGGATCATCGCGATGTAATCGACGCCGCCGCCCGTGGCATAGCAGAACTCCACTTCGCCCGCATCGTTCATGCGCTGTTCGAAGCGGCGCATGTCCTGCGCCGTGTGCCGTGCCAGGGTGATTTCCACCAGCAACTGTTGACGCTTGAACACCTGGCTCCAGTCGATCAAGGCGCGGTAGCCTTTCACCAGCCCCGCGCTTTCGAGCTTGCGCACTCGCTCCCAGGTCGGCGTCACTGACAGGTTGATGGCCTCGGCCAGGTTCGACTTGCTGATACGCCCGTCCTCGGAGAGTATCCGCAGGATTTTCAGGTCATAACGATCAAGCTTGTGCATCGTGAACGAACTCCGCAAGCGTATGGATGAGTATCAGGTCGCCCGTCGAGTGTGACGGTCTTGTAACGGATGCTTCAAACAGCAAAACCCCGATTATCCGGGGTTTTGCTGTTCTGTCAGACGAGCAAAGCCTTGGGAGAACTCAGCCCAGGACTTCGCTGGCCACCTGATCAATCGCACTGCGGGTGATGTCGACGATCAGGTCTGCGTCCTCTTGAGTCAGGATCAGTGGCGGGGCGAAGCCAAGAATATCGCCGTGGGGCATGGCCCGGGCGATCATGCCGCGCTCCAGGCACGCCGCCGAAACTTTCGGGCCGACCTTCAAAGCGGCGTCAAACGGGGTGCGTTGCTCACGGTCCGCCATGAACTCGACGGCGGCGAGCATACCGTCGCCGCGCACTTCGCCGACCAGTGGGTGGCCTTCCAGGGTTTCGCGCAGACGGCGGTTCAGGTAACCGCCGACTTGCTCGGCGTTGGCCGTGAGGTTTTCCCGTTCCAGGATATCCAGGTTGGCCAGGGCTGCTGCCGCGCAAATCGGGTGCCCGGAATAAGTCCAGCCGTGGCCCATCGCGCCTTCGCTGGTCGAAGCCTTTTCAATCACGCTCCAGACCTTCTCGCCGATGATCACCGCTGACAACGGCGCATAGGCGCTGGTCAGGCCTTTGGCCGTGGTGATCAGGTCGGGGCGCATCCCGTAGCGCTGGCTGCCCATTTTCGACCCCAGGCGGCCGAACGCGCAGACCACTTCGTCGGCGATCAACAACACGTCGTACTTGTTCAGTACGGCCTGAATCGCCGCCCAGTAACCGGCGGGCGGGACCACGATGCCGCCGGTGCCCATGACCGGTTCGCCAATGAACGCGGCAACGGTGTCGGGGCCTTCGGCGAGGATCATTTTTTCCAGCTCGTCGGCGCAATACCGGACAAACCCAGCCTCGTCCATGCCGGCAGGAGCCTTGCGATACCAATGGGGGCAAATGGTGTGCGTCACGCCTTGCTCGGGCAGGTCGAAATGCTGATGGAACGCCGCCAGCCCGGTGAGACTGCCGGTCATGATGCCCGAGCCATGGTAGCCACGATCACGGGAGATGATTTTCTTCTTCTGCGGCCGCCCCAGCACGTTGTTGTAGTAGCGCACCAGTTTGATCTGGGTTTCATTGGCGTCGGAACCGGACAGGCCGTAATAGACCTTTTTCATCCCTTCCGGCGCCCAGTCCATGATGCGACTCGACAGCTCGATAATCGCCTCGGTCGAGTGGCCGACGTAGGTGTGGTAGTAGGCCAGCTCCTTGGCCTGCTTGTAGATCGCGTCGGCGACTTCGGTGCGGCCGTAGCCGATGTTCACGCAGTACAGCCCGGCAAAGGCATCGATAAATTCGCGTCCTTCGTGGTCGCGAATGCGAATGCCCGATGCACTCTTGATGATGCGCCCCTTGAGCGCGCCGCTGGCATGGTCATGGGCGTGGGTCGAGGGGTGCATGAAATGGGCACGGTCTTGTTCAAACAACGCATCGAATTCTTGAGTCATAGGGGTTCTCCTTAAAATTGACCTTGGTGGTGCAGACAAAAATATTTGGTTTCGACAAAAGCCTCGAAGCCCTCACTGCCGCCTTCGCGGCCCAACCCCGAAGCTTTCATGCCACCGAACGGGATCGGATGGCCGGTGAACTTGACGCCGTTGACCGCGACCATCGCGTGGTCGAGGCGACGGATGAGGGGGTAGATCAGGTCCAGGCGATTGGAGCAAATGTAGGCGGCCAGGCCGTATTCGGTGTCGTTGGCCATTTCGATGGCCTGTTCCAGGGTGTCGAACGGCATTACCCCGGCAATCGGCGCAAAATTTTCTTCACGGTAAATACGCATTTGTGGGGTGACATCGGCCAGCACCGTCGGCTGGTAGAACAAGCCACCCAATGCGTGCGCCTCGCCGCCCACCAGGCGTTGCGCACCCAGATTCACTGCGTCGGCCACTCGTTCGGCGGTCACATCGAAGGCAGCCTGGTGCATCAGCGGGCCGATATCGACGTGTTGCTCCCGTTCGCCCACCAGCGCCGGGCCAACCCGCAACTCACGTACGGCGGCCGCAAAGCGGCTGAGAAACGCCGGGTAAATCGAGCGTTCGACCATGATTCGGTTGGCTGCGCAGCAATCCTGGCCGGAGGTCTGGAATTTGGCCTCCACCGCGACTTTCACCGCCAGTTCCAGATCGGCGTCGGCGCAGACAATGAACGGCGAATTGCCACCCAACTCCAGCGAGACCTTTTTCACATCCTGGGCGGCCGCTTGCAGCACCAACTTGCCGACCCGGGTCGAGCCGGTAAAGCTGACGGAGCGCACGCGGCGGTCCTGAACCAGGGTTTGCATGGTCATCTGCGGCTCGCCCAACACCACGTTGAATACGCCGGCCGGGAAACCCGCTTCTTCGGCCAACTGGGCCAGGGCGAAGGCCGAATAAGGCGTTTCATGAGCCGGTTTGATCACCACGGTGCAACCGGCGGCCAGGGCGGCGGCCGCTTTGCGGGTGATCATCGCCGAGGGGAAATTCCATGGGGTCAACAGCGCACACACGCCGACCGGTTCCTTGACGGTGCCCAACTGCGCACCGGGGATATGGCTGGGAATGTTCTGTCCATAAAGACGCCGGGCTTCTTCGGCGAACCAGGGAATGAAGCTGGCGGCGTAGGCGATTTCACCGCGCGCTTCGGCCAGGGGTTTGCCTTGCTCCTGGCTGAGAATGCGTGCGAGGTCTTCCTGATGTTCGAGGATCAACGCCGCCCAGCGCCGCAGAATCGTGGCGCGGGCATCAAGGCTCAGTTCGCGCCAAGTGGCAAACGCCCGGTGCGCGGCGTCAACGGCGGCGACGATCTGTGGCGGGTCGAGCAACGGCACATGGCCAATCAGCGAAAGGGTCGCCGGGTTATGCACGGCAATACTGCGACCGCTGTCACTGTGGACCCAATGCCCGTCGACGTAGCACAGGGCCTTGAACAGCAGCGGGTGTTTGTAGGTCATTGCGTTCACTCCGGATTGTCTGAGTGGGATTCATGCTAGGGCAGGGCGGCCGTAGTGATTGGCGGTTTGGCGGG
>Ga0302175_10000576_pt1 | contig 11645 bp, 9 predicted proteins | sample I_Fen_N3_3_FD_198791 | JGI IMG/M metagenome (GOLD analysis project Ga0302175, IMG submission 198791) | Peat permafrost microbial communities from Stordalen Mire near Abisko, Sweden - I_Fen_N3_3 | ecosystem: Environmental > Terrestrial > Soil > Wetlands > Permafrost | place: Sweden: Abisko... | reverse complement strand
CAGCAAAATGGTAGGTGAGCTATTTATGTTCCACAGGTAGAGAAATATGGGGCACCGCGTCTGGGATCAGGTGGTGACTTTGAATGTGGGGTTCATGGAGCGCTTACGATGAACCTCGGCGCCACCTGCAAAGTAACCGAGTCAGTGAGCGTCGACCTGCAGTTGAAAAACCTCACCAACCGCTATTATGAATACGTTTGGTACGACCCGGATGGCGCCCAAGCTTCCCTGCACTCACCAGGTGATTGGCGTGCTTTGTACGCCGGGCTTACCTTGGACTTTTGATTTGCGTAATCGCTCGGGCCGTTTGGCCTCAGCAGTACCGAGTGAATTCGCAGCTAACCATTACTCGTCGTCAACCAGAGGTAATAATAATGCCAGCTCATTTTACGAAAAAATCCTGACCTCCGCAGAGTTGCTTGCATCCCTTGCAACGGCCACTTCGGTGTTTGCCCATGCCCACTTGAAAGGTCGCCGATGTCAGATCGGCGGAGTGAGGTACTTAGAATAAGAAAAGTACCAAGCCCCATTTGTTTAACCGCATTGCTGCAGAAACAATCCCTTGCTGTCGGAGCGATCAAAATAGCATCATCGCTCAACACTCCTTAGCGATGCGTACTCAGATGCCCCACAGTCCTGCCCCCTTTCCACCAAACGAGGATGAAAGAGCCCTATCGCTGGAGCATCTAGGGGTGCTGGACTCCGCTCCGGAGAAAGAATTCGACGACATCGTAATGCTAGCAAGCACCTGGTGTGAAGTGCCTGTCGCGCTTGTTTCTCTGGTGGATAGAGAGCGTCAGTGGTTCAAAGCCTGTGTTGGATTGGATGTGAAGGAGACTCATCGTGATTTGGCCTTTTGTGCCCATGCGATCTTGGCTCCCGCTGACGTATTGATTGTTGAAGACGCCACACTGGATTCGCGATTTCAAAATAGTGCATTGGTGCTCGGCCCTCCCTATATCCGCTTTTACGCGGGAGCTCCGATCATTGACGATTCGGGGCATGCACTTGGCACGGTTTGCGTGATTGATACAAAGCCGAGAACGTTGACAGAACAGCAGCGGACGGCGTTGTTGGCGTTGGCTCGACAGACCGCTTCGTTATTGCAATTGCGGCTTCTTAAATATCAACGTGAGCATCGATCAGAAATTCTGGAGAAAGAACTCTCCCAAGCGAAGGCGCTGAACAAACTGACAGAAGAATCATTACATCATGCGAGGCGCATTTCCTCGCTGGGGATGGTCACTGCGAGTATCGCGCACGACTTCAACAATATCCTTCAGGCGTTAAGCGCAAGCTTGCAGATGATTCGCTTGCGAGCAAGGCGACCGGGTGATGTTGAACAATTCAGTGAGACCGGTTTACAGGCTGTAGACCAAGGGCGCCAGCTAGTCAGCCACCTGCTCCGTAGCGTTAGGCGAGACAGCCCGAACCTCGTCTGCATAGATGTTAATGCTCGGCTTGAAGGAATGCGTGATGTGTTGCTTCGCACCGCGACCGAAAGTGTTGAGTTGGCCTTGGACTTGTCGGCCCCAAACACAGTCGTGATGTGTGAAGAAGCCCAACTGAATGCTGCGGTTTTGAACCTTCTAACAAATGCGAGAGATGCGCTCGGGGTTGCGGGCACTATTCGCATTTCAACGCGACTTGTTTTTGTTGAGGATGACGCTTCACTCACTGGAGGCAATTACGTAGTGCTCAGCGTAAGTGACAGTGGGACGGGCATACCCAGCGATCTTGCGGCTAAAATTTTTGAGCCATTTTTTACAACAAAGGAAAGAGGAAAAGGTACAGGCTTGGGATTATCTCAAGTGCGTGAGTTTGCAGAAAACGCTGGGGGCAGCGTTAGGGTAAATACTGCACCAAACAAGGGGACAGTGGTGTCTTTATACCTTAAAGCGTTAGGTCGAATCGATTCAGCGATCAACCCCACATAACCTTCACGTCTTCGACATTCTGGTAGATACGTTTAGGTGACGTTGCGTAAAAAATCAAAAATAAATTTCAACCTGCTTAACGTAAGTGTCCGACCAACAGGACTAGCGTCGTCAGTAGATTTAATTCATGGGCCCACCTTGAGGGCGTCACTTGTCGACACTGAAAATCGGATTTTCGGTCTGTTATCCGACTGAACTCACCACCAAAGAAGTCAGAACATCTAATCCAAATGGCTTGGTTAGAACATGCGTATACGGATCTAGATGGGCGTCTTTCAACACAGCGTTTTCGGCATAACCTGTGATGAAGAGGACAGGAAGATTAGGGCAGGATTTCCGCCCAGCATCCGCCATTTGTCTCCCGTTCATTCCTCCAGGTAATCCGACGTCAGTGATGAGCAGATCGACAACCACATCGGACTGAAGAATCTTCAAGCCTTCTTCACCATCAGCAGCCTCAAGCGTGGCGTATCCAAGGTTACTCAGGACGTCAGATACGAGCATCCGGATCGAAGGTTCGTCATCTACGATCAGTATCGTTCCCCGCTTTCGTCCAGAGCGCTCATCACCGCTATCAGCCTCCGTAAGACCTGGCATCAAATGGCCGTCGTGGCGTGGCAGAAACATCGATACCGTAGTTCCTCTACCCGGCTGAGACTCAATCTTGATATCGCCACCGGACTGACGTGTAAAACCAAAAACCATGGAGAGCCCAAGACCTGTACCTGTACCAAAAGGCTTGGTCGTAAAAAACGGCTCGAAGGCTTTAGAGAGGGTCTCAGGACTCATGCCCGAGCCAGTATCCGAAACAGATATTCGAAGGTATTGACCTGGCACAATCTCGTGATCAAGTTCGTCATTTCTCTCAAGCCATTCATTGAACGCCGAGATGACTATTCGGCCCCCATCTGGCATAGAGTCACGCGCATTCAGGCACAGGTTGAGTAACGAGTTCTCTAACTGGGCGGAGTCAATCAACGCAGGCCACAACCCCTCCATCTCGTTGACGTTGATGTGGATCGAAGGCCCAACTGCCCGTGAAATGAGTTCAGCCATTCCCTCGATAAGCGCTTTCACATCGGTTGGTTGAGGTGTCAGTGTTTGGCGTCGAGAGAAAGCCAAAAGTCGATGTGTAAGAGCGGTCGCCCTTTTGACAGCACTCTGGGCAACTGCAAGGTACTTATCAACATCCGCTGCACGCCCTTGAGCAAGCCGAGCCTGCATTAACTCCAGGCTCCCAGAGATTCCAGCTAAAATGTTGTTGAAGTCGTGTGCAATGCCTCCAGTGAGCTGCCCAACGGCTTCCATTTTCTGTGACCGCCGCAAGGTTTTCTCAATCTCCTCGCGCTCACTGACTGCGATAAGGATGCGCTGTTCGAGGGTCTGGTTAAGCTCCTTAAGCGCGTCCTCTGCTTTTTTCCTATCTGTAACGTCGATTGACGAGCCGATCAGCCCAATGACCTCGCCGCTCTCGTTAAAAAGTGGTGCCTTGGCTGATAGCCACGTAGCGGCAGAGCCATCAGCCAGTCTGACCTCCTCCTCAACTTGCTCCGATAGACCACTCTCCATAATTCGTCTATCTGTCTCCATGATAACGCGACCCTGTTCCGGGTCATCCAGGTACTCCACATCTGTCTTACCAATATAAAACTCGGGACTTTTACCGATTAGTTCGGTCGTGCCATGATTCGCTACAAGCATCCTACCTTGTCGATCTTTCGCGAATACAACTCCTGGGACTGCGGCAGTGAACGTTCTCAGCAGGGTGCTGAGTCTGTCTCGCTCGGCCTCTGCAACCCGTCGAGCTTCGATATCAATAAGGACACCAGGAAAGCGCAGCGGTTTGTGATCCTCATCGAGCTCCACCCGCCCATTTGCTTCAACCCATCTGTAAACACCATCGTTTTGCAAAACGCGATATTCGCAGCGGTAGGCACCACCTCTTTCGAGCGCATCGGCAATTTTATTCTCCACGTGCATAAAATCATCCACATGAACAGAGGCCGTGACGAGTTCCAGTGGCAACCCTTTTGAACATAGGTCAGGAGAAAGCCCGAATGAACGAGCGAAGCGTTCATCTGCGGTAAAGCGGTCTGCTGGCACATCCCACACCCACGTACCGATGATGGCACCGGCATCAAGCGCAAGCTGAAGCCGTTCAGCCGCTTGTTGAGCACGAAGGTAGAGTTCCGCGTAGTCGGTGGAAACACCGTCAATGGCATCGTGTGTCATTACTATCAACCTGTCTCAACCAAGCTCTTGGAGGCTCAGCAATACGTTTATTTTTAGAAGCGTGGGAGCATTATTCAGTTACCACCAGCATTCAATATGCCGTTGCTGTATTTACATCGACTAGCATTTACGTAAGAAGGTTTAAAAATTAATTCGTACTAGCTCGAATTGAAGAAACATTGAGTAGATAAGCCCAATCTTCGATCAGTGGAGGAATCATGCTGGCGGATATGGCCCTCCATTAGCGCAACGCTACCTTTACGAATCTCGGTCACATTGCGTTGATATCCTCTGAGACAGCGTGCTGCTGAACCGCCCCGCTGGCTATCTGAGTGTTCTTTCCTACGATTTGCTCAACGCCGTCATTGATTGCATCAAGGCTGGTCGAGGCCTGACCAGCGCACTCGATGCATTCCTGCGCGCGCAGTTTGCCCGCTTTCATTTGCCAGCAGGTTCATGTGCGCCAAGCCGACTTCTGCAACTGCAACCACAGAAACATGAAATTATTTTTAAAAGACGAATGAGATTTATTCCCATAGCCTAGCCCCGCGTTTTTTGAGCCGATTCAGGAAGGACGCTCTTTATCAACGCGCCCTTCTTAGCGGCTATGGATGTTCCTATGCAACATTTGAAAAATCTCATCGCAGTTATCGGTTTGCTGGTGGCGGGTCAGTCCCTAGCGTATGCCACGACCTATCCCGTGACCGTTACCGATGTCGCGAATCGCCAAGTAGAGATTGCACACGAGCCTAAACGTATCGTACTTCAGGATGGTCGTGACCTCTTTACCCTTGCCCTGCTTGACCGCAAGGATCCTTTTCAGCGCATCGTCGTCTGGAACAACATCGTCAAGCGTGCAGATCCAAATACCTGGAAGGTCTTCGAGCAGCAGTGGCCACAATCGGCTGATCGTGCGACGGACATGAAGTTCGGCGATGAGGGCGATCTCAATCTGGAAGCGATAGTGTCGGCACATCCTGACCTGCTGGTTTTCCAGACCCGCGCCCGCGCCTCCTTGCAGAGTGCTGGTGTCGCGCAAAAGCTCGCCGCACTCAAAATCCCGGTGGTGTTCGTCGACAGCGACCTCGATCCAGTGATCAACAGCCAGAAAACGGTCGCTCTGCTAGGCAAGGTTCTCAATCGCGAGGTAGAGGCCGAGGAATACCTCGATTTCTATCAGAGCCACCTTGCGAAGGTCGAACAGAATATCCAGCAACACGCACAAAAACCCGTGGTATTTGTTGAGGCAAAAGCCGGCCAGGGAGGCGCCTCTGCATGCTGCTTCACGCACGGCGACGTGTATTGGGGAAAGCTCGTGCAAGCCGCTGGCGGGCAGAACCTCGGATCTAGCTTGCTGCCCGGTGCAACCGGTGACGTGACACTGGAAACGGTGCTCGGCAAACAGCCCGATGTCTATGTGATGACAGGCTCCCAGTTCCCCGGTTCGACCTCAGTCGCGCCGGCATATGGCTTTGGTGAAAGCGTGCAACAGCCCATGATAGATCGCTCATTGAGTCTGTTGCAGGAGCGTCCGGGTTTTGCCCAGTTGAAAGCCAGCCAGAACGCACGGGTGTATGGGATCTATCACCAGTTCTATGCAAGCTCCTGGAATATTCTCGCGCTCGAATACCTCAATCAGGCGTTCTACCCCGACAGCGCCCAGCGCCTGGATACAGCCAAAAGCCTGACTACCCTTTTTGGCCTGACCGGGTTGAAAGCCGTGCCCGCCATCCTTTACTCGCCTGCGCCTGCGAATGAATGAGTTATCAGCGGCCATGACGATACCGGGCGTTATCGTCTCGCCCTCCCCCCAGGCCCGTTACGCAAATACCGTTTGGAGACGCAGCGCGTTGCTGACCCTGCTCCTGGTATTGGCACTTGCAGCCTTTATTGCTGACCTGATCGTCGGTTCGGGGACGCTGACAGCGGGCGAAGCGTTAAGCGGGTTGCTCAGCCCCAATAGCGTCGATTCCAGCACGCGCGTGATCCTCTTGGAACTGCGCATGCCAATGACACTGATGGCGGTACTAGCTGGCACATGCCTGTCGCTCGCGGGATTGATGATGCAGTCCGTCCTCGACAACCCGCTCGCAGAGCCTTTTACGCTGGGTATCTCGTCCGCCGCCGGTTTCGGCGCGTCACTGGCCCTGGCCTTCAACGTCTCCCTCAGCCATGCGTTGCCTGAATTGGGTGCCGACCTGGTCGTTACCGCCAATGCGTTCCTCTTTTCGTTCGTGAGCGTCGGGGTCATCCTGCTGCTGACACGAGGACACATGGGGCTTCAGGCCATCACATTACTGGGTATCGCCGTGCACTTCGTATTCAGCTCGCTGCTGGGCCTGGTTCAGTACGTGGCGAACACTGATCAGTTGCAAAGCATCGTTTTCTGGTTGATGGGGTCGCTCTTGCATGCCACCTGGAACAAGGTCACGTTGTGTGCGGTGATCGCGGCAATTGCAATTCCGGTCGTGCTTGTACAAGCGTGGGCGTTGACGGCACTGCGCAGTTTTGGCGAACAGGCTGTAGTGTTCGGTATCCCGGTGCGCCGACTGCGTACGACAATGTTGGTACTGGCGGCGCTGCTGGCGGGCGCTGTCACATCGGTGGTGGGTGTGATCGGCTTTGTGGGCCTTGTCGCGCCGCATGTGGCCAGACTGCTGGTGGGCGAGGATCAGCGCTTCACCATCGGCGTGACCATTGCCTGCGGGATCATCTTCGTGACCCTGGCCTCTCTGGCAAGCAAATTGATCGTACCCGGTGCCGTGTTACCCATCGGCATGGTCACCTCACTGATCGGTCTGCCATTCTTCATCATTCTTATCCTGCGCGACCGGAGGCTGACGTCCCGATGAGTCTCTCTACCACCGACTACCGGGTGACTTTGCGCGGCAAGCCCATTCTCAAGGGACTGAACGTGCACGTTGCCGCCGGCCACACAATGGCTTTGCTGGGTGCAAACGGCGCGGGAAAGTCGACCTTCATGAAAGGATTGTGCGGACTGGTGCCTGCTTTCGGTTTTGCCAGCGTCAACGGTACGGCATTACTGGGGACGTCTCCCGCCACCCGCGCGAGGATGATTGGCTACGTCGCGCAAGATCTCGCGCATCTCGACGTACGACTGTCCACCTACGAGCTCCTGCTGCTCGCTCAGCAAGGCAGTGCACGCAGCTGGAAAACCAGCGCAGAGGCTCGATACAAGGCAACCGAACTGCTTGAGCTACTGGGATTGCAACGTTTCGCCGAGAAACAGCCTGGTCAACTTTCCGGTGGCGAACGCCAGATGATTTCCCTTGCCCTGGCACTCGTTCGCTCTCCGCAATTGCTGCTGCTGGATGAACCCACCTCGGCGTTGGATCTGGCCAATCAATTACAGATTCTTGATGCCGTCAGCGAGTACACACGCAAGCACAACATCGTCACGTTGGCGATCTTCCATGACATGAATCTGGCCAGTCGATACGCCGACGACACGCTCATGCTTGATCAGGGCATCGTGCATTGCTGCGGCCCAACGAGAACTACATTGACCCCGGAAAATCTGGCGCAGGTGTATGGAGTTGATTGCAGGGCGCTGAGCGTCGATGACGGAGCCTTCACAGCGATCTACCCAGTATCGGTGATTGCACCTGGAAGCCAGGCTGGAGGCAGATAAACTTTTACGTTTTATGGGAGGTCACGATGCTAATTCATCGGGCTAATCTTGACGCCACAAGTCAACCCCGCGAGCTGCTGGGACGGCCAGGGCATTAATCAAGGTGAGTCATTTTGAAAAAGGGTGCTCTGCCAGTCAAAACCTGCATGACCTGTGGTCTTCCCTTCACATGGAGGAAGAAATGGGCACGCTGCTGGGATCAAGTGCGTTACTGCTCGGAGCGCTGCCGGCGCAACATAAACTGACCAAAAAAAGGGCCCTCTCGGGCCCTTTTTGTACTCAAACCAAAATCACTTGGTCAGTCAAGACTCAACAGTAGCGGAGCCGTGCTCATCGTTGCAATGCGTCAGCCATGCTGGGTCGACGACTCAATCGGTATAGAGAATGAGCTCTGCAATAAACACCATGACTAACCAATCTAGACGTGACTTTTCTTACCTTCACATCTCAACCTGGGTACCCAGTTCAATCACTCGGTTCAGCGGCAAATTGAAGTATTTAAGGTTGCTGTTGGCGTTCTTTAGGAGAAAGGCAAACAGGCTTTCTCGCCAACGAGCCATGCCGATACGCTTGGTCGGGACAACCGTCTCTCGACTAAGGAAGTAGGTGGTACGCATTGGGCTGAAGTCCAGCTCATTCAAATGACAAAGACTCAAAGCTGCAGGTACGTCAGGCTCCTCGATGAAGCCAAAGTGCAGGCTAACCCGGAAAAATCCCTCACCGTAAGCCTCGACCTCGAACCGCCGGTCAGCAGTCACACGCGGGCTGTCTTCAGACACCACTGTGAGCAACACGACCTGTTCGTGAAGAACCTGGTTATGCAAAAGATTGTGCAAAAGCGCGTGGGGGACAGCATCAGCCTTGGCCGTTAGAAACACTGCAGTACCTTGTACCCGATGCGGTGGCTGCGAACGGATGCTACTGATGAACAACGGTAAAGGAAGTGCGGTTTCATCCAAGCGCTCCACGATGATCTTCCGCCCCCGCTTCCAGGTGGTCATCAAAATAAATAGGCCGATACCAGCAATCACCGGGAAAGCACCGCCCTGAAAAATCTTCGGAGCGTTGGCGGCGAAATACAGACCGTCTACCAGCAGAAAGCCGAGTAGCAATGGGATGGCCAGCCAACGCGGTGTTTTCCAGAGAAGAAGCACTACAGCCGAGGACAAGATGGTGGTGATCAGCATGGTGCCCGTCACTGCAACCCCGTAGGCGGCAGCCAAAGCACTGGACGACTCGAAGCCGATCACCAGTAGTACCACACCGACCATTAACGCCCAGTTGACCGTACCGATGTAGATCTGCCCCTGCTCTTGGCTGGAGGTGTGCTGGATAAACATCCGAGGGACGTACCCTAGCTGGATGGCCTGGCGCGTCAGGGAGAAAGCACCGGAGATTACGGCTTGAGAAGCGATGATGGTCGCCAGTGTGGAGAGCGCGACCATAGGCAACAGTGCCCAGCTCGGCGCAAGTAAATAGAACGGGTTGCGCACAGCTTCTGGGTTTTCCAGGATTAAGGCGCCTTGGCCAAAGTAATTGAGTACCAGCCCCGGCAACACCAACATGAACCATGCACGAGAAATCGGCTTGCGGCCAAAATGGCCCATGTCGGCATACAGTGCTTCAGCACCGGTTAATGCCAACACAACAGCGCCCAAAATCGCCACACCCATGCCCGGATGAGCGACGAAGAACTGCACTGCCCAGATTGGGTTGAGTGCTTGCAGCACCTCTGGCCGCTGCAAAATTCCGTGGATTCCGAGTGCACCCAAAACCACGAACCACAACACCATAATTGGGCCAAACAAGGTACCGATGCGCGCCGTGCCGTGTTTCTGAATGAGGAATAACGCAACTAGCACCACCACTGAGATCGGCACCACCCAGCGTTCGATACCATCGAATGCTAACTGCAATCCTTCGACCGCAGAGAGCACCGAAATCGCCGGGGTAATCATGCTGTCCCCGTAAAAAAGGGCCGCACCGAACAGGCCGAGTAGAACCAGTATTTTGCTCATGTGCGGGTAAGGTGCTGCGGCGCGGCGGGCTAAGGCCGTCAATGCCATGATGCCGCCTTCGCCCTGGTTGTCGGCACGCAAAATGAACAATACGTACTTGATCGAGACTACCCAGATCAATGACCAAAAGATCAACGACAGAATGCCAAGCACGCCATCATGATTTACCTGAACACCATAATGCCCCGAAAAAACCTCTTTCAACGTGTACAGGGGGCTAGTGCCAATATCTCCGTAAACCACACCGACAGCGGCGACGAGCAAGCCAACCCCTGATGTTTTGGAATGGGAGTCTAAGTGTGTAGCGGTTGCGGTCTCACTCAAGGTGGCGCCCTCTCAATTAGCGGGGAGTAACTGCATGCCATCCTTGGGCAATACGTTTTTCCAGGGCCAACTGCTGAGCAAGGCACATGGACGATCTAAAAATCCCGGCCAGTATCGTGGTGAGCAACAAAACCTACCGTAAAGAAACCGTAAAAAACTAACGGCAGATGTGCCAGAAGCCCAAAATCCATGCAGTTTTTCTCAGCCCCTTTCCCACTCAGGCTAGCTGAATTTGCCCGAGGTATTCGATGCAGCGAATCGGTGTACAAAAGCGTAAAGCAGGATATGGAAACTGATTCAGCAGCCATGAAAATCATGTCTTAGAATTTCGAAAAAGTTCAGATTCGCCAGGTCGTTATAGACTGGCTTGGCACTCACAGGAATCAGAAAATGATCAACGCAGAATTGCTGAAAATGATGATCGAAGCATCCCATGACGGCATCGTAGTAGCGGAGCAGGAAGGCGACGAGAACATTCTGATCTATGCTAATCCAGCCTTCCAGCGCCTGACGGGCTACAGTGTTGACGACATCCTGTATCAGGACTGCCGCTTCCTGCAGGGTGATGATCGAGACCAAGCTGGCCTGGCCGTTATCCGCGAGGCGATAAAGATGCATCAGCCCTGCCGGCAAATCATTCGTAACTATCGTAAGGATGGCAGTGTTTTCTGGAATGAGCTGTCGATTACTCCAGTATTCAACGACGCAGATCAACTTACCTACTACATCGGTATCCAGAAGGACATTAGCGTCGAATTTGAAGCTAGCCAGCGCGTGCGCGAGCTAGAAGCAGAAGTCGCAAGCCTAAAAGCTCAATTGGCTCAAGCGCAAGGTGAATGGCCCCGGGTTTCGTAGACACCTCCATGTCATAAAGGGAAAAATATCTAGCCAACCTTCAGTTGCCCAGTATGTTGCAGTCCAGCGTTCAGGGTGGTCACTGGCCAACCATCGCTTTTAATGCTGGATTTCGAAAGGTGAAGTGGCCAGACGCTTACTAAGTTTTTACAGCATAGGAATATCCAAGGAAAAGCACCGCACGCACACCAAGCGAATGGCGAGCGTCGATACGAACTCAAATCGTGAGGATTATTTGGCTGCGTGCTTTAGGTGTAAGGGCCGGACATACAGCAGCGAGCACCGAGAGCAATGCGGGTGGTTGTAGCGTGATGTTAAGGATTCTCCAACTCAGACTGCTCATCAATCCAAAATACGCTAGGCACCAGGATGGCAAGCCAACGGTGTAACTCAAAGGGTTGTCCTACCGGTGCTCCGCAGGCCCGGAGCACCTAATTCCCACTTCGACGTTGAGAACTGCCTAATAAGAATTGATAGTTTATGTATGCAACCCTCCAGTAAAGAAGGCTATCACTACATTTGAAATTGCTTGACCAGCCTGTTCAATTCGACCGCTAGTTTTGTGAGTTCGGACGTTGCAATAGCTGTCTGACTGGAGCCCTCTGCCGCTTGATTTGATAGGTCACG
>Ga0302175_10000575_pt1 | contig 11652 bp, 9 predicted proteins | sample I_Fen_N3_3_FD_198791 | JGI IMG/M metagenome (GOLD analysis project Ga0302175, IMG submission 198791) | Peat permafrost microbial communities from Stordalen Mire near Abisko, Sweden - I_Fen_N3_3 | ecosystem: Environmental > Terrestrial > Soil > Wetlands > Permafrost | place: Sweden: Abisko... | reverse complement strand
CAGCCGTTTCCTTTAGTACCCCATACCAGGCGGTACTGCTCAGCAATAATTCTGTGTATTTCGGGAAGCTCGCAGGATACGGAACACCGAGTCCGGTGTTGACCGACGTGTTCTATATCGTCAGCCAGAACAACCCAGAGACCAAGCAGGTCACCAACGTGCTCGTAAAACGCGGCAAGGAACTGCACGCGCCAGATCGTATGTACTTGAACGCGAGCAGCATCGTATTTGTGGAGCCAGTTGGCACCGACTCCAAGGTCGCCCAGTTGATCTCTGAGGCCTCCGCACAGAAATGAGGGTTGCCCAACGTTAGGCAGTCAAGCGCGGCGACGAAGCGGTCTCGCGGAGTTTAGACCGCTTCGACTCCTACGACTTTAGTAACTGATTACTAAAGTTTGTGCTGCTTAGGTACTTTCGTAAGTTGACGACCTTCAGCGCCGGTGCCACCCTGCCTGTAGGGGCCCAAGCCCTAACGATGCTGTTCGACTTCGCTGCCAACCCACCGGGCAGCTTGGCTCGATTGACTGATAGCTGACGGCTAATGGCTGAAAGCTGAACTGGAGGCGCCCGTGTCTTACCGCAGTTGTGACCATCTCAAAGAAGATGGCGTCCCTTGCGGCTCTCCCGCACTGCGCGGCGAGAAGCTCTGTTTCTTCCACCATCGCGATCACAAACGTCACCAATACGCCGACGCTGTCATCCGTCGCGCCGACGTCCTTGGCCCCCGCCTGCCCCGTATGAAGTCCCTCGGCGAAATCCAGTCGGCGCTCTATAAGGTGATGATCGCAATCCTCGATTTTCGTGTATCGCCACGCCGCGCCGGGGCTCGCCTATTTGACCTGCAGCAGGCTTCGTTGGCTTTTCGCAAGCCGCATCGCAAGCGAAACTAGCCATGCAACCCCTTACGGCTCAGGATTTTACCTATAACTTGCCTGTTGCCAATAGCTTGCGCGGAAATCCGCCTATCCCATTGAAAATAAGTATTTTACTCATGGGGGGGGAGGGGGGTGCCATGCTCCCGTCCGCCGCGATCGTTGGCAAAGGCCGCCCGCATCCGTTCTAGGCCTTCTTCCATGCTGACGGCAGGGTGATAGCCAAGATCCCGCCGCGCCGCAGAGATATCAAAATAGTGATCGCGTCCCATCTCAAGTACGGCAAGACGGGTGATCGGCGGCTCACTGGCTATATGAAATATCTTGTAGCCTGCCTCCAGGGCACAAGCCAGTACATAAGCAACAGGCACGGGAATCGACTTGGTGACAGGTGACAGTCCGGTGCTTTCCAGGAGAGCGTTGAGTAAATATCGAACAGGGCGCGGATCTCCCTGGGAGATGAAGTACGCTCGTCCCGCTACCGGGCTTCCGGGAAACAGCCGACTGGCGGCCTGCAAGTGGGCTTGCGCAGCATTGTCGATAAAGGTTGAGTCGACGAGATTGTCACCGGAGCCGATGAGCATCAAGCGGTTGGCAAGCCGCCGTTTCACGATGCGTGGCAAAAGCTGGGTGTCGCCTGGTCCCCAGATGAGGTGAGGCCGAAGCGATACAGTCGCAAGCGTGCTGCTGTTGGCCTGGAGCACGAGCCGCTCGGCTGCGGCCTTGGTGGTGAGGTACGCGGCCAGATACTTTTTGGGGAGAGGATCATCTTCGTTGGCGTTGCGAACATCGCGTCCACCGAAAGCGACACTGGGGGTGCTGGTGTACACGAGCTTAGCTACGCCTTTGCGCTGACAAGCCTCGATCACGTTGCGTGTGCCGGTAACGTTGGCGGAGTAGTAGTCGGAATAGTCGCCCCATATTCCGGCCTTGGCGGCGACATGAAAAACGACATCCATGTCTTGCATCGCGTCTGAAACCGCCTGGCGATCCGCCAAGTCTCCCCGATGGCACACGACTCCCTGCGACTTGAGCTGGGGACGTTCGTTTCGCGAGAAGCTATGGACCGAGCAACCTTCGGCGAGGAGCATCGAAACAATCTTCGAACCGAGAAAACCGCCTCCTCCGGTGACCATGGCTCGAAATGTCTGACTCATGCCCAACTCTTCCTCCAGTGCGTGCGGCCATTATAGGTTTTCGTCACTGACAGGCAAGCTAAGAGTCGAGTTCAGGTTGACGTTACAGAGGATTGATGAAAAGGTATTCGCAAACATGCCTACTATGCCCGGCCTTCAGCCCCATCACGAAAGGCTCCTTCAGGAAGCAATGCGGTGGGCGGCCGGTGCGCCGTTCGATCTAGAGCGCGCGCGACGATCACGCCGCGACACGCTGCTCCAGAATCACCGCCACTATCGCAGTCGGATTCCGCTTTACCGAGAGATCGCGGATCGCGCGGGAGTGAATGATGATGCGCCGTTTGAGGTGCTGGCGCACTCGATGCTTCTCCCTGACGGAATCTTCAAGTCCTATCCGCAGTCGCTACTCGACAAGCGCGACTTCGACGGCATGAATCGGTGGCTACGGACGATCTTCGACGACGAGGTGAAGGCACCAGCCGACGATCTAGAGACGGTAGACGATTGGCTCGCAAACCTCGAAGAGAGCGGCATCCATACGGTTTACAGCTCGGGCACAAGTGGGAGTCTTTCGTTTGTTCCACGCGACGATTACAGCTGGTGGCTGTTTCGCGAGGGGGCGCTCTACTACGCGCCGCTTCTGCTGGCACGGCGCGGCATGGTTGGGCGTGTGAAGGCATCGCTGGCGGCGTTTGCAGGCAGGACGCTCTCGTCAGCGCGATTCAGGCAGATTTCCAGCCGGTTTGGCTTTGGCGACTTCGACGGCATCTTTCTCAACTTCAGCGGCGGCAACCAGGGGACTCAACTCGTGGGTCAAGAGCTTGCCAAACGAGTACGCAAGGCGAATTTCCTCTACCCGGTGAAGATTTCTGCAACGGCAATCCGCGCACTCACACGAGGGCAGGCGAGCGAAGCCGAACAAGCGCGGACTGAAGCGTTTCTGGATGCGACAGTTCGACGCAAGGAAGATAACTACGAGCGGATGCTCGGCGCGACGCGGACCGCGATGGAGGAGGGACAGCGGCTGATGGTGTTCGGCGCGCCGTATCTGGTGAAGGAATTCTGCGATCGCATCCTCGCCAGCGGCAAGCCGATGGTTCTGCCGGCCGGATCGATCGTCGGCTACGGTGGCGGCTGGAAGACGTTCGATGGTGAGGCGCTCAGCGAACCGGCGCTGCTTGATCTCATTGAACGCGCTACCGGAGTGAAGAAGCAATTCGTTATCGACGGCTATTCGATGACCGAGATTGGCGCGATCATGCTTAAGTGCGACGAGGATCGCTTCCACGTGCCGCCACACCTTGAGACCATTATTCTGGATGACGCGCTCGATCCAGTCGACGGCGACGACATCACCGGAATACTGGGCGTGATGGATCCATTTGCAGTTTCGTATCCCGGCTTCCTGATCACGGGTGATAACGTGCATCGAAGCCGCACACTCTGCCCGTGCGGACTGGGTGGAGAGACTATTTTGTCGGTGAGTCGAGCCTCAGGCGCGGAAGTGAAAGGCTGCGGCGGCATCATAGCCACGGTGAACGCGTGAGCATGGACGACATGACGAACTCGACCGTGATGATTGACCAGACTGGCGTGCGTCAATTGGTCGAGGAGCGCGGGTGGTTCAGGCTCTCGAACGAGGGCGTCGTGCGTTGCCCGTTCCTGGTGAAAGGGCGCCTTGTCGATCCGCCGAACGTGGGCCCGGATGCGATCAGCCGGGCATTTGCCGCGCTCGACAAGCTACGTGGATGCGCTGATGCATACGAGAGCTATGTTGCAGTGGGCGATGCGCAAGTGTTGCGCCATCGCGAGATCGACCGGCAAACCATGCTCGCGACGGGCCGGTGGATCTACACAGTGATGCCGAGCTTCGACGCGAAGGCACTCGTCGAGATGGACATCGATGGACTCGCGAACGAGCTGTACTCGATTCCTTACGAGAGTGTGCTGGAGTGGCTGAGGCTCGTATCGGGCGCATTCGAGCGGGAGACTGACATTGTAGGTCGGGTGCGCGACCTAGATCGGATGACCTCGGAACACCCGGATGTGTTCGGTGACGTTGCGTTCGTCGCCTTTAGTTTTCTTCTGTCTACAGAAGCCGCCACTGCATCGGTCGATGCCGAGTTGTCGCAGCAAGGAGTGCCGGGACGGCGCCTGCTGGACGAGTGGGTCGAGATGCCAACCACGCGCATGCCGGGGCCGGTGCACATCGTTGGTGCGGACATGCTTCCGGATTCGTTGAATAGCGAGATTTCGGCGAGCAAGGTGCTGGTTCGGGCGATGCCCACGCGCCAGCTTCATATTACGGCGGGCAATTCGCCGCTCGTGCCGATACTGTCGCTCCTTCGCGCTGTGTGGACAAAGTCGTCGTGTGCGTTGAAGCTGCCGTCGGGTGCGGTGTTGCCGGGCAGCCTGATCGCGCTCATCGCGGCAATGGCTGCGCCGCAACATCCGATCACACAGCACCTCTCGATGGTGTACTGGCAAGGTGGCGACGAGAATATCGAGCGGACGCTCTTTTTTCCCGGCGCCTTCGATCGAATTGTGGTGTGGGGAGCGCCGGACTCGATTGCATCGGTGCGCGCGCGGGTAGGATTTACGAAAGTCATTTGCTTTAACCCGCGCTACAGCGTGAGCTTCATCGGGCGAGAGGCATTGGGTGACGGCGATCTCGACGAAGTTGCCGCGCGGGCCGTGTGCGATTCGATGGTGGAGAACCAAAAGGCCTGCATTGCGTCGCTCGTTCATTACGTGGAAGGCAGTGTCGAGGATGCCGGGCGCTATGCTGCAGCCGTCGAGCGGGCTCTGGAACGTTGGGATGCGCAAATGCCACATCCACTTCTGAATCGCCACCGCGGTCTACTGAAACGCATGGAACGTGGCGTGCTTCTCGATGCTCGCGTGCGTTTCCACCAAGTGGATGGTACGTACCGCTCGGGAGTGGTGGTCGCGCCACACGATTTTGCGATCAAAGACCACCCGATGTGCCGGCTCATCGTCGTGCGTCCGGTATCGGACCTTGATGAGTGCTTGCGGTTCCTGCATCCTGCGGTCGCAACCGTTGGCATTTTCCCCGACGACCGCCGTGTATCGTTACGTGATCGAGTTGCAGCGCGTGGGGTCAGCAACGTCGTCGCACTTGGACATGCTGGCGCCGTGGCGGCCGGCAGCTCGCATGATGGAATGCTCGTCTTGAGCGAGCTCGTGGATTGGAAGAACGGTTGAGCGCGGCGCTTAGGATCGGTTGCGACGCTGAGACGAACAGGTCTTCATTTCGACGAATTCAAAGTGGCGACAATTTTTAAGGCAGTCGATTTGGGAGCCAGTCGATTGAGCTGAGAGCCTGCCTTGTTTCTTGCTCCATGAGTGATTCTTCGAGTTCCCTTCATCATGGCGCGGTAAGCCTGGTGCGCGACCACGTCAGCAGGCATGGCGTTCATCTGGAACATTTTCATGTTCGGCACACTCGCGACCTCTGCAAATTCTGTGAAGGTAGGCCCCGGACAGCTCAAGGTGACAGTGACGCCAGTTCCTTTGAGCTCGTAATGAAGGGCTTCGGAAAAGGAGTTTACGTAGGCCTTGCTGGCGTAATACACAGCCATGAAAGGGCCGGGCTGATCTCCGGCAGTCGATCCGACATTCAGGATTCTTCCACTCTTCTTTCTAATCATGGAGGGAAGTAACTGATATGTCAGCTCGGTCAGCGATCTCGCGTTCAGATCAATTTGAGAGAGATTTCGCTTCAGAGGAACAGCAGAAAAACTTCCAGCCTGTCCAAAGCCTGCGTTGTTCACGAGGTACTCGATCTCGATGTGATGTCGTTCAAGAAATTCGAGTACCCGGCTCACTGAGTGGGGCAAAGTCAAATCCAAGGAAATAGTGTCGACTTTGACTCCGAAACCTGTTTCGAGTTCGTTTTTCAATTGCTGGAGACGATCTTCTCGCCGGGCCACGAGAACAAGGGACGTCTTATCTTTGGCAAAGAGTCTTGCGAACTCAACTCCCAGACCAGCGGATGCTCCAGTTATCAGTGCAGTTTTGGACACGGGAGAGCGCTCCTTGTGTGATGTCAGAGTCTCCCTTATCATAGCGTCCACGATTCGTGCGGTGGGGTTACCAAATCAAATGTCTGATCTCTTGACAGCTTTATGAGCGACCATGGGCCGCGCAATACGGTCATCGAGAGTCTCGGCGTCTACCTGCCCCCGGGAATCGTTTCGACACGCGAGGTGCTTGCCGGGTGCGGCAAGGTTCCGCGCTTACAGCGCCTTTCGGCGTCCCGGATTGAAAATCTGATCGGCATCAAGCATAGGCGGCTCGCGGACGACACGGAGTCGGCCACCGAGATGGCGAGGAAAGCGATCCTCAATTGCATTGCCACCTCGCGCTGCCAGCCATCGGAGATCGATCTTGTTATTTACTGCGGCATTTCGCGCTACGGAGCGCCGAAGCACTACGTTTCAGAGCCGGCCATTTCTCTCGTGCTCGCCGCTGAGTTTGGGTTCTGTAACGCCCTCGCCTTGGATATTTCAAACGGGTGTGCCGGAATGTTCACCGCAATCAGCATCGGGGACTCGCTGATCCAGTCGGGGCTTATCCGAGTCGCGCTGATCGTCAGCGGTGAGCACATCACCGACCTGATGAAGACTGCCCAGAAAGAGGCGTCAGGGTATGCGGATTCACGCTTCGCATGTCTGACGCTCGGCGACGCGGCGGCGGCGCTCATCCTGAAGGAAGGATCCAACGGTAGCAATGGATTCCACGTGCTCGAGCTCTACACGGTCGGGCAATATAGCGAGTTCTGCATCGGGAAGCCCACCGACGCAGACCACGGCGGCGTCATCATGTACACCGAGTCGGCGAAGATGTTCGATGTCGCCGAGAATTACGTCATTCCGGATATCGTTCGTGTGCTCGATGGTCTTCGATGGGGAAAGCAGGAGCTCGACCATCTCATCAGCCATCAGACAGCCCAGGGGGCTATTGACACCCTGTATGAGGTGAATCGACTGGGTAAACGAGAGGTACTTCACGAGGGAAATGTAATCAACAACCTCTCCGATCGCGGCAACACCGCCAGCACGAGCCACTTCGTCGCTCTGTGGGACAGCATCCAGAACGGCAGGGTCCGATCCGGAGATCGCGTGCTGTTCGCGGTGCAAGGATCTGGCATGACTTTCGGCACTGCGGGGTACACCCTGGACGATCTGCCAGACCGCGTCCGGCACGCGGCGAGCAACGGTCATGGAGGGCTTGCCGCATCTTCGCCGGGCCGCACGCGGGGGATTTTGCGATGCGAAGCGCCGCGGGTGCGGATCGAGAGTGTTGGCATCGCAAACGGCTGCGGCCCCACTTCCGGAATGACGCTGGTGCAACAGGCGATGGAGGACTGTCTCGCGGCATCGTCGTACAGCAAAGACGACATCGACCTCCTGATGTACGCGGGAGTAAATCGGGATGAGTTCATCGGCGAGCCAGCAATGGCTGCCTTGATTGCGGGCCGCTCCAAGATGAACGAGACCGGAGGGTTCCCGGTAGCTGGGAAGAAGACACTCGCGTTTGACGTCTACAACGGAACGATGGGATTTCTGAACGCCTGTTATCTGGGCGCCGGGATGATCCGGGCGGGACGAGTGAGGACTGTGATGGTTGTGGCATCGGAGATCGAGCCCAACGCGCGTCCGGAATGGGACCAAACAGGTGTCGCAGCGGCGGGTTCTGCCGTGATTCTAGACAGTTCGGCGGACGGCGCTGCCGGGCTCGGGCACTGCGTGTTCGAGACTTTCATTGAACATATCGGCGCGTTCACGTCGTGGCTCGCCACAAGCGAGGGAAATCCTAGGGTGCACATCAGGAGGCACGCGGACCTCGACGCCATCTATCTGAAGTGCATTCCGCAGACGGTAGAAGAGCTCCTGAAGTGCGAGCGCTTGCGGATGGAAGACATCAAAGTAATCCTGCCGCCGCAGATCTCAAGGAGCTTCGTTACCGGTCTAGCGGATGCGCTGCGGGTTAAGGCCAGCCGATTCGTCGATGCGGCGGCGGACGGCGGCAGCCTGTCGTCCTCGTCGATAGCGCACTCATTCGCAAAAATTCGCCGTGGTGCGGGCGCCTCCGATGGAGATGTCGGGCTGTTGATCAGCGTGGGGAGCGGGCTTCAGGTCGGGGCGGCGACGTATTACTTCTAATAGCTGCGATGTTTCGACGGTTTGGCGGCCTTACCCCGAGCGGGGGGCCGGCAGCAGAGCAATTCAGAAAATTGTGTACTCATTGCAGTCGAACGCGCCGCCGGGTTGAACCTAGCTCAAGCCTCAGAAGCGCGCTTGATCGCGGCGCTGATGCGCGGCATTCCCCTGACCCAAGAATTGCATTATCAGGCCTAGCTCGCCTGTGAGATTGTCTGCGGAAGCGCCGTTTGGGAAGCTTCAAGATCGAGCGCGTCGATCTGGCGATCGAGGTCCTTAAGGACGAACTGAGAGAAGTCACCGAGATGCAGGTAATAGGCAATCATCGTCAATACGGCCACCATGCTGGAGTAGTTGTGCACGGAGCAATCGATGACAGTCTTCCAGAAGTGCTTTCTTAGAGCTGGCCGGGTGACGGTCATGCACCAGATGAGGCGGCAGATTGTGCGAAACTCTCGATGGGCCTCCACCAGCGTTCTCTTTCCGGCGTGTTCAGCGGGCTTGAGAGCACGGCCCATCCTGCGCACGCGAGCAAAATAGGTCTCCGGTGCGAAAACGTGCTTCAGGACGGTCCTGTAGTCCTCCAGGATCTCTCGCTTCGGCCGCAGCGTGACGAAGTTCAACCCACCCGTGCATTGATCACCTTTGTTGGCTTCAACCGGAAGCATGCGGCCTTCCTTACGCAATCGTCGCGAAAGCTGGGTATCCTGCAGAGCGAACAAGAGCCCCACCATGGACACGGGAATGCTCATGGCTTCGATGGCTTCGATCATCACCTCCGCGACATGATTTTTGTCGGTATCGAATCCGATGATGAAGCCTGCAACGACATAGATGCCAGCGTCGTAGACCTTGTGGACGCTCTCGGCCAGGCTTCGCCGAGTGTTCTGCCGCTTCTGCGCCGATACCAGAGTCTCGGGATCGGGACTCTCGATGCCGATGAACACCGCGTAAAAATTAGCATCGCGCATCATCCTCAGCAGTTCAGCATCGTCTGCCAGGTTGATTGACGCTTCAGTCTGCAGGCGGAAGGGATAGCCACGCTCCTTCTGCCATTCGCCCAGGACCGGCAGAAGCTTCTTAACAGCTCTCTTGTTGCCAATAAAGTTGTCGTCAACGAAGTCGACTGGACCGCGCCATCCCGCGGCGTAGAGCGTATCGAGCTCGGCGAGAATCTGCTCGTTCGACTTAGCCCTCGGCACGCGGCCGTAGAGTTCGATGATGTCGCAGAATTCGCACTGGAAGGGGCATCCGCGCGAGTACTGGACCGTCATAGCAAGATAATGGCTCAGGTTCAAAAGATCGAAACGCGGCACTGGAGTCTTAGTAACGTCGACCTGGAATTTAATTCCTTCGAAGACTCCCTGTTTCGCCCCCGCGGACCAGGCTGTCACGAACTGGTCGATGACGCCTTCAGCCTCGCCGAGAACGAGAAAGTCCGCGGCGCTATAAGGTTCGCGGCTCGATGTGACGTCGGGACCACCGACGGCTACGAGCTTTCCATGGGCGTGGGCAAGATCCGTGATCGCCAGCGTGTCGTTTTGCTGGAACAGCATGCCACCGGTCATGATCAGATCGGCCCAGTCTAGATCGCGGTCTGTGAGATCTTCCGCATTGCGATTGACGAGCCGAAGATTCCACTCTGGCGGGAGAAGCGCGGCAACGGTGAGCAGGCCGAGCGGCGGCTCTGGGCTGCGAGCACCCAACAAATCACAGAGCGCCTGGTGGCTCCAGAACGAGTGCGGATTGAACCGCGGATACACCAGCAATACGTTGGAACTCACCCGCACAGCCATGCGTGGCATCGTAGTTGGGCATCGTCGTTTGTGTCAATCATTCCGTCAGGTGACTTCACCGACGCGCATCGCTGGTGTCGACCCCGGCTTGCGCCCGAACTCGCGTAGCGCCCACACATGCCCGCGCAGCGCAGCACCCATAGTGGGATAGACCAAATAAGTGATGCCGAACTCTTCGCACGTTTGGCGCACGATGGGTGAAATCCGCGGGTAGTGCACGTGGCATATCTGCGGAAAGAGGTGGTGCTCGATTTGATAATTCGTCCCGCCCACGTAATGGGTGACCAAGGAGTTGCCCGGGGAGAAGTTGACCGTGGTCTGGATCTGGTGAATGGCCCATTCGTTCTCCATGTGCAGCGGATCGCCCACCGGCTCAGGGAAATCGGCTGCTTCGACCAAGTGCGGTAGCACGTTGACGGCCGCGATAATCAGGCCCAACGTGAACATGGTAATCATGAAGCCGACCAGCACCTGCCACCAAGGGAAGAACAGAATGGGCAAGGCAAGCATGTATCCGAAGAAGAACAGCTTGCCAGCCACGAAGATGATGCGATCAGACGCCTTCATCTTAGGATATGGGTGACAACCCATGTGGCCGGTGAAGAACACCATCAGGTCGCGCTTCAAAAAGTCAAACCCCGCAAAGCAGTAGGCTATTGGCGCGTACCAAAGCTGAAGCCGGTAATACGGCTTCCATTCCTCGTGCGGGCTTACGCGAAGCAAGCCGCCGGTCTCGAGATCCTCGTCCAATCCGCCGATGTTGGGGTAGGTGTGATGAACACTGTGCCGATGCCACCATATAAAGCTGCTCAAGCCGATTAACTCCATGGCAAGGCTCAGCAGCCGGTTGATGCGCGGATTGTTCGAATAACCTCCATGAGTGGCGTCGTGCCCGATGTTGAAGGCAATGGCGGCCATGGGGAAGGCGAAGGCGATGCACAACAAGGCGTCAACCCACAGCGGCAATCCTCCTAACAGGACGAGCAGATAGATACCCAGCCAGCAGGAAATGACGAACGCACTCTTGGCATACATCGCGGGCACATCGCGGATGGGCAGTTTGTTTTCTGCAATGTAGGCATTCACACGCTCAACCAGCACCTGGCGGAAGCCGCGCTGTTGCGTAAAGAGGAGTGCCTTCACGGGGTGCTCCTTCAGAACGGCCATGTGGCGTCTCCTTTCTGAAATGGATTGCCTACGCTACACAATGCCATGCGTCCAAGCGGTCAGCCTGACGCAAACCAGGGGGATGCCTCGTGATCATATTGCGATCAGGGCGGTAGCATGTCATGTAGAATCTGGCCCTGTCAACTTTTAAGTCTTGGGTACCGAGGCACGACGGGAGAAGGCCAAGACCTGCTGGAATGGACGCGCGGAGGTTGCAGTTGTGCTTCGAATCGCGGAGTGAGAGCGAATGAGAATCAGCCTGCCGATTCTTGTGCACAAGGAGCACAGGTTGCGTACTGGCGTCCTGATCTTCGGCGCTGCGGCAATTCTGTACCTAACCTCGAATCAATTCCACATCTTCAGACCGCGGCTTTTGCCGCTGTCTCGCATTGATATAGCTGTGCCGTTTGTCCCTCTCACAGTCTGGCTCTACGTCAGCGAGTTCGTCTATGCCGTAGTTATTTACTGCAGCTTCCGGGACACAGTGAACCTGAAC
>Ga0302175_10000573_pt1 | contig 11668 bp, 4 predicted proteins | sample I_Fen_N3_3_FD_198791 | JGI IMG/M metagenome (GOLD analysis project Ga0302175, IMG submission 198791) | Peat permafrost microbial communities from Stordalen Mire near Abisko, Sweden - I_Fen_N3_3 | ecosystem: Environmental > Terrestrial > Soil > Wetlands > Permafrost | place: Sweden: Abisko... | reverse complement strand
GGATTCGGCGCAGGCCATGTTCCAGTCGCTGTTCTTCGATTCCGAGCGCTACGACCTCTCCGCGGTCGGCCGCGTCAAAATGAACATGCGCCTCGAACTCGACGCGCCCGACACCCATCGCACGCTGCGCAAGGAAGACATCCTCGCCGTCATCAAGACGCTGGTCGACCTGCGCGACGGCAAGGGCGAGATCGACGACATCGATCACCTCGGCAACCGCCGCGTGCGGTCGGTCGGCGAGCTGATGGAAAATCAGTATCGCGTCGGCCTGCTGCGCATGGAGCGCGCGATCAAGGAGCGCATGTCGAGCGTCGATATCGACACCGTGATGCCGCAGGACCTGATCAACGCCAAGCCCGCGGCGGCCGCGGTGCGCGAGTTCTTCGGCTCCTCGCAGCTGTCGCAGTTCATGGACCAGACCAACCCGCTCTCGGAAATCACCCACAAGCGCCGCCTCTCGGCGCTTGGACCGGGCGGTTTGACCCGCGAGCGCGCCGGCTTCGAAGTGCGCGACGTGCACACCACGCATTACGGCCGCATCTGCCCGATCGAGACGCCGGAAGGCCCGAACATCGGCCTGATCAACTCGCTCGCGACCTTCGCGCGCGTCAACAAATACGGCTTCGTCGAAACGCCCTATCGCAAGGTCAAGGACGGTCGCGTCACCGACGAGGTGGTCTATCTCTCGGCGATGGAAGAGGGCCGCTACCGCGTCGCGCAGGCCAACGTCCCGCTCGACGCCAAGGGCCGCTTCACCGAGGACCTTATCGTCTGCCGTCATGCCGGCGAAGTGCTGCCGGTGTCGCCGGACAAGGTCGACTACATGGACGTGTCGCCGAAGCAGCTCGTCTCGGTGGCGGCGGCGCTGATCCCGTTCCTCGAGAACGACGACGCCAACCGCGCGCTGATGGGCTCGAACATGCAGCGCCAGGCGGTGCCGCTGGTTCGCGCCGAGGCGCCGTTCGTCGGCACCGGCATGGAAGGCGTGGTCGCCCGCGACTCGGGCGCTGCGATCGCGGCACGTCGCTCCGGCGTGATCGACCAGATCGACGCGACCCGCGTCGTGATCCGCGCCACCGAGGATCTCGATCCCACCAAGTCGGGCGTCGATATCTACCGGCTGATGAAGTACCAGCGTTCCAACCAGTCGACCTGCATCAACCAGCGTCCGCTGGTGAAGGTCGGCGACATCGTCCGCAAGGGCGACATCATCGCCGACGGTCCCTCGACCGACCTCGGCGAACTCGCGCTCGGCCGCAACGTGCTGGTCGCGTTCATGCCGTGGAACGGATACAACTTCGAGGACTCGATCCTGCTGTCGGAGCGGATCGTCAAGGACGACGTCTTCACCTCGATCCATATCGAGGAATTCGAGGTGATGGCCCGCGACACCAAGCTCGGGCCTGAGGAAATCACCCGCGACATTCCGAACGTCTCGGAAGAAGCGCTGAAGAACCTCGACGAAGCCGGCATCGTCTATATCGGCGCGGAAGTCCGCGCCGGCGACATCCTGGTGGGCAAGATCACGCCGAAGGGCGAAAGCCCGATGACGCCGGAAGAAAAGCTGCTGCGCGCCATCTTCGGCGAAAAGGCCTCCGACGTCCGCGACACCTCGCTGCGTGTGCCGCCGGGCGTGCAGGGCACGATCGTCGAAGTCCGCGTCTTCAACAGGCATGGCGTCGACAAGGACGAGCGTGCTCTGGCGATCGAACGGGAAGAGATCGAGCGTCTCGCCAAGGACCGTGACGACGAACAGGCGATTCTCGACCGCAACGTCTACAGCCGTCTCGCCGAGATGCTGGAGAACCGTCAGGGCATTTCCGGGCCGAAGGGGTTCAAGAAGGACACCAAGATTACCCGTGCGGTGCTCGATGAGTATCCGAAGTCGCAGTGGTGGTTGTTTGCCTCGCCGAACGACAAGCTGATGGCCGAAATCGAGGCGATGCGGAAACAGTACGACGAATCGAAGAAGGGCCTTGAACAGCGCTTCCTCGACAAGGTCGAGAAGCTGCAGCGTGGCGACGAATTGCCGCCCGGCGTGATGAAGATGGTCAAGGTCTTCGTCGCGGTGAAGCGCAAGATCCAGCCCGGCGACAAGATGGCCGGCCGCCATGGCAACAAGGGCGTGGTGTCCAAGATCGTGCCGATCGAGGACATGCCGTTCCTCGAGGACGGTACGCATGCGGACATCGTGCTCAATCCGCTCGGCGTGCCGTCGCGGATGAACGTCGGACAGATCCTCGAGACCCATCTCGGCTGGGCCTGCGCGGGCCTCGGCAAGCGCATCGGCCAGACCATCGACGCCTACTACAGCAAGCAGGATATGAAGCCGCTGAAGGAGACGTTGAAGAAGATCTATGGCGAAGACGAGACGATCAAGTCGCTCAACGACAGCGAATTGATCGAACTCGGCCGGAACCTGAGCCACGGCGTCCCGATCGCGACGCCGGTGTTCGACGGCGCCAAGGAGGCCGACATCGAGGAGATGTTGAAGCTCGCGGGCCTCGACGCCTCCGGCCAGTCGACCGTCTATGACGGCCGTACCGGCGACCCCTTCGACCGCAAGGTGACGGTGGGCTACATCTACATGCTCAAGCTGCACCATCTCGTGGACGACAAGATCCACGCGCGTTCGATCGGACCGTACTCGCTCGTCACCCAGCAGCCACTGGGCGGCAAGGCGCAGTTCGGCGGCCAGCGCTTCGGCGAAATGGAGGTCTGGGCCCTGGAAGCCTACGGCGCGGCCTACACGCTGCAGGAGATGCTGACCGTGAAGTCGGACGACGTCGCCGGCCGTACCAAGGTGTACGAGGCGATCGTGCGCGGTGACGACACGTTCGAGGCGGGTATCCCGGAATCGTTCAACGTGCTGGTCAAGGAAATGCGCTCGCTCGGCCTCAACGTCGACCTGCACAATTCCAAGGTCGGACCGGCGCCGACCTCCGAGGCGGCCGAATAATGGCGTGATGCCCGGCCTCGTCGGCCGGGCCTCGGCACCTTGCCCGTGACACGGGGCAGGGTGCCTCGACCCCGAGAGACTTTCGAATTTGCTGCTGGCCTGGACCGGCACGCGAGGAGAAGACGATGAACCAAGAGATTATGAATCTTTTTAACCCGACGACGCCGGCTCAGGTCTTCGACCAGATCCGGATTTCGATCGCGTCCCCCGAGAAGATTCTGTCCTGGTCGTACGGCGAGATCAAGAAGCCCGAGACCATCAACTACCGCACCTTCAAGCCCGAGCGCGACGGCCTGTTCTGCGCCCGCATCTTCGGGCCGATCAAGGACTACGAGTGCCTGTGCGGCAAGTACAAGCGGATGAAGTACAAGGGCATCATCTGCGAAAAGTGCTCGGTCGAGGTGACGTTGTCGCGGGTCCGGCGCGAGCGCATGGGCCATATCGAACTGGCCGCCCCGGTCGCTCATATCTGGTTCCTGAAGTCGCTGCCGTCGCGCATCGGCCTGCTGCTCGACATGACGCTGAAGGATCTCGAGCGGATTCTGTATTTCGAATACTACGTCGTGCTCGAGCCCGGCCTGACCGCGCTCAAGGACCGTCAGCTGCTGTCGGAAGACGAGTATCTGAAGGCGCAGGATGAATACGGCCAGGATTCCTTCACCGCCATGATCGGCGCGGAAGCCATTCGCGAGCTGCTCAAGGGGCTCGAGCTCGAGAAGCTCGAGGCCACCCTGCGTGCCGAGATGCACGAGACCGACTCCGACATCAAGCACAAGAAGCTCGCCAAGCGCCTGAAGATCGTCGAGGCCTTCCGTCATTCCGGCAACAAGCCGGAATGGATGATCATGACCGTGGTGCCGGTGATTCCGCCGGACCTGCGGCCGCTGGTGCCGCTCGACGGCGGCCGCTTTGCGACCTCCGACCTCAACGATCTCTACCGCCGCGTCATCAACCGCAACAACCGCCTGAAGCGGCTGATGGAGCTGCGCGCGCCCGACATCATCATCCGCAACGAAAAGCGCATGCTGCAGGAGGCCGTCGACGCGCTGTTCGACAACGGCCGCCGCGGCCGCGTCATCACCGGCGCCAACAAGCGGCCGCTGAAGTCGCTCGCCGACATGCTCAAGGGCAAGCAGGGCCGCTTCCGGCAGAACCTGCTCGGCAAGCGCGTCGACTATTCCGGCCGCTCGGTCATCGTGGTCGGTCCCGAACTGCGCCTGCACCAGTGCGGGCTGCCGAAGAAGATGGCGCTCGAACTGTTCAAGCCGTTCATCTATTCGCGGCTCGACGCCAAGGGCCTGTCGACCACGGTCAAGCAGGCCAAGAAGCTCGTGGAGAAGGAGCGTCCCGAGGTCTGGGACATCCTCGACGAGGTCATCCGCGAGCATCCCGTGCTGTTGAACCGCGCGCCGACGCTGCATCGCCTGGGCATCCAGGCGTTCGAGCCGGTGCTGATCGAGGGCAAGGCGATCCAGCTGCATCCCCTGGTCTGCGCCGCGTTCAACGCCGACTTCGACGGCGACCAGATGGCCGTGCACGTCCCGCTGTCGCTGGAAGCGCAGCTCGAGGCGCGCGTGCTGATGATGTCGACCAACAACATCCTGCATCCCGCCAACGGCCAGCCGATCATCGTGCCGTCGCAGGACATCGTGCTCGGCCTCTATTACCTGTCGATCCTGCGTGAAGGCATGCCCGGCGAGGGCAAGATCTTCGGCGACATGGCCGAACTCGAGCACGCCCTGCATTCCAAGGTCATCCACCTCCACAGCAAGATCAGGTATCGCTGGGAAGGCATCGACGAGACCGGCAAGATCAGCCGGCGCTGGATCGAGACCACGGCCGGGCGCGTCATGCTCGGCAACGTGCTGCCGAAGTCGGTGAAGATCTCTTTCGACGTCATCAACAAGCTGATGACCAAGCGCGAGATCTCCAACGTGATCGACCAGGTCTATCGTCACTGCGGTCAGAAGGAGACCGTGATCTTCTGCGACCGCATCATGGCGCTCGGCTTCTACAACGCGTTCAAGGCCGGCATCTCGTTCGGCAAGGACGACATGGTCGTGCCGCACGCCAAGTGGAAGATCGTCGACACCACGCGCGCGCTGGCGAAGGATTTCGAGCAGCAGTACAATGACGGCCTGATCACCCATGGCGAGAAGTACAACAAGGTGGTCGACGCCTGGTCGAAGGCCACCGAGGAAATCGCCAAGGAGATGATGAAGGAAATCTCCGCGACCAAGAAGACGCCCAAGGGCGCGGATGCCGACATCAACTCGATCTACATGATGGCGCATTCGGGTGCGCGCGGTTCGCCGGCGCAGATGCGTCAGCTCGCCGGCATGCGCGGCCTGATGGCCAAGCCGTCTGGCGAGATCATCGAGACGCCGATCATTTCCAACTTCAAGGAAGGTCTGACGGTTCTCGAATACTTCAACTCGACCCACGGCGCCCGCAAGGGTCTCGCGGATACCGCGTTGAAGACCGCGAACTCCGGCTACCTGACCCGTCGTCTCGTCGACGTGGCGCAGGACTGCATCATCACGCAGGATGATTGCGGCACCAAGCTCGGCATCAAGATGCGCGCCATCATCGATGCCGGCACCGTGGTGGCCTCGCTGGCCTCGCGCATTCTCGGCCGCACCGCGGGCGAGGATCTGCGCGATCCCGCGACCAACAAGGTGGTGGTCAAGCGCGGCACGCTGATGGAGGAGAAGCACGTCGACGCCATCCAGCAGGCCGGCATCCAGGAAGTGAAGATCCGCTCGGCGCTGACCTGCGAACTGGTCAACGGCATCTGCGCCATGTGCTACGGCCGCGATCTCGCGCGCGGCACCCCGGTCAACCACGGCGAGGCTGTCGGCGTCATCGCCGCGCAGTCGATCGGCGAACCCGGCACGCAGCTGACGATGCGCACGTTCCACATCGGCGGCGCGGCGCAGATCAACGAGCAGTCCTTCGTGGAATCGAACTTCGAGGGCAAGGTCGTCATCAAGAACAAGGCCATCGCCAGGAACAGCGAAGGCCATCTGGTCGCGATGGTCCGCAACATGGTCGTTGCCATCGTCGATCCCGACGGCACCGAGCGTGCGACGCACCGGATCCAGTACGGTTCGCGCATGCATGTCGACGAAGGCGATACGGTCAAGCGCGGCCAGCGGATCGCCGAATGGGATCCGTATACCAGGCCGGTTCTGACCGAAGTCGAGGGCACGATCGGATTCGAGGATCTGGTCGAAGGGCAGTCGATCTCGGAAACGCTCGACGAATCCACCGGTATAGCCAAGCGCGTGGTCATCGACTGGCGTTCGGCGCGCGGCGGCGCCGATCTGCGTCCGGCTATCGTGATCAAGGGCAAGGACGGCAAGGTGCTGAAGCTGGCGCGTGGCGGCGATGCCCGCTACATGCTGTCGGTCGACGGGATTCTCTCGGTCGACGTCGGAGCCAAGGTCAAGGCGGGCGATATTCTCGCGCGTATCTCGACCGAAAGCGCCAAGACCCGCGACATCACCGGCGGTCTGCCGCGGGTGGCCGAACTGTTCGAGGCCCGCAAGCCGAAGGACGCGGCCATCATCGCGGAAATCGCCGGCACGATCCGCTTCGGCCGCGACTACAAGAACAAGCGCCGCATCTCGATCGAACCGATGGACAAGACCGAGGAGCTGCGCGAGTACCTGATTCCGAAGGGCAAGCACATCCATCTGCAGGACGGCGATATCGTCGAAAAGGGCGACTTCATCGTCGAAGGCAATCCGGCGCCGCACGACATCCTGGCGATCAAGGGCATCGAGGAACTCGCGGCCTATCTGGTCAACGAAATCCAGGAAGTCTACCGGCTGCAGGGCGTGCTCATCAACGACAAGCACATCGAGGTGATTGTCCGTCAGATGCTGCAGAAGGTCGAGGTCACCGACCAGGGCGAAACCGACATGATCTCGGGCGAGCAGGTCGATAAGATCGAGTTCGACGTGCTCAACGCCAAGGCCAAGGAAGAGGGCAAGAAGATCGCCACGGGAACGCCGGTTCTGCTCGGCATCACCAAGGCGAGCCTGCAGACTCGTTCCTTCTTCTCGGCCGCCTCGTTCCAGGAGACGACCCGCGTGCTCACCGAAGCCGCTGTCAACGGCAAGGTCGATCCCCTGGAAGGCCTCAAGGAGAACGTCATCGTCGGCCGGCTGATCCCGGCAGGCACCGGCGCCTCGATGGCCCGCATCCGCGAAGTCGCGATGAAGCGCGACAAGCTGATCCTGGACGAGCGCGAGAAACAGCAGGCGGCCATCGTGCCGACCGCGCCCGAAGCCGAGCCGCTGGCCCTGCCGCCGGCGGAGTAAGGAACCCGCGCCGTATCGATAACGAAAGGGGCCGGCTTTGCCGGCCCTTTTTTGTTGAGCCAAGCGGCGAGTGGCGAAGGTTTCCAGGAGGGCGGAAGCCCTGCTCTCTCGGGATGGCCGGTCCGATTTGGAACCGACCGCGCCACCAAATCGACATGGGTGTGGCGGATCGAAAGACGCCAATGGCAGTCGGGTGCAGTCACAAAGAAGGGAGAAAGCGCCGCAAAATCTTGGAGATATCGACAGTGTTTCGCCTCACTGGACGGGCATTGATACCGCAATGAGTAAGCATGGCGTACAGAAGACCGGTCGGGTCGTCGGCAAGATAGGTCGACGGGACAGCGGCCTGAACATCCACCGCTTGGAGTTCCGGCGCGGGTTTCGGGGCTGGGCTTTTTGGCCTGAACGCGAGGACCTCGCGGTCGAGTTCGCAAGACTGCTGGGCGCGGCCCAGGAAGGCGGCGCCACGGTCGCCGAATGCATGGCAACCGCGGGCCGGATCGATTTCTCCGATGATATGTCCTGGTACCGGGCATGGACGAAAACCGCCGACGGCAATGCCGAACGGGCAGGTGAGGCGCTCGCCAGGGGAAACCTGGTCACGGCCAGTAGCAGCTGGCTTCGCGCGATGAACTATTACCGGGCGGCGGCGCTCCCTTTCGATGCGGACGATTCGAATTCTCAGACGGCGATCGAGGCGATGCGCCGTTGCGCCCGCGATCATGTTGTCAACGGCAACCCGGGCGGCGAGGTCGTCCTGATTCCGTGGCTGAATGGGTATCCGCTCGAGGGCTACTTCCTGCCCGCCGCGTCCGCTTCGGTACGCGCGCCGGTGGTCATCTGCATGGCAGAGCCAGGCCAGCGAAAGGAAGACTATCTCGTCAGGGCCGCGCGCCATGCCCGCGAGCGTGGCCTGTCGCTGCTGGTCGTGGACCTGTTCGGGCCCGATGCGGGCCGGTTCGACGAGGTTGTCGGCCGTCGCGACCTCGAGACGACCGTTGGGCTGGTGATGGATTATCTGCTCGAGCGGGATGACGTCGACGAGCGCCGGATCGCCATTCTGTCCGATCAGCTGCAGTCCTCGTTCGTGGCGCGTGGAATTGCGTTCGACGACCGTTTCGCCGCGGCGGTCTGCGACGGTGGCCTCTGGGACCTGAACGAGCGGGAATTCCTCAGGGAACGGATCACCCGGGACGACGCCAGCATCATCGTCAGCCCGGCCCTGAGCCGGGTCGCGCGAAACATCAAATGTCCCGTGTTGATTCCGGCGCCCAGGCGTGGCGGGCTGGCGCCGGAGCGCGCGCATGAACTGGTCGAATGGATGCGAGCCGGTGGCCGCGACGTCACGCTCGAACTGTTCGGCGACGATGAGACTTCGGCGCAGGGGCAGGCGGACAATCCGACGCTGATGGGCGAATTCATTTTCGACTGGATCGAAGCGCGGCTGGCAACCGTCAGGCAATAGCGGTCTCGACGCCTCGTCAACGAACGGCGGTTGTTCGGCTCCCCGTGCCATCGGTGCGGGAGCGCCGGCCATCAGCCGGCAACAAGCGGGACGTCGATGGCGCTTGATGCTGACGCGATTGCGCCGAAGTCGCGACATGCCGCACCGCGGCCGCCGCTCAAACCATGCCGGGATGCGCCGAAAATGTGGCCGCGCGCATCAAGCAATGGTGGCGATCAGATGTCCATCGCCACCTTCATGCAGGCCTTCTCGAGCCTGTTTTGCAACGCGGCGAGCTTGTCGGTCAGATCCTCGAGTTCGCCATTGTCCAGTTCTGCGAAGATGAACTCGCTCAAGGTCTCCTGCTGCGACGCGAGGCCGGCCAAATGCTTGTAGGTCTTGTCGGTCAGGGACATCTGCACGATCCGGGCGTCCTCGGTCGACGTCTTGCGCCGCAGGAAGCCTTTCTTTTCAAGGAGCTTCGACTGTGTGGTCACGAACGACGAGTCGACATGCAGCTTCTTCGACACGACGTTGACCGGCACCCCATCGCCCTTGTCCATGTCGGACAGCGCCATCAGGATCATCCATTGCGGTCCGCTGATGCCGAGCGTCTTGGCCCAGAAATAGCGAAGTTCCTCCAGGTGAACGCCGATCGCGGCGATCGTCCAGTTGAACCGCTTGACCAGTTCCGGGCTCTCGACGGAGCCGCCCCGGTGAGCGCTTCCGGCCGGTTGGGGCGGGACTGCGCTGGTGTTTCCAATTTTTGCCATGGCTTATTCTGTTCGATTGCTTGTCTAAAACAAGAAAAAAGGTTCGGTAATGAACTCACCTGATGCCGATTGCGCCCAAGTGTCGCCGTTTGGCATCAGATCGGCGGCGGGATAGTTGCAGGAACGACACATCCGCGGCGCAATCTATTATCTGAGTGAATAAAGTATTTTGATTATCTAAGTGGCCAATGCATATTGTTCCTGACGGTGGGGGGTACTCGATCGTCCCGTTGCAGGTGGCCCGCTTAAGTCTCTCGCGTTGATGCGGGTGTCAGAAGGCGCGAAGCGGCTGAGCGGTTTTCGAGAGGTGAGGGGTCGGACTTTCTGGGGGAACAGCAGGTCCGACCCTTCCCGAAAAAGAGCAACTTGGAGGTTAAAATGAACACGATTAAGAGCCTTGTTCTCGGCTCGGCGGCGGGATTGCTGGCGATCGGCGGGGCGCAGGCGGCCGATCTTCCCATGAAGGCCAAGGCGGTCGAATATGTGAGGGTCTGTTCGCTGTATGGTGCCGGTTTCTTCTATATCCCCGGCACCGACACCTGCATCAAGCTGGGCGGCTTCGTGCGCATCGACTCCACGTTCAACGGCGGCATCTACGATCAGCCACTCTGGAACGGAGATGGGGGTCAGGGGAATCGTTATACCAACAGGTTAGCGACTCGGTCGCGTCTGGCGCTGACGGTCGATACCCGTACCGCCACCGAATACGGCGTTGTTCGCACCTTCGGTCAGGGCAACTTCAACTTCGACACCCTCGGCAACACGACCGCCAATCCGACGGCGCTGGCCGTCCCCAACACGCCGAACCTTCTCAGCACGAATGCCGGCGGCTATCTCACCGTTGATTATGTCTTCATCCAGTTTGCCGGTTTCACCTTCGGTAAGTCATCATCCGCCTATGCCACGCCCTGGAATGGTTCTCCGGGCAACAACACGTCGTTCCTGATCGGCGGTCACGACTCCATCACCGGGGTCAACAACATCCAGTACACGATGCAATTCGGTAATGGCGTGTCGGGCACCATCGGCCTTGACGACCCGACCGTCGGCAACCGGACCTCGATCTACAATCTGTCCACGGGCCTCAACGCAACCGGCACGACAGGAAACGCCTATGGCGGGACGATGGTGCCCGACCTCGTCGGCAATATCCGCGTCGACCAGGCCTGGGGTCTGTTCCAGTTGTCCGGCGCATTGCACCAGGTCAATGCGTCCTACAACAATCTGACTGCAACGACCGCCGCGCCGAACAATCTGTCCATGATCTCCGGAAATCCGGCCTCGAAATGGGGTGGTTCGGTGATGGCCGCCCTGCAGATCAAGAACATTCCGACAGGTCCGGGCGACGACATCAAGATCGACGCGTCCTATGCGATCGGTGACACCAAGAACGTCATTTCCACTGCCGCGGGCTCGCCGAGCTTTGCGATGTTCGGCAATGGTGGTGCGGCGGCGTTCAGAAGCGTGGCCTTCGGCGCGACCACGGACGCGGTTTACCTGCCGGTCGCGGCGGGTGGCACGGGTGATCTCAAGCTGACGACGGCGTTCGGTGTTCGTGGCGCCTACAACCACAACTGGGATCCGTACTGGTCGACCAGCCTGTTCGGCGGCGTCGGTTGGGTCAGGTATAACGGTGCCGCCAACGACATCACCACCGCGAAGGGACAGTACTGCGCGAGCTACTTCAAGGCGATCGGCGTCGCCAACATGGCCACCGCAACCTGCAATCCGAACTACATGGTCTCGGAACTGGGTGTCGTGACCCGCTGGACTCCGGTCAAGAACCTGACGTTCTCGGCGGAAGCGATGTGGACCCATCTCACCACCGGCTTTACCGGAACTGCCACGTTGACACCGACGGCGCCGTTGCCGGCCGCGACCTACCAGTTCAAGAACCAGGACACGGTCTCGTTCAACGTCCGCGCCCAGCGCAACTTCTGATCCCGATCGTCTGATCAGGATCGAGATCGGCCCCGGCAGGAGACTGCCGGGGCTTTTTTCATGATCAAGTTCTGGCGCGATGGATCGATGGCGTCGGCCACGATCCGATGCGGCAGGCTCGCCGGCAATTGGGCTGGCTGAGCGGACCGCTCTGAGGGCCTGGCTTTCCGACGTCGCAAGGGTGCGCGCCACCATCGCTCCGACGTTGACGGGCGCAAGACGG
>Ga0302175_10000571_pt1 | contig 11677 bp, 14 predicted proteins | sample I_Fen_N3_3_FD_198791 | JGI IMG/M metagenome (GOLD analysis project Ga0302175, IMG submission 198791) | Peat permafrost microbial communities from Stordalen Mire near Abisko, Sweden - I_Fen_N3_3 | ecosystem: Environmental > Terrestrial > Soil > Wetlands > Permafrost | place: Sweden: Abisko... | reverse complement strand
CTGCCTCATGATCAGGCCTTGAAAATCCAGCATTTGACGGTGGGGCAACGGGTCACCATGGGGTTCTTGGCTGATTGCGCTGACCGCACGGCGCTGTCGACGGCCTTGTAGTCCAGGTACTTGTGGCTACGGGATTCTTTGAGCAAGTCTTTCAGCGTGGTCACGTCGGCCAGCTTCTGGCGATGCTCTGCAGCACGTTCGGCGAACTCGTTGAGGTTGATGGCGATGACATCCGGGTTCTTGCTGTGGTTGACCAGGGGCTCGTCGTAGATCGATTCCAGGTAGTCATAAACCTGCCAAAATTCGGCAACGGCGCTGTGGTCAGCATTGGTGGTGCTCTGCCGCTCGAGCGCCATTTCGACGATCTGCCGGCGGGTGGAGCTGACTTGCACCTCGGTCAAGGTGGTTACCAGGCGGATGGCGTCCAGAAGGGCGAACAGCTGAGCGTGGTTTTTGATGATCCGCTCTACACCGATGTAGCCCCGCAGGCCGTTGCCGCACTTGCTGCAGGCGCCGTCACCCTTGAACTGGGTGTCACATGCGAAGCAATGCGTGTGCAGCCGACGCAGCTTGGTTTCGTGTTCAGGAAAGCGCTTGCTGAACAGATCCATCACCTCGGCCTCTTTGCGCACCGCCTGCAGGAGGAAGTGGCTTAGCGCCTTACCGTCCAGGGCGTTAAGCTTGTCCGCCGCAGCGCGGCTTTCCGGGGTGACCGTCGGGCGAATGAAGTGGAGCTTCACGATGCGCGTCATGATCGCTTCGTGGGCAACCACGGCGGCGTTCTGGCTGATTGCGATCGTGCCGCGAAACGGCGGCTCGTAGGTTTCGTTGCCGGCAGTCTTGACGCCCTTGGTCGCCAGCGTGCCGCCGCCGAAAAAGTCTTTCAGCTCGTCCCATTCGAAGGTTTTGGCGTGCGCCTTATCCTCGCTATGGCGGTCGGCCTCGAGGAACACGACCGGCATCCCGGAAACCTGCCCCATCAAGCGCGACCGGCCGGCCTTGGTGGACTTCATCGGGTCGAACCCTTCGTAGCCTTCCCGGCCGAGCAGCTTCCACAGCAGGTTGAGCAGGGTGGTCTTGCCTGCGCCGGCTTCACCGGTGGCCTCAAGGAACGGGAACGACTGGTAGCGGGCGCGGATCTGCTCGCAGAACAACGAACCAAAGAAGAACAGCAGGGCCGCCAATCCCTGGGTGCCAAAGCAGATCCAGAGCAAGCGCAACCATTCCTCGTCGTAGCCTTTGGCATCGCGCTGCAGCTGCACCGGCACGCCCTTCTGCAGGGTCTTGAGGCGCATTTTCCCGAACTCGAAATAGTCCTCGCTGTTCACCGGGTAAACGTTGCCGTCCTTGATGGCCACGTCGCCGTAGATGTAGCACTCGTATTCCTTGCTGTAGCCCACGTAGTCGATGGTGGAGACGGTTTTGATACCGTAGAGCTGGTCTTTCATGAGCTTGTCCAGCTGCTGGCCACTGCCGGTGTACATGGCGCCAGCGGCCATTCCGAGCAGTCGCTTTTTGAATTCGCTGGCGGCGGCGAGCTGGCCGCTGGTGAAGGTGTTCTTGACGCTGCCGGCGTCATGGGGGAAGTCAACGCGCAGGTAGTACCAGGACTCGTCGGTGACTTCGTTCCGCTGGAAGTACAGGGCTTGCGGGTAGCAGTTGGCGATTTCCACCACACTGCCGGACTGCTGCAGCGCTTTTTCGCGCATCTGCGCTTGGTTCATCAGTTGGTCGTCGTGCTGGTCACTGTCCTCGAGGTCCTGGACGGCGCGGTTGTACTTTTCCATGTCCAACTTGAACCAATAGAGGCGGCTGCCGAAGCCCAGGTGGAATTCGCCGCGCTTGTTCCAGTCGTACATCAGCAGCGCCTTTTCGGCGGCGCTTTCCGCGATCAGCAACGCGCCCTGGTGGCGGATCTGTTTGATCTCTGTAGCGATCTGGGCGGCTCGCTTTTCATCGCCTTCGATGAAGGCCCAGCGTTGATGCAGGTCGTTCCAGTCGACCTTGCGGCCGTCGCGCTGCGGGATCTGGGCTGCCTCGCAGACAAAGCCCATTTCCCGCGCTTTGCGGACCCAGCGGCGGGTGTAGGCATGTGCACCTGGTTCATTGTCCAAAGCCCATACGAGCTTCGGCAGCTTGTCGGTGCGATCGCGCAGCAACGCTTTCAGCGATTCCTCAGGGAAGGCATTCGAGGACATTGCCGACACGGCCGACAGGCCGTTGTGCACCAGTGCGATCGCGTCAAAGATCCCTTCAACGATCCAGATCTCTTTGACCCCGAGCAGATCCACGCACGGCGGGCACCACCACACGCCACGGTAGGTTTCACCTCGTTTAAAGCGGGCTTTCATCTTCCCAAAACGGGCAGGCCGATCAATCAGGCGTTCCCAATAACCGCCTTTCTCCAGGTCGAAACGCACAGTCGCGCTGCCCGCCTGGTCATGGCTGGAATAAAACGTGTCCTGGGTAAACCAACCGGCGATCAACGAGATATCAAAGCCACGGGCAAACTCAAGGTAGGCCCGTGCGGTCGCTGTAGGGGCACTCTCTGTTGCCGGAACGCGCTTGCTCCAGTCCTCAAAAAGGTCGTCGTAGATCTCCTTTACATGCAGCGTGTGGCCGCACTTTTCCTGACGACCACAAATCAGCTGCCATGGGCTATCGAAACGGGTGTACAGCTCTTTTTTATTGCACTTGGGGCAGGTGCCACCGCGCATGTAGTTCGTAGGTGCGCGGTGTTTTAGGCCGAACTCCGATTCGATGCGTTGCAGGACGTCGTGACGCAGATCGTCTCTCATGGTTTTTTCACTGTCTTGAGGCTTTGGGTCAGGGCGCCGGAGAGCGCGCCGATCAGGTGTTTTCGAGCGGCCATCACTGGATCGTTGGTGAGGATCGATCCGTGGCGTAGGCCCTCGGGGATAAGGCGGTATTGGTCTGCGTACCAAAGGTCATTGAGGCTGAGACGGTACTGTTCACGCAGGTTGGCCAGGAGCGCTTGAGCTTGATCCGGCGGCAGCTTTGCGTTGATGTTCAGGGCGTTTTCCATCGTCAAACCTCAATTTCGGGCGCAGCTCACCCAAACCCACGGGGGTGGGACAGGCGGGTTTATTGGTTGGGAGTTACGGTGCGGCTACGCGGAAACGACCGTTGTCCGGTGCGTTGAGAATGCGTTCGTAGATCAAGCTGACCGGGACGGCCCACGCGTTGCCGGTGGCCGGGTCGATGATTACGGTGTGTGTCGACGTGCTGCTGATGATGTCCAGGCGCTGCCGATTGCGGACGGCGGTCATATCGCTGCAGGCCAAATGCACCAATCTTTCAGCGGTCTGTGTCAGCACGTCATAGTCACTGACTAGGTGCTGCACGGCGCGGTCGAACAACTGCTGATCGTCGCCCAGGTGTTCGCAGTGGTGGCGCTCCAAAAACACAAGCGCTGCTGCTTTGAGCACGTCCTGATATTCCTGTACTGCGGGCAACTGACTCATTTGGATTTTCCCGATTTCGAAGCGTGCAGTTGAATGACCGCCAGAACCTCGGCGTGCCTGGCTGCTAAATGCAGCGTGTCGGCATGAAGGATGGCTTCTGCTTCGGCTTCGTTGATGGTCCCGTCTTTCAATGCCTCGGCAATGAGGTGGTCGACGGTGCCCTTCTTGGCAGCGGCTTGGACGCATCGGGCGTACATCTCGACGTTGTCGAGTGAGTCAGGCTCGGCGACCGGAACAAACATGCCGCCAAACATGGCCGCGATGTATTCCGGTAAAAAGGTCGTACCTGCCTCGAGCTCGAGCTGATAGATCTGATCATCGGTGAGCGGACGGCTACTGTTGTTCTCATAGGCGTGGTTATCGAACTTCTTGAGTGACAGGCCGATGCGAGCTGCTGCGCATTCGCGCCCACCTGGGTAGGCGCAGATAATTGCGCTGACTACCTGACGCCGAGTTTTTAGAACTGAGCTTTTCATGTTCTGCTTTTCCCTGTGGCCCGGTGCCATTACTGTTCGATCACGCCGTTTTTGATACCGAGCAACACGGCGGCGCGATGTGCCTCCCCACGGCGACAACGGCTCTGGCCACTCAGCACCGCGTATACGGTGCTGGGGTTCAGTTCATGCAATTCAGCAAAGTCTTTCGCGGATTGACCGCGCTTCTCCAGGGCTTCACGTGCTTGTTTGCGGGCTTGCTCAGTGATGCATGTGTTGGGCATAGTGCAATTCCGTGCAATTTCATGTGGTGTGGAATGCACAATGATGCACTTTGATGCATTTGTAAATGACCTGGATGAATAATTTTGCATCTTTCTGAAGATATAGGTTCTCGCCTGCAAGAAGAGCGGAAGCGTCACGGCATGACGCAGAACCAGGTGGCTGAAGCACTTGGAATTGCCAAGCGGACGCAAGCAAACTACGAGGCGGGCACCAGCGATGCGACAGCGTCTTACTTGAGTAAGGCCGCGAGTCAGATAGGCTTCGACATTCCTTACATTCTCAACGGCGTCCGAACGACCCTGTCGCATGACGCACTTTCCGAAGTCGAAAATCGGCTTGTGATGCAATACAGAAGCATCACGCCGTTCGACCAAGAAGCCATTTGCCGTTTCCTGAAAGCCATGGCAGACGATGCCGTCCGGTCGCGTACTTAACCTGTAACAAAGCATGTACGACATTCGTCGCCCCCTCGTTCTAAAGTCAGCTTCCGCCCCGATAACGTCGATTCAGCAATGCACTTTATGGAGTAAAAGCATGTTGGATCGCATTAACAACGAACGCGTCTACGTTGGAATCCCGGAATCCGAGTGGCTTAGCCTGACCGAAATTGAACGTCGTCTTATCAGTCTTTACCGCTTGTTGAGTGAGCAGGAGCAACTTCAATTGCGACGCCTGTCAGAGGTGCTAGCCACCGACTCAGACGAGCCAGCCAGCAGCAGCTAACTCCCTTTCATGTAACCGATCGCCGACAACTCTGGGTCGGCGATTTGCGCCTCAAGCCACCGCCTGAGAACCCAGCTGCTCAAACAGCTCCCGCTGTTTTTCCCTAGGCAGATCCCTCAATCGATCGAGCAGCATCCTTTCGTAGGTCTGAGCCGATGGGCTCACCGTGTGAGAAAACGTCAGGTGCGCGACCCAGCTGTGTCCGCACTGCACGTTCAAACACAGGCAGTACAGCGTCACAAAATCCGGTGAATGTTTTTTGCTGTCCCGGATTAACCCCTTGTTCCCGCATTTGCATGTAACTCGCATTGTGTCCCTCCCCAGGGCAGCCAATCGCCATCATATTGCCACAATATGTAGTGGCAATCCCCTCATACCGTACCGGAAGCAGTGGTATCCACTGGCACTTTGGGTTCTCTCCAGGTGAATCGCCTGTCTTCGCGTAAAGAGTCATTCAGCTGATTGAACAGCTGGCAAATCGGCCTGATCTCATTGCTGGTGTACACACGATCAATCTTTTCGATATCGCCAAAGCCGGCGCTGTTTTCGGGGATGATGCCGGCCAGCGCAGGGTTCATGCGCCAGGCTGCGATCACGTCGTTGCGTGTGATGTTCTTCACCTTCTCAAGCTCGTCCTTGGCTTGGAAATCCCCTACCGGAATGATCTGGATCGCCTTTTCGGCACCGCCCGGGATATTCACAAACATCGAGCGGAAGTTGCCCACGCCCTTGCTTGCGCTGATCTGATCGCGCAGCGTCTCTTCGTCCTCCTCGGTAAGGTTCGGATCGTTGGTGTAGAAGATGTAGCCGGCGTGCGCGCCGTTGCTGTAGTAGCGCCGGCGGAACAGGGTCGCGGCTTCGTTGAGCAACAGCGCCTGCATGCCGCCCAGATAGTCAGGCACGCCGTAGATGTTCTGTTCCACGTCGTAGTTCATGACGTGCTCGACTTCATAATCTTCGAATGCCACTTCTTTGCCGTCCGGCAGCAACATCACAAACCCGCCACCGACCCTGACCCGCATGTTGATCGTGGGTAAATGATCCATCTGCAGCACCTGGCCGAACGCGTTGCGGTTGCGCAAAAAGTACGCTTCGCCAAACACCATAAAATCCAACCCGGCACGGCTCATGGTCTGCACCGAGCAGCCTTCGGAAGCGATGAACTCACGCAGCAGCAGGTTGCGTTTGAACCCGGGAATGGCGCCGTGGTGAGCGTTGGCGCGCAGCAGCTTGGCCAGGCCTTGGCGCGACACTGGCGGCGTGTAGGTCTTTCCGTCGTGGGTGGCGAACACGCCCAGGTAGTGCCCGATGTTCTCGGTCAGTACCTGTTCCGGTGCACCGAATGAAAATGCCCGCATCGGACCTGGTGCTGGTTTTTGCGGCTGGTTTTGTACTGGTTTGCCCATGGGTGCTTGGTCCGCTGAGTGTGTAGCGGCTGCGCCGCTGTTTGTTGGTATTGAGGGGTTCGTGGGCCAGGGCGTGCATGATTGCCCAGGCGATATCGGCATGACCTGAGGCATCAGTGCGCGATGCGCTGTACGTGACCTGGCCGCCGCCGGTGGTGCCTCGCTTGATCGTCAGGAAGGCCTGGGCGATGTCGTTCCATCCAGCGTCCCACTCGATCCGGCTGCCCTGAATCGTGTCCTGTGCCTTGAGCACCAGAGTGTTTTTGGTCTCGAGGCTGTAGTGGATCGAGGTCGCACGCGGGTAGAAATCCCGCACCAGGTCAAACACGCCGTAACCGATGCCAGTTGTATCGATGCCGATGTGCTGCACGTTGAAGCGCTCGGTGAGCTTCTTGACCTGCTCGGCCTGGTACTTGAACGATTGCCCACGCCAGCTGTGTTTCTCCAGGATCCGGAACTTGCCGCCATCCTCCAGCGGTGGGGCGATGACCACACAGCTGGCGTCGTCGCGGGTGCGGCTCGGGTCGTAGCCAATCCACACCGGACTGTTGCCGAATGGGCGCGGATCGTCTGGGTCGTAGTCGGTCCACAACGACAGGTCGGAGTAGCAACGCTCCAGGTCGACCAGGGAAAATGCGCTCTGCGTGCTGTCGATGAACTTGCACATGAACAGTTGCTGGAATTTGTCCTCGTCGTACTCCAGCTGCAGCTGCTCAAGGTCGAACAGATCACAGCCGCCGGCGATGGCGTCGAGGATCGTGATGACCTTGCGCCATTGCCCGTCCGGGCACAGCGAGCCAGCCGCAGCTTGGGCCTCGCTCGGCCACGGATCTTTGGCGTTCTTTCGTTTGCTGTTGCGGAACTTCTCGCCGGTCCAGAACGGGTAGGCCTGATGCGACACCGCGCTGGGTGTTGAAAAGTAGGTCTTGCGCCACTTTTTGTGGGTGGCCATGGCGCTGGCCACGGTGTTCAGCTTTTCAAAGTCCCGAATCCAGAAGTACTCGTCGACGTAGACGTGGCCATGGTGCCCCTGGGCGGTGCTGCTGTTTGTGCTGAGAAAACGCAGCTCAGCCCACGGCTTACCGTCTTTGCTGAGAACGATCGGGTTACCCGTGAGTTCGAGGCCAAACCATTCCTGAGCAAACGAGATGATGTAGCTGCGGAATATCTCGGACTGGGCGCGGCTGGCGGACAAGAAAATCTGGTTGTCACCGGTGAGCACGGCGTCCATAAACGCTTCGCCGGCGAAATAATACGTAAGGCCGACCTGGCGGCTTTTTAGGATGTTCCGGATCCGGCTCGTCAGCGGGTTCTGTTTCGCCGCGAACAGCTCCTTCTGATAGCCGTACATCTTGCTAATGAACTTGTCGAGAAAGTCGACCTCGGTCAGGTCGCCGACTTCGTTCTTGGCTTTCTTCTCGCGCTTCTTCCCGCCCTTGTCACTGCGATCGCCTCGGTCCCGGCGCTCACTGCGTTGATTATCCCGGCGCTGGCCATCGTCCGGTGGCTCTCCGATCGGCGCCGGTGCCGGTTTCGCCGATTGCTTCAGCAGCCGCTCGCGAACGGTGGTCAGCCGGTCGAGCTCGTCCAGGTCGGACTTTGTGAGCGACGTGGCTTTGTCCAGGAGGAGGGTGATTCGCCGGCCGACGGCCGTCAGCGGCTCTTCATCCGATAGCATGTCGTCCCACTCACCCTGTCGGATCCAGTAGTAAACGATCCGGATGTTGGGTAAGGACAGTTGCGCCTGAATTTCACGCGGCTTGCAGCGGCGTAAATAGAGGCGTTTGGCGGCTTCTTTGAGTTCGGGGGCGTATGGCATGGCCGCAGTCTATGCGGCGAAAACACCCTAAACGCGGGCTTAAAAACCACGTTGTTCGTAGAACAAGATTCTACGAATGGAGCCGCAGCAAAGCGTTTGTTGGCTGGTCTGTCGGTGCATATCGTGGCGGCTCAAATCACCGATTGAGCGCAGTTATCGCCCATGCCCCGTTCCCTTGTTTCGTTCTGGAAACGTGTCGCCACCAGCGGCCCGACCGTAGATGGCCGCGAAATCCTTCCCCAGGAACTGCGTGATATCGCTGAGACCTACAAGCCGTCTCTGTACACCGCTGTTATCTGGTGCGACCACGAACGCTGGCCAGGTTCGCACGGCACCGTCTTCGCTGTACGCCTGGTGGAAGAGGGCGACGATCTGGCCCAGGGACAGATTGCCCTCGAGGCACAGTTGAAGCCGAACAACAAACTGCTGTGGCTCAACGACCAGGGCGAAAAGCTGTTCACCAGCATCGAGATCACTCCCAACTTCGCGAACACCGGCAAGGCTTACCTCACCGGTCTGGGCGTCACCGATCAGCCAGCCAGCCTGGGCACTCAAGAGCTCTACTTTTCGAACAAGACCAGTAAGGCCGCCTACTTCGCCGCATCTCATGAACTTGGCCCGCTGCGTGACGACCAGCCGCAAGGCGAGCTGAATAAGTTTGTCGCCTTGTTTTCGGGGTTGCTCAAGCGCTTTGGCATCGAAGAAACCCCCGCATCCCCGCAAACCCCCACTGAGAGCAAACCCCCAATGGATGAAGCTACAGCCAAGGCGCTGAAGGCATTGCTGGAGCAGCTGTTGCTTGTTGCTGCAGGCATTCAGGCCGTGATCGAGCCCGTCACAGACGAAGTCGAGGATCCTATCGTTGACGAAGTCGACGATGTTGAAACGGCAGTTTCTGGCATCGTCGAACAGGCCGCAGCTGATCGTGAGTTCGCCCGCAATGGCAACACCGATCAGCGTCTGGCCAGCATCGAGAAGCTGCTGATCAAGGCGTTTAACACCGTCAACACTCGCCAGGTTCCACGCGTCACCGGCCCTGCCGACACCAAAAAGCGGGTGCTGTGATATGAGCCAACAATCTCTGTCCAATCGTGCTCTGAAGCAGTACGCCGCACTGCGTGAAGCGATCGCCGAGACGTACAGCGTCGACGTGACCCGCCAGTTCAACGTCGAGCCCAGCATCGCCCAGGAACTGAACGACAAGATCACCGAGCGCGCTGATTTCCTCGAGCGCATCAACGTGGTACCGGTCACCGAGATCAAGGGCCAGAAGGTCATGTTTGGTGTGAATGGTCCAGTGACCAGCCGCACTAATACCAAGACCACCGACCGCGAAGCCAAAGACGTTTCCGACCTCAATGGTTTGGGTTACGAGCTGTTTGCCACCGAGTCGGATGTTGGCCTGCCGTTCGCGAAGATCGACAGCTGGGCTAAATTCCCGGACTTCGCCGATCGCTACTCGGCTGCGGTACAGAAGCAGATCGCCCTCGACCGCATCATGATTGGCTGGCATGGCGTCACTGCCGCGATCCAGACCAACCTGGCCACCAACCCGATGCTGCAGGACGTCAACAAAGGTTGGCTGCAATTGGCACGCGAGCAGATTCCTGAGCAGGTTCTGCAGGAAGGCGCGGTCGACGGGAAAATCACCCTCGGCGCCGGCGGCGATTACGAAAACCTCGACGCCCTGGTGCATGACACCAAGCAGATGATCAGCTCGGTGTTCCGTGATGGCGGCGACCTGGTGGCGATCGTAGGCAGTGATCTGCTGGCCGCCGACAAGGCCAAGCTGTACTCCAGCCAGGCGGGCAAACCCACCGAGAAGGAGCGCATCGAAAGCGCCCAGGTCATTGCGACCTACGGCGGCCTGCCGACCTTCACCGTCCCGCACTTCCCGGTCAACGCCGTGGTCGTCACCAGCTGGGACAACCTGTCGATCTACTTCCAGGACAGCAGCTGGCGTCGTCACCTGCTGGAAAATCCGAAGCGTTCCCGCGTCGAGGATTACAACGGCCGCAACGAGGGCTACGTGATCGAGCAACTGGAGAAATTCGCGGCCGCTGAAAACGTGGAGTTGATCTGATGAGCCTGGCACTGGCGCACAAGCGCCGCGTTCAGGCCGAAGGCCCCGCAGCTGCTGCCCGCGCCGGTGCCGATGCGGTGGCGTATTCATCCGCTACTGCGTTGTCCAGCCCGGCCAACGCCAAGAAGCACCTGAAGCTGATGGAAGACGCATTGGCTCAGGACCTCGAACGCATTGGCGCGATCAACAGCCGCGAACTGCGACAGCAGCTCAAGCGTGACGAGCTGCTGCCCAAGTACATGGACTACGTGCAGCGCTACCGCGATTCCGGATTGAGTTTCCCGAACTTGGTAGTGATGCAGGTCCTGGTCTGGTTGTTCGACACCGAGCAATTCGAAGCGGGTTTGGACCTGGCGAACTTCGCCATGTCGCAAGACCAGCAGTTGCCTGAGCGCTTCAAGCGCGATGTGCCGACCTTCGTCGCTGATGAGGTGATCGACTGGGCCGAGGCTGAGTACAAGGCCAAGCGCAGTCCCGAACCGTACCTCTCCAACCTGCTGCCTTTGGTGGACGGTGAATGGAAGCTCTTTGAGCGCATTCCGGCTCGCTATCACAAGCAGATTGGGATTCTCGCGCTGGATCAGCGGGAGTTTGCGAAAGCCATCACCCACTTCGAACGTGCGGAAGCGCTGTACGAAGGCATCGGTGTGGGTACCCGCCTGGAAGGGGCTCGCAAAGCCCTGGCAAAAGAACTGGCTGAGAAAGCCGCCGAATAACCGACTACCCCCCCCGGCGAGAAACTGTGGATGTGAGCCAACCATTTATGGCCCTGACCCACTGAAACAGTTTTCCCGCCCCTATTCGAGTGCCCAGCAATGAGCTTTTCCGGGAAACCCACCACCTTTGTGGATCAGGCGATCGAGAACGACGGCTTTTGGCCGAACCTCTCCCTGGCCGAATTCCAGAAGGGGTACCGCCTGCCGGCGGAGTACCTGGTAGACATGCTGGCCACTGATCTGACCACGGCAATGATCGAGGTCAACACCGACCTGGCCAGCCTCAAGGCCCGATGGTCTGCCGTTGGCGTGTCCTCCGTGGAATCTGCTGACCCTATGGTGCTGCCGGAGCGCACATTTCAAGCAGCGACTTACAAGCGCGCCGTATACACCCGCGCCAAAGCCAGCCTGTTGACCCAGTTCGCCACGGTGACCCGCCGCGAAAGCGCCGAGAACACCGGCAAGGAACTGCCGGAACGTTCGGAAACCTTCCTCGCCTTCAGCCAGGCCGCTGTGCGCTCGCTGCAGGGCCGTGGCCGCATCACGGCGGCACTGTTATGACCAAGCTCAAGGCCCTGACCGCGTACCTCATTGGTCGCCAGTTGGTGGCACCTGAGCAGCTCGACAGCTGGACCGACCAGGTCGGGCTGGAGCTGGTTTGGAAGCCGGACGTGCAGGGAATGCACATGGGCGACATGAACTACACCGCGACCATTGTGCTGGAGC
>Ga0302175_10000566_pt1 | contig 11735 bp, 9 predicted proteins | sample I_Fen_N3_3_FD_198791 | JGI IMG/M metagenome (GOLD analysis project Ga0302175, IMG submission 198791) | Peat permafrost microbial communities from Stordalen Mire near Abisko, Sweden - I_Fen_N3_3 | ecosystem: Environmental > Terrestrial > Soil > Wetlands > Permafrost | place: Sweden: Abisko... | reverse complement strand
CATCTCAAAGCTCGCTTTTAGTTTAAAATTGCGGGTCGTAATCAATTCATATCAGCGTAATCATCTGGAGGATTCAATGAAACTTACCCCCGGCAAACTCAAGGGGCTCAAGGCTGTTTCGAACGAGCGTGGAATTATCGCTGCCGCCGCCATGGACCAGCGCGGCTCGCTGCAGAAATCTCTCGCCAAGGAAAAGGGCTCTGCCGTAACCGACGCGATGATGGAGGAATTCAAGACGCTGGTAACGGAAGTCCTCACCCCGCATGCCAGCGCCATCCTGCTTGATCCGGAGTGGGGACTGCCCGCCTCCAAGCGCCGCGCCAAGAATGCCGGCTTGCTGCTCGCCTATGAAAAGACCGGATACGACAAGACCGGACCGGGCCGCCTCGGGGACCTGCTCGACCTGTGGTCCGCGCGCCGCCTGAAAGAAGCGGGCGCCGATTGCGTCAAGATTCTGCTCTACTACACTCCCTTCGATCCCAAACAGGTCAACGACACGAAGCATGCCTGGGTCGAGCGCATCGGCGATGAATGCCGCGCCAATGACATGCCGTACTTCCTGGAGTTCGTCGGCTACGAAGAAGGCGCCGACGAGAAGGGCCTGGAGTACGCGAAGAAAAAACCGCAGATCGTCGCAGAGAGCATGAAGGAATTCAGCAAGGACCGCTACGGCGTGGACGTCCTCAAAGTCGAGGTGCCCGTGAACATGAAGTTCGTCGAAGGCACAAAGTCGTTTGCCGGCCAGAAGGCGTACACCAAGAAGGAAGCCATCGACCTGTTCCACCAGGCAGCCAGCGTGGCGACCAAGCCCTTCATCTACCTGTCGGCTGGCGTCAGCAATGCTGAATTCAGCGAGACGCTGGAACTGGCCGGAGAATCCGGCGTGAAGTTCAATGGCGTGCTCTGTGGCCGTGCCACCTGGAAAGAAGGCATTCCCATCTACGCCAAGGAAGGCGCAGCCGCGTTCCGCAAGTGGCTCGAAACCGAAGGCGTGAAGAACATCAACAACGTCAACAGCAAGCTCAAGGCCGCGACCTCGTGGCATTCGATGTACGAGGCATAACCGGCATTGGCCCGCGTTTAGCAAAAGTATTTTCAGTTTTCAAGGCGGGTCTTCGGACCCGCCTTTCTTTCTTGATCGCGACGTGTTTCTCTTGACCGGCAAGACCAGCCGCCCTTGCTGACTACTGACTGCCGGCTACTGGCTACTGAGGTTTCCCATGCCCAATCACAAGACCGCTCTCATCACCGGCGCCTCGTTCGGCATCGGAATGGAACTCGCCCGCATCTTCGCGCGTGACGGCTACAACCTGGTCCTGGTCGCGCGCAGCGCCGACAAGCTCCGCCAGCTCGCTTCGGAACTCGAAAAGGCGCACGGCACGCGTTCGCTGATCCTGGCTACTGATCTAACCGCGCCCGGCGCCGCTGCCTACGTCCTCGACCAGACCACACGCGCGGATATCACGGTCGACGTTCTGGTGAACAACGCCGGCTTCGGCCAGTTCGGGTTTTTCGCTGAGAACGACTTGGAAGAGTGCCTGAAGCAGATCCAACTCAACATCACCACTCTCACCCACCTAACCCGCTTGTACCTACCGGGAATGATTGAGCGGAAGACCGGACGCATCTTGAATGTGGCGTCCACCGCGGCGTTTCAGCCCGGCCCGCTGATGGCCGTGTACTACGCCACCAAGGCCTACGTCCTGCACTTCTCGGAAGCGATTGCGAACGAATTGAAAGGAACCGGCGTCACGGCAACCTGCCTCTGTCCCGGTGCCACCGCAACCGAGTTCCACAAGCGCGCCAACATAACAGACATCCAACTGCTCAGATTCGGCGCGATGGACGCCCGCGCTGTGGCGGAAGATGGCTACCGTGGGTTATTGGCAGGCAAGCCGGTCGTAATCTCGGGATTCAAGAACTGGCTGCTGGCACAGTCTGTGCGCTTCTCTCCGCGCCAGATGGTGACGGCAGTCGCGCGAAAACTGCAGGAAGTCAGGAACCAGTAGTCAGTACTCGGTTGCTAGCAGTCAGTAGCCAGAGTGACAGGCTCTTGCGGGCTACCGACTACTGACTACTTCCTTCAATCCCCTTACGCCTTGGACCCGCCGCTTGCAATCCTCTGCTGCACCCGGCTATGGTGCCGGCCGTAGAAGAAATACAAAAACAGGCCGATGATTAACCAGACAATCAATCGCGCCCAGTTGACCCAGCCCAGTTTGTACATCATGTAGCCGTTGAAAAGGATTCCCATCACGGGGACAAACGGAACCCAGGGCGTCCGGAAGGGACGAGGCTGATCAGGGTTCGTGTTCCGCAGGACCAGAATGGCGATGCAAACAATCACGAACGCCAGCAGAGTTCCGATGTTCACCATTTTCCCGATATCGTCAATCGGCGTCAGGCTGCCCACGATCGCCGCCAGCAGGCCCACGAGCATGGTGTTCTTCCAGGGCGTGCGAAAACGCGGGTGAACATCCGCGAAAAATTTCTTCGGCAACAGCCCGTCGTTGGCCATGGAATACAGGACGCGGGTCTGTCCGAGCAGCATGACGAGCATCACGCTGGTAAGACCGGCTAACGCGCCGAGCGTAATGATGTGCGACGCGCCAGTGAGGCCTCGATCCAGGAAAGCGTGAGCAATGGGCGCTTCGATGTTGACTTCGCGCCACGGCACCATCCCGGTCAGAACCGCCGCGACCGCGATATACAACGCGGTGCAGATCAGAAGCGAGGCAATGATGCCGATGGGAAGATCGCGCTGTGGATTCTTCGCCTCCTGCGCCGTGGTGGAAACCGCATCGAATCCGATGTACGCGAAAAAGATGTAGGCAGCTCCGGCACCGATTCCTGAGAATCCGAAAGGCGCGAAACTCGACCAGTCCGATCCCCAGTTGCTGGCGCTGACGTAGTGGAAGCCCAGTCCGATGACAAAGATCACAACCGCAACCTTGATCGTGACAATGGTGGCGTTGAAGCGGGCGCTCTCTTTGATGCCAATCACCAGGATCGCCGTGATCACCAAAGCGATGAGGAAGGCCGGCACGTTGACGCCGATCTCATACCCGAACAAATGCGGCGCATTGAGCAAATCGTGGGCTCTCTGCACCAACTCGGGCGATTGCGCACCCATGATTGCCGTCACCTTGTTGAGAAAAGCCTGCGTGCCCGGGACCAGCGTGGAATCGGAGGCTTGCGCCATCTGCCGGGCCACCATGTTCTCCGCGGTACGAAGACCCGTCCAGTGGTCGTAAGCCAGCCACAGCGGCATTTTGATGTGGAAAATATTGAGCAGTTCAATGAAGTGATTGGACCACCCCGACGACACAGTGCTCGCGCCCATGGCGTATTCGAGCGTCAGATCCCAGCCGATGATCCACGCGAAAATCTCGCCCAGCGTCGCGTAAGCGTAGGTGTAAGCGCTGCCCGCTAACGGAATCATGGCGGCAAACTCGGCGTAACATAGCGCCGCGAAAGCGCACCCCATCCCGGAGAGAACGAATGACAGCATCAGCCCCGGCCCGGCATAGTGAGCGCCCAATCCCGAAAGCACGAAGATGCCGGCGCCAATCACCGCTCCAACGCCCAGCGCCGTAAGCTGGAATACGCCGAGCGTGCGTTTCAGGCTGTGTTCGCCGGTTTCCCCCGCCTCCTTAATCAGTTGCTCAATCGACTTCTTCGCCAAGAGGTCAGTCATGGGTAGCGTCTCTCCTATCGGTCAAATGGAAGTTGTCCGGGCTCGCAGCGACCAGAGGTAGTACACCGGGATCCCCAGCAGTACGATGCATAATCCCGGCCACGTATATTGCGGTTTGTAGCGTAACAGCACAACATCGATAAACAAAGCGACGACAACATAAATCGCCGGCAGAATGGGATATCCCACGGCTTTATACGGCCGCTCCGCTTCGGGATGCGTGCGGCGCAACACAAACAGCCCAACAATCGTCAGGATGTAAAACACCAGCACCGCAAAAATGATGTAGTCCAGAAGCTGGCCATAGCTCCCGGAGAGGCACAGGATGCAGGTCCAGACCATCTGTACCATCAGCGAAACGGCCGGCGTCTTGTGAACCGGATGCAGTTTTGCGACGCTGCGGAAGAACAAGCCGTCCTTCGCCATGGCGTAGTAAACCCGCGCGCCGGCGAGAATCAGCCCGTTATTACAACCGAAGCTCGACAACATGATCGCGATGGCCATCAACGCGCCGCCGAGCGACCCGAACATCTGCGTCATCACCGCCGTGCCCACGCGGTCTTCGCTCGCGTACTGTATGCCGCGCTCCAGCAACGTCGCCCCGGCCGAACTGCCGGCCATCGGGAGCGCACTCAGATAAATGAAGTTGCACGCAACATAGAGAGCGATCACTACACCGGTCCCCATCGCCAGCGACAGCGGAAGATTGCGGTTGGGATTCTTGACCTCCCCGGCCGTGAAGGTCACGTTGTTCCAGGCATCCGCGGAAAACAGCGATCCGACCTGGGCAATCGCCAGCGCGGTGAGCGTCGAGACCACCACCCCGCCCCCGACATCATGAAGCGCGCCGAGGCCGGCATTCCGCCAGAAGTTCGCTCCGAAATTCGCGGCGATCGCCGACGCATTCCGTCCCAGCAGGATTCCGAAGATCACCAGCCCCAGGAGCGCCGAAACCTTGGCGACGGTAAAGACATTCTGAATCAGGGCGCCCGTCTTGATGCCAAAGATATTGATGATGGACAAGGCCACCACCACGATGATGGCGACCAGGTTCTGCGTGTTCAGCCCGACATCCATGTTGCCCAACACCATGGGCCCGATGTGAATCGGTGGCACCTTCCAGAAATGGATGATCCAGTGGCTGGAGGAAATGGCCGGCCAGAAGATCCCGAGAAACTTCCCGAACGCGACTCCCACCGCCGCGATCGTGCCCGTCTGAATGACAAGAAAAAGCGTCCAGCCGTACAGAAAGCCCCAGAGCGGCCCCAGCGATTCGCGCAAATAAACATATTGCCCGCCGGCCCGAGGCATCATGGCCGCAAGTTCGCCGTAGCTGAGCGCGCCGACAATCGTCAGAAATCCCGTGACCAGCCACGCTCCAATCAGCAGCGCGGGCGAGTTCACCTCGCGCGAAATTTCAGCGGACACAATGAAGATGCCCGACCCGATCATCGACCCCATCACCAGCATGGTGGCGCTGGTCAGGCCGAGGCCCTTGACGAGTTCCTTGTCCTGGTGAGTGTGACGGGCCCAATCGCTGGCGTTGGTGGCGGGAACTGGATGTCTGGCGTCGTTGCTCACGAATCTCCTGGGGTTGTGTAGGGCGGGCACTCCTGCCCGCCTGACGCTAAGAGGCTTCCAAATTTACCTCAGAACCTCGAAAAATGCCTCTGCTGATTTGCGCGGCTCCCGCAATAAGTCGGATATCACCGCCACGCTGTCGGCGCCGGCGTCAATCACAGACCGTGCATTGGCACGGGTAATGCCGCCAATCGCAACCAGCGGTTTTCGCGTTAGTTCCCTTGCCCGGCGCACACCCTCGAGTCCCACTACGGAATCGGGGTTCGCCTTGCTGCTTGTACCGAACACCGGCCCGATCGCCAGGTAGTCGGCCGAAGTAGAATCGGCCTCCGTAAGCTGCTCGGGATTGTGCGTGGACACGCCCAGCCAGCAATCGCCGCCAATGATGAGCCGCGCCGACTCCGGCGACAAGTCATCCTGCCCCACATGCAAACCGCCAAAACCGGCAGCCAGGCAAAGGTCGGCGCGGTCGTTCATGATGAGCTTGACGCGGGAACCGACCAGGCGCTTCAGGGTATGGGCGTGCTCGAGCATCTGGCGGGCGGTACCGGATTTGTTGCGGTATTGCAGCAACTCACAGCCCCCCGCCGCTAACTCCTCAGCGATCAAAAGAACGCTGCTAGCGTCGGGGAGGTTCCCGGCATCCACAATGGGGTACAGTCTGGGCAGAATCAGCATGGCGAATTCGTCAGCTTGGCTCTCGAGCCGCCTGTCACACGTATTTGTGATCTACATCCTTGACGGACTTCCCTTTGGGGAGGAAGCTTCGCCTGCGCGCTAAACTCTCGCCTCTCCCAGCCATCTTTCCGCCGTTTTCGGCGCCCGACATTGCGGGAGGAAACCGATGAAAAAATTTGCTGTTCTTTCCCTTCTCGTCTTGGCGCTGGCATCTGTCGCTTCCGCCAATACCATCCATATTCGTTACGGGTACGGCACTCTCTACGCCCAGAATGGAGCCCACTATCCTTACTATACCTTCACGTTCTACGCCGGGAGGTATGTCGTTACCGCGGGACCGGAGGCGCTCGATTCGCTGATGGAGTCGGATGGACTCCAGCACTGCACTCCCTGCGATCCTACCCGGGTTGGAACGCTGCTCATGGATTCCGGCATCACCTTGCACGAAGATAAGATTCTAGCTGGCGTGATCAGCTTCGAGGCAATCAACTTCCACTCGACCCTGCTCGGGGACGGAAGGCTCCGGGTTAAGTATCAAGCCCTGCCCTACATTTCTCTCGCTTGGTGCAATGACTGGGACTGCGGTGCGCCCTATGAGAGATTTACTTTTACCCAACACAGAAAATGGCAGGTCACTGCCTACTTCACCCCCGACGCCAAGGGGGGATGGGATTTTCAGTCGGCCAGGTTCTTCGGGATGTCTCCTGAACCCTCCAGCCTGCTCCTGATGGGAACCGGCGTGGGCATGCTGGCCGCCTGGGTTCGCAGAGCACGCAGGCGGTGAAAAGCGAGGCCGCCGATTTTTGCGCGAGGGCCGAACCAAGCCCCAGCAGCGCCACCGCCGCTGTCCACCACACGGCGCGAAGGAACCCGGCGTGCGTCACACCGGCTCCGCTTTTTTCGCCAGGAATCTCTCGATGAAACCAGTGTCGATCTTGCCCGCGCGGAAATCGGGATCGGCCAGAATGCGCCGCTGCAGCGGAATCGTGGTGTGAATCCCCTCCACGATGAACATCTCGAGCGCCCGCCCCATGCGAGACATCGCTTCGTTGCGGTCCTTGCCGCGAACAATCAACTTCGCAATCAGAGAGTCGTAATATGGCGGAATCGTGCCTTCGGCGTAGGCCGCCGTGTCGATGCGCACGCCCGTTCCACCGGGCGGATTGAAAGTCGTAATCTTACCCGCTGAGGGCGTGAACTTCTCCGGATGCTCGGCGTTGATGCGGCACTCGATGGCGTGGCCGCGATGCACGATCGGCCCCTGCAGGACATCGGCCATCTTCGCCCCCGCGGCAATCATGATCTGGCTCTTGACCAGGTCCACGTCGGTGACCATTTCCGTGACCGGATGCTCTACCTGGATGCGCGTGTTCATCTCGATAAAGTAGAGCCGCCGGTCCTGGTCCATCAGGAATTCGATCGTGCCGGCGTTCTGATAATCGACCTGGCTGAGCGTTTTGCTGATGATGTCCCCGATCTCCTTGCGCAGTTCCGGCGAAACCTGCACCGAAGGCGATTCTTCCAGCAATTTCTGGTGGCGGCGCTGGATCGAGCACTCGCGCTCCCCCAGGCTGACCACGTTGCCATGTTCGTCGGCCAGCACCTGGAATTCGATGTGCCGCGGGTGCTCGACGTATTTCTCCATGTAAAGATCGCCATTGCCGAAGGCGGCCGACGCCTCCGACTGCGCCTGACGGTACAGAGCGGGGAGCTCTTCTTCATTGCGCACGATCCGCATCCCGCGCCCCCCACCACCAGCGGAAGCCTTGATGATGACCGGGAAGCCGATTTGCCGTCCCCACTCCTTCGCCTCGTCTTCGGAAGCGACCACTCCATCCGACCCGGGCAGAATCGGCACGCCATGCGCCTTCATCGCGGCGCGCGCCTTTTCCTTTTCGCCCATCAGACGGATGACTTCCGGCGGCGGCCCAATGAACTTGATGCCGCATGCCTTGCAGACTTCGGCGAAATTGGCGTTTTCCGAAAGCAGCCCGTATCCCGGATGGATGGCGTCTACGTTGGCGATTTCCGCGGCGCTGATCACGGCCGGGATATTCAGGTAGCTTTGCGCCAGTTGCGGCGGTCCAATGCAAATCGCCTCGTCCGCAAAGCGCACAGGCAGAGAATTCCGGTCGGCCTCGCTGTAGATCGCAACCGCGCGAATGCCGAGTTCCTTGCAGGCACAAATGACGCGTAACGCAATCTCGCCGCGATTTGCGATCAGGATCTTCTTGAACATGGTTAGGATTGAACCATTGAGTCACTGAGCCATTGAATCATCGGACCATTGAATGGGAACGAGTGTCATGAACCTGCGTCCCAATGACTCAATGATTGAATGATTCAATGATGAAATATCTATTTTTCCGGCCGGATGGCGAACAACTCCTGTCCATATTCGATCGGCTGGCCGTTGGCGGCGAGCTTCTTGACCACCTCGCCGGCCACATCGCATTCGATCTCGTTCATCAGCTTCATGGCTTCCACGATGCACAAGACCTGGCCTACCTCCACCCGATCGCCCACTTTGACGAAGGGCGGGGATCCCGGCGAAGGCGACTCATAGAACGTGCCCACGATCGGCGACCGCACCGCTTGCAGCGTTTCGTCCTCCACTGGCGCCGGGGCAGGTTCCGCCTTGGGCACCAGACTGGGGGTTGCGGCCTGCTCCCCAGATGCCGGAGCCGGGTGCACTGCGATATAACGCGCGTCGGGCAAGGCAACAGGAACTGGGTCAGAGGCGCGCTTTATCTTTATCTTGACATCGCCGCGCTCAAGTTCGAACTCGGCAATGCCTTTTTCGATAATGAAGTCGATGAGTTCTTTCAGTTCTTTTTGATTCATCTTGTGCGGCGGGTACCGCGCTCAAACTCCCGCTTTCTGGAAAGCGGGAGGCAATCGTATCCTGCTTTGGTCTTTCTTACTCAACCACGATGAGTTCTTTATCCGTGGGCGTCAGGACTTCGCGACCTGAGGGCGTCACGACCACCACGTCCTCAATCCGGACACCCAGTCTTCCCGGGATATAGGCGCCGGGCTCGATCGTGACCACCATTCCCGGCTCCAGTTCCTGTCTTTGGGCTGCCGCTAACCGCGGTGCCTCGTGAATCTCTAATCCTAAACCATGCCCCGTGGAATGGGTAAAGTATCGGGCCAAGTTGTTCTTGCGCAATATCTTGCGTGCCGCGAAGTCCACGTCAGCAGCATTCACGCCCGGCCCCACAGCAGCGATGGCAGCCTGCTGCGCTTCCAGCACCGATCCATACATCTGCCGGGCCTGGCTCGAAGGTCGCCCTACATGGACGGTGCGCGTGCGATCCGAACAATAGCCAGCGAGTATAACACCGAAGTCGCAGACGACGAACCCGCGCGCCGGAATCGCCGCGCTCGATGCGTGACCATGCACCACGGCCGAACGCTTGCCCGCCGCGATGATTGTCGGGAACGACATGCCCTCAGCCCCCGCGCGCCGTGCCTGATATTCCATGGCGGCCGCCACCTCCACCTCTTTTGTTCCAGGCCGGATCTTCTTGAGCGCGATCGCGAAAAGGCCAGCCCCCATCTCTACCGCGCGGCGGATCAGGCGAATCTCCTCCGCGTCTTTCACCATGCGCAAACGTTCCACCAGGGGCGGCGCCGGGCGCAGCTTGACCCTCGACCTCAACAAGGCGGCCAGTCGTGCCTGCATCGACACCGACATCGACTCCGCTTCGAATCCGAGCACGATCTTGCCACCCCCGCCTGCGGAGCCAGCCAGCCTCTCGCCCGCTGCTAGGAAAGGTGCTTTGCGGCCGATAACAATCTTCGCGCCCGTCACCTCTTCCTGTGCCTGCGTCCGGTAGCGCCCGTCGGTGAACAGAGTCGCCACACGCTCGCCGATCAGCAAAGCGCCGGCACTGCCACTGAAACCGCATAGATAGCGGATATTCGGAAGGTGCGTGACCAGCAAGAGGTCGAGTCTGTGCTCTGCGAGCGAGGCGAGGAGCCTACGCAGTCGGCCAGAGTAATCCATGCATTGAGTGTAACAAGGCCCCGACCGGTCTTAGCAGAATACGTTTTTCTGGGAACTGAGAACTCAGAACCGGGAACTGAGAACTAAAAACAAAACCGCCGGTTTCCTCGACAGGTTCTTCGGGAAACCAGCGGCCGTTTTTAGTTCAACTCTTCTCTATGTCTGGATGATGCGCGGCGTGATGAAGAAGATCAGCTCCTGGTTTGAGGTCGACACGCTGCGGCGCTTGAACAGGTTGCCGAGGTACGGGATATCCCCGAGCAAGGGCACCTGCGAAACGTTGAGTGAGTTTTGGGTCTGGATGACACCACCGATGACCACCGTGCCGCCGTCAGTGACCAGGACTTGCGTGGTCGCCTGCTGCGTGATCAAAGTGGGGTTGCCCTGCACGGTGCGGCCGAAGTCCGGCGTCGTATTCTCCACATCCACGTTCAGGAAGATGGTGCCTTCCGAAGTGATCTGCGGAGTCACCGTCAGGCGAAGGAACGCGTCCACGTAGGTCACCGTGGGCGGGCCGCCCAACTGGGCCTGCGTCACGATTGGCACGCGCACGCCCTGCTTTACGATCGCCTGGATATTGTTCTGCGTGACCACTCGCGGCCGAGAAAGAATCTTCAGCAAACCGCGCGACTCAGCAAAAGTGAGAACGGCGTCGATGCGCATGTTGTTGGTCGCATTGACGAACTGCAGACCGCTGGTCGGCGAAGTTACGCCCAAGTTCGAGAACAGCGGGATCTGGTACCCCTGCGTGCCTCCCCCGGAGACGATGTACAGAGGATTCGGCGTGTTACCCACGATGGTCGGGGTGGTCCCAACGCCCTGCACCCCACCGATGGCGGAGGGCCCGTTGCCCCAGCCAATACCCAACTGGGTTCCGATATCGCGAGCGAAACTGCGGGTAGCGGCCACTACGCGAGCTTCAATTTCGACTTCCTGCGTCTTGCGGTCCATCTGCTGGATGATGCGATCCAGCTGCGGCAGGACCGCCGGAATGTCGGAGATGATCAGCGCGTTGGTGCGGTCGTCGGAAACAACGTCACCCCGCGAGCTGAGGAACTTCTTCACCGTGGGAACCACGTCCTTGGAGTGGGCGTAGCTCAGGAACCGCGTGATGGTGACCTTGTCCACGGCAAGCGCTTCGGCTTCCACCTGGGCGCGCCGGTTTTCCGCTTCCCTCTTCAGCGTGTCGATGGTGGCGATGCGGAGCACGTTGCCTTCAAGCTGGCGGGACAGGTCATTATTCTTCAGAACGATGTCGAGCGCCTGGTCCCACGGCACGTCATCGAGCACGATGGTCAACGTGCCATGCACCTGAGGATCGAGCACCACGTTCAGTCCGCTGATCTCGTGCACCAGGCGGAAGAAATCTTTCAGGTCAACATCCTTCAAATTGACGGAGATTGGTTCGCCGGTGTACTTCGGTCCGCTGGCCGCTTTGGTCTGCGACATCTGGGCCTGCTGCTCGGCGGCCATGTTCACGGCGGGCTGGATGGCCGGCGCGCTGCCGCCGTCCTGCCGCATCGTGGCGTGGGTGTTGACAGCCACCAGTTCCGAGGCCGTCTTGTCGGCAAACCGGGCAGCCGCTTCCTGCGCCTTCACGGTCGGCTCAACGGCGGGTGCGGCCTTCTCGGTCGTGGCCGCGTACTTGGGCTCCACGAAAGCAAAGTCAACCGCTGGCTTCGCGGTTTTTTCCGCCGCCACCGGAGCCGCTGGCACACTCGTTGTGACCGGAGCCGTAGCCACCGGAGCCGAAGCCAGCACCAGTTT
>Ga0302175_10000563_pt1 | contig 11761 bp, 8 predicted proteins | sample I_Fen_N3_3_FD_198791 | JGI IMG/M metagenome (GOLD analysis project Ga0302175, IMG submission 198791) | Peat permafrost microbial communities from Stordalen Mire near Abisko, Sweden - I_Fen_N3_3 | ecosystem: Environmental > Terrestrial > Soil > Wetlands > Permafrost | place: Sweden: Abisko... | reverse complement strand
CGGCGTGGCCGTCAGCGACATCTTCGACACCCTGCAGATCTACCTGGGTTCGCTGTATGCCAACGACTTCAACCGCTTTGGTCGCACCTACCAGGTCAACGTTCAGGCCGAGCAACAGTTCCGCCTCGAACCCGACCAGATCGGTCAGCTGAAAGTGCGCAATAACAAAGGCGAGATGATCCCGCTGGCGACCTTCATCAAGGTCAGCGACACCTCGGGCCCGGACCGCGTGATGCACTACAACGGCTTTATCACCGCTGAAATCAACGGCGCGGCAGCCCCAGGCTACAGCTCCGGCCAGGCCCAGGCGGCCATCGAGAAACTGCTCAAGGATGAACTTCCGAACGGCATGACCTACGAATGGACCGACCTGACCTACCAGCAGATTCTGTCCGGCAACACCGCACTGTTCGTGTTCCCGCTCTGCGTACTGCTGGCGTTCCTGGTACTCGCGGCTCAATACGAAAGCTGGAGCCTGCCACTGGCGGTGATCCTGATCGTACCGATGACCCTGCTGTCGGCCATTACCGGGGTGATTGCTTCGGGGGGCGACAACAACATCTTTACCCAGATCGGCTTGATCGTACTGGTGGGGCTTGCCTGTAAGAACGCGATTCTGATCGTCGAGTTTGCCAAGGATAAACAGCAGGAAGGCCTCGGCCCTCTGGCGGCGGTACTCGAGGCTTGCCGTCTGCGTCTGCGGCCGATCCTGATGACCTCCTTCGCGTTCATCATGGGCGTGGTGCCACTGGTTTTCTCCAGCGGTGCCGGTGCCGAGATGCGTCACGCCATGGGTGTGGCGGTGTTCTCCGGGATGCTCGGGGTGACCTTCTTCGGTCTGTTGCTGACGCCAGTGTTCTACGTATTGATTCGTAACTTTGTGGAGCGCGGTGAAGCGCGTAAAGCGGCCAAGGCCCTGGAACTGGAGGCGCAACAATGAGCCTGAAAGCCTTCCTGCCGAGCCTTCTGGTACTGGCGCTGAGCGCCTGTGCCGTCGGCCCGGACTACAAAACCCCAGCCACGGAGGCGGCCAACATCACGACCGCCACTGATGGCGCCAGCGGTCAGAAGAACTTCGACCGCTCGCGTTTCGAAGGCATCTGGTGGCAACAGTTTGAAGACCCGACCCTCAACCAGTTGGTGACTCAGTCCCTGGAAGGCAACCGTGATTTGCGCGTCGCTTTCGCCCGCTGGAAAGCGGCCCGGGCGATTCGCGATGACGTCAGCAATGACGCCATGCCGACCATCACCAGCCGCGCCAGCAGTGACCTGGCCAAAGGGCAAATCCCTGGCCAGACCACCAAACGGGTCAACAGCGAACGCTACGACCTGGGCCTGGACATGGCGTGGGAGATCGACCTGTTCGGCCGCATCCAGCGCAATCTGGAATCGGCCAACGCCGAGCAGCAAGCGGCCGAAGCCGATCTGTACCAACTGCAAGTCACCATGATTGCCGAACTGGTAGACGCCTACGGTCAACTGCGCGGCGCACAACTGCGGGAAAAGATCGCCCTGGCCAACCTGAAGAACCAGCAGGAATCGAGCAAGATCACCGTCAGCCTGCGTGATGCCGGCGTCGGCGATCAGCTCGACGTGGTCCGCGCCGATGCGCGCCTGGCCTCCGTCGAAGCCAGCGTGCCGCAATTGCAGGCCGAGCAGGTTCGGCAGAAAAACCGCATCGCCACCCTGCTGGGTGAGCGTCCGGACAAGCTGACCGTTGACCTGAGCCCTAAAGATTTGCCCGCCATCGCCAAGGCGTTGCCGATCGGTGATCCGGGTGAGTTGCTGCAACGTCGCCCGGACATCCTCAGTGCCGAACGCAAACTGGCTTCCGCCACCGCCCGTATCGGCGTGGCCAAGGCTGATTTGTTCCCACGGGTCAGCCTCAGCGGCTTCCTCGGTTTTACCGCCGGGCGTGGTTCGCAGATCGGCTCCTCGGCGGCCAACGCTTGGGCACTGGGCCCAAGCATTACCTGGGCAGCGTTTGACCTGGGCAGCGTTCGGGCCCGTTTGCGCGGTGCCGACGCCGATGCCGAAGGCGCCTTGGCGACCTATGAGCAACAAGTGCTGCTGGCCCTGGAAGAATCGGAAAACGCCTTCAGCGATTACGGCAAACGTCAGCAACGGCTGATTTCGCTGATTCGTCAGAGCGAATCCAGCCGAGCCGCTGCCGACCTGGCAGAAATTCGCTACCGCGAAGGCACGGCGGACTTCCTCGTCCTGCTCGATGCCCAACGTGAACGTCTGGCAGCCGAAGACACCCAGGCCCAGGCCGAAGTCGATCTGTATCGCGGCATCGTCGCGATCTACAAAGCCCTTGGCGGTGGCTGGGCACCGGAGACGGTCGCCAGCAAGTAAGTTTTTAAAGCGCTCCTTTGGTTGGCCGCAACCAACCAAATTTTTTTGGCCCCGCGTCTCATTCGGTCGCGGGGCTTTTTTTTGCCTGCAGAAAATACTGTCTCCTGTAGGAGCAAAGCTTGCTCGCGAAGGCGGTGTGTCAGCCAACATCAGCATTGCCTGACACACCGCCTTCGCGAGCAAGCTTTGCTCCTACAAGGTTTAGCGGTGCTCTTCAGACTGATGGGTTTCCATGACAGTCACTGTCGCTGTCGTCCCCGCCCGTAGCCGGTTCTTGGCGGCATAGTCCGCATCAATCTGTATCCGCACCGGCACCCGTTGCGCCAGTTTGACCCACGTATAACTGGGGTTGATGCTGGCCAGCAATCGGCTGCCAGGGGCGTTCTCCCGGTCGGCGATGGCGAAGGCAATGCTTTGCACCGTGCCACCGAACGTTTCGCCGCTCATCAACTCGACCTTGACCCGGTCGCCCTCTTCGATTCGCGGCAACTTGGTTTCTTCGAAGTAACCGCTGACATAAAACGAGTCACTGTCCACCAACGCCAACAGCGCACCGCCGGCCGTGGCGTAGTCGCCCTGACGGGTCAGCAGGTTGGTGACATATCCGCTGACGGGCGCTTCGACCCGCGTGCGCTGCAAATCCAGTTCGGCTTGGCTCAACGCGGCGATGGCCAATTGCACATTGGCTTGTGCCAGCCCGAGGTTGGCCTGGTTACGCAATAACTCGGCCTGGGCCACCGCGACTTCGGTACTGGATTTCTCCCACTCCTCACCGGAAATGGCGAAACGCTGTTTAAGCGTGCGCCGCCGCTGCTCCTCGCTCTGACGCTGCTTGAGCAACGCCTCGCTGGAAACAATCGATGCCTGGGACTGGCCAAGCGTCGCTTTCGCGACTTCAACGGAACGCTTGGCCCGTTCCACCGCCAGGCTATAGCGCGCCGGGTCGATCTCCAGCAACAACTGGCCTTTTTCCACATGCTGGTTGTCCTGCACGCCGAGACTGACGATGCGTCCTGCGACGTCGGCGGACAAGGTCACCACGTCTGCGCGAACCCGGGCATCGCGAGTCCACGGCGCGCGGGTGTAATGCTCCCAGGCGAACCAGCCAAGGACGAAAGCCAGCAGCACCACAACGACAGTGGCGAGTCGGGAAAGGATCTTCTTCAAGGCATCAGGCTCCCATGACCAGAATCAGCGTGGCGCAAACGCAGGCATACAATGCCCCTTCGAACAGCGCCTCATGCCAGACGAAACGCAGCACGCCCAGGCGCCTCAGGACACCGTCCAACAGCAGAAAAACCGGCAAGGCCAGCAGCAAGGCCTGGGCGATCGGCGGCAGATAGACACCGCCAATTTCCAAATCAATGGGCAAGGGCCGGCACTCCTTCAACGTCCGGGGTTAGAAAGTAGCCACCGTTGCGTTGCAGGAACGCCACCACGATCAGCAACGCCACGCGCATCCGGAACACTGACCAGAGGTGTTCATGCACGCCCCCATGAAGGTCATCCATTTCATCGCCCAAGACACGCAACTGACCGAGCAATCGCTCAAGCTCAATACCGGGGCGCCCCGCCACCAGCCTTCCGGTCTCACGGACGGCGGCCAGAAGGCGGTTTTCCTGGTCGGTACTGAGCAAGGCATTGCCTTGCCCTTGTTGCCTGAGCTGGTTCAAGGCCACGCCCAGCGCCATACATCCCAGGCTGACTTCGAACAACTCGCTGGAGCGTCGATCATTAATCGCTGGCAGCAACCCGAGCATCATGGTCAGGCGATCGACCATGCGGCTTTCAAAAGCAAATTGTTGCTCATCGGTGGCCGCCGTCTTCAGCAAGGCATAGACCTGCTCGCCGTTCTCATGGAACAACCGGCGCATCCGCAAAACCGGTCTGAAGGGGAAGATCAGAGCGTAGACACTCAGCGCCAACGCGGTGGCGCAAACATACGCGCCAGCAAACTCGAACCACTGGATCGCACTGTTCTGGCCGATCCCGATGTTTTGCGGGCCCAACAGCAGAAACGTGGTGAGTCCCAGACCGATGGCGGTGCCGGTAGTGGCCGGTGTGGTCAGGCCGACCGCGACGGCATACAGCAACGGCACCAACAGCAATGCCAGCAGTTCGAAGTTACTGATCATCGGCAACAGCATGAACAAGTAGAGCGCCGACGCCAGCAATGCGAGCCCCAAGCCTCGCGCGTAACTCTGGGCGGCCAACAAGGGGCGCGGGAACGTCGCCATCAGCGAACAAAGAATACCCACCAGCACCATCCCGCCGCGTGCGCCGTCCCATCCGGTTTCGATCCAGATCAGCCCGGCCACCAGTAACGCGGTAAACGCGCGGATGGCATTCATCGCCGCCAGGGTGAAATCCAGGTGCAGCGGATTTTCCTGCCCCCGGAACACGCAGCTCGCTTCGCGCCCGTCCTGTATCGCATCGCTCAATTCCAGAATCTGCTCCAGTTGCTCCAGCAGCCGTGCTTGCTCCCAACGCAAGGCCCAAGCCAGCGAGCGCAAGGTGGCGGTCATGGTTTCGGTGAGCTGTTCGGCCTTGTAGGCCTGGTTATCAAAGCGTTGTTGCAGCGCCACGAAATGCTGGCGTGCCTCGGGCGACAATGAGCGGCCCTGTCGGGCCAGTTCATCGAGAAAGGTCAATTCTTCGGTGCGCAAAAGCTGTATGTCTGCGGGCAATGCCCCTTGCCAGCGTTCGGCCAGCAACTCGCGCTGGTGACGCAATGCCGTCAGCCGCGAAGTCAGCAACACCAGCTGATTGCCCAGCAACTGCACCAGGCCATTGGCACTGCGCAGCCGAGGCGCGTCGAAGTACAAATGCCGGCGCAACCCTTCAAGCGCGCTGATCTCGCCTAACAGTTGCATTTGTCGGCGATGGAAATCGGCTTCGCTTTCGTCGGTACGAATCACGGCGGCCGCGTGGGTCGCGAGCAGCTTGATCACTTGGTCGACCTTGGCGAAATAACTGCGGGTCACGGCCTCCGGTCGTGCGGTCAACAGGCTGACCACGCACACGCAAACCACGGCCAGTAAGGTCTCGGTTACCCGAGTGACCGCCAGCAGAAAGGTGCCGTCCTGGTCCGGCACCGCCAGCAGGGCGACCACCACCGCCGTGTAACCACTGAGCACAAACGCCTGAGAACTGGTGTAGCGCAGCAGCGTGCCGCCGGCGGTGCACAACGCCAGCCACAAGGCCAGGGTGATGATGAACGGCAGCGGCGCCTGGGGGAAAATCGCCATGATCAGCACGGCCACCACCGCCCCCATCGTGGTGCCGATGACCTGGCCAAAACTGCGGGCCAGGGCCATGCCGCCCAGTGGCTGACTGACAATGACCACCGCCATGATCGACCATTTGGGCTGATCAAGGTCGAACAGGAACGCCAGGTACAAGGTCAACAGCCCTGCGATGACGGTTCTGAGGGCAAACAACAGCGCCCCATAGCCTGGGTTGAGCAACATCTTGAAGTACTGAAGCAGCGGTTGCATGGGTGCACTCATCGGGTCATCTCAAGCAAGCGTAGTCACTGCTTCAGGACCTCGACAGGTTTCAAAGTCGACAGAGGTTGTAGGCAATTTCGATGATGAGTCAGACGCTTCCGATAGACGCGCTCGATAGGCCCGTCAGCCATAGCGATTGGACAGAATCCCGTCGTCCCCCTAGGCTTAAAACGCTGCGAAAGCGTCTATTGATAAGCCTTACCCATGATCGTGCGTCCCAAGCCGAATCTGATCGGCATCCTGTTTTCCCTCAAAGGCTCGATTGCCAAACGTATAGCCTTGCGCAGCCTGCTGGTGACGCTGCTTGCCTCGGTGATTGTGCTGATCGAGACCTGGCACCCGGAGTCTTTCTCCAAGGTCAACGCCACGCCGTTTACCCTGCTGGGCTTGTCGCTGTCGATCTTCATGAGCTTTCGCAACAACGCCTGCTACGACCGCTGGTGGGAGGGTCGCAAGCAACTGGGGCAGATGATCATTGAAGTACGCTCGCTGATTCGCCAGACCCAAGGGCTGATGGATGCGGACGAACGCGAACTGTTGCTGCGCGAACTCTGCGGCTTCGCTCATGGTTTGATCGCGCGGTTGCGGCTGGAAAGTGAACCGCACGCTATCGCCCCCTGGACCCACGACCCCATCGACCGTTTGCACCCGAACATCCCTGACGCGCTGTTGCAACGCATCGGCGCCCGCTGTTCGGAACTGGCCGAACTGGGCCGGATCAGTGAATGGCGCTACACCCAACTGGAATCGCGGCTGGTCAGCCTGAGCCAGGTCCAGGCCAGTTGTGAGCGAATCAAAAGCACGCCACTGCCCTTCCCTTACACGCTGTTGCTGCACCGCACCATTTACCTGTTTTGCATCCTGCTGCCGTTTGCCATGGCCGAACCACTGGGGTGGCTGACACCGGTATTTACCGCCATCGTCAGTTACACATTTTTCGGTCTTGACGAGATTGGTGATGACCTGGAGGACCCGTTTGGCTTCGACGAGAACGATTTGCCGTGCAATGCAATTTTGCGCACCCTGGAGCGCGAAGTGCTGGCCGCACTGGGGCAAACCGATTTGCCGCCAGCCCTGGAACCCATCGAGTACGTATTGAACTGAGCCGGGGTTTGACTCGGGGCCGCACCTGACCGAAGCTGACGCCTTCGCAAAAGCTCGCCAGCTCCCGGATTCCTGCATGCCCCAGTCCCGCCGCTACCTGCTTATCAGCCTCTGCATCCTGCTTGCCATTGCCCTCGCCTGGTTTTTTCTGCGCAGCACCACGCCCGTGGTCTCGGAGGCGATTAAACACGGCTACAGCGAAGCACTGGCCCAGGCTCGCGCCGGTCAACCGGGGGCTGCGCGGATGCTTTATCAGCAACTGAGTCGTCCAGACCTGTCCGCCAAGCGCCGTATCTGGCTGCTGGCCGAACTGCCGAACTACCCCAGCCCGCAAGCCTTGAAACTGGCGGATGCGGATTTGCAAAACACCTCGGTGGATGTCCGGGTGGCGGCGATCAAAAGCGTCGTTGGCCTGGTGCCTGGCGGCCAGCGCAGCCTGTTGCTCGGGCCGTTGCTCGATGACAGCGATCAAACCGTGCGCTTTGCCGCGATCAACGCGCTGCTGGGGTTGTCGCCGGATGATTTGGGGTTGTATTTCGGGCCGTTGCAGCAGGCCATCGATGCCTGGGAACTGGTGCTCAAGAACGAACCCGAATCTGCCAGTACGCAATCTCAGTTGGCGCGTCTGCACTTGCACAATGCCGAATTGAAAGAAGCGCAACACGCGCTGGAGCGCACCCTGCAACTGGAACCCGGCAACCTGCCGGCACTGGTCATGCAAATCGAAGTGCTCGACAGGCAAGGCCAAAGCGACGCCGCCCGCCAGCTACTGGCCAAACAGTTGCAGGCCCAGCCGGATTCCGCCTACCTGCAACACGCCCTCGGTCTCTGGTTACTGCACCACGGGCAAAGCGAGTTTGCCGTGCTCGGCCTGGCCAAAGCCGTTGAACTGGAGCCGGACAACAAGGATTACCGCTACGACCTCGCCACCACGCTGCACAGCGAAGAAGAGCTGGAAGCGGCGCAGAAACAGCTGCAGGAAATCGTCCAGCGCCATCCGGCCGATCGCAAGGCGCGGGTCTTGTTAATCAATTACTGGAAGGAAAGCGGCCAGTTGCAGAACGTGCAAATCCTGCTGGCGCAGCTTGAGCAAATGAACCCGGATGATCCGGCGTTGCAGCAAGGGCTCTAAAAGAACCCGTTGCGTCACGGTGTTGCGGTAAAACACAGCCCCTGTAGGAGCTGCCGCAGGCTGCGATCTTTTGCTTTTTTTGCACAAGAACATCACTCAAACACAAAAGGTTGAACCGTCGTCTCGGCCAAGGGTCAAGAGAAACAGGCAGTCACTTCAGGCACTTCAGGCCTGCTGCCTCGCTTCCCCTAGTCATGAGAGGGCTTTTTTTGTCTACATCTAACGAGTTGTTCAGTGCAAAAGCCGCCACCGGCATTGAAGGTCTGGATGACATCCTGGCCGGTGGATTGTCCCGCGGACATGTGTTTCTGCTGGAGGGTGAGCCCGGAACCGGTAAAACCACCGTCGCGTTGCATTTTCTCCTTGCCGGCGCCCGAGCCGGCGAGCGCTCGTTGTACATCACTTTGTCGGAAACCGAACGTGAGCTGCGCCAAGGGGCGTTGTCCCACGGTTGGGAGCTGGATGAGAACATCCACATCTTTGAACTGACCCCCCCGGAAAGCCTGCTCAACGCCGAACACCAGCAAAGCCTGCTGTACTCCTCGGACCTTGAGCTGGGCGAAGCCACCAAGCAGATTTTCGAAGTGGTCGAACGGGTCAAACCGACCCGCGTGGTGCTCGACAGCCTGTCCGAAATTCGCCTGCTGGCCCAAAGCTCACTGCGCTATCGCCGGCAAATCCTGGCGATCAAACACTACTTTGTGCGCTACGACGCCACGGTGGTGCTGCTGGATGACCTGACCACCGAGTCCCTCGACAAAACCGTGCACAGCGTCGCCCACGGGGTGATTCGCCTTGAAGAGCTGACCCCTAACTACGGCGCCGAACGCCGGCGTATTCGCGTGGTGAAATACCGCGGCCAAAAATACCGTGGCGGCTTCCATGACTTCACCATCATGGGCGACGGTATCCATGTGTTTCCACGCCTGGTGGCCGCCGAACATCGCGGCGGCTATGTCCGTCGGCAATTGACCAGCGGCATCAAGGAAATGGACGCCCTGCTGGGTGGCGGCATCGAAACCGGGTCCAGCACGTTGATCCTCGGCCCTGCCGGCACCGGCAAATCGCTGATCTCGATGATCTTCGCCGCAGCGGCCGTCGCCCGTGGCGAGAAAGCCGCGCTATTTATCTTCGACGAGGAACTGGGCCTGCTGTTCGAACGCATGAAAAACATGGGCATCGACCTCAAGGCCTTGCAAGCCACCGGCAACCTGCTAATCGAGCAAGTGGATGCCGCCGAGCTATCCCCCGGCGAGTTCTCTCATCGGGTGCGTCGTTGCGTCGATGAGCGCGACATCAAAACCGTGGTGATCGACAGCATCAACGGCTATCAAGCGGCGATGCCGGAAGAAAACGCCCTGGTGCTGCACATGCACGAGTTGCTGCTGTACCTCAATCGCCGAGGCGCCGCGACGTTCATGACCGTGGCCCAGCATGGACTGGTCGGGGACATGCAAGCGCCAGTGGACATCACCTATCTCGCCGACACGGTCATTCTGTTGCGCTATTTCGAAGCCCTGGGCAAGGTGCGCCGGGCCATTTCTATCATCAAGAAACGCACCGGCAGCCATGAATCGACCATCCGTGAATACCGCATCAGCAGCAATGGCATGACCATCGGCGAACCGCTGGACGCGTTCCAAGGGGTCTTGCGTGGGGTACCAACCTACTTGGGCGCCAGCAAACCGCTGCTTGAGGAAGATCAACCATGACCGCGCTGGCCGCGACGTCCGAGCGCGCAATCATTCTCGCGCCGCTAGGTCGCGACAGCCAGATTGCACTGATGATGCTCAATGAAGCGGGCTATGACGGTGTCATCAGTCGTGACCTGGCGGGGTTGTGCGGTGAACTGGCATTCGGCGCCGGCCTGCTGTTGATTGCGTCTGAAGCGCTGCTGGGTGCCGATCTGGATCATCTGCAAGGCTTGATCGAGCAACAACCGGCCTGGTCGGACTTACCGATCGTGCTGTTGACCCACCACGGCGGGCCGGAACAGAACGCCGCGTCGCGTTTGGGCCCGCAACTGGGCAACGTGACCTTTCTTGAGCGCCCGTTCCATCCCGTGACCCTGATCAGCCTGGTCACCACCGCGTTGCGCGGGCGACGACGACAGTACGAAGCCAGGGACCGGCTAATCGATTTGAGCCAGAGCGAACTGCGGCTGCAAACCACCCTGGAAACCCTTGAGCAACAAGTCGAGGAGCGCACCGCACAACTTCGGCATAACGAAGAAGCGCTGCGCCAGTCGCAGAAAATGGAAGCGGTCGGCCAGTTGACGGGCGGCATCGCCCATGACTTCAACAACATGCTGACCGGCATCATCGGCAGCCTTGAGCTGTTGCGTCGGCGCCTGGCCCGTGGCCGCACCGAAGACCTCGATAGTCTGATCGACCTTGGTGTGACTTCAGCCAACCGCGCGGCCGCCCTGACTCACCGACTGCTGGCGTTTTCCCGGCGCCAGTCGCTGGATTCCAAACCGGTGGTGATCAACACCCTGGTGACGTCCATGGGCGAACTGTTGCAACGCAGCATCAATGAGACGATTCGCCTGGACATGCAACTGAGCGATGACCTGTGGGTGGCCGAAGCGGACCCCAATCAACTGGAAAGCGCCCTGCTCAACCTGGTCATCAACGCCCGTGATGCCATGCCGGATGGCGGCAAACTGGTGGTCAAAACCTTCAATCAACATTTCGACACCGGGTTTGCCGAAGCCCATGGCAATCTTCAACCCGGGGATTATGTGGTGCTGAGCGTGACCGACACCGGTTGCGGCATGCCCGAAGCCACCATCACTCGGGCCTTTGACCCGTTCTTCACCACCAAACCCATCGGCCAGGGCACCGGACTTGGGTTGTCGATGATTTACGGTTTCAGCAAGCAATCCCGAGGTCACGTCACGATTCAGAGCGAGGTCGATAACGGCACCACCGTCAACCTGTACCTGCCGCGTTTCGCCGGCAACCTGGTGCAAGATCCGCTCGTGGCGATCCAGCAGACTCCTTTCGCACAAAACGGTGAGACGGTGCTGATCGTCGAGGACGATCCCGCAGTTCGAGTGTTGGTCAGCGCGGTGCTGAGCGAGTTGGGTTATGCGTTTGTCGAGGCCGGGGACGCCGACAGCGCGGTGCCGATCCTGGATTCCGCCCAGCGCATCGATCTGTTGATCAGCGACGTCGGGCTACCGGGGATGAATGGCCGACAACTGGCGGAAATCGGTCGGCAATACCGGCCGGAACTCAAGGTGCTGTTCATTACCGGGTACGCCGAGCATGCCGCCGTGCGCGGTGGTTTCCTCGACCCGGGCATGCAGATGATCACCAAGCCGTTCACCTTCGATCTATTAACGGCAAAGGTGCGCGAGATGATCAGAATCTAAGAGAGTATGAGTACACCTGCGTAGGAGCTGCCGAAGGCTGCGATCTTTTGATCTTGATTCTTAAAACCAACATCAAAAGATCGCAGCCTTCGGCAGCTCCTACGGGGATCAGAGCGTTTAGGAGAGCATTTCCTGCATCAGTTCCTGCAACACATCCAGATCGAATGGCTTGCCCAGAATCGGCGCCTTGCGGGTGATCGGGCTGTCCGTCTCGCGGATTTCCTGCGGATAACCGCTGATAAAAATCACTTTGAGCTCCGGGCGCAATTTCACCGCAGG
>Ga0302175_10000562_pt1 | contig 11770 bp, 9 predicted proteins | sample I_Fen_N3_3_FD_198791 | JGI IMG/M metagenome (GOLD analysis project Ga0302175, IMG submission 198791) | Peat permafrost microbial communities from Stordalen Mire near Abisko, Sweden - I_Fen_N3_3 | ecosystem: Environmental > Terrestrial > Soil > Wetlands > Permafrost | place: Sweden: Abisko... | reverse complement strand
TCATTGGCCCAGCGGTCGAACCATTTCTGCTCGATGGATTGGGGGTCGTAGCGCTCGGAACGGGCGGAGGCGGCAGACGGATTGGCTTGTTCGGCTTGAGAATCAGGCATATATGCGTTCAAGTTCGCGAAACGGCTAAACCATAATTTTACAACGCGAGCACGGGGGTTACCCGGCGACGCGCTCGCCTGGTTTCACGAGCTTCTTGAGTGCGTTCACGTTGGCGAGGTCGTCGAGTGGCTCCTCGACGGGGGTCTCGGCGATAAAGGCCGCGTGGGCGAGCCTAGGGTCGTTCAGCAGTCGACGAAAGGGCTTGAGTCCGATGGTTCCCTTCCCGATGTTCTGGTGGCGGTCGAGTTTGGAGCCGCATGCAGCCTTGGCGTCGTTGCAATGCCAGACGTGGACAGCCTTGAGTCCGACGGTGCGATCGAGTTGGTCGAGAGTGGCAGCGTAGCCGTGGTCGCTGACGATGTCGTATCCGGCAACATGGGTGTGGCAGGTGTCGATGCATGCGCCTATGGGCACGTGCTTGCGCAGCAGGTGGATTAGCTCCGCAACCTGCTCGAAGTTTCCCCCAAGTGAAAATTCTGAGCCGGCCGTGTTTTCGATCAGGATGCGCAGGTTGCCGGCTTCGAGGTCGAGTGCGTCGGCAGCTTGCTCAATTCCCCGTGCGGCGCGCTGCAAGCCTTCCTGCCGAGTTGCTCCACGGAAGGAACCGGGATGGAGGACCAAATACTCGGCTTTTAGGGCGAGAGCTCGCTCAATCTCGCCACGAAACGCGGAGACGGACTTGGCGTGAAATTCGGGATTGCCTCCGGCGAGGTTTACGAGATAGTTGGCGTGGATCGCGAGCGGGCGCAGGCCGTACTCGACGCGCAAACGAATCATCTCAGCAACATCAAGCCGCTTCACTTCGTAAGGCTGCCATTGACGCGGGCTCGACGAAAATATTTGCAGCGTGTTGCAGCCGAGTCGGTAGGCGCGCTCGGCGGCGTTGTGCACGCCTCCGGCGGTGGAGGTGTGGATGCCGACGCGTCGGGCGGTAAGCTTCGGCGGCTTTGCCGGAACGGGCAGAAGCTTTAGGACATCTTTCTCGACGTTTCCAGGCTCGGTGGGCATCTCATCGATTGTAATGAGCCATGCCGCCCGGCATCATCATCTCCCGCGTATTGCGCTAATCCCCGTTTGCTGGGCACCAACTGCCGGCTTCGTCACTGCTCCCTGTGACCGGCGTCCTTGCCCGCTCTTTCGTCAGCCTCTAAAACTTCTAATCGTGAGGCAAGGGATTGGTGTCTCTGACAGGGGGCCGCGCTCTGGCGTGGGTCAAGTATTGCTCTTTGACAACTAGGATTTCGCTGCAATCCAAGCCGTGACTGCATGGCCTTAACCGTCATACTTGTATGGTTTGTATGGCTTTCAGGTGTAATGCTTTACATACTTGTATGGCGAAAATAAGCCGCTTTTCACCCGATTTTCACCACTAAGTCCTACGGCGAGAAACGGATAGCTATAACTATATGTCGATTCAATGAGTTATACACTATTTATGTCTAACCGACTGATTCTAAAGAGTGGGTCACATTATTTTTCTGCTTCTCGGCGGCTCTGGCGGCAAGCGACCCTTCCCCAGCTATACCATCACGGTGCGGATTAGAGCGATGAGGCAGGTCACCAGCCCTATCAGCAGGCACAATATGCCGAATCGTCGCAGGCCTCCCGTTTACGGAACCGCTGAACGACACATCCCATTGCTGAATCGGCCATCCGGCATGAATTCCTGCGCTGCCGGTCCACTTCGATCACAGCGAAGCGAGGCCGACGACGAGCAAAATGCCAGAGGCAAGGAGAGATTGCGGGCTCGCAGGCGGATATTGTGCCCCCCTGGCACCGGAATTGACAAACGTAAACATTGTGGCCAGCACGTGGGAACGGTAAACTAGCTAGTCACAAGGGGTTGCTCATGCTAGTCGTCTTGAAGGCCAACGCGTCGGAATCCGACGTGAAGGCGGTTTGCCAGAAAATTGAAAGCCTGGGGCTGCGCGCTCACGCCATTCCCGGAGCACAACGCACCGCCATCGGCATTACCGGAAACCGCGGGGAAGTGGAGCCGGGCGCGATTGAGGCGTTTGAGTGCGTGCAGGAAGTCATCCGCGTCAGCAAGCCCTACAAGTTAGTCAGTCGAGAATTGAAGGAAGAGAATACGGTGGTTCGCTTTCCCGACTCCGACGCTGCCATCGGCGGCAAGGAAGTCGCGGTGATAGCGGGGCCGTGCGGTGTGGAAACGCGCGAGCAGGCGTTCGCCGCGGCCGAGCGAGTTGCCAAAGCGGGTGCGCGGTTCTTTCGAGGCGGAGCGTTCAAACCACGTACCTCGCCGTATGCCTTCCAGGGATTGGGTGAGCTTGGGCTGCAGATTCTCGCCGAAGTCCGTGAGAACTTCGGCTTGCTCATCGTAACGGAAGCCGTGGACCACGAAACCCTGGCGCTGGTGGACCAGTACGCCGACGTCATCCAGATTGGCGCCCGCAACATGCAGAACTTCTCGCTGCTGAAACGCGCTGGCAAGGCGAGCAAGCCTGTGCTGCTCAAACGCGGGATGTCGGCCACGCTGGAAGAGTTCCTGATGGCGGCCGAGTACATCATGAGCGAAGGTAACTACAACGTCATTCTGTGTGAACGTGGCGTGCGGACGTTTGCGGATCACACCCGCAACACGCTGGATCTCAGCGTAGTTCCCGCGGTGCAGCGGCTCAGCCATTTGCCCATCATCGTGGATCCGAGCCACGGAACCGGCAAGCGCAACAAGGTTACCCCGCTGTCGCGGGCGGCGGTGGCGGTGGGAGCCGACGGCCTCATCATCGAGGTACACTGCGACCCAGACCGCGCCCTCAGTGATGGCAACCAGTCGCTGTATCCCGACCAGTTCGACAGCCTGATGGTTGAGGTGCGGCAGATTGCGCATGTGCTGGGGCGCTCGGTGGCTGACCCGGTCACGAACCCCGGCGCGCGGCGTCCCGCGGGTGCGGCTGCCGACTAATGACCATAGCGCGGCGGCATCCCTCAGCGGTCCGGCGCATCCTTTCAGCCCTGGCTTTGGCGGGCTTGGCCTTGCCGGCGATGTCATGCCGTCAGCGGCCCGATGTCGACCCCACATATCACGAGTTCGCGTACGTCTCGAACGGCGGCAGCAGCTCGGTGAGTGTCATTGATACGCTTGCACTGCGCAACGTGAAGACGATTGCAGTCGGCAAAAACCCAACCGGGCTGGCCGTGAATCCTGTTCGGAATGAGGTTTATGTCGCCAATACGGAGTCGAACAACCTCAGCATCATTGACGCGGAGCGCAACGAAGTAGTCGCCACAATTGGCGTCCACCGCGCGCCATATTTCGTTTCCGTGTCTCCTGACGGAAAGCGGGCGTACCTGGCGAACTCTGGTTCGTGGAACGTGTCAGTCATCGACCTCGACAAACGAGTGGTGATTGCGACGATCCCGGTGGGGAATGCACCCGGGCTGGCAAAAGTTTCGCCTGACGGCAGCGTCGTTGCCGTGAGCAATCGAGGGGACGACACTGTCTCACTCATCGACACCAGCAAGCTGGCGGTCCGCAGCCGGATACCGGTGTGCGCACAACCGCAGGACATGGTGATCCTGCCGGACAGCAGCAAGTTGTATGTGGCATGCCCGGGATCGAACCAACTGGCGGCCATCGACCTTAGGACGGATCGCGTGCTGGCGCTGCTCGACTCGGGGAAAATGCCTGTCCACATGGCGCTGAAGCCGGATGGCGGCGAGATCTTCGTCAGCAATTTCGAGGCGAACAGCTTCTCCATCGTAGAGGCGTACACCAACGAAATCAGTGGCAGTTACCTGATTGGGAACAGTCCGGTGCGCGGGCTGGTTTCGTCGGACAACTCGCTGCTCTACGTCAGCAACTTCGGCTCGAATAACGTGAGTGTCTACGCTATTGACGAGGGCAGGGTCATTGGGTCCGTAACGGTAGGCAGCCATCCTGACGGGCTGGCGCTCACACCTGACGAAGAGCATCTGCTGGTGGCGGGTACGAAGTCGGGGGACGTGGCAGTGGTGCGGACGGTGAAGACGCGCGACAACTCGAAGATCAGCGCGGCGCGTGCGTTGGTCACGGTAATTCCGGTTGGCAATCAGCCCAACGACATCGCGATTAAGGCGTTTAAGACCGCAGCAAAATAGCGGCCGTTAAGAGTTTTCGGGGAGCGAGTACTCGAAATCGTACGAGTGCTTGCCGTCGGCGATGATGATATTCAGCTTGCCTGTGAGGCCTGTCAGTTCGTCAGTGCCTGAGTCCGGAACGACACTGATGCTCAGGGTGGGTGCGCCGCGATCCATGGTCGCGCTGTGGTGCAGCACAAACGAGCCGGAACGACCGGAGAGCTTGCCGGTGACGCGCTCCATGGCGACATACCCGGCTGAGCCCTTCACGCTCGTCATGAACGACAGCATTTGTCCCTGGCTGGATCCTTCCAGGTCACCATGAAATTGCTTGTCGATCGACATGCGGCCCAGCGCCGCGCTTTCAGCGAAGTCATTTGCTAAGGGCAGCAGCTTCACATCGAATGTTCCTGTGGCACGCATGCTCACACCATTCCTCTTCGGTCACGATTCTGTCAGTTCAGCTTTACTTAATTGGACGCCGCAACGGGCTTTTCACAGTGCTGCTCGAACGCAGCGGAGAGTCGCTGGGCGATGTCTTCGGCGGTGCGGCTCTCGATTTCGCTGCGCGGAACAAAATGCACGAGCTCACCATTGCGATACAGAGCGAGGCTGGGAGAAGAAGGCGGGACGGCGCCGAAGTGCTGACGCGCACGATCGGTGGCGTCGCGGTCCTGTCCGGCAAATACGGTGTAAACGCGGTCAGGGCGAACGGCGTTCTGCAGGGCGCGGCGAACGCCAGGACGCATCTTGCCGGCGGCGCATCCGCATACCGAGTTGACGATGACCAACGCGGTGCCGGACTTGTCGGCCAGCGCGGCGTCAACGTCTTGGGCGGTGCGCAGTTCCTTAACGCCAGCCTTGGTCAGTTCTTCACGCATAGGGACTATTAAGAGTTCGGGATACATTAGTTTCTCCTGTTGGGTAATAACGCCTTTTGTTGGATGCTATGCAGCACACGGAAGACGCCCGAAGCCACAATATATATTGACTGTACCTCATGATCCTTCGCGAACAAGTGCCGCTGGCTCCCCTTACAACGCTTGGCGTGGGAGGAGCGGCGCGCTATTTTGTGGAGGCTGAGAGCGAGGCGGACATCCGCGAGGCCCTGCAATTTGCCAAAGAGCGTGATTTGGCGCTGTTTGTACTCGGGGGCGGAAGCAACCTGGTGGTGGCGGACTCTGGGTTCGCCGGAATTGTGCTCAAAGTTTGCCTGCTGGGCATTTCTCTCGCTCCCCAAGTGTCGGACGTCAGGTTTCAGGTCGCCGCAGGCGAGGATTGGGACGGATTCGTGGCTCGGGCCGTGGAAGATGATTGCGCGGGCATTGAGTGCCTGAGCGGAATACCAGGTTTCGCTGGGGCAACGCCTGTGCAGAATGTCGGCGCGTACGGGCAAGAGGTGGCGGAGACAATCTGCCAGGTAGTGGCTCTGGACCGTCAGACCATAGAGTTGCGCACGTTTCGCAACTCCGATTGCGGCTTTGGATATCGCACCAGCATTTTCAACACGAGTGCCCGCGACCGTTTCATTATTCTGCGGGTTTCATTCAGACTGCGGCGGGGCGGCAGTGCTGCCGTTCGTTATGCCGATTTGGAGAAGTATTTTGGTCGCGATAACGAAAAGCCTACGCTGCAACAGGTACGCGATGCCGTGCGCGAGATTCGCCGCAGTAAGGCTATGCTTCTGGTTCCTGGGGATGAAGACGCTCGCAGCGCCGGATCGTTCTTCAAGAATCCCGTGGTGGCGCAAAGTGAATTCGACGAATTGACGGCGCGATTACGCTCACGTGGACTCGACATGCCCAGCTACCCGGCGGGTGAGAACTGTCGGAAATTATCAGCCGCCTGGTTGGTTGAGAACGCTGGATTCATAAAGGGTTATACCCGGGGAGCAGCCGGAATTTCGCGGCGCCACACGCTCGCGATCGTGAATCGTGGCGGAGCGACGGCGGCGGAAATCGTGGCGCTGAAGGATGAAATTCAGTCCCGAGTGTGGGCAGAGTTTGGAATTTCGCTGCAACCCGAGCCTGCATTCCTCGGATTCTAGACTGCCAGCGGAGGCACACGCTTGTGCCATTCTGTTGCCCGCTCGTAGGCGCGAGCCACTCTCAGCGCCAGATCGTCAGCGCCGGGGCGCGTTGAGATCTGAAGCCCAACCGGCAATCCTCCACCGGTGAATCCACAGGGCACTGACACCGTGGGCCAGAACAGCAGGCTGAATGGGGCGGTGTTACGTAGAAGCTTCTGCACCTCGAACGCGCGCAGGTCCGCGTTCGTCATCGCATGCGGCGTGGGAATCTCGGGAGCACCAATGAGGCACGTCGGCGTCATTATCACGTCTACGTTCGCGAACAATCTTTCGGCATCCCGGCGGACGGCCGCCAACGAGTCACGCGCGTTCTCGTAATCTGCCGGGCTGATGCTGGTGCAAGCCCGCAGTCGGTCCAATGTTGCGGGCTGGTAGAGCTCTGGCGAGCGCCCCATCATCGGGCGATGATAGTCGAGAATTTCTTCATCGAAGTCGGTCCAGCGAACGTGGACTTCCAGATTCACGTCGAGTATTGATGCGGTCAGCGCGCGCACAACGCCGAACGCTTGTTCAACGCATTGAGCGACGTCAGCATCGCAACCGTCGAAGAAGCCCGCGCGGGCCACTCCTACCCTAACACTAGCGACCAACTCGTCAATCTCGGTCAGGTCGCATCCGTCGGACAACGCTTGTAACAGCAGCCATGCATCCTGCACCGTGCGCGTCATGGGACCAGGGGTATCAAAGGACGGACGGAGGGGGATGATCCCGTTGTTGCTCCAAACTCCGGCACTCGGTCGATGTCCCACGATGCCGCAGAGGGCGGCGGGAATCCGCACCGAGCCTGCGGTATCAGTGCCGAGAGCGGCGACGCACATCCCCGCGGCGACGGCAGCCCCCGCTCCCGACGAAGATCCGCCGGTAATGCGCGTTGTGTCCCAAGGATTACGCGCAGGACCATAGGCGCTCACCATTCCGCTGGCACCAAAGGCGAATTCGTGGAGGTTGGTCTTGCCGACGATCACGGCGCCGGCCCGACTCAAGTTGGCCACAAGGACTGCGTCTCGGGTCACGACATTGCTAGTCAACTGCCGGCTCGCTGCGGTTGTCGGCACACCGGCCACATCGATGAGGTCTTTCATCGCGACCGGAATCCCATGCAGCGGACCGCGCCAGGTCCCTGCCGCAACTTCTTGATCGGCGCGACGGGCCTGCTTCAAGGCCAACTCATCCGTCACTGTAATAAACGCGTTAAGGGTCGGGTTCAGCCGCCCAATACGGTCGAGACAAGCGTGAGTCAGTTCAAGTGATGACAGCTTGCGGCTGCGAATCAGTTCAGCCGCTTCAGTCAGCGTTGGAACGAGACTTAGCATCAGGCAAGCAGACGCTTGCGCTTCTTCGCGCAGTTCTCGCAAACGCCGTAGATCTGGAAGGTGTGCCGGGAGGTGACGTACTTATGCTTGCGGCCAATTTCGTGCTCGATGCGCTCGATGTCATTGGAGAAGAACTCCACCGAGCCGCCACATTCGGTGCAAACCATGTGATGGTGGTTGCGACGATTGTATTGGTGCTCGTAGCGGGCTACGCCATCATTGAATGCAACCTCGCTGGCGAGCCCGCACTCCGAAAGAAGCTTTAGGGTGCGGTAGACGGTAGTGAATCCGATACGTTCGTCTTTCTTGCGGACCAACCGGTACAGTTCGTCGGTCGAGAGGTGGTCGCGAGTGTCCAGAAAGGCGCGCAGGATGGCGTCGCGCTGCCCGGTATGTTTCAACCCGACGCGACGCAAGTGGTCATGGAAGATCGCCTCGGCCTCGCGCACCATTTGCGGCGAAATCGAGGGCTGATCATCAACCCGGCTACGGCTGTTATCGCGTTTGGAAGCTTTCATCTCCATTCGTCCCACAACGGCATCAGCATATCACCGGGGCTTGTTTGCATGGGAAGGCCGCGCGCCGTATGCGGGAAGTTATGGGTGATGGCGGCGCGCCTCTCCTATAATTAAAGATTCGCATGATCACAACCATAGTTCCCTCCTCCCGCCGCCGTTCGAACGCTAGCGTCGCGATTCGTATTGTTATAGCTTTTCTTGCGCTCGGACTGATTGTATTTCTTGCCTTCGACGTATGGTTTTACCGCGCCGTCCGGGCGGCGTTGCCGCAAGTGGACGGCACTGTCGCCGTTGCCGGCCTGTCGCATCCGGTCACCATCACGCGCGATGGGCAGGGGGTTCCAACCATAACCGCCGCGACGCTCGACGACCTTTTCTACGCTCAGGGTTACGTCATCGCGCAAGAGCGGTTGTGGCAAATGGACATGACGCGGCGCTTCGCGTCGGGCGATCTGGCGGCGATCCTGGGACCAGACTTCGTCGCCGTTGACAAGGAACAGCGCATACTGGGCCTGCGTCAGATAGCGGAGGAGTCGGTCTCCGCAATGGACCCAGCGCAGCGGGCACAGTTTCAGGCGTATGCCAATGGTGTAAACGCCTACATCGCCAGTCACACCAAATCGCTGCCCATGGAGTTCCGCTTTCTCACTTATGCCCCGCACGTCTGGACGGTGGAAGACTCGCTGCTCGTCGGCCTGTCGATGAGCGAGTTCCTGAATCACGGCTATTACCGGGAGGCGTTGCTGAAGGAAAAGGCCGTCGCCAAGCTGGGACCGGAGCTGGCTGCGGACTTGTTTGTGAACTCCTCGTGGCGCGATCATCCGCCGGGTGCCGAAGGAAAGTCGCTGGCCGACGAGCCTCCGCTGAACCTGCCGGAAGGAGAGGATTTTGCGGTGCCGTCCGGGAAGCCTGCGCCCAAGAAAGGCGCTAAGCAACCGGGACGGCAGTCGTTGGCTTTGCCGTTTGCGAGTCCGGCGAGTTCCCTGTCTCCTGAAGTTCGGTATCACGCCGGATCGAACAACTGGGTAATTTCGGGGGCGCATACCGCGAGTGGAAAGCCACTACTGTCGAACGACATGCACCTCGAACTGCGACTGCCGAACAACTGGTACGAAGCCCACTTGGTGTGTGGAGAGTTCGACGTGGCAGGCGTCACACTTCCCGGCATGCCGTACGTCATCGTCGGTCACAACCGCCGCGTGGCTTGGGGATTCACCAACGTTGGTCCCGCGGTGGAGGACGTTTTCGTCGAGAAGTTCAATGAGAAAGGTGAGTACCTGACACCGCAGGGATGGGTACAGCCCGAGCGTCGGCAGGAGATCATCCGGGTCAAAGGCAAGCCGGAAGTTAAGTTCGATGTCGTGGTTACGCGTCACGGGCCCATCATCACCAGCCTGGTTCCTGACGAGAAGCGTCAACTGGCGCTGCAATGGATCGTTTACAAGCCAGGCTCGTCGAGAATTCCGTTCTTCGAAGTGAATTCGGCGAAGAACTGGGACGAGTTTCGCGCCGCATTTTCACTCTTCGGCGCGCCGGGACAAAACGTGGTCTATGCAGACGTGGATGGCCACATTGGCTACCAGGCGACGGGCTTCGTTCCGATTCGCGCATCGGGTGACGGGTCACTGCCGGTTCCCGGCGACACCGATGCCTACGAGTGGACGGGGTTCATCCCGTACGATGAGATGCCGCGGGTTTTCGATCCCCCATCGGGCATACTGGCAACCGCCAACGGCCGCATTACGCCTGACGGCTATCCGCACTCAATCAGCTTCGAGTGGGACTCTGCGTATCGCACGGAACGCATCTACAAGTTATTGAGCAAGCCGAAGAAATACACGCCGGCGGACATGCTGGAGATCCAGACCGATGTTGTGTCGGAGCTGGACCGCTTCTGCGCCGAGCGGTTCGTGTATGCCATTGACCACACGCCGAAGGCATCCGAAAAAGCCAAAGCGGCGGCGGAAATCATGCGCGGGTGGGACGGAAATATGGCGGTCGATTCGGTTGCAGCATCGATTGCGTTTTACTCGCGCGGAAAATTGAATGAACTCCTATTGCGGCCCAAGCTTGGCGACGACTGGAAGGCTTACTCGCGTTGGTTCATGTTGCCCGTATGGCTGGAGGGTGCATTGTCGCGGCAATCTCCGCAGTGGCTGCCGTCCAGTTATGCCAGCTACGACGATCTGCTCACCGCAGCGGTGGAAGCAGCGGTCACCGACTCGAATTCACCGCGTTCACTCACCTTCTGGACGTGGGGCCGCGTGCATCAGATCGATATCAAGCATCCGTTCTGGAGCAACTTCCCGATACTGAAGCGTGCTGCCGGGCCCGGCGCCCATCCGTGGTCTGGCGACGGCGTAACGGTGAAGCAGGCCGGGCAGCGATTTGGCCCATCGGAACGGTTCACCGCCGACCTGTCGGACTTGGACAATTCGAGGCTGAACATCGTGAATGGGCAGTCTGGGAACCTCTTTGACGATCATTACGACGATCAGTGGGATGCGTTCTATAGCGGACACACGTTCAAACTACCGTTCTCGCCAGAAGCGGTAGCGAAGTCTGCGCACCATCAGCTAAAACTTCAACCCGAGTAAACACTCGTTGCAATCGCTTAGCAATAAAATGGGCGGCTTTGGGCCGCCCATTCTGCTTGAACCGAGGCGAACTCTACTTGTCGACCTGCACGACGCCAGACAACGCGCCCACAAACGCAATCTGTGTGGATTGCAGTTGCCCGGTGGTGGTGTCGTAGATATACAGAACCCCGCCTTCCACGGCGTACATCGTATTGCGGTTCGGTATCGACTGAAGTCCCGTAACTCCGCCGAATGGGGCTGTGGGTGGGTCGGCGGCGACTTTGCCCACGTCAACAATCGAGAGACAGCCTATCGAAGTATTCGCGCACCTGACCGCGCCGATGTATAGCTTGTTGTTATTCGATAGCGCCATCGTGGTGTGTCGGCCGTCGCCAATCACCACCGGATTAGCGGTAGTGCGAGTCATGGCGCTGACGTCAACGACATCAAAGGTTCCGGTACTTCCGCCGGGATAACCTGCCACGTAGAGTGTGGTGCTGTTCAGCAGGCCCACGCTGGCGCCGCCTACGGGAACAGTGGCCGTCACTGTTTGCGTCGCGATACTGAAACGCATCACAGACGGCGTTCCCCCCGTGGAGCCGCACTCAGGTCCACAATTCAGAACATAAGCGGTTGTGCTATCGCTGCTGAAAAAAGCGTTTACCGGAGCGGCGAATCCAGTTATCGCGACTGCGGAGAGCGGCGTCGCCGAAAGATTCACCATGAACATGGTGTCGGAGTTGTTGCCGAAAACGAGTAAGGTGTTTCCGTCTGGACTGAGCGCCACATAGCGAGCGGCGGGAATGGGGAGCGTTCCTGTGATGTTGCCGTTCGCCGTGCTGATGAACTGTACCCCGCCAGGCCGCGCATTCCCGGTGTTCACATTCGGGACCGGAACGTAGATTAGTTTGGAATCAGGCGAATAGACCCCCATGTCGGACCAGTCGGCCAATGCGATTTGGCCGTTCGTCGTTTCCGATGAGTTGGTAATAAATGTCACCACGTGGGAAATGGGGTTGTACACCAAGGTCTCCAGGTCGTCTGGACTCAGCAACGCCCACGAAAGCGATCCCCCGACTGTGA
>Ga0302175_10000560_pt1 | contig 11785 bp, 19 predicted proteins | sample I_Fen_N3_3_FD_198791 | JGI IMG/M metagenome (GOLD analysis project Ga0302175, IMG submission 198791) | Peat permafrost microbial communities from Stordalen Mire near Abisko, Sweden - I_Fen_N3_3 | ecosystem: Environmental > Terrestrial > Soil > Wetlands > Permafrost | place: Sweden: Abisko... | reverse complement strand
CGACGTTCTTGTCCAGGTCGTGGCCGAAGAACACAGTGTCGTCACGCGCAACGCAAAGAGCGGTATCGATATCGGTGACGCGGTTCCGATCACGCAACCACTCATAGCGCCTGGCGTTCGCTGCCATTCGCACACGGTCGTCGATGTGCATCGACTGACTAGCCACCGTATCAACTGTTGCCGCGCTCTGGATCTTGTCCTGCAACTCCCAGATTGCCTCCATCGCTTCACGCGACTCGGTCCACATTTGATCGCTTGGTTCGATACCGTGGCCCAGTGCCGCGTCCAAGCCACCGCACTTGGCGTCAATGCGGCGCAATAGGTCGAACATCTCCTGGGCGTGAGCCGCGAGGTGAGTGGGCGCGCCCAGGGCTTGCTGCTGCAACCCAGCCTGCATCTGCCGATCGTCACGCTCTTCGCCCAGCACCATCTGCAGATCTTCGTCGCTGGCGCCGGCGATCACTGCCAGACCGCGACCGATGGACACTGGTGCGCCGAGCTGAACGAACGGCATGACTTGATCGAGGGTGTCGCCTTCTTTGGCGCGCAGCACCAGGGTGATTCGATCAGTTGCTTGCATGGTTGCCGGCCTCCGTGGATGGCTTGGATTTTGCCGCTTGTTCGGCCGCCAGCAGTTCGCGCCATTCGGCCTCAGTGCGGTTGGCATACAGCGGCTTGTCAGCGGCAGGCGCCCGGACTTCACCAGCTTTGCGTATCGCGATCTCTTCTCTGTCCACCGACACGCCTTTCTGGGCATCGATGCCCAGACGAACTTGCTGGCCCTGAACGCTGAGGACGGTGACGGCAATGTCGTTGCCGATGCGGATTACTTCGCCTGGCTTGCGGGTGAGGATCAACATAGTCCTACTCCTTGTTGGTGATGGGGTGGCGCAGCACCACCCCATGACGCTCATTGCTGTGTTGTGCGCAGCTCGCTACTGAGACCCCAGCCGTTCGAGGTCTTGACCATGCAGCCCACAAAGGGGGCGTAGCGGGTTTCTCGATCAAGCTGGTATCCGTAGTAGGAGCAGGCGCCGCGGTTGGCGATGCTGCTGATGATCACCACCAGGGCGAAGATCGCCACGGCAATAATCAGCAGCCGGCGAGCGCGCTGTTTCACGCCTCAATACCGAAGTCTTTGAGGCGCAGGCCCAGTTCGTTGCCAACTTCGGCCAGCACCTTCATCTCCTGGGCGCTGATTTCGCCATCACCTTCTGCTACGGCCAGCATGTTGACGAACACTTCCTCGGCGTCGGCTGGGTTGTTCTTGATGTCTCGGATCTCTCGCAAGATCGTCATGCGTCCGATGCGGAACGAGGCCTGGAGTTGCTCGGTGTACAAATTCACCGTGCTGGTGATCTCCGGGCCGAAGTGCTCCAGGTTCTTGTTTGCGCGAATCTGGATGTCGATCTGCGCCGATTCGTTTTTGCTGATCTCGCCATCAGCTGCGGCGACCAGCAGGCAACCGCCGACGATGGCCTGCATCAGGTCACGGTTTTCCAGTTTTTTGACGGCGCGCTTGGCGCCAAACAGCTTTTTACCGATACCGAGCATGGGTGTTTCCTCTTTCGTGGGTTGGGTGAAGCTTTTTTGAGGCCGAGCGATTCCCGGCCGCGTTGTTGGCTTTCGCAAGAATCAGGTTTGGTTAGGCGGCTTGGAAAGCCTCTACGCGGCGCACCGCCACACGGGTTTCAACGCGGCGCTCGCCTGGGCGGCGGATGCGGCCGAACTGTTCGGTGTTGGCTTGCTGGGCGGTCAGGATCATGCAGAGCAGGATCACCATCGGGGTGATGATCTGGCGCTTCATGCACTCAATGACCAGGCCGCGCATTGTCTTGACGCCCAGCTTGAAGCGGGCGGAGTCGAGACGCTTCTCGGCGGTGTTCGGGCTGATGCCCATGACGCGACCAATCTCTTTCACCGTCAGATCGGCAGCAGCCCACAGGGTGGCTTCAAGCTCGCGAGGAGCCAGGCCCATCTTGAGATTGCCCTTCCAATTACCGGCGGTGAGGGTGTTGGTGGTCATGAGGTGGAGTTCCATGCGGGATGCGATGGAACAAAGTAAACAATATGTTTATAAACAAATCAACATTTTTGTTTATGGTTTTTTTTGTGGCGTAAAAAAAGCCCGCGGGGAGCGGGCGCTTGGGTACCGAATCTTCACTTGGCGTACATGGCCCACCAGAAGACGTGGCCAAGGATGCTGATCTCTTGATCCTGCATTTGCTGGAACGAGTACTCCTCGTCCGGGTGATCTTCTCTGTTAAAGCTGCGTAAGCTGATGCCTGTGGGCAATCGGTACACTTGCTTGATGCGCAGCTGTCCATTGTGATTAATGGCATACAGCTCACCGTCCACAAGGTCTCCGAGACTTTTTCGCCCAATGTTAACGCCGACGGTAGCTCCATCTCTGAGTACCGGCAGCATGCTGTTGCCGCGGACGGTCACGCACCGAGCTTGATCGAACTGAACGCCATTCTCCCGCAGGTTTTTCTTGCTAAACCTTATGTTTGAATCGGAGCTTTCCTCGATCGCAAATCTTCCCGCTCCTGCAGCCAGCTCAACCTCGCGGAGAAATGGAACCTCAACCTCATCATCTTCGAGCGGAGTTTTTTCGTCCCAGAGGCTCATACGCGCCATGTCGAGGCTCGGGTCTTCTTTGCCGAACGTGTGTCGCGGGCCTTCGCCCTCGTTCAACCAGGTAATCGCAATCCGCAGCCTGTTGGCTACTGGAATAAGCATCCGCCCCGGAACCCCACGAACGAACCAGTTGTTGAGTGTCTGAGCGCTGACACCCATGGATTTCGCGAATTCAGCTTGTGCGATTCCCTGGGAAAGAAGCTCTTCTTTTAGGCGATAGCCAGAATGTTGAGTAGTCATAAACGGAAAGTTTACCGGGGTTGCGATGTTTATTAAATAAACGTATTGTTGATTTACGTTTATAACCATGCATCGGTGTGTCTATGAATTCTTCTCCGCTTGAGCGAGCGATTGCCGCTGCGGGATCAGCCGTTGCGCTTGCGAAATTGGCGGGCGTGACGCCGATGGCCGTCTCTTACTGGAAGGTCCGCGGCGTTCCTGCCCGTCACGTCGTATTGATTGAAAGCGTGACCGGCGTCAATCGTCACGATCTGCGGCCTGATCTCTATCCAGAAGCATCGCCAACCTTGAACCAAATGATGCCTCAAATCCCGGCCGTCGATCAGTCTGGCAAACCCTCTGTTCATCCATCCAGTACCCAGCAGGCGACCCAATGACTCCCATATCGAGCGGCATTCCACTCGAAGATTTCATTGAGCGCAAAGGCAGGAAACAGGCGGCGATAAATCTTGGTTGCACAGGGCCCGCTCTATCAAAAGCTATCGCTTCAGGCAGGACCATTTTTGTGGATCTGGCGGCAGATGGATCGGCATCGGCAAAAGAAATCAGCAAGTTTCCTGGACGCTAACGAGGTGTGTTCCTCGGATGCGCCGGACTGGCCGGACTTTGGCTAGATACCTGAAGTATTCTATGCGAGCTGGATATAACCCCAGTAGAAGGAATTCAAGAATGAAACACGCAGGCGCACCAGAGCAACAAACAACAGGCCCGCCCTGATAGTGCGCCTGCTTCAAATTCTGACTTTCTGAATCCCAGAAAGCAGAAAACCCGCCTGGCAGCGGGTTCTCAATCGGCACTTGTTGACGCAAGCGCTTAGGTACTTCTTCGTTCTGGAGAACGATATGTCACACCCAAAAAATACCACTGGTTCACCTGTAGCGCAAGACTCCCTCACAACTGAGGTTGATTTCTGCAATACACCGATCAGCAACACAGGCGTCCAAATGCTTCAGGTCGTTGCCGGTCTTGAATCCCGTGATGCGATCCAAAAGGCGCGCACCCTCGCTTCTGGCCTAGGCCAGATCTGCCGGCACATGCACGACGGCTTGAACTACGGCGAGATGGTTTATTGCGACGGGATGGAAACCTTGGAGTTTGTCGCCGACAGCATCAGCGCTCTTCTCTGGTCGGTTCAGAAAGGCCTCCCCTCGGAAATTGCAGAGAGGGAGCAAGCATGAATACCCAGGCGAATGAAATTAAGGAGCTGGCTGACGAAGCGGAATTCCAGGTGCTGGCGACCATTGATATTTGCAACTGGGTTGCTGCCATCGCTCGCGCCATCGCTCGCGACGTTGAAACTGGCGGCGGCGTAGATGTTCCTGTGCTGGCTGACTTGGCCAAGTACTTTGATGACTCCGGCGCGACCAGTCTTGAAGCGGCTTTTGAGCAGTTCAAGAAGATCGCGGCCCTTGTTCCTGCGCCACGTTCTGCGCAAACCGAAAATGTGGCGCTGGAATCGGGGGCGAGCTCATGAGTCGTGAAACCTTACTCCCAGATCGCCTAGAAAACTCACTGCTCACGATCAATCAACTGAGCAAGATCCTGATCAACAACGAGGCGTTGCGTGGTAGCGAGCCGGAACCGAAGCTTGACCAACTGGATGTTGACGCAGTCATGCGAGCGGTCTTGCTGATCAGCGGCCAGGCGCACGACGACTTCTGCGAAATCATGAACTCCGCGGAGGCTCAGCCATGAATAATCCAAAAGAACGAAATGCCTCCTTTTGCCCTGCCGTATTGATCGTCGCTGGTGACCTGCTGGACGACGCCGTTGTCACTGCCGAGCAAATGGCGCGGATGAATGAAGCGCGCGCCACCTTCAGCGAATTGCGCACGATCCTTTTGGGCCAGATCGTTCCTACGCTCGAAGGCGGCTGGAGCAACCCTATTGCCACCCAGATTGAAAGCCGTTTGGAGGCGATCACTTTCGCAACTGGCAACCTTCTCTGGAAGGGCCGCCACGCTGGCGCTGCTCACGACGCTATTCACGTCGGGAGCCGCCAATGACCATCGCCAAATTCCAAGGCGGCGATGCCGTCACCATGACCAGCCTCGAATTGGTCGACTTTATCAACCAGCATCGCAAGCAGCAATCTGAACAGGCAGGGCTGGCGGACGCCTTTACAGCCCTTCGCCATGATCACTTTATGGAGAAGGTGCCGAAGGTTCTAGGCTCTGAGGGTCTCCCGAAATTTCGGGACACCTACCATAACGCGCAAAACGGCCAAGGCTACCCGTGCTACCGCTTTCCCAAGCGCGAGTCGTGCTTGATGGCCATGTCCTACAGCTACGACCTTCAGGCGGCGGTCTTCGACTACATGACCGATCTGGAACAGAAGCTGGCCAAGCCAATGACCCAGGCCCAGTTGATCGCCGCCAGCGCCAACCTGATGGTCGATATGGAGCGGCGCCAAACTCAGACCGAGCAAGCCGTGGCTGGGATCGAGCGCCGCGTCCATGACTTGAGCCAGACCACTGTGTGGGATCACTGCCCGCAGAACTGCCAGTCGCTGACACGGATCAAGGAAACGATGCTGGCTCGCCATGGGCTGTCCGGCGCTGTCGTCGACTACGTACTGAAGGTCTGGCCAAACCAGCCGAACCCGGCCGGCATGGTCCGCAACGGCCATGAGGAAGCGCTGGGCTCGCAGTACCTTGTCTGGTCCAAGAGCCACGTTACCGCCGCCTTCCACCGGTTTGTTTCCGAATCCACGATGGTCACCGCCACCCAGGCGACTCACCCATATTTTGAGGGCCGGTTTCGTCTGGTCCAGAAGGCCCTGCCATGAGCAAAGTAATCGACTTTCCGGAACCTCCGATCGTGGAGGTTATCAACGAGGCCCACTTCGAAAAGTTCGAAGACGCAGCGCTCATGCTGATGTCCTTTGAAAAACTTGCTGATGCAGTCGACGTTGTTTCTGAGGGTGGCGAGATCCACGAGCGGGATGACACCCATGTCGGCCTGATGGAGGCTTGCATGGCGCTAGCAGTGATGTTCCGTCGCAGAACTGGGCATGACGCTCAGAAGGTCTCGGCCAATCATCTGGACCATCAAAGAAAGTGCCTGATGGATGGGGTTGAGGTTAAGTCGCTGCCTATTCCATTGAGGCCCAGTCCATGTGCGCCGCTGCCAAAAACAGCGTTCAAAGGAATTCCTGACCTCAGCTTAGCGTGGGCGGGTTTCAACTACGCAAGACGCGTGCATGAGCACGTCAAAGGCAACTCGCCTCATTTGGACGAGCTTGATCTCGCCCGCGCACATTCGCTCGACGCCATGAATGCACTCAGCTTGCTTATCGAAAGCCTTTCCGGAGGCGCTGCTGCCGTCAATGGCGATGACAGCGCCAAAGTTAACGCCCCGGGCTCGGAGACGCTGCAATGAGCGTTCAAGCCATGTCCTGGGCGCTTACACAGCAGGTTGTCACCGATTCGCACACGCGGCATGTGCTGCTGTGCTTGGCCAACTACGCCGATCAGTCCGGGCGCGCGGCATTCCCTGCTGTTTCGAGCCTGGCGCTTGATACTGGCCTGGCGCCTCGCACCATCCAATACCGGCTTCGTGAGCTGGAGTCGATTGGCTTGATCAAGCGTGGAAACCAGGCCGTTGCCGCCGCCTATATCTCACAGCGTGATCGTGTTCCGGTCTGCTATGACATCGACCTTTCACGGGGTGCACAGGATGCACCCCGATGCGAACGGGGTGCACCTCAAGACGCAACGGGGTGCACGCCAGAACAGAACGGGGTGCACGCCACGACAGAACGGGGTGCACCGGGTGCACCCAATCCACCCATTAACCACCCATTAACCATCCTTAACCAAAAAGAAGGCGCCAAAGCACCTGAGAAGGCTGGAAAGGGAGGGGGTAAAAAGTTTGATCCTCTAACGGCCAGGCCATCGAATGCATCGGTACAGGCCTGGGCTGACTTCTGTGAAATGCGAAAAGCCAAACGGGCACCACTGACCCTGCGTGCTTGCGAGCTGATCGCCAAGAAGCTGGCCAACCATCCGGAACCCGATGCGGTGTTGGATAAGTCCACCACCAGCAGCTGGTCGGACATCTACCCAGAGTCGGTGCTGCCTGGTGCTGGCGCCAAGAACGGTAAGCCTTCGGCATTCACTGGATTGCCAGTGCACACCGAAGACATGTATTCGCAACAGGAGGCGCCCAATGGCCCAGCGTTCTAACTTCCGCCGCCAACCTGAGCAGCGCACCTTCGTCGGCGAGTGCCCGGTCCACGGCGCGGTTGATCGATCCGAGGTTGAGCAGTTTGATGGATCTATGGCTGTCCGCCCGTGCAAGCAATGCCAGTTCTACGGCCTGCGTGTAGCGCCAAGGGGCAGTGACGAACATTCGCAGGCGCTGGCCAACCTACAAGCCGAAAGCGTCAACATCGCGCTTGTAGGCTCCGGCATCACCCCACGCTTTGCCGACAGCACCTTCGCGACCTACCGCGCCACCACGTCAGCCATGACGCTGGCGCTGGAAACGTGCATGACCTACGCCGACAACTTCGGCGAGCACTTCCAGGCCGGCCGTAACCTGCTGCTGTGTGGCAACGTCGGAAACGGTAAGACGCACCTGGCCAGCGGCATCGTCCAGCACGTAATTCGCCACCACCGCGCCGTGGCGGTGATCACCACCGCCGCCGAAATAATCCGCGTATTCAAGCGCTCAATGGATCGCAATGCCGGGTACACCGACGGCGACGTAATCAACGAACTGGCGAGCTTTGACCTGCTGGTGATCGACGAGGTGGGCGCCCAGGCCGGCACTCACTACGAGTTGTCGGTCCTGCATGAGGTGCTCGATCGCCGCTACAACTTGATCCGTCCTACGGTGGTGGTGTCCAACCTCAACGCCCAGGGCTTGAGCCACTACATCGGCGAGCGTGCACTGGACCGATTGCGCGAGAACAAGGCGCTGCTGGTTGGCTTCACCTGGGAATCGGCAAGGGGGCGCGTATGAACGACTATCGCGAGTTGTACAGCGACGAGGCGGAGCACGCGCTGCTTGGGTCGCTAATGCTGGATGGCGATCTTTTCGACTCGATCACCTCCAGCGTGACCACCGCCGACTTCCACGATCCGGAGAATGCTGCGCTGTACCAGGTGATGCTGGACCTACACGCCACCGGCGCGCCGGTAGACCCCGTTACCCTCCATAACTTTAAGCCGGTACTGCCGAGTGGCGGCACAACCATCGCTTACGCTGCGGAACTGGCGAAGAACACGCCCAGCACCGCCAATTGGAAAGCATATGCCCGGACAGTGACCGAACGGGCAGTACTCCGGCGATTGGTGGACGCAGCCGATGCCGTGCGCGAGTCGGCTAGCGAGAACCGGCCGGTGGCAGAGATCATTGCCAGCGCCCAGCAGGCAATGGCCGATCTACGCGACCTGGACACCGGCGAGCCGGATTACAAGCGCATGGATGAGGTGGTCGCCAGGAATATCGACATCATCGACGCAAAGTTCAACGGTACCGTTCAATCGGGGCTTTCCACCGGGCTGGTCGATCTGGACAAGATGGTCCGCGGGTTGCGCAAAAAAACTGTGACTATCGTCGCGGGCCTCCCGGGTAGCGGCAAGACGACACTCGGCCTGCAGATCGCCCAACACATCGCCTGTAATGGTCTAGGCGTCGGCATGGTGTTCTCGCTGGAGATGCCCGAAGAGGAGTTGGCCAACCGCGCTCTGGCATCCCTTGGCAGCATAGATCTACAGCTGCTCGACAATGGGAAGCTGGAGGACGACGACTGGCCTCGGCTGACTTCCGCGGTCAACAAGATCATGGACAAGCCTCTTTACCTCAGTGACAAGTCGGGCCTCACCGTGCCGCGCATCCGTAGCATATGCCGCCAGGTCAAGCGCAAGCACGGCCTCGATGTGGTGGTGATTGACTATATCGGCCTGATTGGATCGGACGGCAAGGCGTTCAACCGCACCTCTGAGCTAGGCAAGATTTCCACCGGCATCGTCAACATCGCCAAGGAGTTGGATGTACCGGTAATCCTGTTGGCCCAGCTCAACCGCGACTCGACCAAGCGCCCAGGGAAAAAGCCTATCGCCTCAGACCTTCGCGACTCAGGCCAGATCGAGGCAGACGCCCATTGCATCATCCTGGTCCACCGCGACATGGATAGCGAGGAAGGGCAGAACGGTGCCACTGAGCTGCTCATGCCCAAATGTCGGCACGCACCTGTTGGCTCATGCATCGTTCAACAGCAGGGCAAATTCGCCCGTTTCGTCAATTTCGCGGGCCGTGAGCCAACCCAGGAAGAGGTGGAGATCAGCCGCCCCTTCTCCGAACAGTACAAGGGGAGGAAGAACCATGGGTAACGTCACTTCGGCATTGACGCGCAAGAGCCTGCTGGAACATGAACGCAAGTTCCTGAAAATCGCCGGAGACGGCCTAGCTCAGGAGAAGGTCGGTGGCGCCGCCGCATTGGCCTGCCTTCTGGATATGGTCGCCAGCTGGCACGCCACTCGGGTCAACATTGAGTTTGGGGATTACTGCAAGCGCTGGGTTGCCGAGGGCAACGCCAAGAGCAAGGCAGCCGACAAGCTGCTGCGCAACATCCTGGGACTGGACGATAACCCGCCACCACGCCGAATCCGGAGGGCTGCCTGATGACCGTATACCGCGATGCTGCCCACTGCATCAGCCGGGTGATGTCGATCGAGATTCACGACGGCACCAAGAAGGCGTCTTGGCAGCGCAAGTACAAGGCGACCTTTGACGACGAGTTGCTTGGTGGCTCGATAAGCGATGACCTGTCGCCCGAGGAGCGACTTACCCAAGATTCAATGACCCGGGCGACCATCAAGCGATCATTGCCTGAAACGCAGTGGCACGCACTGGTGGGAAAGTACTCAATCAACCAAGGCGAGGTCAGGATTGCAGCCGCATATCTCACGCCAAGGGTCGTCAGCCCAGCGCACCAATTGTTCAAGACCAAGTGCGTCATGGCCTGGATGATTCCGGAACGCAGGAATGGATTGCCGGCCTCTTTCTACGTGCTGCACAGCTGGGATGCTGACGGCACGCCTGAGCGAACCTTGCGGCGGTGGCGCGCAATCACCAAGTCATGGCTCGATGATCAGGTGACGGCCGCTCACTTCGCCGTCGAGGCACTACTCGAAGAGCGCGGCCTTTTGTTGCAGGAGGCGGCTTGACAGTGGCCGAGTGACCGCGTAGATTTCGAACCTGCGGTTTGGTGCATCACAGGATGACAACCAAACAAAGAAAGCCCGGCCATAGCGTCGGGTTTTTTATTACTCAAGGATTGATATGCTTCTTTTGACTCTGAACGAGCTACTTTGGCCGCCTGCTGGCGAACCCGCAGAAAAGCCCACCCAAACGGTGCTCGCGATGGCCACCGATCTCCCTCTCGAAGAAGCTTTGTCGAAGATTCTTGAGCACGAAGTTGCGTATAGAGAGCGGTATTCGCAATCAATCGAACATAGGCTTCAAGCCGTCTGCAACATTGAGCACGTGAACGTGGCAGTTTTGAATGCCATGGCTGTCCGCCTTGTTGAAGAGCTTGAGTTAACACCTGAAAAGTTTTGATAATTGAGCTTTAAGAGAGTCCGGCCATTGAGTCGGGCTTTTTTGTGCGTGCTACCCTCGTGACATGATCAGGGGTTGTCCCTGATCGGTATCGAGGCAAGGCAATGGAACGCGACAAAAGACTTGCGCTGGAGCTGTTGACGGACATCCATGACATGGAAGGGATTCGCGGGGTTGACGAGAGAAACCTTGAGTCGAATCGGCAGAGGGACAGCTTTAACGATGCCGATATCTATCACCTGAATTTGCTTTTGGGTGGAGGGTTTATCGCCGCGGACATTGAAGAGATAACCGGCATACACACCTACAGATTGACCTGGTCAGGGCATGATTTGATCGAGAAGCTCCAGAAAGAAATCTTTAAGGTTTAAGACATTCGGATTCACCAAAGCCCAGCCTAACCCGCTGGGCTTTTTCGTTTTTGTTGTGGGTAGCCACAGCCAGGGTGGGCCTTCGGGCGGGCCTGGACGCGGTATAGCCGGTAGTCACGCGTTACGGAAGAACACCGGCAGCATGAGCAGCCCGAACCTGTTGCTATTGGGGCTGGCTCAAGCGGGCAGCGTGGGAAGACACGCACGTTATGCAGGTTATCGCCCAGGCAGATGGGCTAAGTCGGTAGAGGCGTCGTCTAATCCCGTGCGGACAATGGGCGGCTACGCGATGAGAGGGCGGGGTATGTGACCCGGCGATCCGCCCCACCAGAGCTGGAGAGTTGCACCAGCCACCTGCACCCATTCCAAGGCTCGCCATACCGGCGGGCCTTTTCGTTTTCGGCTCCACCACACCCATCGCTCTGAGCTGGGAGTGCTGCTGGAGCCGGATCTATCACGCTCCCCCAAAGGGAGGACAGCCGGATGTCCATGAACATGCCTGAGAAAAACCCCGACTTCTGGGCCCAGGTCTGGCTGGTCCTCTCCAATCCACTGTGGCAGGGCGCAATTATGGCCTTCACGATCACCCTGTTGCGTGTGCTCTACGACGCCAAAGAGCCGAACTACTGGCGCATCTTCTTCGAGGCGCTGCTCTGTGGGGCCTTGAGCTTGTCGGCAAGCAGCATCATCGAGTGGATGAGCTGGCCGCCGAGCCTGTCGGTGGCCGCGGGCGGCACCATTGGCTTTATTGGCGTGACCGCGATCCGGGACTTGATCATGCGGTTCCTCGGGAAAAAGGCGGACTCAGCATGAAGGCCATCGCAGCGGGGATCATCATCGCGCTGGTTGGCCTTTTGCTCGTTGGCATCCAGCAACTCCGGGTTGAGGACCTGCGCGAAGAGAAGCGCGTCGAGGCTCAGGCCAAGGACGAAGCCATCAAGGCCAACACCGAGAGCCAGGCC
>Ga0302175_10000558_pt1 | contig 11808 bp, 9 predicted proteins | sample I_Fen_N3_3_FD_198791 | JGI IMG/M metagenome (GOLD analysis project Ga0302175, IMG submission 198791) | Peat permafrost microbial communities from Stordalen Mire near Abisko, Sweden - I_Fen_N3_3 | ecosystem: Environmental > Terrestrial > Soil > Wetlands > Permafrost | place: Sweden: Abisko... | reverse complement strand
TGTATTGCCTGCGGTGTTTGGTGATGAAGTGGTCCTGGCCGGCAGCGCCTCGGTGGCCACCAACGGGCAGGTCGCAGCCTGGCTTGAATCCGGTCGGCCAGCCTTGCGGATCGATCCTTTCGCGCTGGCGGCCGGCGAGCCGGTGGTCGCGCAAGCCTTGGCCTTCGCCCGGGACAATGAGCAGACCGTACTGATCTACGCCACCAGTTCGCCGGATGAGGTGAAGGCTGTGCAACAGCAACTGGGTGTCGAGCACGCCGGCAGTCTGGTGGAGCGTGCCTTCGGCGAGATTGCCTATGGGCTGCTGCAAAGCGGTGTGCGCCGCTTCGTTATCGCGGGCGGGGAAACCTCGGGCGCCGTGGTTCAGGCATTGGGCGTGCAACTGCTGCAGATCGGCGCGCAGATCGATCCGGGCGTGCCGGCCACGGTGAGCAGTACATCCGAGCCTTTGGCCCTGGCCCTTAAGTCGGGCAATTTCGGTTGTCGGGAATTCTTCGATAAGGCCCTCAAGCAATTGGCCGGAGGTGCTAAATGATTAATGAAAACGCCCTGCGCGAAGAGATTTGCGACGTCGGCCACAGCCTCTATCAGCGCGGCTACACCGTGGGCAGCGCGGGCAACATCAGCGCCCGTCTCGACGATGGCTGGCTGATCACGCCCACCGATGTCTGCCTCGGTCGCCTCGACCCGACGGCCATCGCCAAGGTCAATCTGGCGGGGGAGTGGGTCTCCGGGGACAAGCCGTCGAAGACCCTGGCCCTGCATCGCCAGGTCTACGATCGCAACCCCGGGGTTGGTGGCGTGGTGCATACCCATTCCACGCATCTGGTCGCGCTGACCCTGGCCGGGGTCTGGCAACCGAATGACATCCTGCCGCCGCTGACGCCGTATCAGGTGATGAAGGTCGGGCACATTCCGCTGATTGGCTATCAGCGACCGGGCTCGCCAAAGGTCGCCGAGCAAGTGGCGCAACTGGCCAACAGCGTGCGCGGCGTGATGCTTGAACGTCTCGGGCCGGTGGTCTGGGAAAGCTCGGTGTCCAAGGCCAGCTATGCCCTGGAAGAACTTGAAGAAACGGCGCGCCTCTGGCTGATGAGCAACCCGCGTCCCGAGCCCTTGGGCAAGGACGCGCTGGACGAGTTGCGCGAGGCGTTCGGCGTCCATTGGTAGGGCGCCGGATTTACCCGATTCACCGCTAACGCAGGCTATACCCGGGAGACGCCGTGCGACTCCCGTGGGAATCGGCTTGCCTGAAAAACAATAACAATAGGACTTACCCGCATGACGTACCCTGACCGCACTCCGTATGTTTTCAGTGGCAACCGACTCTGCGTCACTCCGCGTGGAGGGCTCCTGGTATGAGCCCGCTCATTCTGATGATCACCGCTGGGGTCGGGATCGCACTCCTGCTGTTCCTGGTGCTCAAGTACAAGTTTCAGCCGTTCGTGGCCTTGATGCTGGTGAGCATCCTGGTGGCATTGGTGGCCGGGGTGAAACCGGCGGATCTGGTGGCGACCATTGAAGGCGGCATGGGCAAGACCCTCGGTCACATCGCGATCATCATTGCCCTGGGCGCGATGATCGGGCGGATCATCGAACTCTCCGGTGGTGCGGAGGCGCTGGCGAAAACCTTGATCGAACGCTTCGGTAACCGCCGCACGCCGTTGGCGTTGACAGTGGCCGGTTTCATCATCGGCGTGCCGGTGTTCTTCGAGGTCGGGGTGATCATTCTCATGCCACTGGCCTACGGTGTGGCTCGTCGAGCGCGCAAGCCGCTGTTGATGTTTGCCTTGCCGATGTGTGCGGCGCTGCTCACCGTGCATGCCTTCCTGCCACCTCATCCGGGTGCCGTGGCCGCTGCCAGCCAATTGGGGGCTGACCTGGGTCGCGTGCTGATGTTCGGCCTGCCGATGACGGCGTTCCTGTGCTATGTCGGCTACCGCGTGGCGGGGCGCATGACCCGTCGCTTTTACCCGATGACCGACGACATCCGCGCGGAAGTCTACGGCCCGCATGTGACCAACGAAGACCTGGCGGCGTGGACCAACGGTAGCGCCGGCAACACCGAACAAGCCGCTGCGGCGGTGGCTCATATGGGGCTGGAGGAGTCCACCAGCAGCCTGGTTGCCAAGCTGCCGCCAGCACCGCCGCCCGGTTTCGCGCTGATTTCAGCCCTGATTCTGCTGCCGATCGTGCTGATTCTCCTGGGTACCCTGGCCAACTCGCTGCTGCCGCCGGAATCGATTCTGCGTGGGGTGATGACTGTACTCGGTGCGCCGCTGGTGGCGCTGTTGCTCGACACATTGCTCTGCGCCTGGTTGCTCGGTTCCCGTCGAGGCTGGAGTCGCAGTCAAGTGTCCGACGTCATCGGTTCGGCGTTGCCCGGTGTGGCGATGGTGATCCTGATTGCCGGTGCCGGCGGTGTATTTGGCAAAGTGCTGGTGGACACCGGGATCGGTGCGGTGGTCTCTGACCTGCTGCGCACCACCGGGCTGCCGGTGCTGGCGCTGGGCTTTCTGCTGACCATGTTGTTGCGTGCGGTGCAGGGTTCTACCACCGTGGCACTGGTTACCACAGCGGGTATCATCAGCCCGCTGATCGCCACCCTTAACCTGACCCCCAACCACATGGCGCTGCTGTGTCTGGCCATGGGCGGTGGCGGGTTGGCCATGTCGCACATCAACGATGCCGGTTACTGGATTTTCACCAAACTGGCCGGGCTGAACGTGGCGGATGGTTTGCGCACCTGGACCGTGATCACGACCTTGCTCGGCACGCTCGGGTTCTGCATCACGCTGTTGATCTGGCCTTTTGTCTGACCCATTTTCCAAGGAGTTAACATGCCTCGTTTTGCTGCCAATCTCAGCATGCTCTACCCGGAGCACGGGTTTCTGGATCGTTTCGCGGCAGCGGCTGCCGACGGTTTCGAAGCGGTGGAGTACCTGTTTCCTTACGACTACAGCGCCCAGGAACTCAAGCAGCGGCTGAGCGACAACGGCCTGGTCCAGGCCCTGTTCAATGCGCCGCCCGGTGACTGGGCGGCAGGGGAAAGGGGCATCGTGACCTTGCCGGGCCGCGAGGCTGAATTTCGCTCGGGCTTCGACCGCGCACTGGAATACGCTGCCGTACTCGGTAACACGCGTATCCATGTGATGGCGGGCTTGCTGCCGTCGGAAAGCGACCGCCCACGCCACCACGCCGTCTACCTGGAAAACCTCGCCTACGCGACGGCCCAGGCCCGTCAGTCGGGTGTCACGGTGTTGCTGGAACCGATCAATACGCGGGACATGCCGGGTTTTTTCCTCAATCGTCAGGATCAGGCGCAGGCGATCTGCAAGGAAGTCGGCGCCAGTAACTTGAAAGTGCAGTTCGACTGTTATCACTGCCAAATCGTCGAAGGGGATTTGGCCACCAAGCTTCGTCGCGACTTTGACGGTATCGGCCACATTCAGATTGCCGGCGTGCCGGATCGCCATGAGCCCGATCTGGGGGAGGTCAACTATCCCTACCTGTTCGAACTGATGGATCAGTTGGGGTATGACGGCTGGGTGGGCTGCGAGTATCGCCCCAAGGGTGATACCTCGGTGGGGTTGCAATGGTTGCGGGACTGGAAGGCGCGCTGAGCCTGGCCGTATTGAGCAGCAAGAAAGCTCCGGTCAGTGCCGGAGCTCTTTTTTTCAGGCCGGTTTCTGATCCGCTGGCAACAGCAATTCGACGCCTTGCTTACGAATCCCATCGGCTGCGGCCGATGCCAGTTCATCGTCGCTGATGATGAAATCGAACTGCTCAAGTCCGGCGATCTTGTACATGCTGAAAGTGCCGTACTTGGAACTGCTGGCAATCAATACCACCTGCGACGCTGACTGCATCGCCACCTGCTTGACCTCCACCTTCAGGGCCGACGGGGTGGTAATGCCGCGCCGCAGATCCCAGGAACTGGTGGAGATAAAGGCGATGTCCGTGACCACTTGACGCAAGGTGGCAACGGCCAGTCCGCCGACGCAGGAATGGTTGGAGTGATCGAGTTGGCCACCGGTGTGAATTACCGTCACCTGCGGCGCATCCAGCAGGGCTTGCACCACGCCGAAATCGTTGGTCACCACGGTCATGCCAGACAGTGCTTTTATGTAAGGCACGATCTCCAGGGTGCTGGTGCCGGCGTCCAGATAAATCGTCATATCGGCATGCAGCAACCGCGCTGCGAGCTTGGCCATGGCTTGCTTTTGCGGCAACTCGACCACGGCTTTGAACTGATGGCTGGGCTCGCTGTGAAGCTGGCTGGCAATGCGTACCCCACCGGTCACCGAATACGCGCGTCCTTCCTGTTCAAGCAACGCGATATCGCGCCGCACGGTCATGTGCGAGCAGTCGAACATCTCCATTAACTGGTGGACACTCAGCACCTGATGCTTGCGCAGTTGCCGCAAAATCAACTCGCGGCGCTGATCAGGAATCACCGGTGCGGCGCTATTGGCTGCGATGTCCTTTTGACTGGGCATGCGGGGCTCCAAAGGGGTAAAGCGTGCGGGTTTCGTATGGCCGCCATAGTAACGAATCCATCACCTGATCAGTAGTGCCGGCGTGTAGCGACATTGAACGCCTTCATCTTCCCGCCCGATGAAAGGAGCGCCGATGCCTTGTGCTGTCGGGGTTGGCGCGATACTGTATATCCGAACAGTATAAGGCGCGCCCCATGGAACTCATCGACAAGCTCAGCATTCTCGCCGACGCCGCCAAGTACGACGCGTCCTGCGCCAGCAGTGGCGCGCCCAAGCGCAGCTCGGAAGGCAAGAGCGGCCTGGGTTCCACCGATGGCATGGGCATCTGCCACAGTTACACGCCGGATGGGCGTTGTGTCTCGCTGTTGAAAATCCTGCTGACCAACTTCTGTCTCTACGATTGCCAGTATTGCGTCAATCGTCGCTCCAGCGATGTGCCCCGGGCTCGGTTCACTCCGGAAGAAGTGGTGACATTGACCCTGGATTTCTACCGACGCAATTGCGTCAGCGGGTTGTTTCTCAGCTCCGGGATCATTCGTTCGGCGGACTACACCATGGAGCAACTGATCCGCGTGGCCAAATTGCTCCGCGAAGAACATGAATTCCGTGGCTACATCCACCTCAAGACCATTCCCGAAGCCGACCCGGCGCTGATCGCGCAAGCCGGGCGCTATGCCGACCGGTTGAGCGTCAACATCGAACTGCCGACCGACGCCAGCCTGCAAACCCTGGCCCCGGAAAAGCAACTGGGCTCGATCAAGCAAGCGATGCAGACGATCTACACCGGCGAGCAGACGGTGCTCAATGAGCCACGGGCGCCGAAGTTCGCCCCGGCCGGGCAAAGCACGCAGATGATCGTCGGCGCCGACGACACCGACGACAGCACGATCCTCCATAGCGCCCAGGCCCTGTATGGCAACTATCGCCTGCGGCGGGTCTATTACTCGGCGTTCAGCCCGATCCCCAACAGCCCGAAAAGCGTACCGCTGGCCGCGCCACCGTTGATGCGCGAACACCGTTTGTACCAGGCGGATTTTCTGCTACGCAGCTATGGGTTTACGGCTGGGGAGCTGTTCAAGGGACCGGGGCACCTGGCACTGGACATGGACCCGAAACTGGCCTGGGCACTGGAAAATCGCGAGGTGTTTCCACTGGACCTCAACCGCGCGGAGGCGTCGTTGATCGCGCGTATTCCCGGGATCGGCCTGCGCACCACCGAGCGGTTGGTGGAACTGCGCCAGCAACGGCGCATTCGCTATGAAGACCTGGCGCGCATGCGTTGCGTGCTGGCCAAGGCCAAGCCGTTTTTCATCACCAGCGATTACCACCCGCAGCAAGCTGAAGTCACCAGCCACTTGCTCTATCAGCAACTGCGCGACCGGCCGCAGCCGCAGCAAATGGGGTTGTGGGGATGATCAATCTCGATTGCGACGACCTGTTCGACACCTGGCGCCAGCAGGCTCGCTGGTTGCTCAGCCATGAGGTCGATCCGAGCCTGGTGAGCTGGGTCTCGGAGGGTGTCGAGGACCTGTTCGCCAGCGACGACTCGCCGCCCGACGGTAACGGCCCGTTTCAGGCGCGCATTCCCTTGGCGTTGCTGGGCATTCTTGAGAACGCCGCACGTTATCGCGGCGATCAGCGCTGGAGTCTGCTTTATGAGGTGTTATGGCGGGTCAGTCATGGCGATCGTACGGCGATGCTGGCGGGCGACCAGCTCGGCAGTGAATTGCAGCGGCGGATCAAACAGGTGCAGCGTGAAGCCCATCACTTGCATGCGTTTGTGCGTTTCGTCGAGCGTCCTCAAGCTACCGAAGGCCCGCAATATGTTGCTTGGCATGAACCGGCCCACGACATCCTGCACAGTGCCAGCGAGCATTTCGTCGCTCGAATGGGCCGCCACCGCTGGTTGATCGCTACGCCTCGCGATGGCGTCTACTACGACGGCCAACGGTTGATCCACGAGCGCCAATGCCCGGTTGAATGGCAACGGCTGGCGCAGAACGTCGACGACCCCCACGGCGATATGTGGTTGACCTACTACAGCCATATCTTCAACCCGGCGCGGTTGAACCCGAAGGTGATGCAAGGGCATTTACCGGCGCGGTTCTGGAAAAACCTGCCCGAGGGCGCGTTGATTCCGGGGTTGATCACCCAGGCGCGCACCGGCAAGCAACAGGACGGGCAGGCCAGCGGGATTGCGGGGAGGGCGGGGAAGCGAGTTGCCTTGAAAAGGTGAAGATTAAAAGATCGCAGCCTTCGGCAGCTCCTACGGGGTGTGCGCCAATCCGTGTAGGAGCTGCCGAAGGCTGCGATCTTTTGATCTTGTGTCTCTCAACAAAAAGCCCCCCATCAATCACTCGATGGAGGGCTTCTATGCAGCAGGAGCGTCAGATCAAACCTTAACGATCCAGCCCGCTGGCGCTTCGATGTCGCCGGTCTGTACACCGGTCAGCTCTTTATAGAGCTTCTGGGTGACCGGGCCGACTTCGGTTTCGCTGTGGAACACGTGCAGGTGGTCGTTGTAGCTGATGCCGCCGATCGGGGTGATCACGGCAGCGGTGCCGCAAGCGCCGGCTTCCTTGAAGTCCGACAGCTTGTCGATGAACACGTCGCCTTCGACCACTTCCAGGCCCAAACGCGATTGTGCCAGCTCGATCAACGACAGACGGGTAATGCCCGGCAGCACCGAAGGGGACTTCGGCGTGACGAATTTGTCGTCGTGGGTGATGCCGAAGAAGTTGGCGGAACCAACTTCTTCGATTTTCGAGTGGGTCATCGGGTCCAGGTAGATGCAGTCGGCAAAGTGCGCTTTCTTGGCCTGGGAACCTGGCATCAGGCTGGCGGCGTAGTTGCCACCGACCTTGGCCGCACCGGTGCCTTGTGGGGCTGCACGGTCGAAGCTGGAGATCAGGAAGTTGTGGGGGGTCAGGCCGCCCTTGAAGTAAGCGCCGACCGGAATCGCGAAGATCGAGAAGATGAACTCCGGCGCGGTACGTACGCCGATGTTGTCACCCACGCCGATCACGAACGGGCGCAGGTACAGCGCGCCGCCGGTGCCGTAAGGCGGGATGAAACGTTCGTTGGCGCGAACCACGGCTTTGCAGGCTTCGATGAACTGTTCGGTTTCCACGAACGGCATCAGCAGGCGTGCGCAGCTGCGCTGCATGCGCAGGGCGTTCTGGTCCGGGCGGAACAGGTTGATCGAGCCGTCCTTGCAACGATAGGCCTTCATGCCTTCGAAGCACTGCTGGCCATAGTGAAGGGCTGTCGAGCCTTCGCTGATGTGCAGCACGTTGTCTTCGGTCAGGGTGCCTGCGTCCCACTCGCCATTGCGCCAGTACGACAGATAGCGTTTGTCGGTCTTGATGTAGTCAAAACCCAGCTTGTCCCAATTGATGCTTTCGTTACCCATGACACCCTCTATCACTGAACAACCGCCGAAACGGTTCAAGGCTTCTGACGTTTTTTGGATGGGGACAACAATACTTCATTCCAAGGCTATTTCGCAGTGTAAAAAAGCTAAAAGATCGCAGCCTTCGGCAGCTCCTACAGGTCCGGCGATCCCCTGTAGGAGCTGCCGAAGGCTGCGATCTTTTGATCTTTACAGGTGCAGCGCATGCCCCAACGCACGCAACGCCGCTTCCTGCACCGCTTCGCCCAGCGTCGGATGCGCGTGGATCGTGCCGGCGATGTCTTCCAGCCGTGCGCCCATTTCCAGGCTCTGGCCGAACGCCGTCGACAATTCAGAGACCCCGACCCCCACCGCTTGCCAACCCACAATCAAATGATTATCCCGACGAGCGACCACCCGCACGAAGCCGGTTTTCGACTCCAGGGTCATCGCCCGGCCATTGGCCGCGAACGGGAAACTCGACACGATGCAATCCAGGCCCGCAGCTTTGGCTTCGTCCGGAGTCTTGCCGACCACCACCAATTCCGGGTCGGTGAAGCACACGGCCGCGATGGCGGTCGGGTTGAACTCGCGGGTTTTGCCGCTGATCAGCTCGGCGACCATTTCGCCCTGGGCCATGGCCCGGTGCGCGAGCATCGGTTCGCCGCTCAGGTCTCCGATGGCGTAGACGTTGCGCATGCTGGTCTGGCAGCGGTTATCGATCTTGATCGCCGAACCGTTCATCGCCAGATTCAGCCCTTCAAGGTTCCAGCCCTGGGTGTTCGGCTTGCGACCGACCGCCACCAGCACCTGATCGGTTTCAAGGTTCAGAACGTCACCATTCGGGTCAAGAACTTGCAAGGTATTGCTAGCAGAATCAAAGCCTTGAACGCTGTGCTTCAAGTAAAGCTTTACGCCCAGTTGCTTGAGCGCTTCGTGCACCGGTTGGGTCAGTTCAGCGTCGTAGGCCGGCAGAATCCGATCCTGCGCCTCGACCACACTGACCTCGGCACCGAGCTTGCGATAGGCGATCCCCAACTCTAGACCGATGTAACCGCCGCCGACCACGATCAGCCGTTTCGGCACGGATTTAGGCGCCAGGGCTTCGGTGGACGAGATGATCGGCCCGCCAATCGCCAGCATCGGCAGGTTCACGCTTTTCGAGCCAGTGGCCAGCACCAGGTGTTCGCAGTGAATCCGCGTGTCGCCGACTTCAACGGTTTTACCGTCGATCACGTTGGCCCAGCCTTGAATGACCTGGACCTTATGTTTTTTCAGCAGCGCCGAGACGCCCGTGGTCAGGCGATCAACGATGCCGTCCTTCCACTCGACGCTCTTGGTGATATCAAGGGTAGGCGCCGAAACGCTGATGCCCAGGGCCGAATGCTGGCTGTGGTGTTGCGTCTGGTGGAACTGTTCAGCGACATGAATCAGCGCCTTCGACGGAATGCAGCCGATGTTCAGGCAAGTGCCGCCCAGCGATTCGCCTTCCACCAGAATGGTCGAAATGCCCAACTGACCGGCACGAATCGCCGTGACATAACCGCCAGGGCCGCCACCGATGATCAGCAGCGTGGTGTTCAAAGTTTGCATCGGTCACTCCACAAACAGGGTGGCGGGTTGTTCGAGCAAGCCACGGATGGCCTGGATGAATTGCGCCGCGTCCATGCCATCGACCACCCGGTGATCGAAGGAACTGGAGAGGTTCATCATCTTGCGAATCACGATCTGGCCTTTGACCACCATCGGCCGTTCGACGATTTTGTTCACGCCGACAATCGCCACTTCCGGCAGGTTCAGCACCGGGGTGCTGACGATGCCGCCCAACGCGCCGAGGCTGGTCAGGGTGATGGTCGAGCCGGACAGTTCATCGCGGCTGGCCTTGCCATTACGCGCGGCGGTGGCCAAACGGGAGATTTCCTGGGCGCTGTCCCACAGGCTGCGGGCCTCGGCGTGACGCACCACCGGCACCATCAAACCGATATCGCTCTGGGTGGCGACGCCGACATGCACCGCGCCGAGGCGAGTGATGACCTGGGCTTCGTCGTCGTAACGGGCATTGATCTGCGGGAAGTCGCGCAGGGCAACGACCAAGGCGCGGACCAGGAACGGCAGCAACGTCAGCTTGCCGCGCGTCGTGCCGTGTTTTTCGTTCAAGTGCGCGCGCAATTCTTCCACGGCAGTGACGTCGATTTCCTCGACATAACTGAAGTGGGCGGCGCGCTGGGTGGCGTCCTGCATGCGCTGGGCGATCTTGCGGCGCATGCCGATCACCGGGATTTGCGCTTCGTCGTTGCGCAGGGCGTAAGCCGCAACCGGGGCCGAGGCATTTGACTGACCTTCGGCCAGATACGCATCGAGGTCTTCGTGCAGTACGCGGCCGGCCGGGCCGGTGCCACGGACCAGACGCAACTGGATGCCGAGGTCCAGCGCATGTTTGCGCACGGCCGGGGAGGCCAGCGGACGCTCATCGGCCTCGCGAGCCACCATCGGGCCTTGGCAAACGGCGGCTGGACGAGGAGACGCGACCGGTTTGCTTTCAACCACGGCTTCAACTTTAGAAGGCGCTGCAACCGGCGCTTCTTTAGCGACAACCGCCGCAGGCTGCGCGGACTCTTTAAAGTTACCCGCGCCTTCGACTTCAATGCTGATGAGGATGCTGCCAACCGCCATCACTTCCCCCGGCACACCGCCCAGAGAAATGACTTTGCCATGCACCGGCGAAGGGATATCGACCATCGCCTTGTCGGTCATCACATCGGCCAGCACCTGATCTTCGACGACCATGTCGCCAACTTTCACGTGCCAAACCGACAGTTCAACTTCTGCAATGCCTTCGCCAATGTCCGGCATCTTAATAACGTGCGTGCCCATTCAGACCTCCATGACCCGTTTCAAAGCCGCGCCCACACGGGTCGGGCCAGGGAAATACGCCCACTCTTGCGCGTGCGGGTAGGGGGTGTCCCAACCGGTGACGCGTTCGATCGGCGCTTCCAGGTAGTGGAAGCAGTGCTCTTGCACCAGCGCGGCCAGTTCGGCGCCGAAACCGCAGGTGCGGGTGGCTTCGTGAACGATCACGCAGCGGCCGGTTTTCTTAACCGATTTGACGATGGTTTCCAGGTCCAGCGGCCACAGGCTGCGCAGGTCGATGACTTCCGCATCGACACCGCTTTCTTCAGCGGCGACTTGCGACACGTAAACCGTGGTGCCGTAGGTCAGGATGGTCACGTCCTTGCCCGGACGGGTGATGGCGGCGACGTCCAGTGGCACGGTGTAGTAACCGTCCGGCACTTGCGCGGCCGGGTGTTTCGACCACGGGGTTACCGGGCGGTCGTGGTGGCCGTCGAACGGGCCGTTGTACAGGCGTTTCGGCTCCAGGAAGATCACCGGGTCATCGTTTTCGATGGAGGCGATCAGCAAGCCTTTGGCGTCGTACGGGTTGGACGGCATGACCGTGCGCAAGCCGCAGACCTGGGTGAACATCGCCTCAATACTTTGGCTGTGGGTCTGGCCGCCGTAGATGCCGCCGCCGCAAGGCATGCGCAGGGTCATCGGCGCGGTGAATTCGCCGGCCGAGCGATAGCGCAGGCGCGCCGCTTCGGAAATGATCTGGTCGGACGCCGGGTACACATAGTCGGCGAACTGAATCTCGGCCACTGGCCGCAAACCGTAGGCGCCCATGCCCACGGCGACGCCAACGATCCCGCTTTCGGAGATCGGCGCATCGAACACCCGGGAGGTGCCGTACTTGCTCTGCAAGCCTTCGGTGCAACGGAATACGCCGCCGAAGTAACCCACGTCCTGGCCGAACACCACGACGTTGTCGTCACGCTCAAGCATCACATCCATGGCCGAGCGCAGGGCCTGGATCATGGTCATGGTGGTCGTGGTCATGGCGGTTTCCAATTCAATGCTGGT
>Ga0302175_10000557_pt1 | contig 11814 bp, 10 predicted proteins | sample I_Fen_N3_3_FD_198791 | JGI IMG/M metagenome (GOLD analysis project Ga0302175, IMG submission 198791) | Peat permafrost microbial communities from Stordalen Mire near Abisko, Sweden - I_Fen_N3_3 | ecosystem: Environmental > Terrestrial > Soil > Wetlands > Permafrost | place: Sweden: Abisko... | reverse complement strand
CCTTGAGGTGCGCCGGCAAGCGTTGGCGCAGTTCTTCGGAATCGCAGTTGGCACTGGCCGCAAGCACGAACGACGCCGTGCCCAGCAGTTTGTGGTCGTGCAACGGCGAGACGATGATCCCGTACTGACGCGCTTGCAGGACCAGTTCGATGGCGTGCTGTTCGAGCACCATCGACAGTACCTGACGAATCGCTTCCATCAGTTTGCGAAAGCTCGCGCCCTGGTCGCTGTGCTGGTAACGGCTGTCCAGGCGCGGGCGTTTGCTGTCGCTGGAGAAGGTCGCCAGATCGCCGAGCATGGTCAGCAGCGTGCGGTACAACTCTTCCGGGTGAACCTGCTCCAGGCCCAGGTAATGGCGCAGCAGCAACTCGGTGCGGTTGATCAGTTGCAGCATCATGAAGTCGCCGACTTCCGCGCCACCGACCTTGCCGTTGGAGCGAATCCGGTCGGCGATGGTGTCGCCCCGGTGGCCGAGCATGCTGATCACTTCTTTGAGGCACGACAGCAGGTAGCTGGAGGAATGCGCCTGGATGTAGGTGGGCACGAAATCCGGGTCGAGGCTGATCACGCCGTCGGGCGTGGTGTCGAGCACTTCGCAGATCTTCAGCTTCACGTAGGCCTGGTCGCTCTGCTGCTCGCCGAGCAACAGTTTGAAGTCCGGGCGGGCGCAACTGACCTGGCTCGCGGAGTCATCGCCCGCGTTGGAGTCGGCGACTTCGGCTTCGTACGCGGTGAAGCGCGCCAGCACGTCCGATTGCTCCGGGCGACGGGCCTCGATGTGGTTGCCGGTAACCAGCGGCAGCGCCAGGTAGATCGGCGTATTGCCGGTGTTCGGCGGCACGTCCAGGGCCAATGGCTCGGTATTGCCGCCCAGTTCGAACAGGCTGCCGTCCGGCAGAATCCCCGAGGCCTGGCTGATCACCAGTTTGCCCATGTTGAGGAACTGCAAGTCGATGTCCAGGTTCAGGAAGCCCCAGGTGTAACTGCCCAACAACTGGGTGCGGGTCTTCATCTGGTGGTCGTAGTAGCGATCGTTGTGCTGGAAGTGCTGCGGACGCAGCAGCATGCCTTCCTGCCAAATGACTTTATGGGAGTTCATGATCAGTCAACCGCCTTGGCGAGCGTTTCATGGGTGTTGCGGATGCCGGACTGGTCGAGGGTCAGGTCAGCCTCGGTGAGTTCAACCGGGGTGACTTGCACCGTGTAGCGCCATTTGGTTTCCGGCAGGTCGCGGTAGGCGGCGAGGACGCCGACGTAGCGGCTGCCCTCCTCCACGCTGAGCTTGAGCTCGACGGTTTCGCCCGGACGCAGTTCGAGTTCTTCGGTGGCCACCATGTCCGGGGCCAGGGATTCCTTGGCGCGCTCGTACAGGCTGAAGAAGTCGGCGTTTTCGAAGGCCACCGGGTGCTTGAGCTCAAACAGGCGCACGACGATCGGCGACGGACGCCCGTTGAGGTCCGGGTTCAGTTGATCGCTGGCGGTGAGCTTCAGGTTGAGTTTGGTCACGGTGGAATACGGCGACATCGACGAGCAACCGGCCAGCAGCACCAGGGCCGCGAATGCCGTCAGCATCTTGATAAAAGCGGTCGAGCAGCGAGACATGCGGATCATCCTTGGTGGTCGGTGTGAAGGGTGGAAATCAGGCGGATCTGTTCTTCGTAGGCCTGGGCGAAGTCGCGGGCCAACAGGCGTTCGCTCCAGTCATCGTCCTGACGCAGGGCCTGGTGATAACGCCCGTAGGCTCTCCAGCGACTGCCCGACGTGGCGAGGATCGGCTTGTTGTCGCGCTCGAAACGCAAGGTCAACTGTTCCGGCGAGAAGTGCTCCAGGGTGCCGCGCACCGCCGCACGACTGGCGGTCAGCAAGGCCACCTGGTGCGCCTGCAAATCCCGGAACGAACGGGAGATCGCCTGCTCGGCCGGCAACTGCCCCGGTTTGTTTGGCTGCAACAAAATACCCAGCGCTTCACCGGCATCGACGGCGAATTTCAGCGGGTTTTTGTTATTGCCCTGGACGATGGTCTGGGCCAGGCGCAGTTCGTTCTTCAGTTCGCTGCGGGTGCGCAGGCTCTGCTGCAAACCGCCGACGCTTTGCTTGAGCAGGCGTGCGGCGTTCAGTGCCAGAGCTTCGCGGGCGTCGTGGTCGAGGCCTTTGATGTCCACGCCCAGGGCCGCGCCAAAGTGCTCCCAGAAGCCTTCGCTCTGACGTTCCACCGCTTTCGGCGCCGGGGCCGGCGCAGGTTCGGCGGGGGCGTCGATCAGCTCCGGCACCATCAGGCTTTCCATGTCGATGCGCGCGTAGTCGGCGCGTTGACGCGGGTCTTCGGGCGCGTTGCGCGGGGAGATCAGTTCGTCGATTTCCGAGTACACGCGCTCTTGCTGGTCGAGGGCGTTCAGCGGATCGAGGTCGAGGAACGCATCGTCAGGAATGATGCTGCCCGCCGCTTGCGGACGGCCGACTTCCACGTCGAAGGTCGCCGGGTCGCGCACCAGCCGTGCGCGGATCTCGAAGTCGCCCAGCACGTACACGTTGCCGTGCTCGATGCGCATGGCTTCGCCCTTGCGCAGGCGCGCGCCGCTTTCGCTGTCCTGGATACCGTTGCTGCTGGTATCGGTCAGGAAAAACGAGCCTTCGCGGTAGCTGATCACCGCGTGATGGTTGGACAGGTGACGCTTGCGGTCCGGAATAATCCAGTCGCAATCCTCGCCCCGGCCAATCACGCCACCGGCCTGCTTGAAGGTCTTCTGGCACAAATCCGTGGGCACGAACTGCTTGGTGTTCAGCATTTCGAAAACCAGTTCCATGATGATGCTCCTTGCGGTCACTTGCCGCGATTGACCGCCTGCGGATCACCCAATGGGCGATAGGTGTTGTCGTTGAATTTGTAATTGCCGCTACAGCCGCCGAGGCCGCATAGAACGACGAGGGTCAGCAGGACGGCTTGCCAGTGACGAACAGGCATCAGAGGGTCTCCAGGGGTAGACAAAGGACAAAGCGCCGGCCCTTTCGGGCGGCGCTGTTAGAAGCGAATGAGGTGAAATCGAAGGTCGTTTGCCTACCCATCGAAATCACCCAAATTGATGTTCAGCCGCCCGAGGCGATAAAGCAGCGTGCGACGCGGCAGCCCGAGTTCACGGGCGGCGAGGGTCTGGTTGCCGTCGTTTTTGCGCAGGCAATCGAGCAGCAGGCTGCGTTCGACCTGCTCCAGGCGTTCGCGCAGGTTCAGGCCGCTGTTGTCTTCGGGCATGGCTTCCATGCGCAGGGAGAAATGCTCGGCCAGCAACTCGCCGCCCTCGCACAACAGCACGGCCCGTTCGACCAGGCCTTTGAGTTCACGCACGTTGCCGGGGAAGGCGTAACCGGACAGGTGATCGAGCGCCGCATCCGACCAACGCACCGCGTCCCGTTGCAAGAACGAACACGCCTTTTCGGCAAAGTGCCGGGCCAGGTCGAGGATGTCGCCTTCGCGCTGACGCAGGGCCGGCAACTCGATCGGGAATTGCGCGAGGCGGTAGTACAAGTCTTCGCGGAATTTGCCTTCGCTGACCAGCACCGCCAAATCCCGGTGGGTCGCAGCGATGATGCGCACGTCGATCTTGTGGGTGTCGTTGGAACCCAGCGGACGAATCTCACCTTCCTGCAACACCCGCAGCAACTTGGCTTGCAGGGACAACGGCATGTCGCCGATTTCATCGAGCAGCAACGTGCCGCCATTGGCCGCATCGAACAGCCCGGCGCGGTCGCGATCAGCGCCGGTGAACGCGCCTTTGCGGTAGCCGAACAGCTCGCTTTCCAGCAGGTTCTCGGGGAACGCCGCGCAGTTCTGCACGATGAACGCCTGGGAGCGACGCGGGCCGCAGTCGTGAATCGCTCGCGCGACCACTTCCTTACCAGTGCCAGTTTCGCCGCGCAGCAGCACGGTGTACGGGCTGTGCAGGACTTTACCGATCAGCGAATAGGTCTGGCGCATGGCCGCGCTTTTGCCGATCAAGCCATAACCACTGATGCTCGGCACGCTGCGGATAACTGGCGCGGCGGCACTGGTGGGTTGGCGCAGGCGTTGCAGCAAATGCAGCTGACCGAGCACGAACGAGCCCAGTTGCCCAAGGGAATCGGCAAAGCCTTGCAGGTCGATGTGCCGGTGACTGGCGCACAGCAGCAAGCCTTCGACGGCCTTCTGCTGATTGACCAGCGGCACGCACAGCAGCGATTGCCACGGCGTCGCCTGGTTCGGCAGGAACGTGGTTTCGTGCAGGCTGCCACTCAACTCGCCGAGGCACACCACACGGTTCTGGCACAGGGCGAATTGCAACAGTTGTTCACCGTTGTAATCCGCCGGCAGGCTCGCCGCTTCCCGGGGTTGCAGGAGGCCGTTGAGGCACTCGGCGTTCATGCCCAGGCACGTGTGCGTCGCGTCCAGCAGGTACAACTGAGTCAACTCGCAACCACTGAGCTCGGCCAGACCGCGCACGAAGTCACCCAGCAGCGCAGCACCGTCCGCCGCCCGCGACAGGCTGGCGAACTGCGCCAGCAAGGCTTCGGCATAGACCAGTGGCTGCGGCACTTGAGTGAACATCACACCCACCTCAGGCGAACTCGCAAATCACGCTGGCGTCGCCGTTGAGCGTGGCGTGAACGCGCTTGAGGCTTTCACCGGTGGCCATCGCATCGAGCAAGCGGTCAGCCACCAGCGGCAGGACGTGCAGGTCCAGCAAGTGGTCGATCAGGCGTGCGCCGCTGTCGCTTTGGGTGCAGCGCTCGGACAGGTGATCGACGAGGTTCTGGCACCAGGTGAACGCCAGTTGGCGACGGTTCAGACGCTCGCCCAAACGACCGAGCTTGATCTCGATCAGCTCGCGCAGCACCGGGCCGCCCACCGGGTAGTAAGGCACCACGCGCATCCGCGCCAGCAGCGCCGGTTTGAAATGCTTGCTGAGCACCGGGCGAATGGTTTCTTCAAGGACTTCGGCGGATGGGCGCGCGCCGTTTTCGCAGAGTTCGGCGATGCGGTCGCTGCCCAGGTTCGAGGTCATCAGGATCAATGTGTTGCGGAAATCGATCTCGCGCCCTTCCCCGTCGTTGGCCACGCCTTTATCGAAGATTTGGTAGAACAGGTTGAGCACGTCCGGGTCGGCTTTTTCGACTTCATCGAGCAACACCACCGAGTACGGCTTCTGCCGCACGGCTTCGGTGAGCATGCCGCCCTCGCCGTAACCGACGTAGCCTGGCGGTGCACCGATCAGGCGCGACACGGTGTGTTTCTCCTGGAACTCGGACATGTTGATGGTGGTGATAAAACGATCACCGCCGTACAACAGGTCGGCAAGGGCCAGGGCGGTTTCGGTTTTGCCGACGCCGCTCGGGCCGACCAGCAGGAACACGCCCACCGGAGCATCCGGTTTGTTCAGGCCGGCAGCCGTGGCACGCATCGAGCGGTCCAGGGCGTGCACGGCTTGCTCCTGACCACGGATGCGAATGCGCAAATCGGTGGCGAAGCTCGCGACTTTGGCATTGTGCTCACGGGCCAGTTGCGCCAATGGCACACCGGTCCAGGCGCTGATCACTTCAGCCACCAGACGCGGGCAGACTTCGAAGCTCACCAAACGCTCTTTGACTTGCAGGGCCGTCAGGGTTTTGTGGGTTTCGTTGAGCGCGGCTTCCAGGGTTTCGACGGTTTGGGTTTCGTCGACGGGCACTTCGAGGGTTTCGATCACGGTGCCTTCGGCGTCTTCTTCAACCGTGACGGTGGGCTCGACGGCGACGGCAACCCGGGCCTTGGCCAGTTGCTGACGCAGATCCAGCAGGCGCTCGGCGAGTTCTTTCTGTTCAGTCCACAGGGTTTCGAGGGCCACCATTTCGTTTTCGGCTTCGGCCAGACGATCTTCTAAAGCGTCCAGCGCTTCGTGATCGATCAGCAAACCGGCCTCGGCATCGCGGCGCAGGGCCTGACGCTGACGGCCACCTTCAGCCAGTTCGCCACGCAGGCGTTCCAGGCTTTCCGGGGCGGCGGCGAGGCTGATGCGTACGCGGGCGCACGCGGTGTCGAGCACGTCGACGGCTTTGTCCGGCAGTTGGCGACCGGCGAGGTAACGGGCGGACAGTTCGGCGGCGGCAACTACCGCGTCATCGCGCAGGTAGATGCCGTGGCTCTTCTCGTAGACCTGGGCCAGGCCACGCAGGATGGTCACCGCTTCGCTGACGGTCGGTTCGTGCAGTTGCACCGGTTGGAAACGACGGGCCAGGGCCGGGTCTTTTTCGAAATACTTCTTGTACTCCGCCCAGGTGGTGGCGGCGATGGTGCGCAACTCGCCACGGGCCAGGGCCGGCTTGAGCAGGTTGGCCGCGTCGGAACCGCCGGCATTGCCGCCCGCGCCGATCAGGGTGTGGGCTTCGTCGATGAACAGGATGATCGGTTTTGGCGAGGCTTTGACCTCGTCGATCACACCCTTGAGGCGACGTTCGAACTCACCTTTGACGCTGGCGCCGGCCTGTAACAGGCCCATGTCCAGGGACAGCAACTCAACGCCCTTCAGCACTTGCGGCACTTCACCGGCAGCGATGCGCGAGGCCAGGCCTTCGACGATGGCGGTTTTACCGACGCCCGCTTCACCGACCACGATCGGGTTGTTTTTGCGGCGACGGGCGAGGATGTCGACCATCTGGCGGATCGCGCCATCGCGGCACAGCACCGGGTCGAGTTTGCCGTCGCGGGCCTGTTGAGTCAGGTTGTGGGTGAAACGCTGCAACAGCGATTCGCCCGGCACGGCGGGTTTGCCGGTGGCCGGTTGCTCTTTTTGGGACAGGGCGAATTCTTTCAGGCGTTCGATGTTCAACTTGGACAGCAACGACTGATAGCGGCTGCCGGCGTAGCGCATCGGGTTGCGCAGCAACGCGAGGATCAACGCGGCTTGCTCGACCTGGCTCTGGCCCAGTTCAAGGTTGGCCACCAGCAAGGCGTCTTGCAGCCATTGCACCAGCTCCGGGGCGAACACCGGGTTGCGCGAGGCACTGTGCTCGACCCGCGATTGCAGGGCGGCGCTGAGTTCACCGGCGTCCACTTCGGCATCCTGCAACGCGCGTGCGAGCAGGCCATTCGGGCGCTCCAGCAAGCCCAGCAGCAGGTCTTCGACGAGGATCTTGCTGCCGCCACGGGCGACGCAACGTTCAGCCGAGCTTTCCAGGTCGCGACGGGTTTCGGCGTCCAGCGCCTGAATCAGTTGTTGCAGGTCTACGTTGATCATGGGGTCATCTGTCCTTAATGAATTTTGCTGCCGAGGGTCACCACGCCGTCCGCTTTTTCGCGGCCGAGCCAACTGGTCCACCCCAGGCGACAAGCGTTCTGCTCACCGATTCGCAGTTCGCGGATTTCTTCCTGGCGCAGCACCAGGCGAATGTCGTAATCGAGCGGGTCACGCAGGGTGAACCGCACCAGCGCGCACAGCGGCTGGTAGCCGAAACCGATCGGCAGGAATTCGTGAAAACGCAGCCAGTCGAGCTCGCGGATGTGAATGCGGAATTTACCGCTGCGGTCGCGCACGTGTTCGCCCAGCACCAGGTCTTCGCCAAGCGCGCTGTTGGCGCGACCGAGGCGGTTGCGCTGCTCGTCGAGGATTTCCACGCGACGCTCGATGCACTGCTCGATGGTCAGTTCGGCGTGCTTGAAGTAGTAACGCAGCACCGCTTCGATCAGCGCCGCCGAGTGCGCCCGCAAACTGAGCAGGCCGAGGTACGGCAGCAGGCGTTTCCAGTTCAGTTCCTGGGCCCTGCGGATCTCTTCGCCGCCCAAGCCGATCAGCGCAAACAGCTGCGACGAGAACGGGTCGAGGGCGCCGCTTTCGAAACTCGCGCGGTAGCGATACTTGCGCCAGATCGGCAGCATCAGCCGTTGCAGACGATGGTGGAACAGGTCGAGGAAGTTGCGGGTCGGGTTGCCGTCTTCGCTGTCGCCCAGGGCCTGTTCGCCGTAGAACGCCGGCAGTGGCGAGCCGGAGCCAACCAGGCCGATCAGGTTGAAACGCATACGCGCGCGCAGGTGCCCGTGCTCGGTGAAAAACTCCACGCGATCGACGTCGCTGCCAGGGAAACCCAGGCTCGGGTTGGCCTGGAATTCCAGCTGATCGTACAAGTCGTCCTGGCTCAGGTGCGGGTGGGCCTCGCGCAGCCGGTCAACCACCAGCAGCACGGCCTGAAACAGCGAGTACTCGCGTATTCCTCGGGTCAGTCCGCTTAAAGCAGCGGCTGAAGGCCCATACGTGGTGTCCATTGGTACACCTCTCCCTGTGTGCTTTTTACGCGCAGCTCGTGGTACGAATTGAGGCTGGCGTAAAGCGCGAAAAACTCGTTAAGAACCGAAGCGAAGACAAACAGGTCGCCCTCGCCGATGTACCCTTCCGGATCGATGGTCAGCTCGGTGCGCAACCCGCGTACCGGTAACCCTCGGTGCAATCTGTCGACGTGCTGGTGCTTGATCGACTTGAGCCCGCCCAGCAGGCGTTTGCTGACTTTTTCCGCGTGTTGGTCGTAGTAGCGCGGCAGGTCGTAGGTTTCGAGAATCACCTTCAACGCATTGACGTCGGCCAGGGACAGGTAGTTAAGCGACATGTTGCTGATCAGCTTCCAGAGGAAGTCACGGTTCAGCGGCGGCGCGTAACTCGGCGTGGCCGGGGTGATGTTGCGGAAACTCAGGAACTCCGGCGTCTCTTCGCAGGCCTGGCTGATGTCGCCGAGCTTGAGCTTGCGCGGCAGGTTCTGGTTGGTGCACATCAGCTCGATGGACAGGGTTTCGTGAGCTTCGGTGTGGCGGATGCCGAAGCTCAGGTACGTGTCGAGGCCGTTGTGCAACGAGGACGAACGCTGGCGGATGCTGTAGTGCGGACGGCTGTTGGGCACGTCGAAACTCGGGTCATGCTCGAAGGACTCGAACGGCACGTATTCCTGATAACCGAGACCGCCCGGCTTCCAGCCTGTGACCGTTTCCACCGAGAACACGCCGCAGTTTTCCAGGTCGTATTCGGCCGGCAGCAGCAGGTATTCGTCTTGCTTGCCATCGAGGCGAATCGGCAATGCATCGTGCTTGAACAGGTTCACGATCGGCGTGCAGTAGAGCTTCACGTTGTCCAGGGTCGGACGCAGGCGCTGGATGCCGCTCTTGCGAATGTCGAAGCGCAATTCCAGGCCGCGCACTTGCTTGAGGGTGTCTTCCGGCAGTGCCTTGAGCAGGTCCAGGCCATTGATGTCGACAAACAGGAATTTGTCCTGGAAGGCGAAATACTCTTGCAGGTAGCGGTAGCCACGGAAGGTGTTCAGCGGATACGGGATCAACGCTTCTTCTTCGGCAAAACCCACCGGTTGCACGCGGTCGCCGGGCATCTTGAACGCCATCGGCGTGCCGTTGACGCCGTTGATAGGCTTGCCGGCGCCGTCCAGCGGGATCAGCTCGATACCTTCCAGGTTGCGCAGCAGGCTCAGGTAGAGCATCTGGCTGATGTAGCGCTCGCCGGCAAAGTGCAGACGCAAGCGGCTCAGTTCCAGCTCACCGAGGTGACCGTCGGCACTCATTTCCAGACGCAGGCTCAACAGCGAACCGTCGCCCTTCACCGAGTAATTCAGCGCGGCCAGATCCAGCGGCAGGACTTCGGTCGGATAGCAGGTGCGAAAGCGGCAACGCACGTCATCGATAGGCACGCTTTCCACCGGAGTGTCGCGCTCGACCATCAGCGCAGGACCCGAACGCTTGAGCGGGTCGAACTGCAAAATGCTGAACGCCGGCAGCGGCCGCATGTAGTTGGGCCACAGCAAGTGCATCAGCGAATGGCTGAGTTCCGGCAGTTCGTCATCGAGCTTCTGGCGCAGGCGCCCGGTCAGGAACGCAAAGCCCTCAAGCAACCGCTCCACGTCCGGATCCCGCCCGGCCTGACCCAGGAAAGGCGCCAACGCCGGGCTACGCTCGGCGAATCGACGACCCAACTGGCGTAGTGCGGTGAGTTCGCTTTGGTAGTAGTGGTTAAAGGACACGGGTTACCTGCCTGGTATTGAATCTCATGAAAAAACTGTCCTGTAGAGCGCGACCATCAGACCGGAAATCACGTAACCGACGACCAGCAGGCAGGGCAAAAAAACCCCCCACGCCACCGTCACTTCGAACCCGTCCAGTTCCCCCGAAAAGCAAAAGGCCCAGCCCGCTAATTACCCACGGGGCCGCGTAAAAAGGGATAAACGTCAGCGGCGCTAGCCAGATTGCATCGGGGTGAGCCGACAGCACGGGCACTGCCGGGTTTTCAGGGCGCAGCGAGATGAGCGCCAACACACCGATGGCGCTCAGCAGATGATTGAGCCATTTCCACACCCGCATCGAACGTGTCATGGCGTACACCACGTACGGACATCGCGCTTATCGAAGCCCGCACACTGGTTGCGCTTGGCGATTGACCGATAAGGCTCATCGGGGGTGTAGGTGAAGTAGTAATAGCGATGCGCGTCTTCGCCATAGAGCCAGTTGTTGCTCGACCCCTGGTTGATCTCATAGGGCTCGAAGGTCCAGATCGACGATTCGCGCGGAATGAAATTCACCCGGTCCATCAGCAACATAAAGGCGTTGGAAAGCACGGGCGTCGCCCAGGCCAGGATCACCGTCACGGCTGCGACGGCTAGCGCACCGAGCGATATGAATAGCCTGTTGTGCATCACGCCCCGGCCCTTCCCTGCGCTGCACGCCAACGGGTAGACGACCAACCCGATCACTCGTTGGGTATTCATGTTCAAGCGCCGCCACTCGATTTTTGGCCACGATCAATCATCTGACCGACAAATATCGCCGCAATCGTCAGGGAACCGCCCATCAACGTGGATGCCATCGCGCAAACGGGACAGTGGATTATGGTCTCCATTTCTATCAATCCGCCGAAATGTAGATAGTTACGGATTCAGCCGTTTTTCCAGTTGAAAAAGCACCTGACATCGCACCACCACATGCCGAGGCATCTCCTTGGCGGGCGGTCGCGAGGCCGTCGAAGAACACATCGCCCGAGCCTGCGGCAATCGGGTTGGTACCGTGGCCGGGGAGCGGGCAAGCGGTCGGGTCGGTGACGCGTGCTGCGGGTTTGCCAGACATGCGAATCTCCTTAGTTGACCTTCACTTGACCGCTGCCATCCAGGCGCGCGGCGAAACTGACCTGACGCTTGAAACCATCAACTTCCAGCAGGCCTTCGATGCTGAAGGACAGGCGAAGCTGATCGTGGTCACGCGGCAGGGAAATGACACGCACATTGCTCAGGCGCGGCTCGTAGGCTTCGATGAAATTTTCGATGGCCAGACGGGCCTGACTCAGGGAGTCGTGCAGGCTCAGACGCATGTCATTGAGATCGGGTAGCCCGTAATCGGACAGCGTTTGCACGCTGCCCGCACGGGTGCTGAGCATCTTGGCCAGATGGGCAGCCACGGACGCCATGGCGGAGACCTCGCGGCTCCAGCCGACGCGTTTTTCCGCGTCGCCACCCAGGCGTTCGAAAAGGCTGCCGTATCCAGTCATGAGTCGCTCCGCTTACTCTTTGTCCAGCTTGCCAACCAGCGACAGGGTGAAATCGGCACCCATGTACTTGAAGTGCGGGCGCACGTTCAGGCTCACGCGGTACCAGCCAGGCTCGCCTTCGACATCGCTGACGATGATCTGGGCAGCGCGCAGTGGACGACGGCCACGGACTTCGGCGCTCGGGTTTTCCTGGTCGGCCACGTACTGACGAATCCACTTGTTCAGTTCCAGCTCGAGGTCGGTACGTTCTTTCCACGAACCGAGTTGCTCGCGCTGCAGCACTTTC
>Ga0302175_10000556_pt1 | contig 11819 bp, 10 predicted proteins | sample I_Fen_N3_3_FD_198791 | JGI IMG/M metagenome (GOLD analysis project Ga0302175, IMG submission 198791) | Peat permafrost microbial communities from Stordalen Mire near Abisko, Sweden - I_Fen_N3_3 | ecosystem: Environmental > Terrestrial > Soil > Wetlands > Permafrost | place: Sweden: Abisko... | reverse complement strand
GGCCCATTGCTTGTGGTTCCTCTCCGGGCAAAAAGAATCGCTTTTTCCCGCGTTGGCTGTCAACAGGCAAAACAAAGCCCCATCCTTCCTGCGAGGGGACGGGGCTTTGTTGGCGCGCCGGTTTCTGCGCGCGACTTCGCACCTTGGGGGAGGGCGACGAACTGGTTAGAACTTTGTCGCGAACTCGAGCAATGCGACTGCGGTGGCCATCCAGAGCGCAAACGCCACCGTGTTGAGGGTGACGCGCACCGAAACGTTGTCGATGAGCCAATTGTATTTCGCGTCCATGTTTTTTCTCCTTTACGTGGGTTGTGCGTCCCGATTGGCTTTTAGCTTCATCGGTACTGCATCTGTGTACATATACGGATGAGGCCCCAAAAGGTTCCGTGCCAATTGTGCCGGGTGAGTATGGGCGCCATGAAAAGCGGATGAAAGGCTGGCTGATGGTGACGAAGTGCGCAGTACTACGCTGTGGGATGGAGCCGTAACCGCTTATTGATGTTCGTCGGAAGCGGCAATCTCTCCCAGCTCCCAGTAGTGGCTTCGCAACGTGGGCGGAACGGGAACGCTTCTGCCCGTCAACATGCTTTTGATCTGCAATGCGTTGACGGCGGCTTTTCCTTCGAAGTGATTGTTGGTGACGACGAAGGTCTTCTGAGCTATCCCCGCTACTGCATCGATGCGTTTCTCCCAGTTTTCCAATTCCGGGCGAGTGTAGAGATAGTTGTAGCGGTCGTTGCGCGAATCGCTGTCGAACCACTGCTCGTAGTTGCGTCCGTGCAGACGAACGTATCCGATCGGCGAAGTCACTTGCGCACTGGGCGCGATCGCCTTGCCCAGCAGCGGCTGGTCGATGTTGCAGAAGGCCACGTGCTTTTGTGCGAAGTAACGCAAGGTTCCTTCGTTAGTCCATCCGTTGTGACGGACTTCGACGACAAGCGGGTATTGGCCGAACTTGTCGAGCAGTTCATCAAGGTAATCGCGATTGCGGTCCGTGTTCTTGAACGAGATAGGGAACTGCAACAGCAGGGCGCCCAGCATATTCTCGCTGGCGATCGAATCCAGGCCAGCCTTGGCGAGTTGTTCGTCTTCGGGGCCTATTTGGATGGTCTCAGAAGACGTGCTCTCAACCACTGCAATCGGCGAATGGGTAAAGGCCCGGTTGAGCTTCGCGGTGAACAGGAACCCGGGATTCACGGCGCGCGCTTTGCGGCACCACAGCTTTCCCCATTCGGGTTTGATGTGGCCGTAGAACGAGGCATTGATCTCGAGCATGTCGAAGTAGCGCGCCATGTACTCGACGGGGTGGTGCGACTTTTTGATTTGCGCCGGATAGACGATGCCTTCCCAGTCCTTGTAAGACCAGCCCGCAGTTCCCACGTAGATGTGCGACTCAGGTGCCATTCGTCTCGCAGGTTAGCACAGCGCGAGAGGAGCGAAGTCGGAGCGCTGAGTCGGAACCCGCTTGTTGTCACGGAGTAGCCCGTGCGGTTCATTCAACACAAAAACTGGCGTTGCAATGGAGTCGTTTCGCCGTGTCAGTGTTTTAGCTGATAGCTGACGCTGACAGCTCCGCCTCACGTTTCCTTCGCCATATCACACTCAAACGTGACCTGCGTCCTAGTCATTTGCTATCCATCACCCTACTCTCGCTGATGGAAAGCTGAGGGAGAGCTGTCTTCCTGCGAGATGACAGCCGACACTTACCCTCACTTCAGAGGTGCTTCGACCTGTGATGGGTCCTGTTCGTCCTCGCGTTGTTGCCAATCCTCCTGCCGCAGACCCGATCCGGCCCTCACAAATCCCATCTAACCCTTTTGTTAAGAGGAATTTGCCTATAAGTCCTACGGGCAGAGGAATTTGCGCGCAAATTCTTCGTAACTCTGTGAAAATGAGGAATTTTTGGGGGGGAGGGGGTACCCGAGGCGACAAAACCGGGCGAGATTCTTTATAGGCTTTGCGTCAGTAGGTGATGAAGAGCAGCCAGTACACGCCGCCAAGTTGGCTGGCGCTGGTGGCGAAGCAAACCCCGAGCGAATAGCCAGAGGAGACGGGTTGGCTCAGAATCTTCTGCAGGCCGGGAGGAAGTTTCTGCAGGTCGGTGGCGGTCCATGCCACGGCAGCTGTGACTCCCAGAATGTCACCCACGGCAGAACTGTCAATCTTGTCCTGTTTCGCCATGTCACAGGCCATGCGCGTCAATTGCGTTCGCACTTTACGAACAGGAATTGGCAACCCCAGTGCTCGCGCATGATCAGTGATGGCCTGCTGGGCGGCGGCATCGGCTTCGAAGTCAGAAAGGGAAGGCATTGCGTGGGCGAAGTCTTCGGTCACATAAACCAGCTCGCCCGTACGCACCACGCCGATGCCGACAGAATTGAAGTGCGTCGCCAGAATGTTGGCCCGATGCCCGGGCGAGTCCATCAGCAACGCATGGGCCGACGCGACGTCGCCGTTGAGTGCAATGTTTTCGCCGTCGTGGTCGCAGCGCATGCCCTCGGCCGACAGGCGCATTACCAGAGGATCTTCGCCCAGAAGCTGGTGTGCCAGCGAATCGCGTTCGATCATGAGTTGCGAGTGCCTACGCGCTGCGCGCGTCAGGCGCTCATCGAGCTTGAGGGGCTCAACGCCGGATTTGGCGCGCTCCTGGTTGATGAGTACGAGCAACTGTTGCTCTGCTGCTGGCTCAATCGCATCCTGTGCAAACGCCTGCGGAGTGAGAACAAATACTGTGAACAGGCAGCACCAGAGAACAAAGAGCGTCGAAAATCGCGAGAATGCCCGGGATGTGCGACGACTACCTAGCATCACGGTCTATTAGACGCCGAAAGGTCACTTCCGTCGCGGTTGCGACCACCATACAATACAGGAGCGGATCTCCGGTTCCCGAAATGAACAACGTTCTAACGATCGTATGTGCGTTCGCAGGCCTGCTGATAGGAGCGGTCATTACATGGCTGTCCGTGCGGTCAAACTCGTCGGTGTTGGCGCAACGGAAGACGGAATTGGATCGGGAGTTGGCTTCGGTGAGGTCGCAGCTAGCATTGGCACAGTCGGACAATTCAGTCCTGAATGCCGCCAAGGCTTGTGCAGAAGCGACGCTTGAGAGCGAGCGCAATAATACTAAAGAAAAGCTCGAGCTGCTGAATGCAGCCAGCGAGCAGATGAAGTCGCAATTCAAGGCGTTGGCGTCGGATGCGCTGAAGAGCAACAATGCCAACTTCCTCCAATTGGCCAAGGGTGAACTGGAAAAGCAGCAGTCGGAGGCCGAGAGCAACTTGGAGAAACGCACGACCGCCGTCGAGACGCTGGTGAAACCCATTACCGAGTCGCTCAAGAATGTGGACGAGCACGTACGCGCGCTCGAGACGTCGCGGGCCGAGGCCTACGGCAACCTGACATCGCAAGTGGCTTCGTTGCTGAAATCCCAGGAAGCTCTGCAGACAGAGACTGGCAATCTGGTGAAGGCGATGCGTGAGCCCCAGGCGCGCGGGCGGTGGGGAGAGTTGCAGCTGCGGCGTTGCCTCGAGCTGGCCGGGATGCTGGAACACTGCGATTTTCTGGAGCAGGTATCAGTCACTGTCGACGAGCGAACCAGACGTCCGGACGTCGTGGTCAAACTTCCGGGCGAGAAGAACATCGTCATTGACTCGAAGGTGCCGCTCACGGCATATCTGGCAGCGCTGGATACCTCGGACGAGGCTGCACGCAGGGCTCTTCTGGCCGACCATGGACGGCAAGTGCGGCAGCACATCGAAAATCTGAGTTTGAAGTCGTATTGGACGCAATTCGAATCGACGCCCGAGTTTGTGGTGCTTTTTCTTCCCGGTGAAGTGTTCTTCCGCGCTGCAATGGACGTAGACGCCGAACTCATTGAATACGGAGTCAAGCGCAAAGTCATCGTGGCTTCGCCGACCACGCTGATAGCGCTGCTGAGGGCCGTAGCGTATGGGTGGAACCAGAAGAACCTGGCTGAAAGTGCTCGCGAAATCAGCGCGGCAGGAAAGACTCTCTATCAGCGCTTGAGCGCAATGGCTTGGAATTTTGAAGACATTGGAAAGCGGCTGGGCGGCGCCGTGGACTCCTACAACAAAGCCGTGGGCTCGATGGAGCGTTCCGTATTTCCGATCGCGCGCAAACTGCCCGACCTCGATCGATCGTTATCGGCGGCCGACCTTCCGGACTTGCATCAGGTTGAGAAGACGCCGCGGCAGTTGGAGTCGCCGGATTGGCAGCTTCAGCCCGATCCCGAGTCATTGTTTCTAGTGGGAGATGGCGAGAATTCGAAGGAAGACTAGTGATCGCCGCCGGATATCGGGCTTTGACGCGCATTCTGAGCGGCTGTTATCATTGAAGTCTCGACGGAAGTACCTCTTCACCTTAGCGTCCCCGTCGTCTAGCCCGGCCTAGGACACCGCCCTTTCACGGCGATAACACGGGTTCGAATCCCGTCGGGGACGCCAAATTTCAGCTTGCTGCGCCCGATCGATCCCTGCGCTTCCTGAGTACCCACGTGGTCATGCAGCGGTAGTCTTGCACAATGGTGGTTTTCAGCGGGTCCATGAGGATCGCGTTCATCTCGTCCGTCAGATCAAGCAGCATTTGCTGATCTACGAGAAACCACTCCGAGCCGTCTGGGATCTTGAACACGTTCCCGCGCAGCCGCGGAAAGTCCATTCCGATCCTCGAACCGAGCCGGCAGAAGAGCATTCCTCCGGGCTTTAGTACTCGCCATAGTTCCGCCAGCATGGCGCGGAAGTGTCTGTCGTCGCGCGCGAAGTGAAGCACTGAATTGCAGAGTACGACCTCCACGAATTGGTCCGGAAACGGCATCTGCTCGATGGGGCCCACTCGAAAGTTCTCTGCGGGCAGGCCAGTCTCAAGTGATCTCGACAGCAGTCGGACGTGATGTACAGCATCGGGGTCAGCGTCCAGGGCGAAGACGTCGCACCCTTCGCGCAACAGATGCACCAGGTTGCGCCCGTAGCCGCATCCGGCGTCGAGCACACGCATGCCGGGCACGATGTTTCCGCGCAGAATCTGGTCGAATACGTAGATGTCTATCTGACCGAAGTGTTCCTGAAGACTCATTACCACGACGTCTCGTCCTTTCTTTGGCCGCTCCGTCGCAGCGTAATTCCAGGATTGGCTTAACTGTCTTTACGGTAGAGGAGGTTGCGCATGGCATTCCTGCGTTCTTCGTTGGCTTCGGTAGCAGCCTTGCGTTCTTCGGCGCTCATGCGCGACTTCTCGACAGGACTGGATGCGTCAGCCTCGCTGCACTCCGGACAACGGTTGGCGAAGCCGGGTTTATCTGGCTTCAGTTCAAACTCCTCACCGCAAACCGCGCAGACTCGAATGGGAAAACTCATAGCAACTACAATTTTACAATTCGGCGTTTCGATCCGCGAGTCACAGACTTCGGAGATCTGGCGCGGATATGATGAAGTGGTTGTTCTTGCGCACCGCGAAGTCCGACAAGTCACGGTGCGCCAGATTGTCCCTTGTTATGGCCGAGGAATACAGGCTGGGCGACATCATTGCCAACTCCGTCACTCATGGAGTTGGGGCAGTGCTCGCTATAGCTGGAGCCGTTGTACTGGTGGTCACCACGGCGGGAGGTAACTCCTGGCAGGTTGCCAGTTGTGTCATATTCGCCTGTACGCTGGTCGCGGTTTATATCTGTTCAACTCTCTATCACTCACTGGTGCGCACTCGCGCGCAACGCGTGATGAGAATCATCGATCATTCGGCCATCTATCTTTTGATAGCGGGAACCTACACCCCGTTTGCCTTGGTGTCGTTGCGCGGGCACGGGGGATGGCCACTGTTCGCGCTCGTCTGGAGCCTCGCCGTCTTTGGAATCGTGTTCAAGAGCTTTGCCATTGACCGATTCGAAATCGCGTCGGTTATCGTGTACCTCGCGATGGGCTGGCTGGTGGTGTTCATGATGCGCCCGTTGCTGCACGCGATCGCGTGGCGTGGCATCTATTGGATCGCACTTGGTGGGTTGTTCTATACCGCCGGAATCGTTTTTTACGCTCTCGACCGGTTGTCGTACTTTCACGCCTCCTGGCATGTTTTTGTGCTGGCGGGAAGTACTTGCCATTACTTCGCGGTGCTTTTCTATGTAGCTCAACCACGTTAACGGATCGGCCTGTGTGTATCAGGGATGTAGGACACAGCACCAAATAAAATTAATATCCACGGTTTAGAATCAATGGCTTAGGCGGAAATTGTTTGCATATCATTGATTCATAAACTACTTATACGTATCCATTTCTGCCCCAAGGAGTTAGCGGTCATTCCGCAGGTCTGGGAACGGCAAGGGCAGCCCGACTTCTGAATTTTCAAAGAGCACGGTTGCGGCGCGCACTGAGCGCGGAGTGGCCAGAGACACGGATCCCTTAGCTCCTGTTTCAAGTTGTAATGGCCGGGGAAACACGCCGCCAGAAAATTCGGCAGCGAAAAAAACTTTAGTAACCAGAGAGACCAAAACAGGATTCCGTCCCGAACTACCGAACGTCCTGCACCGAGCGGTTTGGTGCCGTCGGCTGAAGCCGACTCTCATAATCTATGGCGCCGAGACGCAGCGCTGAAGCGCGGCTCTACCTACCGTTCTGACTCCCAATGAGTGAACAGGTTGTTCAGCGATTCGGCCAGGGTGGGATGGGCAAAGACGGCGTCGCGCAAGGAGGTGTAGGGGAGATTTCCCATCATGGACAATTGCAGCATGGCCATGATTTCGCCACCTTCTATACCCAGCACGGCCGCACCAAGAATTTGGTCCGTGCCGGCATCGACGACGACCTTCATGAAGCCGCGAGTTTCATCTACTTCGATGGCACGCGCGACGCTACTCATTGTCATCTTCGCGATTCGGATGTTCTTTCCTTGGGCACGGGCCTCGGTTTCAGACAGCCCGATGCGACCGAGCTGAGGGTCGATAAACACGGTGTAGGGAACCATTCGCCCTACGGTGCTGGCGTTGCCTTTCTCGAGCAGGATGGTGCGGATGAGGCGAAAGTCGTCGTACGAAATATGGGTAAATGCCGGGCCGCCCTTGATGTCGCCGAGCGCGTAAATGCCGGGAGCGGTAGTTTCCAGCTTTTCGTTGACCTGAATGAATCCTTGCGGGCCTGTTTTCACACCAGCGGCCCCCAAATTCAAGGAGTCGGAATTTGGTGTGCGCCCGGTGGCGACAAGCAGATGCGAACCTGTGACAGTTTGAGAGCCATTGGGTGACCGAACATCGACCTCGATACCGGCCTTGGTCTGTTTGACGGCGGTGGCAGTGGCTTTCAGAAGGACGGAGATTCCATCTTCTTCAAGAATCTTCGCTACTCCTGCCGCTACGTCAGGGTCTTCGCGATTCAACAATTGCGCGCCCGACTGAATCACGGTGACGCGACTACCGAAGCGGCGGAACATCTGGCCAAACTCCAACCCGACGTAGCCACCACCAAGAACCAGAAGGTGTTCAGGCACACGGTCGAGTTCCATGATTGACGTGCTATCGAGGAAGGCGATACTCGCCAAGCCATCCAGGTCGGGCACAGTGGGACGAGCCCCGGCGTTCAGGAAGAACTTGTCAGCCGTGAGCGTTTTCTCAGTGCCATCGTTCAGACGCACGCTGACGGAGTTAGGTGAGACAAAATGCGCAGTGCCGAAAATCAGGTCGAGGTTCGGGGTCGTTTCGATGCGTCCCTGGCTGCCAGCGCGAAAGCTGGTGACAATGTCGCGTTTACGTTGCCGCACGCGCTCCAGGTCAATCTGGATCGGGCCGGTGTCTACGCCGTAGTTGGCCCCACGCCGGGCGAGATACGCAACCCGAGCGCTGGCGACCATCGTCTTAGTGGGAGTGCAGCCTTCATTGATGCAGGTGCCGCCTACATGTTCGCGCTCGATGAGCGCAGTGCGAACCCCGGCTCCGGCTAACGCCGTGCAGAGCGGAGTGCCGGCTTGTCCGGAGCCAATGACGATTGCATCGTAGTGCTGATCGGTAGCCATTCACTGCCTCGCATACTTCTGAATAATGGAGTGACAGATGGTGCATGCGGTACGGCTGCAGGTGATTGTGAGGACTCGTTCAGAACCGGGAAACTGCCCAGAACCCGAGGCCAATGGCAATCAAATCCTCAGGAATGGCGACGACAATGTCACGCACGTGCAAGGAGCGAACCAGTCCGGCGCGCGCGTGATAGCCGCCATAGGTGCCTACGAGAACGCCAACGATGGCGCAAACGACGCCGAACAACAATGAAACGCCCCCTGCTATCGCCAAACATACACCTGCAAGAGTACCGAGCACCAAACGTGCACCAAGTTGCATGGGCACCGTGCGCGCGGGCGTGGTGGGTAACTGGTCTGTGACGTACTCAACCAGTGCCAGGATGGTAAATATAGCCACCGCCCATATCGAGCCCACGAAAGAAAGCGGCGAACCGGAGAGGCTAATCCATCCGAAATGAGCGGCCCACGTGACGGCGGCCACCCCGGTAAAAGTCCGCAACCCGGAAACCAACCCAATTACAAAGATCAGCAGTAGAACCAGACCCATGCTCATAGTTTTTTCTCCTCCGAGACTTTAATGCCGGTGTGGGCCCCAACAAGAAGAAGATTTTGGATGATCGAACCGCGAAAGCGATTCAACCAAATATCGGGAAAATTGCGAGCTGTCACAATTCCCCCGCGCGGTACCGGTAGTCGCCAGAGTAGGACGAAAACCAGTAAACTCACTTAGATGGCGTTCTCCGTGAGGAGAGGTCATATTCCACTAACAGTTGGCTTGTGATGCCCGGAGATGTACCTGGCAAAAGGCCCCGCACGCCCGGACGAGCGGTCCCGAGGATATCCTAAGTCGAACATCAAGTTGGATGGGGAAAGACGGACTATGAAGCAAAATATCGAAAAATTGATCGCGGCAATATTGGTTTTCAGCATCGGTTTGGGATCGCCCTTGATGTCGTTTGCGCAAGCGAACCCCGCGCCGACCTCCGGCGCGCCGTCGGCAAAAACCACGGCGGTGCCGGTGCCTCCGGACCCGAACGAGCCATGGCCGCGCGTGATGACGTATCAGGGTGCGACGGTTTCCATTTTTCAGCCCCAGGTGGAAAGCTGGACAAATAACCAGATCACCGGCCGCAGCGCCGTCAGCGTGAAGTCGTCTAAGGGAATCGACTACGGCGTGATCTGGATTACGGCGCGTACTGAGGTGGACAAGGTCAACCGCATGGTGACTTTGCTGGACCTGAACATCACGAAGCAGAGCTTCCCTACGCTGCCCAACAACGGTAGCGCTTACGCCAGCGCGCTGCTGAAGGACCTCCCGTGGAACAAGACTGTGGCGCTTGATCTGCTCGAGGCCGACCTGGCCGTGACTGACGCAGCGGCGAAGCAGAAGACCTTCGAGTTGCAGAACACTCCGCCGATTATTTATTTCAGCACGCAGCCCGCGGTGCTGGCGCTGATCGACGGCAAGGCGGTGTTGCAACCCACTGCCGACAATTTTCAGAAGGTGGTCAACACACGTTCGCTGATCGTCTACGATCCGAAGAAGTACAGCTATTACCTGGCGCTAATGGACGGCTGGATGGAGTCGCCCACAGTGGAAGGTCCGTGGACCATCTCTCATCGCGCGCCTACGAAGGACCTGGAGAAGATTGAGCAGGGTGCGGTCTCTACGAAGTCGAATCAGCCGCTGGGTAATCCCCAGGAATCGCTCAAGACCGCCGATGAAGAAGGCATTCTGCCCAAGGTGTACGTCAGCACCGTTCCCGCGGAACTTCTGGTTACGCAGGGCGAGCCGGTGCTGGCTGCCATACCCGGCACCAGTCTGCAATATGTTTCGAATACTGGTGCGGAGATTTTCTTCGACACAAGTAATCAGAGCTATTACGTGTTGATTGGTGGTCGCTGGTTCTCGACTCCGAGCCTGGAGAACGCGCAGTGGAGCTATGTGGCGGGTGCCTCGCTGCCTCCGGACTTCGCGAAGATTCCGACCTACAGTCCGAAGGCGGATGTGCTCGTTTCGGTGCCGGGAACTCCGCAGGCTAAGGAAGCGGTAATCGCGAACTCGATTCCGCAGACGGCTGCCATCTCGCGCACGGGTGCCACGCTGAACGTTAGCTACTACGGCGCGCCCGAATTCCTGCCGATCCAGGGAACGAGCCTGACTTACGCGGTGAATACGGCGATACCGGTCATCTATGTTCCGGGCAATGCGTATTACGCCGTGCAGAACGGAGTTTGGTTCACGTCCGCGATTCCGAGCGGTCCGTGGGCCGTGGCGGCCACCGTTCCGCCCGCAATCTATACGATTCCGCCGAGCTCTCCGATGCATTATGTGACGTACGTTAATGTTTACAGCTCCACTCCTTCGACGGTTTATGTGGGCTATACGCCGGGCTATTACGGAACGGTAGTTTCGTCGAGCGGCGTGGTGGTGTATGGAACCGGGTACTACTACGCGCCTTACGTGACTCCCACAGTGTGGGTGCCCGCTCCTTATACCTACGGTGTGGGGGCCGGTTTTGCGTGGACTCCGTATGCAGGTTGGGCGCTTGGCTTCGGCATGGGCATGGCAGTGGGCTCGTGGTGCAGTCCGTGGTGGGGGCCCGTAGGTTATTACGGCTGGGGCTACTACGGAGCGCCGGCATGGGGGTGGGGCGGCTACGGCGGCGCAGCCGCGGCGAACGTCTATGGCCATTGGGGAAACACGGCGTACGCGGGTACGCGCGCAGCCTGGGCTAATCCCTACACCGGCAACTATGGAACGGGCGGACGCGGGGCTTACTACAATCCGGTCACGGGAAATAGCGGTGTCGGGGCCCACGGCGAAAATTACAACGCGTATACAGGAAATTACTCCAGCGCGACGCGTGCCAGCGGATACAACCCGACGACCGGCAATCGATATGCCGGCGGCGCCGGGCAGGTGAGCAATGCCTATACCGGGAACTACGCCGCAGGCGCACGTGGCATGGACTACAACCAGAGCACCGGCGTGGTGAAAGGCGGGGCGGCCGGAACGTACGGCAATGCCTACACGGGCCAGTCGGTGAGCGGCGCACACGGTTTTGCCTACAACAACAACACCGGCAATGGCGCGGCGCATTACAACAACAACACCTACGCGGATCACGACGGCAACGTGTACAAGTACAACCCGTCGAACGGATGGCAGCAGCACTCCGGTAGCGGTTGGTCGGCTCCCTCGTCGAGCTTCAACAAGTCGGACGCCGATAATTGGGCGGCCTCGCGCAACACGGGTTCCAGCCGCTGGGGCAACTTCCACTCCGGTGGATGGGGTGGCGGATATGGCGGCGGCGGCTGGGCAGACCGCGCGAGCGGCGGATATGGCGGCGGTGGTTTCCGCGGCGGCGGGGGCGGTTTCCGGAGGTAACTGATCGGCAATGAGGGCGCGGGAGTCCACCTCAAGGGATGGAACCGAACTCCTCTTTCAGTTTGCTGACTTCCGGAGTTGTAGGCTGGGTAATTCTGGTCGCCTCGAATGTTGGCTAAGAGGCTTGCTCGGCGATTCTGCTAACAGGCAGTTCAACGGCGAACTGCGTGCCTTCTCCGGGCGTGCTCCCCACGTGGATGGTCCCACCATGCGCTTCCACAATGCGGCGAGCAAGTGAAAGTCCCAAACCCGTGCCGTGTCCCTTGGTCGTGAAGAAGGGCCGGAAGATATTGGGTAGGTGCTCTGGGGCGATGCCTTTTCCCTGGTCCGATACGGTAATGCGCACGGTGTCGTCGTCATTCTGCTGTAGGGTGACGCGGATGACGCCCGGTTTGTCCATCGACTGAATTGCGTT
>Ga0302175_10000554_pt1 | contig 11870 bp, 9 predicted proteins | sample I_Fen_N3_3_FD_198791 | JGI IMG/M metagenome (GOLD analysis project Ga0302175, IMG submission 198791) | Peat permafrost microbial communities from Stordalen Mire near Abisko, Sweden - I_Fen_N3_3 | ecosystem: Environmental > Terrestrial > Soil > Wetlands > Permafrost | place: Sweden: Abisko... | reverse complement strand
GTCGTGCCGTGGTTCCAGTGTCTTAACTTTGCCTCGTTGATTGCCTTGCCATGATTGATCTGTCCCCCCTCGCCCGCCGTTTGGCCGGCACACCGCTGGCCGAATGGGCCAACACCCTGCAAGCGCAACTCGACAAGAAAATGGAAAAGGGTCACGGCGACCTGGAGCGCTGGCAAAGTGCGCTGGACGGGTTGCCGAAGATCCAGCCAAGCCAAGTCGATTTGCTCAACGGCCTGACCCTGGACACCGATTGCGACGATGCAACCCGTGCGCAGATGCGTACCGCGCTGATGGGCCTGTCGCCGTGGCGCAAAGGGCCGTTCGACCTGTTCGGCGTGCACGTCGATACCGAATGGCGCTCGGACTGGAAATGGTCGCGGGTCGCGCCGCACCTGGACCTCAAGGGCAAACGCATCCTCGATGTCGGCTGCGGCAATGGCTACTACATGTGGCGCATGCTCGGCGCCGGGGCCGACAGCGTGATTGGCGTCGATCCGAACTGGCTGTTCTTCTGCCAGTTCCAGGCCGTGCAGCGTTACCTGTCCGAACCGAATGCCTGGCACCTGCCGTTCCCGTTCGAAGACCTGCCGCCGAACATGGAAGGCTTCGACACCGTATTTTCCATGGGCGTGTTCTACCACCGCCGTTCGCCGATCGAGCATTTGCTGGCGCTGAAGGATTGCCTGGTCAAGGGCGGCGAACTGGTGCTGGAGACGCTGGTGATCGAAGGCGATCAGCAGCAGGTACTGGTGCCGGAAGACCGTTATGCGCAGATGCGCAACGTGTGGTTCCTGCCGTCGGTGCCGGCGCTGGAGTTGTGGTTGCGGCGGGCCGGGTTCAGCGATGTGCGGTGTGTGGATGTCAGCGTGACAACCGTCGAGGAACAGCGCGGGACGGAGTGGATGAAATATCAGTCGTTGAGCGACTTCCTCGATCCCGAGGATCACAGCAAGACGATTGAAGGGTTGCCGGCGCCGATGCGGGCCGTCATCGTCGCCCGCAAGTAAAAGCAAGATCAAAAGATCGCAGCCTTCGGCAGCTCCTACGGGGATCGCATTTTAATGTAGGAGCTGCCGAAGGCTGCGATCTTGGCGATGTCAGTCTCGACTAGCTCTTCGGGCCTTGAAGAATTCGCTCAACACCGCCCCACACTCTTCCGCCAACACCCCACCTTCAAACAACACCCGGTGATTCAAGAAGCCCTGGGTGAAGAACTGCCCCTGACTTTGCACAATCCCGGCCTTGGGCTCCAGGGCGCCGTACACCACCCGCGCAATCCGCGAATGCACGATCAGGCCGGCGCACATGCTGCACGGCTCCAGAGTCACGTAGAGGGTGCTGCCGGGCAGGCGATAGTTGCTGGCGGCCAGGGCGGCGGCGCGGATCGCGACCATTTCGGCGTGGGCGCTCGGATCATTGCCGCTGATCGGGCAATTGAAGCCGCGACCGATGATTTCCCCATCCTGCACCAGCACCGCGCCCACCGGCACTTCGCCCAGCGCCGCGCCTTGGGCGGCGAGGGCCAGGGCTTCGCGCATAAAGTCGCGGTCGCGGCTGCGGTCGATGATCGCGGCCGGGCGTATCTGGCGCATCACGCCACCTCGATGGCGGCCATCAGGCCGGTTTCCATGTGATCGATCACATGGCAGTGGAACATCCAGATCCCCGGGTTATCCGCCACCAGCGCCACTTGCGCGCGCTCGTTCTTGCCCAACAGGTAGGTGTCGGTGAAGTACGGAATGACCTTGTGCCGGTTCGAGGCAATCACCTTGAAGCTCATGCCGTGCAGGTGAATCGGGTGCTGGTACTGAGTCATGTTTTTCAATTCGAAAATGTAGCTTTTGCCCTTCTCAAGCTTGGCAATCGGGCGGTCGGCGCAGGTCTTGTCGGTGATATCCCAGGCCTTGCCGTTGATTTGCCACAGGCTCGGCGGCTTGCCGTTATCGACATTGACCGACACCGAACCCACCCATTCGAAATTGAAGTTGAGTTTCTCGGCATTGGCCAGGTCCGGTTCAGCCACCGGGTTGGCGGGCAGCGCGGGCGGCCACGCGGTCGGCGCGTCGCTGTTGGCCACCGAGCGGAATGTGCCGACACGCACCGGACCGTTGCGCAAGGATAGCTCTTCACCGACCGGCGGGGCCTTGATCGCCAGGCAAATGCGCATGCCGGGGCCGAGCCAGTATTCCTTGCCCAATGGCCGTGGTTCGATAGGGTTGCCGTCCAGCGCATAGATCTGCGCTTCGACACCGGGAATGTTGAGGCGATAGGTCAGGGTGTTGTCGAGGTTGAGCAAACGCACGCGGGTGATTTGCCCGGCCGGCAAGTCGATCACCGCTTGGGGCACGCCGTTGATGGTCGACAACCGCCCCGCCGTCCCGCCACGGGCCGCTTCACGGGGAATGCTGAACGCGACGAACGCGCCCTCGTCATCGACGTGCCAGCTCTTGAGGCTCAGGGTTTTTTCGTACTTGAAACCGGTGGGCTCGCGCTCTTCGATGATCAGCGGGCCGACCAGGCCACGGCCGAGTTCTTCGCTGCTGTTCACGTGGGGGTGATACCAGTAGCTGCCGGCGTCGGGTACGCGGAATTTGTAGTCGAAGTATTCCCCCGGCAGTACCGGAAGCTGCGAGACGTAAGGCACGCCGTCCATTTCCAGCGGCAGGCGGATGCCGTGCCAGTGAATGGTGGTCGCGACCGGCAGGTGGTTGATGAAACGCACCCGCAGCCATTCGCCCTGACGCACGCGCAACTCGGTGCCCGGCGCCGACGGGCCGAACGCCCAGGCTTCGGTTTTGTGCCCGGCCACCAGTTCGACGTCCAGCGGCGCGGCGATCAGTTCATAGTCGTGGCCCGCCTCGGCGTCGGCCATTTTCCCCAGCCAGTAACGCGACGCGCCCCCCGCTCCGACGCCAACGACAACAAGACCGGCCAGGCCACCGAGGATTTGGCGACGGGTAAAGGACATGAACTCAACTACCTCACGTATCAGCGACGGGCCTGGGGCCCGCAAAAGGCGAATACGATACACCTGCGGTTGAGAAACAGTAAGGGTGGGGTGGCGGATGGCCGCAGTCTGCGTGAGACTTTTGAAAAAGATCGCAGCCTTCGGCAGCGCCTACATGGGATTGGCCTACACCCTGTAGGAGCTGCCGAAGGCTGCGATCTTTCGGGTTCACCTACCTCCCAAGTCCTGACAGGAGATGAACAACCCCATCATTGAACAGCATGACCCCCGGCACTCCCGCCCTGTTCAATGCCTGGCGATCCATCCGCCCCACATCCCGCAATTCCACCCGCACCCGCGTCAGCGCCACGGGCTGCTGCGACTTGAGGTTATCCGCACCGCCCAACGCGGCCACGATCTCCGGCGCCAACCCCGGAACAACCGTAACCACGGTCTTCGGCTCATCCATCACCAGGTCCGGGGTCAGTGCCTTCCAGAACGCCCGCTGCATTTTTTCGAACATGCTCAGTTCTCCAGAACCAGTGAAGTATCGACCGTCGCCGCGTGATACAGGCGCAACGCCTCGCGCACCTGCTCGGCGCTTTCCAGGCCCAGCACTTGCTGGGCGATGGCCTGGCAGTCCGTCAGGTTCACTTCACGCACCGCTGCTTTGACCGCTGGAATCAGCGGCACACTGACCGACAACTCATCCACCCCCAGCCCCAGCAACAACGGGGTCGCCAGGGTTTCCGAGGCCAGCGCCCCGCACACGCCCACCCATTTGCCATGGGCGTGCGCCGCTTTGACGGTGTTGGCGATCAGGCGCAGCACCGACGGATGAAAGCTGTCCGCCTGACTGGCCAGGCGCGGATGATCGCGATCCATGGCCAGGGTGTACTGGGTCAGGTCGTTGGTGCCGATGGAGAAGAAATCCACCTCCGGCGCAAACAGATCGGCCATCAACGCCGCTGCCGGCACCTCGATCATGATCCCCAGCTTCGGCAGCGCCGTAAGCCCCAACGCCAGCGCCTCTTCTTCCAGCAGTTGCCGGGCCAGTCGCAATTCCGAAAGCTGCGTGACCATCGGCAACATGATGTGCAAACGGGCCAGTGCAGCGCTGCTCAGGATCGCCCTGAACTGATCGCGCAGCAGTTGCGGGCGCTCCAGGCACAAGCGAATCCCGCGCATACCCAGGAACGGGTTGGTTTCACTGTCCATCGGCACGTAGGCCAGCGGTTTGTCGCCGCCGACATCCAGAGTTCGCACTACCAGATTGCGCGCAGGCCCCAGGGCGCGTGCGATGGCGCTGTAGGTGGACGCCTGTTCGTCGTGGCTCGGCGCGTGGTGGCGGTCCAGGTACAGAAACTCCGAACGCAGCAACCCGACGCCCTCACCGCCCAGGCTGATGGCCTGTTCGGTTTCGACCAGCGAAGCGACGTTGGCCGTCACCTCGATGTGATGACCGTCGCGGGTACACGCGGCGAGCGAGGCGTGCGCGAGGTCCTGTTGATGGCGTTTATGGTGTCGTTCGCGGTTGGCGTGCAATTGTTCGATGACCGCCAGATCCGGATCGAGGTGCAGCTCACCCTTGTCGGCGTCGAGCAACACCTGCGTGCCGTTGGCGAGGGTCAGCACATGGGCCGGCAACCCGCATATCGCCGGCAGACCAGCGGCCCGGGCCAGGATCGCGACGTGACTGGTGGCGCCGCCACCCACCGTGGCGAACCCCAATACCTTGCGGGTGTCGAGCCCGGCGGTCTGGGACGGCGTGAGTTGTTCAGCGATCAGGATGGCGCCTTCCGGCAACTCCAAGGCCCGGTCCTGCACACCGAGGATTCGCTTGAGCACCCGTTGGCCGACATCCGCCAAATCCGCCGCGCGCTCCGCCAACAGGGCATTACCCAGGCTTTTGAACAAGGTCGCCGTCGACTCGGTAGCTGCGCGCCAGGCAAATCCCGCACTTTTGCCTTCGTTGATCAGCACCTGAGCCACTTCCAGCAGACTCGGGTCTTCGAGCAGTTCCTGGTGCGCCTTGAAGATGTCGGCCTGGGCCTGGCCAGCGGCGTTGTCCCGCAACTGTTGCAGGGCCGCCAGCGCCTCGGCGAGGCCCCGGGCCAGATGGTCGCGCTCAGCCTGGGGGGTGGTGCCGAGTTCAATGACGTCCAGGGGGTGTTCAGCGATCTGCACCACGTAGCCAAACGCCGATCCGCCCGAGGCGCAAACTCCGCGCAGCACGCTCAACGATGCCGCCGCAACCTCGTTCGTCGCCACCGGGGCCGTGACCGCTTCACCGCAGCCGCTCACCAACAGTTCGGCCAGGGTTTTGATGGCCGCTTCCGCATCCGGGCCGGCCGCGCTGACTTGCACAACGTCACCGTGAGCGGTCTGCAAGGTCATGATCGCGACCAGGGATTTCGCGTTCACGCTCTCCTGCTGTTTATGCAGATAAATACTCGCGGCAAATCGCTTGGCTGCCTGGGCGAACACCGCCGCCGGGCGGGCGTGCAAGCCGTTGGGGTTGGCCAGGGTCACCGGTTTGGAGAACAGCGCTTCGCCGTCCTGCGTTTTCTCGTCATCCGTGATTGGCCCGGCGGTGTCCACGCTCAGCAACGGTTGGCCGTTGTCTACGACACCCGATTCAGGCACCAGCCACGTGAACGGTTCACCACTGACCACGAGCATCAACGTCAACAGGCTGCGGGCATTGAGCGCCACAAAATCGGCATCGAACTCGATCAGCGACTGCCCGACGTCAACCTGCTCACCCTCCTCCACCAACCGGGTGAAGCCCTTGCCTGCCAGGTTCACCGTGTCGAGGCCGATGTGCAGCAACACCTGCACCCCGTTTGCGTCGGTGATGCTGATCGCATGCCCACTGGCCTGCACATTGCTGACCACTCCCGCCAGCGGCGCGCACAAGGTGTTTGAAGTCGGATCGATGCACAGGCCATCGCCGATCACCCGACTGGAAAACACCGGGTCGGGGACAAGGTCCAAAGGCATCAATACGCCGGACAGTGGCGCATGCAGCTGCAAAGGTTGGGGTGTGGCCATGACGTCACCTGCTGATCTGTTCTTTTAAAAGACGCTTGCGATACCCGTGTAGGAGCTGCCGCAGGCTGCGATCTTTTGATCTTGATTCTATGCGGCTTTAAAACGCTGAGAATCAAGATCAAAAGATCGCAGCCTGCGGCAGCTCCTACCGGGGTTATGCGTTTATTTCCACCAGTACTCGACCTGCAATCCGACGTTCGCACCGTGGCGCGCGGTACCGAAGACGCCGGTGTCGGACAACGCCGAGCCCGCCGCCAGTTCATTGGCCGCCCGTTTCGCCGCCTCGTTCCAGCTTGCATAGGTGTAATACAGACGCACCTCGGGGCGCGCCCAGAATTCCGGGCCCTTGGGCGACCAGGTCGGGGCGAAGGTGAACTTGCTCAACTTGCGCGTCCCGCCCGGTGCTTCAACCTGATCGTGGCCCAGTTCGGTCACCAGTTTGAACTGCTCGGTGATCGCATACGCCGGGCGCACGCCAAGGGAAATCCAGTTCTGGTCGGCGCCGTCAGGGCGAATGTCTTTCTGATAGACCGCTTCGATCTGCCCGCCGAAGCGTGGCGTCACCTGCCAGTCGAAGAACTCCACCACCCGATAGCTTTTGTTGCTGTCGTCGAGCTTCACGTTACCGGTATAGCCCAACCCGGTGCCGGGGCCCTCACCGTACTGGAAGGCCAGTTTGTTCTTGCCGCCAAGAAAACCTTTCTGCACATGCTGGGTGGTAATCGCCCAGCCACGGTGTGCGTCGCGGCTGTCGGGTTTATCGATGTAGCTCAGGCCCAGTTCCAGCTCGCCGCCGGGGTTGGTCTGGAACCCGGCGACGTTGAAGTCGTGCCGGTTGATGTAGTCCTTCTGGTACAGGTTGTCCTTGCGCGAGAGCGCGTAGCTGTACTTCAGATCGCCGATTTTCACGTCCTCGATGCCGCCGCCGGTGGCGCTCTGGTTCCAGTAGTAGAAGTCGGAAATATGGATGTCATTTCGTTTGTAGTAACGCCGACCGGCCCACAACGAGCCGCCATTGAGGCTCGGCAGGTTCGACCATTGCGCATACATCTGCGGCATGCGCACCGAGCCGTTGTCACCGTTGAAGGTCAGGTCCTTGTCGTACTGGTTGTACAGCGATGCCATGCCGTCGACGCTCAGCACCGAACCGTCGTCCAGGGTGTACAGGTCCTGGCGCAATTCAAGCTCGGCGTACTGTTCGCATTCGTTGCCCAAACGGTATTTGGTCTGCGCCCCCGGCAGTTGGAAGCACTGCTGTTTGCCACTGTTGACCGAGGTCCCGACGCCGCTGCGCAAGTAGCCAGCGAACTCCAGCGCCTGGGCCGACAGCGGCAACGCCAGGCAAACACCAGCGGCGACAAGGCTGCGATTTATTGTTGTTTTCAAGAACCACCCCATTATTTTTATTGTGTGATGCAGCAAAAACGGCGCGCAAAACTCCCCCGCGCAGCGTTCTGCGTGTTGTTAAAAACGCGGTTATTTAGTGGTCGGTCAGGTGCAGCACGAACGACTCAAAGGGCCGCAAAAACACCTGCCGGTTGCGCGGCGCACAGTCCGGGTAGTTGCTGATCACCCGCCGTTGGGTCATCGACTCACTGATGATCCGGTCCGGCAATTCGACTTCACACGGCGTGCCGTAGAAGTTGTTCAGCACCAGCAAACGCTCACCGGCACCTTCACGCACATAGGCCCAGATTTGCAGATGTTCGGGCAGCAACTGCCGGTACTCACCGTCGGACATCAACGCTTCGCTTCGGCGCAAGGCAATGAGCTGACGGTAGTGATGCAGCACCGAATCCGGGTCGTCGAGCTGAGTGGCGACGTTGATCTGCGCGGCGTTGGCCGGCACGCCGATCCACGGTTCGGCCGTGCTGAAACCGGCGTTCGGTTCGGCGTTCCAGTGCATCGGCGTGCGGCCGTTGTCCCGGGATTTCTGCATGATCGCCGCCATGTTGTCGGCATCGCTGACACCGGCCTCACGCTTGAGGCGATGGATGTTCAGGGTTTCGACATCGCGGTACTGCTCAATGTGATCGAAGCCCGGGTTGGTCATGCCCAACTCTTCGCCCTGGTACACAAACGGCGTGCCCTGAAGGAAGTGCAGCGCCGTGCCGAGCATTTTCGCCGAGACCACCCGGTGCTCGCCGTCATCCCCAAAACGCGAGACCACCCGCGGCTGGTCGTGGTTACACCAGAACAGTGCGTTCCAGCCTCCGCCGGCCTGCATGCCGGTCTGCCAATCGGAGAGGATGCGTTTGAGCTGGAGGAAGTCGAAATCGGCGCGAATCCACTTTTGCAGGTTCGGGTAATCCACTTTCAAGTGATGAAAGTTGAACGTCATCGACAGCTCTTTCGATTCCGGCCGCGAGTAACGAATGCAGTGTTCGAGACTGGTGGAAGACATCTCGCCGACATTGATCAGGTCGTGGCCTTCAAACACTTCGCGGTGCATCTGCTGCAAATATTCGTGGACGTTCGGGCCGTCGGTGTAGAAGCGCCGACCGTCGCTGTTGTCCTCGGGGAAATCCGCCGGTTTGGAGATCAGGTTGATTACGTCGAGGCGGAAACCACCCACGCCTTTGTCGCGCCAGAACCGCATCATCTTGAAGACTTCGGCGCGCACCTGCGGGTTGTCCCAATTCAGGTCGGCCTGGGTGTGGTCGAACAGGTGCAGGAAGTACTGGCCGGTCTGGGCTTCGTACTCCCAGGCCGAACCGCCGAACTTGGATTCCCAGTTGTTCGGCTGGTCGCGCCAGATGTAGAAGTCGCGGTAGGGGTTGTCGAGGCTGCTGCGGGCCTGCTGGAACCAGGTGTGCTCGATCGAGGTGTGGTTGACCACAATGTCGAGCATCAGCTTGATGCCGCGCTTGCCGGCCTCGGCGATCAGCAATTCACAGTCGGCCATGGTCCCGTAGCTCGGGTCGATGGCGTAGTAATCGCTGATGTCGTAACCATTGTCGCGCTGGGGCGAACGCAGGAACGGCGTGATCCACAGGCAATCGACGCCCAGCCAGTGCAGGTAATCGAGCTTGGCCACGACGCCGAGCAAATCACCCGTGGGGTTGCCGGCGTGGCTGTGAAAACTCTTCGGGTAGATCTGGTAGATCACCGAACGTTGCCAGTCTTGCATGGCGTGATTCCTTCTTGAATTTTGTACAAACCCCGTAGGAGCTGCCGAAGGCTGCGATCTTTTGATCTTGATGCTCGAAGCAATCAAGATCGCTGAAGATCAAAAGATCGCAGCCTTCGGCAGCTCCTACGGGCAATAGCAATCTGTCAGGCGACCCGGTATCCGGGCCGGACAATCTTCATGCTCAACCCGCAGGTCAGAACAAACGGCACGACGATGGCAATCAACATCCCGATCACGAACATCGGAATGAACTGCGGAATGATCGAGATAAAACCGGGCAAGCCACCGACGCCAATGGCCGAGGCCTGGACCTTGTTCAGCGACAGGAAGATGCAACCCAGCGCCGAGCCGATCAGCGCGGCATAAAACGGAAATTTGTAGCGCAGGTTGACGCCGAACATCGCCGGCTCGGTGATGCCGAAGTACGCCGAAATCGCCGAGGTCGAGGCCATGCTTTTGTCCCGCACGTTGCGGGTCATGTAGAACACCGCCAGCGCCGAACTGCCCTGGGCGAGGTTGGACATGACGATCATCGGCCAGATAAAGGTGCCGCCCTGAGTGGAAATAAGCTGCAAGTCCACGGCGAGGAACATGTGGTGCATGCCGGTGATCACCAGTGGCGCATAGAGCAGGCCGAAAATTGCGCCGCCAACCATGGGAGCCAGGTCGAACAGCGTGACCACGCCTTCGGTGATCAGAATCCCCAGATGCCGGGTGACCGGACCAATCACCGCCAGTGCCAGCACGCCAGTGACAACGATGGTGGTGATCGGCACGACCAGCAATTGAATCGCGTTCGGCACCCGTGCCCGCAGCCATTTCTCGATAACGCTCATGACGTAGGCCGCCAGCAGGATCGGCAGGATCTGGCCCTGATAACCGACCTTCTCGATCTTGAACCAGCCGAAGATATCGAAGTACGGCAGGCTCTGGCCGTCGAGCCCGGCCACGGCCTTGCCGTAGTTCCAGGCATTGAGCAAGTCCGGGTGCACCAGCATCAGGCCGAGGACGATGCCGAGGATTTCGCTGCCGCCAAAGCGCTTGGCCGCCGACCAGCCCACCAGCGCCGGCAGGAACACAAACGAGGTGTTGGCCATCAGGTTGATCAGGCTCCAGACGCCATCGAGGCTCGGGTAGGCCTCAAGCAGCGTCTTGCCCTCGATGAACATGCCTTTGGCTCCGATCAGGTTGTTGATGCCCATCAGCAGGCCGGCAATGATCAGCGCCGGCAGGATCGGCATGAACACGTCGGAAAACACCCGCACCAAACGCTGCATGGCGTTGATCTTGTCGGCGCTCTTTTGTTTAACGTCGGCGATGGTCGACGCGGCGAGACCGGTTTGCCGGCGCAGTTCGGCGTAGACCTTTTCCACTTCACCGGGGCCTATGACCACTTGGTACAGGCCGCCGGTAAAGAACGAGCCCTTGACCAGATCGATCTGGTTGAGCGTGGCGCTGTCGACCAGGCTCGGGTCCTTGAGGGCCAGGCGCAGGCGTGTGACGCAGTGCGCGGCCTGCTCGAGGTTGTCGCTGCCACCGAGACTGCGGAGCAGCTCGCTGGCGATATTCGGGTAGTCGTGGCTCATGCTTGTTCTTCCGCTGTAGTTTTTTGTTATTGGCAGCACGCCGAAGCGAAAAGTACTCGTCTGTACGAGTTAAAGCAACAACTCGTACAGACGAGTTTGAATTTGTTTATCTTGAACCCGACCGGCGGCGACATTTCCTACCTCCGAAGTCAAAGAAACCTATTGCCGCATGGACAAAGCCCTACCCTGCCCTTAAGGTTCGAAACCTTGAGTACAGCGCGGCATAGAGCCATCCCCATGAGTAAATACAACCAGATCTACACCGATCTGCTTGCCAGCATTACCACCGAACGTCTGGAACGCGGCGCCCGGTTGCCTTCCGAAACCGAACTGATGGACAGCTACCAGGCCAGTCGCGGCACCGTGCGCAAGGCGATCGAGCAATTGCAGGAGCGTGGCTTCGCCCAGAAAGTCCACGGCAAGGGCACCTTCGTGCTGTCGACCAACCCGATCGAATTTCAATTGGGCGGCATCGTCAGCTTCCAGGAAACCTACCCACGGTTGGGCAACGACGTCAGCACCGAAGTGGTCGAGTTCGATCAGATCCCCCTTGAGGGCGCGCTGCTGGAGCACATCCAGGCCGACGAGGGCAGCCTGATCACCCGGATCAAACGCGTCCGGCGAATCGACGGCAAACGGGTGATCCTCGACATCAACCATTTCGTCAGCGATGTGATTCCCGGCCTGACCCGGGACATCGCCGAACAGTCGATCTACGCCTTCATCGAACAGACCCTGCAACTGCAAATCGCCTACGCCCAGCGCACCATCGAAGCGGTCAAACGCAGCAAGGACGATCAGCAGCATCTGGACCTCGACGGCCAAAGCCATGTGATCGTGGTCAGTAACCAGACGTTTTTGCAGGACGGCCGGCAGTTCGAGTACACCGAATCGCGGCATACGCTGGATAAGTTTTACTTCTCGGATGTGGCGCGGCGCTGAAATGCAAAAGGCCCCGTGAATGTGCATTCACGGGGCCTTTTGGGTGTTACGGACGATCAGTTACAGCGGGGATCACTCCCACTCAATCGTCGCTGGCGGCTTGCTCGACACATCGTAAGTGACGCGGGAGATGCCTTCGATTTCATTGATGATGCGGCCGGACACGGTTTCCAGCAGTTCGTAAGGCAGGTGTGCCCAACGCGCGGTC
>Ga0302175_10000551_pt1 | contig 11888 bp, 7 predicted proteins | sample I_Fen_N3_3_FD_198791 | JGI IMG/M metagenome (GOLD analysis project Ga0302175, IMG submission 198791) | Peat permafrost microbial communities from Stordalen Mire near Abisko, Sweden - I_Fen_N3_3 | ecosystem: Environmental > Terrestrial > Soil > Wetlands > Permafrost | place: Sweden: Abisko... | reverse complement strand
TGGGTGACTTCATCGAAGACTCGACCATGCAGTCGCCAATCGATGTTGCAACCGTTGAGAGCCTTAAAGAAGCGACTCGCGAAGTTCTCTCCGGCCTCACTGCCCGTGAAGCCAAGGTTCTGCGCATGCGCTTCGGTATCGACATGAATACCGACCACACCCTTGAGGAGGTTGGTAAGCAGTTCGACGTGACCCGTGAACGGATTCGTCAGATCGAAGCCAAGGCGCTGCGCAAGCTGCGCCACCCGACGAGAAGCGAGCATTTGCGCTCCTTCCTCGACGAGTGATCACAGAACCCCCGGCCCAGGCCGGGGGTTTTGCTTTTTGCAGATTAAATCCCCCGCATCGCCCCCCCGCCGAATTGCCCGTCTACACTCGAAACATTCCCCCCGAGCCATAACGAGACCGTTATGCCCAGACTGCCGACCGTGCTTTTTTTGCTGTCGCTGATGACCTGGACCGCAACGGCTGGCGCGCTGACTCTGACCGACGACGAACGTAGCTGGCTGGCGGCCCACCCGGACTTGCGTCTGGGCGTCGATGCGTCTTGGCCACCGTTTGAGTTCCGCGACGAGCAGGGCCGTTACCAGGGCCTGGCCGCCGACTACATCAACGTGATCCGCCAACGCCTGGACATCAAACTGACGCCCATCGAGCCGGTGAGCTGGACGGTCGTCCTGGAACAGGTCAAACAGGGCAAGCTGGACCTGTTGCCGGGCATCATGTCGACCCCGGAACGCCAAGCCTATCTGGCGTTCACCCGTCCGTACCTGGACTTTCCGATTGTCATCCTTGCCCATGTCGGCGGCGCCCAACCGCGCAAGATCGAGGACCTGTACGGCCTGAAAATCGCCGTAGTGGAAAACTACGCACCTCATGAACTACTGCGCACCCACCACCCGGACCTGAACCTGGTGCCGATGCCCAACGTCAGCTCGGCGTTGCAGGCGCTGGCCACCGATGAAGTGGACGCCGTGGTGGGCGACCTTGCCTCCAGCGTCTGGAGCCTGCGCCAGCTCAAGCTCGACGGGCTCTATGTCAGCGGCGAGACACCCTATCGCTATCAATTGGCAATGGCGGTGCCGCCAAAAAACAAAATGCTCGTCGGCATCATCGACAAAGTCCTGGCGGACATGAGCCCAAGCGAAATCAACGCGATTCAGGAGCATTGGGTCGGTAACGTGCTGGATCATCGGACTTTCTGGTCGGATCTGCTGGTGTATGGCCTGCCGGGCCTGCTGTTGCTGGTCATCGTGCTGGCCGTGGTGATCCGGATCAATCGCCGACTGAGCTCGGAAATTGCCCGGCGAATCGATCTGGAACAGGAACTGCGCAGCAGCGAGTATCACTATCGCGGGCTGGTGGAGAGTTTGTCGGCCATTGCCTGGGAAGCGCGGATCAGCGATTTCACCTACAGCTACGTGTCGCCCCACGCCGAAGACCTGCTTGGCTATCCCCTGTCCCATTGGCTGATTCCGGGGTTCTGGCGCAACATCATTCACCCCGCCGACCTGACGCGCGCGCAAAACTTCTGCGACCACGAAGTGCTGGCCGGACGCGATCACAGCGTCGATTACCGGGTGATCACGGCCGATGGCCGCTGCCTGTGGGTGCGCGACATCGTCAGCCTGATCGAGCACGGCCATGAGCCCGTGTTGCGCGGGCTGATGATCGACATCAGTGAAGCCAAGCGCACGGAAGAGGCCCTGCGCCTGTCGGAGCAGAAGTTTGCTTCGGTGTTCCAGCAATGCCCGGACATCCTGGTGATTGCGCGGCTGTCCGACGGCTGCTTGCTGGAGGTCAACGAAGCGTTTGAGGAACAGATCGGCCTCAAAGCCATAGAAGTCATCGGTCAGACCGCCACCGATTTGAATATCTGGGGCATTCCGGGCGTAGGGCCGGGTTTGTTGCAGCGCTTGCAGGCTGGCAGCATCCGCAATCTGGAGATGCCTTTTCGCCGTAACAACGGCCAGGTGTTCACCGGCCTGATTTCCGCCGAGCCGTTTGATCTCGATACAACGCCGGCGCTGGTGGTGGTGGTCCGGGACATCAGCCAGCTCAAGGAAACCCAACAACAACTGCAAACCTCCGAGGAGAAGTTCGCCAAGGCCTTCCACGCCTCCCCTGACGGCCTGCTGCTGTCACGGCAGAGCGATGGCTTGCTACTGGAGGTCAACGAGGGTTTCAGCCGAATTACCGGGTTCAACAGCGCGATGTCGGTGGATCGCTCGGCGCTGGACCTGGGCATCTGGGTCAATCTGAACGAGCGCAAACAGATGCTCGATCTGTTGCACAGGGACGGCTTCGTCCGGGATTTCAGTTGCCACATCCGCCGCAGCGACGGGCAGATCCGCCTCTGCGAAGTGTCCAGCCGGCCGCTGCCGATCGGCGACGAAGACTGCATGCTGACCATCGCCCGGGACATCACCGAACGACACTTGATGCAGGAAAAACTGCAACAGGCTGCGACGGTATTCGAGAGCACTGCCGAAGGCGTGTTGATCACTGACACCCAACAGCACATCAGTGCGGTCAACCGGGCGTTTACCGAAATCACCGGTTACAGCGAGAGCGAAGCATTGGGCCACACCCCTCGCCTGCTGGCTTCGGGCCTGCATGACAGCGCGTTCTATGCGGCCATGTGGCATCAATTGACCGATGAAGGACACTGGCAAGGCGAGATTTCCAACCGGCGCAAAAACGGCGAGCTGTACCCGAGCTGGCTGACCATCAGCGCCGTGCGCAACCGTGACAAGTTCATCACGCACTTTGTGGCGGTGTTCGCAGACATTTCCAGCCTCAAACACGCCCAGGCCAAGCTTGACTACCAGGCCCACCACGACCCGCTGACCGGCCTGCCGAACCGCACGCTGTTCGAAAGCCGACTGTTGACCGCACTCAATAACCAGCAGGAAAACGGTGGTCAGGGCGCGGTGCTGTTCCTCGACCTGGACCGCTTCAAACACATCAATGACAGCCTCGGTCACCCGGTTGGCGACCTGCTGCTCAAAGGCATCGCCGTGCGCCTCAAAGAGCAACTGCGAGACATCGACACCGTGGCGCGCCTGGGTGGCGACGAGTTCATCATCCTGCTGCCCGGCCTCCAGCAATCCAGCGATGCCGACCACATCGCCACCAAACTGCTCAATTGCTTCGGCGCACCGTTCCAGGCTGGCGAGCACGAGTTCTTCATCAGCGCGAGCATCGGCACCAGCCTGTATCCGAAGGATGGCTGCGACGTCGCCACCCTGGTCAAGAACGCTGACGCGGCGATGTACCGCTCCAAGGCTAAGGGCCGCAACCGGGTCGAAAGCTATACCCGCGACCTCACCGCCCAGGCCAGCGAACGCGTGGCACTGGAGCACGAATTGCGGCGCGCCATCGAGCGCAACGAATTGCACCTCTACTACCAACCGAAGATCAGCCTCGCCGACCATCGCCTGGTGGGTGCCGAGGCGCTGATTCGCTGGCGTCATCCAACCTTTGGCGACGTACCACCGGAACACTTCATTCCCCTGGCCGAAGAAAACGGCATGATCTTGCAAATCGGCGATTGGGTGCTCGAAACGGCCTGCCGACAGATGTTCGAGTGGAATCAGCTCTACGAAAGCCCCGGCCCGCTGTCGGTCAACCTCGCCGGCGCGCAACTGCGCCAGCCGAACCTGCTCGGGCGCATCGAACAACTGCTCAAGGACAACCGTCTCAAGCCCGGTTTTCTGCAACTGGAAATTACCGAAAACTTCATCATGAGCCAGGCCGAAGAAGCGTTGGCGGTACTGCACCAACTCAAACGCTTGGGTGTGCAACTGGCAATCGATGACTTCGGCACCGGCTATTCGTCCCTGAGCTACCTCAAACGCCTGCCGCTGGACATCCTCAAAATCGACCAGTCCTTTGTCCGCGGGCTGCCGGATGACCCCCACGACGCGGCCATTGTGCGGGCCATCATCGCGCTGGGTCGCAGCATGCAATTCACCATCATCGCCGAGGGCGTCGAAACCCAGGCCCAGCAGGAATTCCTCGCCCTCGAAGGCTGCGAACAGATCCAGGGCTACATCGTCAGCCTGCCATTACCGCCAGAGGAATTCGCCGCGACGTTTCTTCGTATAGCCGTATCAGATTTTTCGGATAGCACAGCCGAGAAACCGTCGCTATAATCCGCGACCTACTGAGGGCCTATAGCTCAGTTGGTTAGAGCAGAGGACTCATAATCCTTTGGTCCACGGTTCAAGTCCGTGTGGGCCCACCAAACAAAAAGCCGCGTATTTACGCGGCTTTTTCGTGTCCGGACGTTAGATTTTTGATGTCGACTTTTTCCTCAAAAAAACCGAAGTGTCCAAAAAGTGTCCACGTCGATCCATCAGAGCGACAACGTAATCCGCAGAAACACACCTGAAATTGACAAACCAGCCTTGAACTTTAGGATGGCTCAACCTATAAATACTATAGAAAAAAATGAGCCCTCTTCTTCCTTTTCCACTGCCAAAAAAGAAAGCTCTTCAGATAATTCGTGAGCTTTCGCAGATCTCAGAGCGCATTTTCTACTCCCCGCACGCAAAGGCACGGATGATCGAACGGGGTGTGAACATGCCAGATGTGATGGACTGTTTAGGTAAAGGGGAGATTATCGAAGGGCCGTTCCAGCAGCCTGGGGGTGACTGGAGGTTCACTATTTCCTGGTTTAGAGCCGGGTCGCCTCTCCAGATTGTTGGCGCGATCGACATCGATGACGACGGGACATTTCTCGTCATAGTGACCGCGATTCAAAAGAAGGGATGAATTTTATGTACCACTACGTAGAAAGCGGCTTGCCAAACGTATGGCTTAGCAACGGCTTCGTGGTGAAAGTGACCGCCTATGGCGAGTCTGTTGCCATCACGGATGTGAAAGGCCTGCATGATGTAATCGGCAAGGCAATTGCTGTTAAACCTTCAGTGCTGACAGGTGCTGAGTTTAGATTTTTAAGAAAAGAGCTTGGTCTGTCCCAGGAAAGCCTCGCCGAGATTGTCGGCTTGACCAGTCAGGCCGTAGCGATCTGGGAAAAAACCGACAAAATCCCGATGGTGAATGATCGGTACTTACGGGGCCTTTATCTTGAAGCCAAAACGGGCGAAGCAGATTTGATGGCGGCTATCAACACCATCAACAAACTGGACCACGAGCTCTACAAACTGAATCTTGAGTTTGAAGGTGGATGGCACAATCAGGACAAAGCATGCGCCTGATCTTGCTAGCTCTAATTTGAAGTCCGGCAAAAAATTCCGGGCTTTTTTATATGCGATGTCCACCTTCTGGGCTGCTGGCTCACGCGTCATTTTTCCTTTCTGCACATAGGCTATATTTCGTGCCGACAGTGGTTTATCGGAAGGCGCCCGCCGAGGCTGTAGGCAACTTTTTATGGTCCTGTCATTGCCAAATTTGGGCACTTCGTCGCCTGGTTGGCGACTTTTTTCGACGGGATACTCTCCGAAGATCACTACCAATACAGTGATCGGGCTTGGAAACCCGACGGACCTTAGCGCAACAAGACACCGTCATAACTTAAGACGCTCCTGCGACTGCAAACCCAATGTTATGGCGGCTGCGAGCGCTGCGTGGGATGTGTCTGTAACATGCTGCCCCATTGATGTATTCCGCCGGAGAGCCCCCCCTTGCCTGACACCCGCCCACCTGCACTCGACGAAATCGACCGCCAGTTGATCGCAGCCCTGCAAATCAACGCCCGTGAAAGCGTGGCCATGCTCGCACGGCAACTGGGCATCGCGCGAACCACCGTCACTTCGCGATTGGCGCGGCTGGAAAAGGCCAAGGTGATTACCGGTTATGGCGTGCGTTTGGGTCAGCGCGTGGTGGATGGCGGCTTGCAGGCGTATGTCGGTATCACCGTACAACCGCGTTCCGGCAAGGAAGTGTTGCGCCGGTTGAGTGCGATGGCTCAGGTTCAGCAGCTCTGCGCGGTGAGTGGCGAATTTGATTATGTGGCGTGGTTGCGTACCGATTCGCCGGAGCAGCTGGATCAGTTGCTGGATCAGATTGGCAGTGTGGATGGGGTGGAGAAGACCACCACTTCGATCATCTTGAGCAGCAAGATTGATCGGGGGCAGCCGGTTTAGACGCTGTTTAATGTGGGAGCGGGCTTGCTCGCGAATGCGGTGTGTCAGGTGACATTGATGGCGACTGACATGGCCTCCTCGCGAGCAAGCCCGCGCCTACATTGGACAGTGTGCAGTTATTGATCGTCATATTGATCATGTAATTAGCAAAACGACGACACATTGCGCCTTATTAACGTGTTCCATGCTCTCTAGAATGGCTGCCATCTTTTCCTATACTCAGACGCGCATTCCGCGTCGGGTCGCCAGCAAGGTCAGCCATGAACAAGAACAATCGCCATCCTGCAGACGGTAAGAAACCAGTCACCATTTTCGGTCCGGACTTCCCGTTCGCCTTCGACGACTGGATCGAGCACCCGGCTGGCCTCGGCAGCATTCCTGAGCACAACCACGGTGCCGAAGTGGCGATCGTCGGTGGCGGGATCGCCGGTTTGGTGGCGGCTTACGAATTGATGAAGCTGGGCCTCAAACCCGTCGTCTATGAAGCCTCGAAAATGGGCGGTCGTCTGCGCTCCCAGGCGTTCAACGGCGCCGAAGGCATCATCGCCGAACTGGGCGGCATGCGTTTCCCGGTGTCGTCCACCGCGTTTTATCACTACGTCGACAAACTTGGCCTGGAAACCAAACCGTTCCCGAACCCGCTGACGCCTGCGTCCGGCAGTACGGTGATCGATCTGGAAGGCCAGACCCATTACGCACAGAAACTGGCGGATCTTCCTGCACTGTTCCAGGAAGTGGCTGACGCCTGGGCGGATGCGCTGGAAGACGGTTCGCGCTTCAAAGAGATCCAGCAAGCCATCCGCGACCGCGACGTGCCGCGCCTCAAAGCGTTGTGGAACACCTTGGTTCCTTTGTGGGACGACCGCACCTTCTACGACTTCGTCGCCACCTCCAAAGCCTTCGCCAAGCTGTCGTTCCATCACCGCGAAGTGTTCGGCCAGGTCGGCTTCGGCACCGGCGGCTGGGATTCGGACTTCCCGAACTCGATGCTGGAAATCTTCCGCGTGGTGATGACCAACTGCGACGATCACCAACACTTGGTGGTCGGCGGCGTGGAACAAGTGCCCCTGGGCATCTGGCGCCATGTGCCGGAACGTTGCGTGCATTGGCCGGAGGGCACCAGCCTCAGCTCCCTGCACAGCGGCGCACCGCGCACGGGCGTGAAGAAAATTGCCCACGCGGCGGACGGTCGTTTTGCCGTCACCGATAACTGGGGCGATACCCGCGAATACGCCGCCGTACTGACCACTTGCCAGAGCTGGCTGCTGACCACCCAGATCGAATGCGACGAAACCCTGTTCTCGCAAAAGATGTGGATGGCCCTCGACCGCACTCGCTACATGCAGTCGTCGAAAACTTTTGTGATGGTTGACCGGCCGTTCTGGAAGGACAAAGACCCGGAAACCGGTCGCGACCTGATGAGCATGACCCTCACCGATCGCCTGACCCGTGGCACTTACCTGTTCGACAACGGCGAGGACAAGCCGGGGGTGATTTGCCTGTCGTACTCGTGGATGAGCGATGCGCTGAAGATGCTCCCGCAGCCAGTGGAAAAACGCGTGAAGCTGGCGCTGGATGCGTTGAAGAAGATCTACCCGAAAGTCGATATCGCCGCGCGAATCATTGGCGACCCGATCACCGTGTCCTGGGAAGCCGACCCGCATTTCCTCGGCGCGTTCAAAGGCGCCCTGCCCGGCCACTATCGCTACAACCAGCGCATGTACTCGCACTTTATGCAGGACGACATGCCGGCCGAACAGCGCGGGATTTTCATCGCCGGCGACGACGTTTCGTGGACGCCGGCCTGGGTTGAAGGCGCGGTGCAGACTTCGCTCAACGCGGTGTGGGGCATCATGAAACACTTCGGCGGTGAAACTCACGCCGAGAACCCGGGTCCAGGAGATGTGTTCAACGAGATCGGTCCGATCGCCCTGCCCGAGTAAGAGGAATCCGAAATGCGTGTAGCCCTTTACCAATGTCCACCGCTGCCCCTGGATGTCGCCGGAAATCTGCAACGCCTGCATCAACTGGCGCTGGAGGCCAAAGGCGCCGATTTGCTGGTGGTGCCGGAGATGTTTTTGACTGGCTACAACATCGGCGTCGATGCGGTCAGTGTCCTCGCCGAAGTGCACAACGGTGAATCGGCGCAGCAGGTGGCGCGCATCGCGAAGACTGCCGGGATTGCGATTCTTTATGGCTATCCCGAGCGCAGCGAAGACGGCCAGATCTACAACTCGGTGCAGTTGATCGACGCGAATGGGGAACGCCTGTGCAACTACCGCAAGACGCACCTGTTCGGCGATCTTGATCATTCGATGTTCAGCGCCGGCGGCAATGATTTCCCGCTGGTTGAACTCAATGGCTGGAAGCTTGGATTCCTGATTTGCTACGACATGGAATTCCCGGAAAACGCCCGGCGCCTTGCCCTGGCCGGCGCCGAGCTGATCCTGGTGCCGACGGCGAACATGATTCCCTTCGACTTCGTCGCTGACGTCACCGTCCGCGCCCGAGCCTTTGAAAATCAGTGTTATGTGGCTTACACCAACTACTGCGGCCAGGAAGGCGAGATCCAGTATTGCGGCCAAAGCAGCATCGCCGCGCCCGATGGCAGCCGTATTGCCCAGGCCGGTTTGGATGAAGCGCTGATTGTCGGTGAGTTGGATCGGCAGCTAATGGTCGATTCCCGCGCGGCCAATCGCTACCTGCTTGATCGCCGTCCCGAGCTTTACACTGACCTTAACAAGCGCTGAACCCCTGTAATCCGCTAGCATTAGCGCTTCTCTGTTCTGGAAGTGCTCATGCCTGCGCTGAATCACCCCCGCCCCCACACTGAAACCCTGGCCAACGGCCTGCGGGTGACGCTGCGTCATGCCCCGAATTTGAAGCGCTGTGCGGCAGCGCTGCGGGTGGCGGCCGGCAGTCATGACGTGCCTTTGGCCTGGCCCGGACTGGCGCACTTTCTTGAGCATCTGCTGTTTCTGGGAACTGAGCGCTTTCCTGCCGGCGAAGGGCTGATGGCCTACGTACAGGGTCACGGCGGGCAGTTGAATGCCCGCACCAATGAGCGCACTACGGACTTCTTTTTCGAACTCGCGCCTCAAGCGTTTCCCGGTGGGTTGGAGCGTCTGTCAGACATGCTCGCTCACCCGCGTATGAATCCGGACGATCAGTTGCGGGAACGGGAAGTGTTGCAGGCCGAGTTTGTGGCGTGGTCCCAGGATGCGACGGCTCAGCAGCAACTCGCACTGTTCGATGGGCTATCCGAGGCCCACCCGCTAAGGGGATTCCACGCCGGCAACCGCGACAGCCTGCCGGTATCGCAGCCTGAGTTTCAGCAGGCGTTGAAAGACTTTTATCAGCGTTTTTATCAAACTGGGCAGATGACTTTGAGTTTGGCAGGGCCGCAAAGTCTTGATGAATTGAGAGCGCTGGCCGAGGCGTTCGGGGGCGTCATTACTCAAGGTAGAAAAACCCTACAGCTCGCGCCAACTCCTCTGATGGATTCTTCCGACAAGAGTTATCAACAGGTCGGCGAGCATCGTGTGGATCTGCTGTTCACCTTCGAAGCGCTACCCGGCTCCTCACCCGAAGCCTTGGCATTCCTGTGTCATTGGCTGAACGCTGCGAAACCCGGTGGTCTGCTGGCCAAACTGCAAGACAGCGATTTGGCGCAGAGCCTGAAAGCCGCGCCGTTGTACCACTACGACGGACAAGCCTTGCTGCATATCGAACTCAAACACCCAGCCAACACGCCGTCGGCCGCGATCCGCGAACAACTGATGGATTGGCTGGGGTTCTTTGCCGCTCAACAAGACTGGAGCGGACTGCGCAACGAATACGCGACCCTGCTACAACGCCAACAGCAAATCAGCGGCGCCTTGCAACTGGCCCAGCGTGACGCCGAACAGCTCGAAACCGGGTTATCCGGGCAAGGTGTCGCAGCCCTGAAGGAAATCCTGAAACAAATCGGCGCTGTGGATAACTTCAGCGGCCAATGGCAATTGCCGGCGCCTAACCCGTTCTTGCGCGCCGAAGCTCCCGCCACGAATGCCGGGTTGATCCGTGGCCAGACCAGCGCCCACCGTGGTCTGCGCACATTTGCCCAGGATCGCTCACGCGGTCGTCGCGAACGTTCGCCGATGCAGTTCAGCCAGGCGTTGCCCGGGAATACTGATGAAGGCGCGATCTATGTGCGCTGGCGTCTGGATTCGGCGCCGGACAGTCGTCTTCAATCGCACCTGGAAACCCGTCTTAAGCCGTTGTCTGAGGACGCCCGCCAGGCCGGTGTTGATTTGTCCTTCAGCGCAATGGGCAATGAATGGTTGATGAAAATGACCGGTTTACAGGAGCCGATGCCAACAGTCCTCGAACATGCGCTGAGCGCTCTGACAAATGCTGATGCCGTTTTCCCACAAACAGAGGCGACCAGTCCTGCGCTGATACCTATTCGACAGCTACTCAAAGCGCTGCCTGAACATTGCGTTCAACACTCCGCCAGTTCCGCCGACCTGCAACAACTCTGGTCTGGCGCCCGCTGGGATGGACTGGCAGTCGGTCTGTCCGCCCAGACACAAGCCGCGATGGGCGTTGCCTTGAGCCGCATCCCCGGCAACGCGGACAGTCAGCTGACGCCGCCACCCCTGATCAACGCCCGGCATCTGTGGAACCGCATCGACACCGGTTCCAGCGAACACGCGTTGCTGCTGCTCTGTCCGACAGCCACTCAGGACCTTTCTGACGAAGCCTCCTGGCGCCTGCTCGCTCACCTGAGCCAAACGCCGTTTTACCAACGCCTGCGGGTCGAGCTTCAACTGGGTTATGCGGTGTTCAGCGGGCTACGCCAGATAAACGGCCGGTCCGGTTTGCTGTTCGGCGTGCAATCGCCGAATGTCGCTGCGGCTGAGTTACTGGAACACATCAAAGACTTCCTGAACGGGCTGACCGAACTGATCCACAGCACCGCCGAAGCGACTTACCTGACTCAGCGTCACGCCCTCGCCGATCAATTCGACATCGCCTCCCTGCCCGGCGCCCAGGCTGCCGAACTGCTCTGGCAAGGCAAACTGGCGGGCCACTCGTCGGATTACCTGACACAACTGTCAGAAGCAATCCTGAACACTGACCGGCCCGCCCTGCTCGCCGCCGCCCAACGCCTGAATAACGCCGACGGTGGTTGGCTTTGCCTGGCCAGCGAGGCGTGTCCGGGCGCGCCTTGGCAAGCGGCAAAATGATCATTACCGACGCTGCAATTAGCTTTCTCAAAGTTTCACGGGCAACGGTTCTGTAATTTTGAGTAACATAGCCACCTAACTATCTGAACATCTCCGACTGGAGGTGGACTATATGTATAGGTCTCAGTTGTCCCATCCACCTGAAAGGAGCACTCCCATGTCCTGGTCCAAACCTGCTTACACCGACCTGCGTATCGGCTTTGAAGTCACCATGTACTTCGCAAGCCGCTAAGTTTGTATCGTTGTGCAACGCCTCGGTCTGCCGAGGCGTTTTTATTTTCAGTGTTCAAAATGATGGAGCGGCCATGTTTGTCCAGATTCTAGGTTCCGCCGCCGGCGGTGGTTTCCCGCAGTGGAATTGCAACTGCGTGAACTGCGCCGGTTTTCGCGACGGCAGCCTGAACGCCAAGGCGCGTACCCAGTCGTCCATCGCGATTTCCGATGACGGCGTGAACTGGGTGCTGTGCAACGCCTCGCCGGACATCCGTGCCCAGCTCCAGAGCTTCGCCCCGATGCAACCGGGCCGGGCGCTGCGCGATACCGG